>ERZ838577.37-NODE-37-length-189173-cov-16.196972_pt1 | contig 189173 bp, 151 predicted proteins | sample MGYA00519682_ERZ838577 | MGnify/ENA primary metagenome ERZ838577 (study PRJEB31850, sample SAMEA3708838) | human gut metagenome | biome: human gut; feature: human-associated habitat; material: faeces | place: China | collected 2014 ... | reverse complement strand
AAGTTTGCGGTATTGCCGTTTTTCGCGGTGAATGTAAAGGTCACGTCCTTGCCGTTTGTGTACACCTTTGCAGGCTTGCCGGAAAGCTTACCGCCGTCCAGCTGCATGCCGTCCAGCATGGTGGAACCAGTTGCAACCTTGACGGAAACTTCTCCCACTGCATCGGCATTTTTCACGTAATCCTGCAAGTTAATTTCGTCCATGTCCTGACCGTAAACGCACTTGATCTGCGTGGTCGCTGTGGCAACCTGAACCAGAACAGGTTTCACCGTTGCCGACAGTTCCACCGCCTTGGCAGCTTCTGCATCGGTTTCATCAGCCAGGAAATACTTTTTGCAGTTCTCGCAGGTCCAGTATTCCACGTTTCCGTCTTCGGTGTAAGTCGCATCCTTGGCATCGGTTTTGACGAGAGAATGACGATACTTTACCTTTTCAGATGCATCTCCGAAAGCGTCTTTTTTCAGCGTAGAATCGCAGGGGACCGTAATTTCGGTCAAATTGCCGCAGCCAGAAAATGTATAAGTTCCAATGCTTGTGACACTCTTTGGAATGCTGATGCTAGTTAAGCCAGTGCAGTTGTAAAACGTAAAATTTCCGATGCTTGTGACACCGTACGGAATTGTTACTTCTCCCGAACAAGTTGTGCCGTCGATCAAGATCCCATTTACGATCACAAGCGGGTTATCCTGCTGTTTGTTTGTTAACCAAGGTGTGCCAGAAAACGCTTCATCCCCGATGCTTGTGACACTCTTTGGAATGGTGATGCTAGTTAAGCCGGTGCAATCGGAAAACGCATTAGCTCCGATGCTTTTGACACCTTCTGGAATTTCGATACTGGTTAAGCCGGTGCATTCATAAAATGCATAATTTCCGATGCTTGTGACGTTGTTCGGAATCGTTACTTCTCCCGAACAAGTTCTTCCATCGATCAAAATCCCATTTACGATCACAAGAGGGCTTTCATTTTGTTTGTTTTTCAACCAGGTGGTATTTTGAAACGCAGAATCTCCGATACTTGTGACGCTACCTGGAATCGTGATGTCTGTCAAGCTGATGCAACCGGAAAACGCATATATTCCGATGCTTGTAACGTCCTCTTCAATTACAACTTTTTTTACGTTGTCTTTCTTTTGGGTTGCAGGGCTATTTTCATTATAATAATCCTTCATCGTCCCCGTGCCGCTGATGGTCATTGTGCCGTCGGCGGTGAGTGTCCAGGTCAGGTTGCCTTCGTTCCAGTAGGTTCTGATTTTGCTTGCATCTACGCCGAGTTGTCCGCTTGTCAGCGTAGAGCCGTTTTCAAGGTATACGGTCAGCTTGCCGCAGCCATAAAACGCAAAATTTCCGATGCTTGTGACACTCTTTGGAATGGTGATGCTTGTCAGGCTGCTGCAACTGTCAAACGCATAATCTCCGATGCTTGTGACACTACCTGGAATATTGATGCTGGTCAAGTCAGTGCAATTGTAAAACGCAAAATTTCCGATGCTTGTAACACTCTTTGGAATGCTGATGCTGGTTAAGCCGATGCAATTCCGAAACGCACCCTCTCCGATGCTTGTGACACTACCTGGAATCGTGATACTGGTTAAGCCGGTGCAATTCTGAAACGCACCCTCTCCGATGCTTGTGACATCGTTCGGAATCGTTACTTCTCCCGAACAAGCTGTGCCGTCGATCAAGATCCCATTTACGATCACAAGTGAATCTTCATGCTGTTTGTTTGTTAACCAAAGTGTGCCAGAAAACGCACAATCTCCGATGCTTGTGACACTATCTGGAATCGTGACGCTGGTTAAGCCGGTGCAATTCCTAAACGCAGAATCTCCGATGCTTGTGACACGATCCGGAATCGTGATGCTGGTTAAACCGGTACAATTATAAAACGCACAATCTCCGATGCTTGTGACACTACTCGGAATTTCGATGCTGGTTAAGCCAGTGCAATCGTAAAACGCATTATCTCCGATGCTTGTAACGCCATCTTCAATTACAACTTTTTTTATGTTGTCTTTCTTCTGGGTTGCAGGGCTATCATTAGAGTAATTCTTCATCGTCCCCGTGCCGCTGATGGTCATTGTGCCGTCGGCGGCGAGTGTCCAGATCAGGCTGTCTTCGTTCCAGCGGGTTACAACTTTGTCTGCAACTTCACCGAAACTTTCGCTTGTCAGCGTAGAGCCGCCTTCAAGAAGCACCTCAGTCAGAGCAGTACAGCCGGAAAATGCTTCATCTCCTACGCTTTCAACACTCTTTGGAATGGTAATGCTTTTTAAGCCGGTGCAATTCCGAAACGCATACCTTTCGATACTTGTAACACTCTCTGGAATTGTGATACCTGTCAAGCTGCTGCAATACTCAAACGCAGAATCTTCAATGTTTGTGACACTCTCCGGAATCGTGATGTCTGTTAAACTGCTGCAACCGGAAAACGCAGAATTTCCGATGCTTGTGACACTATCTGGAATCGTGATGTCTGTTAAACTGCTGCAACCGGAAAACGCAGAATTTCCGATGCTTGTGACACTATCTGGAATCGTGATGTCTGTCAAGCTGCTGCAACCGGAAAACGTATTATCTCCAATGCTTGTGACACCACTCGGAATTTCGAGGCTAGTTAAGCCGCCACACCCGGCAAACGCACCATTTCCGATGTTTTTGACAGTTTCTGGAATTTCGATACTGGTTAAGCCGCCACAATTATAAAACGCAAAAGCTCCGATGCTTGTGACACCTTCTGGAATTTCAATGCTTTTTAAATTGCTGCAATTGTAAAACGCAGAATTTCCGATGCTTGTAACACCCTCTTGAATCACAACTTTTTTTACGTTGTCTTTCTTTTGGGTTGCAGGGCTACCAGAGTACCAACTATAACCCTTCATCGCCCCTGAGCCGCTGATGGTCATTGTGCCGTCGGCGGTGAGTGTCCAGGTCAGGTTGCCTTCGTTCCAGTAGGTTTTGATTATGCTTGCATCTACGCCGAGGCTTTCGCTTGTCAGCTTAGAGCCGTTTTCAAGAAGCACCTCTTTCAAAGAAGAACAATGATTAAACACACCAGCTCCAATGCTTGTGACACTACTTGGAATCGTGATGCTGGTCAAGTTGGTGCAACCCAAAAACGCACCACTTCCGATGCTTGTGACACTACTTGGAATCGTGATGTCTGTTAAGCTGCTGCACCAAGAAAACGCATCACTTCCGATGCTTGTGACACTACCTGGAATCGTGATGTCTGTCAAGCTGCTGCATTCCCGAAACACACTATTTCCGATGCTTGTGACACTACCTGGAATCGTGATGCTTGTCAAGCTACTGCACCACGAAAACGCAGAATCTCCGATGCTTGTGACGCCATCTTCAATCACAACTTTTTTTATATTGCTATTGTTGCGTGCAGGACTATCCGTCATCTCCCCTTTGCCGCTGACGGTCATTGTTGTGCCGTCGGCACTCAGTGTCCAGGTCAGGTCGCCATAGTGCCATGTCTGCGATCCCGATTCTGTCCCTGCACCTGCGTCCTCCGCACTCACCGTGATTCCCCACGAGATATTTTGCAGGGTATCGGTCGGTACGTACAGCAGCGTTCCCGCCGCCATGACTAATGCCGACGAAAGGGCCGCCAGCCGTTTCCATTGTTTCTTCATGATACGCCTCCTTTGTTTTCGAATATATTACATATTCTTGATAGATCTATTATAACATGATCGAGTATTCTTTGTCAAGAAAAACGGAGGATTTTTTGAGATTTCGTTCAATTTTTGGAAGTTGGAGTGGAGGAAATTGTTTCGTTCTTGTAGTAGTCAAGGTCAAACTTCTCGTGTTTTGTGAGAAAAACTGCTTTGCACGCAATCTGCTTACAGATTTTTGTGTTGACATGTTTCACAAAATATAGTATAATATTGTTGACAGAATCATCTGCATTGACGATGTACTCTTTTGAGATGTGCATCGATTTCAAGGAGGTATAAATGTATGAAACAATGGATTCGCGTAAAAAAGGCATTGCTCCTGTCGTTAATTTTGCTGATGGCTTGGCTGTTGCCGCTGTTTCAATGGAATGGAACAGTTTTGTCAGCAGCGGCAATCTCTACAGATTATCCGGCACAGCTGATGCATCTTGCCAGCAAAGACAGCACCAAAGTTCTGACAGCAAATGGAACTTCTGACGGAGCGGCACTTTCTCTGCAAACGCTGGGCAGTGATTTATCTGCATCATGGCGGTTCGATCGTGTCGGTTCGGATGGGAACGGTACTTTTTTCAAACTAGTCAACGCACAGTCCGGAAGGCTTTTGACGCCGCGAAATTATAACGTATCTGACAAAACAGATGTGATTTTGTACGGCAGTGAATCAGCACAATCTCAACATTGGTATGTTGTTCCCGTAAAACAAGATCATCTGGGCAATGATCTATACTATAAAATTGTGAATTATTCTGATACTTCTCTTGCCTTGACGCAGGGAACTTCCGGCATGACATTAGCCAAATACAGCGGAACAGACAATCAGCTCTGGATGCTTAGTGCTGACGGATTACAGGGTTTTGCAGGATATTGCTTTGATGACAACACCGGCAACATCAAGGCAGGGGACATTGGTGGTCTGTTCGGCGAAATCGTAGAGGTTTCCACTTTTGCCGATCTTAAGAAATATGCTACCGCTGATATACCCTATACCATTGTTGTCACGGCAAATATTCGTGTTACCGCACTGCAAAAGGATTCCTCCGGACACAACTATTGTCCGGACGGCCGAATTTATGTTCACAGCAACAAAACGATCATCGGCAGTTACGCGGCACATACTATGTATAATGTACAGTTCTGTACATCTTCCAATAACGGAACCGGAAACAATCTGATCCTGAAAAACTTTGAGCTACAGCACGATGCAGAGTCCAACGGCAATGATTCCATTGTTGTCTATCTCGGCTCTGGACAGAACATCTGGGTAGATCACTGCACCTTTGTAGGCCATAGCGATTATAATACAGCATCTACCGGACTACCAGACTGGGATAAGTTTCTGGCATGCTGCTATGATGCTGACTACACAACAGTTTCAGACTGCTCTTTCGGACTTCACGAATACGGTGTGATATTGGGGTATCCGGCAGATGATGAAAACTCTTATAAAACCTATAATAATTATCCCCGCATGTCCATTATCAGCAATCGCTTTGAAAAAACTCTGACCCGTGGCCCTGGGCTGATGCGTTACGGTTATTTTCATTCGCTGAATAACTATGTGAAAACATTCAGCATGGCATATACTGTGCACACAGCATCTAAGATTTTTGCAGAAAACTGTTATTATGAAGACGGCGGAAACGTTATCTGTGACTGGAACACAGCAACCTATCCCGGCTCTTATGCAGAAACAGGTTCAAAATCGGTGAACTGCAAGCGAACAACGATCGAGGGGTATGCACAGGACTGTACATGGCGACCAACTTCCAATTACAAAACCATTTCTCGCACTGCAGATGAGGCAAAGTTTTATTGTGAGAACTACAGCGGCTGTCAAAATGACAGAAATCATATGATGTATCTGCGATATGCAGTTGCTGGTGTGCCAAGTGCAAGCTATACAGAATCACCCAGTGCACCATTGGCAGAACTTTTTGCCGAGGGTTCTGCTTACCGTATTCGCAATGTCAACTCCGGCTTGTATTTGCAGGTAGCAGGTGCTGCCGCAAAAAATGGCACCAATGTGCAGCAGTGGGGATCAGATGGAATCGCAGTTCACGACATCTGGAAATTGTGCAGTGCCGGTGAAGGGTACTACTATCTGGTTTCTGCAGTAGGGGACGGCGGAACATATGTGCTGGACGTTGCTGGAAAAAAGGCCGCAAATGGAACCAATATAGATATTTACACCTATAACGGCGGTGACAATCAGAAGTTTATGCTGACAAAAAACGGGGACGGCAGCTATCAGATTCGAACCCATATTTCAAATGGAAATTCTGTGGTAGAAGTAGAAAATGCCTCCCAAACCTCCGGTGCCAATGTGCAGCAGTGGGAAGTCAACGGTGCGAACTGTCAGAATTGGATTTTAGAGCCGACAACTGACCCCGGCTGCTCCATGAACACCGATGTGATCTATACCTTTGAAAATGCTGGTTCTGGTCTGGTAATGGATATTACCGATGGAAAAATGACAGACAATACAAATGTACAGCAGTGGTCGTCCAACGGATTGAATTGCCAGAAGTGGACACTTCGTGCCTTTGGCTCTGGCAATTACTATTGGATTCGCTCACAGCAGGATAGTCATTATGCATTGAAGGCAGAGGGCAGCAAAAACGGCGGAAATCTGGCAATTGCAGCATGGTCCAATAAAGATAGCACTCAGCTGTTCCGGTTTACTAAGAATCTGGACGGATCCTACAGCATTTTGACACACGCTTCTGGTGATTCCTGTTATGTAGAAGTCGCCGATGCATCCACTGCAAACGGTGCCAATGTGCAGCAATGGGAACCGACCGGCAGCAGTTGTCAGAAATGGCAGACAAAGACAGAAACCACTACTGTAACAACTAAGGTAACTACAACTGTAACAACAACGACAACGACCAAAGCAACCACAAATACGACAACAGCCGCAGCAACTAGCACCACTACTGCAACTGCTACAGAACCGCCTGTGATTTCTGGTGACATCAATGCAGACGGCAAAACGAATCTGGCAGATGTGGTGCTGCTGCAAAAATGGCTGTTGGGATTTCCTGAAACAAAACTTGCCAACTGGCAGGCAGGGGATCTGAATGCAGATAGAATTCTGAACGGATTCGATCTTTGCCTGCTGCGAAATAATATGATATAGCTACCTGTACACTTTTGTGCAGTATTTCCTTTGCACAGAGTGATTCCTGTTCGTACCTGCCGAACAGGCGTACAGCAGAATATCAATTTTCCGGCGATGACAAAAGATTCGCTTACTCATGTTCCCTCATGCTTTCCATGAAAATCGTCACGCATTTCCAGCCGTCGCTGAGATGCTGCCGTCTGTCCTACGGAGTGCAGCAGTTCTGTCAGCATTTTTTGCATAAATCGGCGGGTTTCCGGCTGCATGTCTGTCCATGCACGGAGCACACCAGAGAGCGTTCCTGCACCGCCGCCGATCAGATCTTGTATGGTATGGGCATTGGTTTCACTTTGCAGAATGTGGAAAATGGCATCGGTCAGCTTTTCTCGCTCCTCCGGTTTCATGCCCAGGATCCACTGCCGCAGCGAGGAATCCAGCAGCTTACTGGTGTTGGTGGTATCCTCGGAATAGTACCAGTCATTCCGGATCACACACCACGAGTATGGATCGTGCTGCAAAAAACCTTTTTGTGTGCTGTAAACTACCTGATATTTCTCGTCATGCTCCAGCAGCATGCCTACTACAGAAGCTTGTGGAACAAAGGTATACACTCGTTCCTGCAATTGCTGAAACTGCGGCTCAGCAAACAGGTCTGTCACAAAGCCTGGTCCGTCATTGTTATAGACTGCACGAATCCGCGGAAAGTCTTTCGGCTGCATTTGGACGGCTGCATAAACTGCCAGATTGCCGCCTTTGGAGTGTCCGCCCACATAGACGTTGGAAAATCCCAGTGACAAAATCCCCCGCAGATACGCCGCCGCTGCTGCCTGTGACGGCACATAGGGCAGAAAAGACAAGTTGAAATCTTCCCGCCAGCCAGTCAGTGTGTTGTCTGTGCCACGGAATGCCACATAAACAGTATCACTGTCCAGCAGAAATGCAGTGGCGGAAAATTGCTGCTGCTGGGTTTCGCTGAATTGTTCTGCATAACGGAATAAACGCACTTCTCCGAAACGCCGGCTGGCTGCGGTCTGCCGAAGTAGGTCGCGGTCAGTTTCTACCCGCACTTTCTGTTCTGCAGTGGGACGGTGTTCCCAGAGCCTTGCTGCATCCCGCAGAGAAATCGATTCCGCTGCGGTAAAACCTTCTGCGATGCCGTCCCAGTTCAGATAAGACAGGCAGCAGAAAATCAGATTGTCCACGTGACAGAAAGGCGATTGTTGCATGGTCAGATCATCCCGCCACTGGCAATAGGTCAAGATATTTGCATCATACGTGGTTTTCATTGCAGTCACCTCAAAATCCATTTTGTTTTAGCTTTTGTACCAGCTGGCTGTACCATTCCCGCACGTCAAAGTCCGGAATATTTTCCCGATTCAGGTCGATCATATCCCCGTGGGAAACTCCCCGCCGCTTAGTTTCAGGCACCATGAGAAAAGGTGCCCACTCCAGTTTTGCCGATACAACCGGTACCAGGCCGTCGTTCTCTCCAGCTTTTCGCCGGTTCAGGAAATATCCCAGCCACAGCGGGAACGGGGCGGAAAATGCACTGTGCATCCTGGACATCACCGCCTGATAATAGACACCGGAAATAGGGGGATGTTCCGTATGAAATTTTTGACAGTTTTCGGCAGTCAATTCCCGCACACCAGCCAGAAAATCCGGATTCTGATCTCCCAGTTTTGTAAACAGCCGGTTATACTTTGCTGCGATCCATCGTGCCACACCTGCCGGCACCTTTTGCAATAGATCGTCCACAAAGGCACAGCCATGATGCGGCGTATTGATCGTTGTCAGAGAAGCCACATACTTTGCCGCACCATATTCCTGCATGGCACAGCGGCAGTCCAGACCGCCCTTGGAATGGGCAATGACGTTGACCTTTTCCGCACCAGTTTCAGCAATAACAGACTGAATTTGTGCTGCCAGTTCCTTGGCACTGACGGAAATCGATTGTGCCGACTGCTGTTTTCCGTAAAAAATAGTTGCTCCGTTTCGAATCAGTTCTGCCGGAATCCGTCCCCAGTAATTGAAAAATTGCCAGTCCCGAAAAAAGATGCCGTGCACCAGCAAAATCGGATACCTGGTCTTGCAGATCTCTGATTCTTTTCGCATAACGTTACATTCGGCTTTGGCACACTCCAGCTGCAATTCCCGTTTGGCAGTATGATAGACATGCCCCACCAGAAACAAATTCAGCGGCGGCACCCACCAGAGAAAAAAGAGGGCAACATGCCACGGCAGTTTCACCTGTGTGGAGTGCAGAGCGATATGCAGCAGCCCCTGAAACACTGTGAACCAGCAGAGCAGAGAGAACACACCCAGATCGATCAGCAGAATTACCCAGAACAATTTCACGCCCCGAAAAAGTGCACCGGCAGTGAGAAGTTCCAGACAAAACCAGACAGTGCTGGTGCGGAGCAGATCACAGCCGTGTGCCAATGAAGCCAGCTTCTTTTCTCCTGCTATGGTATGCACATGGGCAAACTGGAAGAACAGGAACAAGATACCGCACAAGATGCCGACAAGAATTTTCCAACCGACAGCGGCGTGCCATATGGCAAAAATGGCTGTCAGATTTCCTGTGACCCAAAATGTCACCAGCCGAAGCAGGCGAAAGCCTAACGAATTCTTTTTCATCTGTATTCCTCTCTGTTCAGACATTTTTCATGTCCTATTGCAAAAAACCGGACCGGCAGTGCTGCCTAGTCCGGTTTTTTCTTTATTCATCAATATGGTTTTGTTCCTAGAAAATCAATCATAGAAACCATCATCTGGAGCCGGAATCGTTTCTTCCGGAACAGAAGGTGCCGCAGTAACTACTGGTGCCTGTGTAACAACAGGAGCATTTGGAGCCGGCGGCTGTGTCGCTGCCGGAGTGGTGTATCGGGGTTTTGTTGCGTTACTGGTATTATTGTTGTAGTATGCCCGTGTGGTCACTGCCGGCTGATAGCTGTTGTCTGTATCGTCATCATATGAACCGTAGTTGTTATACGTATCATCATCTTCATAGACTGCCTGTGTGCCATAGGTTTTCGCGGTAGTAATAGTTTCTGTAATGACACGATTGGCATCGGTGGTCTTTCGCTCAAATTTAGTAGAAACTGCTGACGCTGTGGTTTCGCTGGTGATCTGGGTTTCTTCTGTGGAAGCCACAGTTACCACCAGAGAATCATTGACGTTGTTGGCGGAACTGCTTTCCTGAATCGGACAGAGCATCAAAAAAATCAAGATCAGCATTGTCAATATCACAAAGCTGGAGCAGGTGATCAGCGTGATTTTGGTGGGGTGTGACAAATTTGCAAAGAAGTTTTTCATATTCCAAAACCTTTCTGAAAAAGAAAATTTTACTGTTTTTACGCAAAGACATTTCACTTTATTATAAAGGATTTTTCCGGAAAAGTCAAGCCTTTCTGCAATACTAGTGAAAATACAACAAATGAGATAATTTTCACCAAAACATTGAGATGAAATTTGTGCACAAGTACAATTTTAAAAAAAAGCTTGCTTTTCTTTGTAAAATGTGATATAATACAAAGTGTTGTATCGTCGTTGGATTTGACGATTCTTATGCACTGATTTGGAGAGTTATCGAAGTGGTCATAACGAGCTGCACTCGAAATGCAGTTGTCCGAAAGGGCACGTGGGTTCGAATCCCACACTCTCCGCCATGTTTTTCAAAAAGCCACGCAGTTTCGACTTTGTTTGAAATTGTGTGGCTTTTTTAGTCTTGTTTGCAATATTGTGCACGCATTTTCGTATTTTACGGCCGAGTGCTGATATTTTGCATAAAACATCTATTTATAAAGCTTATAAAGCGGGAAAATCATTAAGGCAACTTACATTTTTCACAAATTGTGCAATGAAACAAGAAAAAAACTGTTGACTTTTTCTCGAAAATCGCGTATAATGAAGATAATCGAATAAAGGCATTCCGATCAAATCATTTCGGAAAGGAAAGGGATTAAATTAAATGAAACGATTTTCCAAAGGAAGCAAACGACTGCTTTCCGTCTTGCTCAGCGGTGCTATGCTGGCAGGGACATGCAGTTCTGTAGCCGTGGGAGCTGCGGACGAAAAAGAAGCGAATTTTGCACGGGCACTGCAATATTCCATCTATTTTTACGACGGCAATATGTGCGGCACAGAAGTACAGGACAACAACCGCTACACTTGGCGTGGCAACTGCCATACCTATGATGCTCAGGTTGCCATGAACTCCACCGCCACCAATTTAAGTGCCGATTTCCTCACCAAGTATAAAGATATACTGGATCCGGACGGGGACGGCTACATCGATGTTGCCGGCGGTTTCCATGATGCCGGCGACCATGTAAAATTCGGTATGCCGGAGAACTACTCTGCAGCAACACTGGGCTGGGGCTATTACGAATTCCGTGATGCTTACCAAAAAACTGGTCAGGACGACCATATCGAAACTATTCTGCGGTACTTTAACGACTATCTGATGAAGTGTACCTTCTTGGATTCCAACGGTGACGTGATCGCACATTGCTATCAGGTAGGCGACGGTGACATTGACCACGCTTACTGGAACGCACCGGAATTGGATGAAATGGATCGTCCGGCATTTTTCCTCACCGGCGATAAGCCACAGACAGACTATGTTGCTTCTGCCGCTGCTTCGCTGGCGATCAACTACCTGAACTTCAAGGACACCGATCCGGAATATGCACAGAAGTCGCTGGACTATGCAACAGCACTGTATAAATTCGCAGAAACTCACGAAAAGCAGCTGAGCGACAACGGCGATGGTCCGAAGGCTTATTACAATTCGTCCAAGTGGGAAGACGATTACTGCTGGGCTTCTGCATGGATGTACAAGATCACCGGCGATCACCACTATCTGGAACAAATCTTCCCGTACTACGACTACTATGCAGCACCCTGCTATGTCTACTGCTGGAACGATGTCTGGGGCGGCGTGCAGTGTATTCTGGGCGAGATCACCAGCGAGCAGTACCCGAACTTCATTGACGAATACAAGAAAGCTACCGGAAAGAGCCCCTACGAGGAAATGAACTGCTGGAGTTCCGTAGCAGAAGCCCTGAACAAATACATGACTGGCGGCGTGGGAACCATTACACCGGCTGGTTATTTCTGGCTGAACACATGGGGCTCCGCACGATACAATGCGGCGGCTCAGATGATGGCGTTGGTATACGATAAATATAACAACAACGGAAAGCCCGGCGAATACAGCGAATGGGCAAAGGGACAGATGGAATATCTGCTGGGGGATAACCCCATGAACCGTGCCTATGAAGTTGGCTACGATGAAACCGCAGCGAAATTCCCGCACCACCGTGCAGCTTCTGGTCTGACAAAGTGTGAGGACACCGACGAGCAGAAGCATGTGCTCTATGGTGCACTGGTCGGCGGTCCGGATGCACAGGATAAGCATAACGACATTACCGCAGACTGGATCTATAACGAAGTTACCATTGACTATAACGCTGCTTTTGTAGGAGCGTGTGCCGGTCTGTATGATTACTACGGCACAGATGCAATGGAGATCACACCGGATTTCCCGCCGGAAGATAAGAACAGCGGCAGTGATAACGGCGGCAACGATTTCTGGGTAGATGCTTATGCGGTAGACGACGTACAGACTTCCGGTGCCGGCGTGACAAAGCTTGCCATTCAGATGCGTACCAATTCTATCACACCCAAAACCGACCTGTCCATGCGGTATTATTTCAGTATCGCAGAAATGGAAAACAAATCCAATATCAGCAAAGTTACCGGCAATGAGTTATACGATCAGGCAAGCGTAGAAGCTGCTCCGGCAGACGGTGTGATCTCTGGTCCGTACCAGTACGATGCTTCTTACGATCCGGATATTTACTATGTAGAAGTAAAGTGGGACGGCTATAAAATTGCCAACTCCAACAAGAAATATCAGTTCACCGTGGGCTTGTACTACGGCGATAAGTGGGATCCCACCAACGACTGGAGTTATCAGGGCATTACCAAGTGCAAGGATACCTATCAGGACGGCTCCGAAACCAGAACCGATTACATTTGTGTATACTCCAATGGAGAACTGGTAGGCGGCATTGAACCGAATGGCAACAAGCCGGCAGTTACCACCACAACACCTGCGGAAACCACGATCACTACCACTAAAACTACTACTGTAACAACGGCAAAAACAACTGCAACGACCAAAGCTACCAGTGCCTCTGCGGAAACTACCACAACGGAGCAGACATCATCCGCTGCACCTTCCACAGATACAACCGAAACCACTGCAAACACTACAAAAACCTCGGAAAGCGGTCCTGATGTCACACCATCTGTTATGTACGGTGATGTCAATCTGGACGGTCGAATCGATGTGACCGATGCCGTGTTGCTGAATAAGATGGCTGCCGGTGCAGTGACAGGGAACGACCAGCAGCGGCGTGCCGGCGACTGCAACGTTGACGGAGAAGTGGACACCGCAGACAGCGTTATGCTTCTGCAATTTTTGGTACACATCATTCAATACCTCGGACCGCAGGCAAAGTAAAGGCATTGCTGAAACCGAAAGAAAGGAATATCATTTTTCATGGAGCAAGAACATACAAAATCAACTTCCAACTGGCAGGAATTCTGGCAGATTCTCAGGCACGGACAATTCGGGAAATTATTTGCCGGTGCCACTGAAAATACGCTGATTCAATTCTTCCGCTACTGTTTTGTAGGCGGAGCTGCAACTGTGGTAGACTGGGGAATTTCCGCACTGCTGTTTTTTGCCGTATTTGACCAGCATTACGCCATTCTTGCAAACGGCTGTTCCTTTGTTGCCGGACTGCTTGCCAACTACTTCCTGAGTACATTCTGGGTCTTTCGTTCGTCGAAAGTGCAGTCCCGTCTGGTGGAATTTCTCGCATTCGCCGCAATCGGCGTGGTGGGACTTCTGCTGACGATCGGCATTACAAAGGTCAGCGAGATAACACTTGGAAATATCACCAGTGCCTATCAGATGATCGGAAAAGTAGTTTCCACTATGGTGGCATTCCTGTGGAATTTCTTCGCACGGAAGTATCTCTTGTTTTCGAAAAAAGAAGCTTAACCGGCTGAAAAAGCCGCTTTTGTCCAAAGAAAGCACTGTCAGCCGCGGGCGGTTTTGCCCTGCTGTACAGTGCTTTTTATATTTGAAAGGAGTGAATCGTTTATGAAAATGACATTTATCGGGGCTACTCATGAAGTCACTGGCAGCTGTACCTATCTGGAAGTCTGCGGAAAGCGGCTTCTGGTGGATTTCGGTATGGAGCAGGGGAGAGATACCTATGAAAATGTAAAAATCCCCTGTGCTCCGTCACAAATCGACTATGTGCTGCTGACGCATGCTCACATTGACCACTCCGGCTTGCTGCCGCTGTTGTACGCCGGCGGCTTCTCCGGTGAGATCCACGCTACCTCAGCCACGTGTTCTCTCTGTGAGATCATGCTGCGGGACAGTGCACACATTCAGGAATTCGAAGCAGAATGGCGAAACCGCAAGGCAATGCGAAAAGGCGGCGAACCCTATGTGCCGCTGTACACCATGAAAGAGGCATTGGGAGCACTGGAACTGTTTGTGCCACACCCATATGGCGAACGATTCACGCTGACATCCGGCATTGATGTGCGGTTTCTCGATGCGGGACATTTGCTGGGTTCGTCCAGCATTGAGATCTGGCTGACCGAGAACGGTATTTCCAAAAAACTGGTATTTTCCGGTGACATCGGTAACCTGAACCAGCCGCTAATTCGTGATCCGCAGCCGCCGGAAGATGCAGACTATGTGGTCATGGAATCCACCTACGGGAACCGGCTGCACGAAAAACCAAAGGGATATATTCCAGGCTTGGTACAGGTGTTAAAAGATACATTCAGCCGTGGCGGTAGCGTCATCATTCCGTCTTTTGCTGTAGGACGCACACAGGAACTACTGTACTATTTCAAGCAGATCAAAGATGAAAACATACTGCCGGAATTCAGCGATTTCCCGATTTACATGGACAGCCCGCTTGCCATTGAAGCAACTGAAATTTTCATGCGAAATAAGGAAAGCTGTTTCGATGAGGAAGCACTGACATATGTTCGCCGCGGCATTAACCCCATTGGCGTTTCCGGACTGATTCCGGCAGTGACAAGCGATGCTTCCAAAGCAATCAACGCGGACAAACGCCCGAAAGTCATTCTGTCCGCCAGTGGTATGTGCGAAGCCGGACGAATTAAACACCACTTGAAACACAACTTGTGGAAGCCGGAAAACACCATTTTGTTCGTTGGCTATCAGGCAGAGGGCTCTTTGGGTAGACGCATTATTGAGGGAGCCAAAACGGTAACACTGTTTGGCGAAACCGTGCAGGTCAGTGCTCAGATCGTCCAGCTGCAGGGTATGAGTGGACATGCAGACCAAAAAGGGCTGCTGTCGTGGATCTCACAAGTACAGGGCGTACAGAAAGTGTTCGTCAACCACGGTTCGGCAGAATCTGCTGAGGCATTTCGGGAAAAATTGTGGCTGTCTTTGGGCATTGATGCTTATGCACCGTACAGCGGTGCGGAATTTGACATTGCCACCGGAAAAATCACTTACGATGCACTTGCGGTGCCGATTCAGCAGAAGCCGCGTCGGAGTGCAATGACATACGACCGGCTGTCGCAGACGTTGAGCCGTCTGACAGCATTGGTACAAAACAGCAGGGGATTGTCCAACAAGGAACTGGCAAAAATGGCAGACCAGCTGGGCGAACTCTGCTCCAAATGGGAACGGAGGTAATCGAACATGTATGAAGAAAATGCAGTACTGCATGCACTTTGCACCAGAAGAAGCGTGCGGAGTTATAACAGTACCAAGCCGGTGGAACAGGAAAAAATTCAGGCGGTTCTAACTGCCGGACAGTATGCTCCCACAGGCATGAACCGTATGCCTACCAAATTTGTGGTGATACGAAATCCGGAAATGCTGCACCAGCTGTCCAATCAAAACGCAGAGATCATGGGTGCAGCAGATCGGGATCCGTTTTATGGAGCACCGGTGGCAATTCTGGTACTGGTAGATTCCACAGTACACACATGGGTAGAAGACGGCAGCCTTGCCATGGGTGCCATGCTGAATGCAGCATACGCTGTCGGTCTGGGCAGCTGCTGGATTCACCGTGCAAGAGAAACATTTGACAGCGAAGCCGGAAAAGCACTGCTGAAACAGTGGGGGATTCCGGAAACTTATCGCGGCGTGGGATTCTGTATTCTGGGCTACGCTGCCGGAGAACTGCCGCAGCCAAAGCCGCGGAAAGATGACCAGATCCTCTGGATAGACTAAGGCAATACCGCATGATGTATAGAAAAAGGTCTGATACCCATATTGGGCACCAGACCTTTTTGGATAAAAAATGAGAATTTTACTGCATCTTATAGGCGTCGATCATCTTTTTCACCATCTGCCCTCCGATGGATCCAGCTTCCCGTGCAGTCAGGTCGCCGTTGTAACCCTGCTTCAGAGTTACGCCAACTTCGCTGGCAGATTCCATCTTAAAACGTTCCATAGCTTCCTTGCCCTTCTGCGTAAATTCACCCTTCATAGTGCATTCTCCTTTTTCATGTCTGGGATAAGCGACTTATCCCAGAAGTTTGTTTTCGTTTTTTAGCAGCTGCTTTTTCTCGCACGCTGTGTTTCGTGTTCGCCGCTGCAAGAATAGTATAGGACAAAAGGGCGTTTCTATGACAGGTAGTTTTTTCGTATTTTTTCTATAAGCCTTTGGGAACAATGGAAAATGCTTTCTTCTGCAAAAAAACATATTCATAAAAATAATATTGCACAAAATAATCTATGTATATTGACATTTATTTCGACATATGGCATAATAAAAGAAGATGTTTTCGATTGGAAATCAGAACAGGAGAAATTGTATGAAAAAGAAATGGCTTTCCGCCGCGGTGGCAGCCGCACTTAGTGTTTGTGCTCTGGCTGCACCCATATCCGTTCCGAATACCGTAACGCCGGTTGCAGTGCAGGCTGCATCTTCCGGCACAACGCTGGCAGATATGCCCAGTGCATATCAATCTGCGGCGGAGTGGATTCTGCAAAATCGTATCATTTCAGAAGGCTCTGTGAAAGACTGGGCAACGATCTACGACCAGATCGTCGCCGGAAACGGAACACTCAAGTATGTTGTAAAATGGCAGAGCAAACAGACGATCACACTGGAGCAGCGGAAGCAGCTGCAAACTGTTCTGGAAACGGCAGTGAACGACTGGACTGACTGGCTGGTAGATTATGAAAACTGGCCGTACACCCATGTCAATGTGCAAATCGTCGGCTGGGCAGTGCTGGATCAGAACTGCCTGCTGGATCTGCAGCCGGACGAAACCGTGTATACCACCACGATTCCAGCAGATACCAGCTACATCACAGACGGAAACATGGCGGTTTCGGAGCTGCCTACATTGGAACCGATCGGCGACGAAACACGATACCGCTATATTCACTGGGCAGATCAGTCATACCAGTATCCAGACGGCTATGAAAATCGTTACGATATGTACTTGCAGGCAACGCAGGGCATGATCGATATGGGCGGTTTCGGCTACCACTGGGGACAGCAGCTTTCAGACAACGCCGTTCTGGGCTTGATCGATGGCACTTCCAGCATGCATATTCTGGAACACGAAATGGGACACGGCTTCGGACTGACTGATTTTTATGGCGGTGAGGGAGAATCCGACGGCTTTCCGCCGGGAGGATTTCCGGACGGCGGCACGTCGATCATGATGGCAGGTTCTTCTCAAACGATCACTAACTTTGACGGTTGGTTTTTCCGGTATCTCTGGTCATATCTGGCGAAAGAGGACGGTAGATTCAATCTTACGGCACCATCTACAACCACAACTGCCACAACTTCAGAAACTACTACAGAAACAACAGGAACCACAACAACTACGGGTACAACAACGGTTTCAGAAACACAGCCGGCTTATGAAACCGTATCGTTCACAGACACCATTTCTGAAATAGTGCCGAATACTTCTGTCACATTTGCAGAATACGGCACATTTTTCTTCCAAGGGGACTCCTACTATCACGGGGACGAAAGCAAAAATCTCAGCCACTACGAAGCTGGCGACAAAATTTCAATACGGCTTACCTATGATCGGGAATCAGGCATGATACAGCGTGTTGATGCATTGCAGCTTGAGGAAAATTCGCATAAAGTGATCGGAGATGTCAACGCAGACGGACAGTTCACCATTGCAGATGTTGTTATGGTGCAGAAATGGTTGTTAGGCAGCGGCAATGTGACTGATTGGGCTGCCGGAGATTACAATGCAGACGGTCAGCTGAATGGACTGGATCTGTGCAGTATGAAGCAGGCACTCCGAAAGGAGACACAAGAAGCATGAAAATTCTGATTGCGACAGATTCTTTCAAGGGCAGTTTATCCTCTCTGGAAGCAGGAAATGCTATTGCCGATGGAATCCGACGAGCCGGCATGCCAGCTGAGATCCAGGTTTCACCAATTGCAGACGGCGGAGAGGGGACTACAGAAGCCTTGGTTAATGGGTTGTCTGGATATTTGGAAACAGTAACAGTATCCGACCCGCTGGGCAGAAAGCAAACAGCAAACTATGGCATTTTGCCGTCTGGTACCGCCGTAATGGAAATGGCAGCTGCGGCAGGACTTCCGCTGTTGTCCGAATCCGAGAGGAATCCGCTTTACACTACGACTTTTGGCGTGGGAGAAATGATCGCAGATGCCATTGCCAAGGGCTGTCGAAAATTCATCATCGGTATTGGTGGCAGTGCGACCAATGACGGCGGCGTAGGCTGTTTGCAGGCACTGGGCTTTTCTTTTCGAAACGCAGATGACACCGAGATTCCCTGCGGAGCAGTCGGACTTTCGCAGTTACAAAAAATCACCGCCGAAAATGTATTGCCGGAATTATCGGCTTGCACATTTCAGGTGGCATGTGATGTCACCAATCCACTCTGCGGGGAACAGGGCTGTAGTGCCGTCTTTGCCCCGCAAAAGGGAGCCGATGCAGCAATGATTCCCCAAATGGACGAATGGCTTTCCCGATATGCCAAGCTGACAAAAATGCTGTTTCCGGAAAGTGACCCCAACTGTTCCGGCAGCGGAGCCGCAGGCGGACTGGGATTTGCGTTGAAAAACTACCTGCACGCTGAACTGGAATCCGGCATTCAGATCGTTATGCGGGAAACTCAACTGGAACAGGCAATTGTCAATGCAGACCTTGTTATCACTGGCGAGGGGAAACTGGACGCACAAAGCATCATGGGAAAAGCACCTATCGGGGTTGCTGCTCTTGCCAAGCAATATCAGAAACCAGTGCTGGCATTTTGCGGCTGCACAGAACATGCAGCGACGATTTGCAATGTTCACGGAATCGATGCCTTTTTCCCGATACTGCGAGAAATAACCACACTGGAGAACGCTCTATACAGAGAAACTGCAAGGCAAAATCTGACTGATACAGCAGAGCAGGTGTTCCGGCTGATTCGTGCAATGCGGTAATGTGTTTTTGCAAAAGTAGTATTGCCAAAATAGAAAGTGACAAACAAAAAGAGTATCTCATTTGAGATACTCTTTTTTGATAATCAAATTGTTTTTTCAAACTCAAAGAATTTTTTTCAGTATTGGAACATATTTCAGCAACCGAATACACAGGAACGAACAGAGAAACGTTCCAACGGAAAGTGCCAGGATCATAAAAAATCCGCCATGCATATAGGGATTCCATTTCCAGACCACAAGCACCAGTTTCAGAAACAGCATATGTATCAAATAAACACCGAACGAACACTGATCGACCTGATGTAAAATCCAATAGAGCATTTTAGGTGCTTTCTTTTCTCTGTAGGACATCAGCCCGAAAATTCCGGCAGACTGCAATACGATCAACGGGAATGCATAACTGGTAAGAAGTTCTGACAATGCGGCGATGGACTTTTTCTCACTAAGAATTGTCAGACAGGCAACTGCAATTGTTCCCACAGAAGCCAGAAGAATCATCAGCCACGGCTTTTTGCAAATGCGTTTCTGCATAAAAGCATCACCCAAGAAAAGATAAAGGGGATAGACGCTATAAACACAAATATAGAATGCTGTCGATTTTTCTGTCAGTGTTTGCAACATTGGCAGCAGCGATAGAAACACCAGATAAACGCTTAACAAATAGTAAGTATCTTTTGAGTTGAGGGAAGCAGCAATTTTCCGATAAAACGGCAGCAGCAAATACAATGCTGTAATCAGATACAAGTACCACATGTGCTTCCAGCCGCTTCCGGTCACTGCATTTTGCAACCCATAAAGAATCGTTTTGAACTGAATGCCGCTTTCGCCGGTAGCATCGTCAAAAATCTGAAAGACTACGGAGAACAGTACCAGTGCAGCCAGCACTCGCGGGATATACTTTCGGAATATCTTCCGATATGTCACTTCCCGTGTTGAATCCAGAAGCAGTGCACCGCTGACCATGACAAAACAGGGAACAGCCCACATCATGAGATTTCTCGTCGTCAAAGCGGCAATTTTTGCAGTATGATCCGGTGCGTAAACACTGGCGGCATAGAACGTATGCAGTATGACAATGGCAATGCAGGCAATTGCACGCAATTCCGAGAGAAAGAAAATTTCACGTCGTTTTGTGATTTCCATTAGTTAAATAATCCCTCATCTCCAAGGCAGCCATTATTCGGATCCGCAGCATCATTATTGTTTGCCGGTGTTTCGTCCGCCGGTGTATTTTCTACCGGAGCAGCTGCCGGTGTTTCGTCATAAGATTCTTCCGGTTCTACATAGACGGGCTGCTGTTCCTGATAGCCGTCCTCAGCTGCCACTTCTTCTGCATCTTGTGCAGCCGGCTCTGTTTCTGCACTCGTCTGTACCTGCATCTGTTCTGCTTCCTTTGTATTTACCTCGGTTTGAGAGGAAACAGAAGTGTATACCAGATAAGCAATTTCATCTTCCCAGTGGATCTCCGCAGCTTCTACATCATCAAACGGGAACTGATGCAGCTCTGCTGTAGTACCGTCAGAGAATGTCAGCTGGATCGTGTATTCCGGAGTCAAAATCTTGTCGGAATCTGTTTCTTCCGCAGCGTTGGCAGCGATTGCCTCTGTTGCATCATAGTAAAGAACACGTTCTTCATCTGCGGCAAAAACATCACTGTCTTTCATCATGTTTTCGGGGAATTCGCTTTGAGAACTGTCCTTGATCGCCACGCCGGAGATTTCCTTTCCGGTTGCATTTTTCAGCGTCACGTTGTAAACGTGTTCGCCTTCTGCCTTTTCGCCAATCGTTTTCAGTTCCGGTTCTGTCGGGGCTTCGGTAGCCGGTTCAGTTTCTTCTGTGGTAGCAGTAGCGACCGTTGCTGCTGTAGTTTCTTCAGTTGCAGATTCACTGGAAGACGACTTCTCCTGACTGCACCCAGTCAAAAATACACCCGCTGCCAAAAATGCGGCAAGCCATGTCATGTAAGTTTTCTTCATTTTTCTTCTCCATTCCCAAGTTGTGTTTTCTCAGTTCATTACAGAACCACGATTGTATCTCCATGTACCAGACTGTCCATATGTGATCTGGTATCCATTTCGTTTGGTTTCATTGGTAAAGTCGGGGTCAAATACATAAGTAGTTCCGTTGATTTCAATTTCCACCCAAGAGTGCGGACCATATCCGCCGCTTCTCAACGGAACGCTGCCGGAAATCTGTTTTGCGTCATAGCCGAGTTCCCGTGCCATTTCGCAGAATGTAGCTGCCATAACATAGCAATTTCCGGTTTTGCAGGTGAATCCATAATTTGCGTAATATTCCGTTCCCGGAGCAGCTGTCGCCGTGTACTTGGAATACTTCATGCCGGCAGACCACTGGAACGCCGCTTTCAGATCCCAGCCTACCTGATTCAGAACAGCCGCAGCTTTCGGATAGCGATTTTTCTTGTCTACAATACCATTCTTTTTGCAAAGCTGTTTGAACTCAGCACTCTCATAGAAGGCATTTCGAACTGTATCGCGGGAAGTACCATTGTCCAAAGCGTTTTTCCACGAAGAAAAGCCTCTGCTGTCGGCAGTTCTTCCGAAAATTGCCGTATAAAGGTCGTTGACATACTGTGCATTACTGGTATTTTTGTTGTGATATTCCTGCGATTTGAAGAATCCGTCTGCCAGTTCCGCACCAGAACCGGTAGTGATCGTCTTTTTGACCCAGTTTTCCACTTCTGTCCCCGCAGGCGTTCTTCCCAGAATCTGATAACAGCCAGCAACCATTTTTGCCACGCCGGGGTGCTTGTCCCGTTCTTCAGTCAGTGTAATATTTCCGCTGGAAATACCGCCCGCAGAACAAGTCTTTTTGAATTCTGCCGAAGATGCAAACTGTGCCATCAGATAATTGCGGGAAACACCGTTGCTCAAAACATTTTTCCACGATTGCACCTCAGAAGTATTGCAGCTGCGGCCGAAAAACGCCTGATAGAGGTCTGCAATATAATCTGCATCACTGGCATTCTTGCTTTTGTTCTGATACTCACGGGATTGCAGGATATTTTTGACCAGTGCAGTTCCGGAACCGCCGTTTCTGGTTTTAGAAATCCATTGGTTGATCTCGCTGCCACTTGGCGTTCTGTCCAGAACAGCATAACAGTTCACAACCATTTTCGCAACATTCGGATACTTGTCACGTTCTTCTGTCAATGCAATACTGCCGCGTGTCACGCCGTAAGAAGCACACAGATTTGTGAATTCAGTGGAATTGGAAAAGCCATGCATCAGATAGTTTTTAGAAACGCCCTGCTGATAAATAATCAGCCAGTGCTGAATTTCCGAACTGCTTCCGGTTCGATTCAAGAAAACCTGATACAAATTAGCGATATACACTTCATCACTGAGCTGTCTGTTCTGATATTCCTTGCTGTTCAAAAATCCCTTAACAGCATCTACCGCAGAAATGCTGTCGCTGCTGATCCTGTCATGCCAATTTTTTAAGCCGGCAGAATCCGGTTCCCGTTCCAAGCACACGTTGTACAGCCGGTTGACAAATGCCGTGACAGAATCTTCTGCGATATCCTCCGGTGCATCCGTCTGCGGAATTTCTTCCGTTCCAGTTTCAACATCTGCCGCAGCCATTTCTGTTTCCGCTTCTGCGGTTGTAACTTCCACAGCTTCCGAACCGGAAAGTTCCGTTTGCACTTCTGCTCCCGGAGTTTCTGGGATTTCTGCCGCTTCTGTTGCAGTCGTTTCTTCTGTTGCTTCCTGCACCATTTCCGTTTCCGGCGGCATAGTTTCTGCTGCCATAGCGACAATCGGGCAAGTGTTTACCACAATTACGCCAGTCAGCATTGCAGCAAGAATTTGCTTCTGAAGATGCTTCTTTTTCATAAACGCCTCTGATCTCCCTTGTAATTGATTTGGACAGCCAAATCGATTCCGCATATTTTCAAGCCAAAACAGTTCTCATAGAATTTAACGCATAAAACAATGATTTTGTGACAAGCGAAATTCTTGTTTTGGCTGGATGTCCCAATATGCGGAATCGAATCTGGTAATTTATCCTTATTCATATTATACCATAAGCAAATCGCAAAGAAAAGCAGTAAAATAATTCCTGGTTAATTTTTTAAACAGTTTCTGGAAGAAGAAAGTCGGAACAGAGTATATTCCATACTCTGTTCCGACTTCTTTTGCCTATAGCTGCGATATATTGCCTTACTTCTTGTTTATCCGATCATGCTCCGCAGCAATCCCAGATCTAAACCATTCACCGTGCCGTCTGCCGTTGTATCAGCCAGTTCTGCCTGTTCCTCTGTCAGTATATCGATTCCCAACAAATATTTCTGCAAAACCACTATATCTGCCGTGTTGACAACGCCGTCCTGATTCACATCACCCGAAATTGTCTGAGAAATGATGCCCTTGACATCACACAATTCCACAATTTTCACTGTGCCACTCGGAGAGGAAACTGCAACAGAATAAACCCCGCAGTCCTCCTGCGTATTTGCTGTAACGGTATAGGCTTTTTCCGTTGCTCCGTCAATTGCTTCTCCATTGTGGTACCACTGGTAAGAAAGCCCCGTTCCAGAGGTTTCCGGTGTCAGCAGCATGGTGTCCTTTTCTGCAAGGTAAACTGTCTGCTTTGCGGAATACACATCAAAATTGTCCTGTAAAATATAGCTGTCCGCGTTGACAGAACCAGCATTTACCCACGAATTTGCCTGATCCTGAATGGTCACACTGATGTTGGAAATTTCAGTTCCAGCCTTCAAATCTACCAGTTCTCCCAAAGGGATCCGAAATTCGACTTTTCTGCCGCCGTGCTTCTGGACACATCCGCTGGGAACACCATTGTTGAAATACACAAATCCGTTTCCCTGATAGTAGATCCAGCACCGTTTGCCACTTGTTTTGTTCTGGAATGAAAGGTTGTACACCGGAGAAGCAGCATCATATGTCAAATCAGCAAAGACGTATAAATATTGGTCGTTGTTAGTGATGTACAGCTGATTGCCATTATCGTCTGTGACAGTGCACTTGTCCTCCGCATATTCCGTGTCATTGCTGGAGATACCGTCTACAACAGAAAGGTTCTGATAAGTGTAGACAGAGCCGTCAGAATGGGGGAGTTCCTGTTCTGTGTTGATCTGATAAAAGTCGTTGTCTGTCTGCGGCTTATCAGATTCCGTTGCAGAAAAGCTACCCAGATAATTGGCACCCAGAGCAGAGTTCCAGGTATCATGATTGGCAAACTGTATAGAACGAACGTTAGTTTCGCTGATGTCGTTTTCTCCCGTGGAAAGTTTCAGATAGACATTCCACTTGCCGGCTTCAATGCCTGCGGGAAGCTTCAGGTCGAATTCCGGAGAAACAGTTGTGCAGGAATACCACTGGTTTGCATTGGCATCAACAGCTGTCCGGATATAATTCCCGTCCTTTTCCAGAATGATCTCTGCCTTTTGCTGCATAATCGGGTTGGCAAAACCGGTATTCTCAATTTTGGTGCAAACTTTCAAAATACCGTTTTGCTCCACGCTTTCGCTCAAATCGGAATCCCGCAGCACAAAACGATACCCAATGTGATCCCGTATGAATTTGAAAACCGTTTCCCCATAGTAAGCACTGTTGTCTACGTTCTCTACATCATATTCTTTTCCGAAAGTGTAATCCTGATACAGTTTAAAAATATTCGAATTGATATAACTCAAGTGCGAATAATACATTTCCGGCACCGCATTTTCCGGAAGATATGTATCGTACTGTTTGGCAAAGTCCAGATTTCCGGAAAACTCTCCGCCATAATAGGAGGTATATGTCTGCTGCCGCAGCCACTTCAAATCTCGTTCACGATTGTGAAACGTTCCCAGGTCGGAATCAGAACCCATGTAACCGTCGTTGTACAATCCCACACGGGAAGCCTTGCTGTTCGGTTCCAGCACATATTCTCCCAGTTCCGATTCCTCAATGCCGGCCCATTTGGCAAAGATATTCGGTGTTCTTACAGTTACCGGAATCGGGTCAGGAACCACATCTAACAACAGATCCAGCAGCTTCGCCTTGTCTTCCAAAGAGCAGTATTTTCCGCCCCATTGTTCGCCGTAGCAACCCACAAAGCCGCTTTCTACATAGGCAATAATGTCCTTGTAATCTTCCAGAAAACCGTCTTTCCGTATTTGTTCGATATGCTTGCACATCTGCTCAAAAGTAGCCGGTTCAGGATTGCGGACACCATTCGCATCATACCGAAAACGAATACCAATGGTACAGCCGTTTTTGCGGCAGTTTTCCAATGTTTTTCGGAAGTTTGTAAAGAACGTTTCGTCCAGATCATAGTCCGTACCAGCGGTATAATTGCCGCTGTCGTCAGTCGTTCCGTTTGCTCCGCTGGAAAAGCCGCCAATGTCCACAAAGAGCACCACCAGACTAGCAGTCGGGTTGTACACCTTGGTGTCGTTAGGCTTGCAGCTGACCGCAACACCAGAACTGTATCCGGCTCCCGGATTCCCAAGTGTTTCCGTAGATTCCGTGTAATCAATGCCAGAATCCAAGAGTACTTCTTCCGCACCGACAGTGGCTTTCGGCAGCATGGCAGAACCGCAGAGCAGTGCCAGTGCAGCAGCTATGATTTTTGTGAACTTCATACAGTTTTCCTCCAATATAAAAATTTAGTTTTGTGTATATTTTATTGTACCATAGAAGCCCCAGTTTCGTCAAGACATAATTCGACTTTTTTCCGAAACAACTTTACAAACCGTTTCCCGCATGGTATAATAAAAATATCGCAGAAACAGGAGGTGCCGTTTTGGACTACTTTGAGAACACAACACGCATTACAGAAGACGGATACGCTGCAATTTTACAGATGCAGAAGAAACAGCACTGCATTATCTGCCGTGCCATTGGAATTCTGCTGGCAATACCGTTTTTGGAACGGCTGATCTATCGGGGAATTTTGTTGGAAATTGGCGATACGGCAGACTTTCACCTTGGATTTTTGGATTTCTTATTTTTACTGTTGCTGGCAGCCGCCTTTTGGATGTGGCATCTACCGAAAAAACAGATACAAGACCGCATTCGCCGCACAAGGAAAAAACTGGATCTGCAGGCAGTCAATCAGTACACTTTTTTACCGGAATGTATCCGCATGATGAGTACTTCCTCCTTGGAAAAATACCAGCTGGAATATGAGAACCTGACATGGATTCGATGCGATAAACGGTGGATCGTTCTATATTTTGCCCGTCAGGATTTCACCATGTTGATCGACAAGCAAGGCTTCACCCACGGAACTGCAAATGCCTGTCTGGCTTTTTTGAAGAACAAGCAAGAGGGCAGATGAGATTCAAGGCAATACTGCACAAATTTTAAGGAGAGAAAATAATGGCCGAAGACAAAAAAGATATAAAAATTTCATTTTGTGGATATAATAAAAATACAACAGTAGGTGAAATTAGAAAGGATTTTGAAAATCTGGAAACTGCGAAAAGTAAAGTGAACGAATATCGTAAAACAAAATATCAAAACGCAAACGAGGAAAAAATTGATAAATCTACATCTCGTATCACCGTTTGGGACTTCGCTCGGTGAGTTGATTCCACAAAAATTGGAGAATGCACGGCTGTCGATCACTTCGTTCATGACTGCCATGTCTGCGAGATTGTAGACATTCTGCAATATGAATATTCTCAGCATCAATTCCAATGGGTATGGTTTATTGCCAAGTTCTCCTTTGTAACAACTCGGCTGTATCAGTTCAAAAAATGTTTCCCATGGTATGATTGTTTCAAGCTTTTCTAAAAATTCTTTTTTATTGGTTCTGGCTGCACCAAGTTCATCGTTGATTTCTGCCAGCGTCATTTGTCTTTCCATATAGTCATTTGTCTTTCCATATATCTATTATATCATATTTTTGCTTGTTTGGCAATTGTGCGGTGTTGCCTTAGGGATGCTCATTTATAGTTGAAAAAATATATGTACGATTGAGTTCAGTACATTGGAGGTCTTTATTATGGCGTTTGTAAACAAAAAGTTATCAATTTCTGAGAAGAAAAAGATATCAGATATGAAGATAAAAAATCCCTACGGAAACTATAGGGATATAATGGAAGGAATCACACCTTCATATATCACAATAGACAATAGCAGTAATATGTGGTTATCTCATTGTTATACACACAAAGAAACTTTAGAATGTATTGAAGAATTTATATTTATGTATAATGGACAACCAATTCCTGTTCAAGCTAAAAAAAGAATTAATGGCAAGAATGTCATTTGGGAAATCAGTCGTATTGATATTTCAGTAAACATGATAGTAGAAGATCATAAATTGATTAATTCCCTAGTAGCAGCGTTTAAAGTGTATAATACGACAGGATGGCCAGAGGAAAATAACGAAGCGGTAAGTGTTATTTGTGATCTGGGAAAGGAAGATGAGGTATAATCTATACTATAAATGAGCATCCCAACACCGTTTTCGTGAAAATGCACAAAAGTGGTTAAGCAATGTTCTCCAAAAGGGCAGACTTATCCCCACCGTTTTGAGCATAGTCAAAAATGAAAGAGATCTGCTCTCTTCGAATCGTTTGGGACAGCAAATGATATCCTTCCGAGAAATTGTACCGTTTTGATTCGAAGCAAGCGATCATGTAAGCAAGAGATGCAATGAGCCAGAAGTGTTTGATTCCATTTGCGGATCGAATCTGATACTTATCAACAGCAAGCTTCATCTTGCAATCACGGAAATAGACTTCAATCTCCCAACGTACAACATACAAATCCAGAATTCTTCGGCCCTGCGAAAAACAGAACACGCTCTTATTCTATCACATTTTACTCCATTTCCCCATTCGCAATCCGTTCCGCCAGATCATTCAAATACACCCAACGCTCCATTTTCTCTGCCAGAAGCACTTCCAGTTCTTCTTTCCGGTCAGACAATTCCTGCAGCTTCACATAATCCGACACACTCGCAGTAATCTCCGTTTCTGTCAGCCGAATCTGTTCTTCCAAATCGGCAATTTCATCATCAATGGTATCGTATTCCCGCTGCTCCTTGAAAGAAAACTTCAGCTTTTTCCTGCCGTTGAAAACGCGTTCTTTCTTTTCCGTTTGCTTTTTGGGCTTTTCTGTCGCATTTTCTGGCAGAGCCTTTTCCATGTAATCCTGATAATTGCCGTTGTAGCGGCGAACCTCACCGTTCCCCGTCAGTTCCCAGATTTCCGAAGCCATTTTATCTAAGAAATACCGGTCATGAGAAATCGCAAGAACAGCCCCTTGAAAACTGCGGAGATAGTCCTCCAAAATAGTAAGTGTTGCAATATCCAGATCATTGGTCGGCTCGTCCAGCAGCAACACATTTGGGGCAGTCATCAGCACTTTCAAAAGATAAAGCCGTTTCCGTTCACCGCCAGACAACTTTTCAATTCGATTCCACTGTAATTCTGAAGTAAAAAGGAATCGCTCCAGCATTGTCGCCGCAGTAACCGTGCCGTCCGGTGTTTGAATTCGCTCTGCAGTTCCCCGAATGTAATCAATGACTCGCTGGTTGGGATCCATGCTTTCACACTCTTGAGAAAAATAGCCAATGCGTACTGTATCACCGAGTTCAATAGAACCATTGTCCGGCGAGATTTGTCCGCAGAGCATCTTGATCAGCGTGGACTTTCCGGCACCATTTTGCCCAACAATGCCGATTCTGGCATCGCGTGGAAGTTGGTAGGAAAAATCATGAATCAGCATTCTGCCATTCACAGCCTTGGTGATTGCATGAATTTCCACAGTTTTCTTTCCCAGTCGAGAGGAAACCGATTGCAGCTGCATTTTTTCTGCTTCTGCTGGCTTCTCACGATTTTCCAATTCGTGAAACCGTGCGATCCGATCTTTAGATTTGGTGCCTCTTGCACGAACGCCGCGGCGAATCCATTCCAACTCCTGCCGATACAAAGAACGATTTTTTCGTTCCTTTGCTTCTGCGTCAACTTCCCGCTGTGCTTTCTGTTCCAGATACGTACTGTAATTTCCCTCATATTCAAAAATCTTTCCTCTGTCTACTTCAACGATTTTTCGGGTAATGCGGTTTAGAAAGTATCGGTCGTGGGTTACCATAACAATGGCACCCCGATATTTCAATAACTGTTCTTCCAGCAATCGAACCGTTTCGTTGTCAATATGGTTGGTCGGTTCGTCCAGCAGCAAAACATCGCTGGGCTGAATCAGAGCAGCAGCAATGCCGGCACGCCGCTTTTCGCCGCCGGACAATGTACTAATATCTCTGGTTTCGTCTGTAATGCCCAATTTTCCCAAAATCGACTTCGCTTCAAACGTCTTTGCCTCTTTAAGATCTGCCGGCAAATGCAGCATGACTTGTTCCAATACGCTGCCGTGCGGTTCAAACTCCGGAATTTGCGGCAGGTATGAGATGCGGATTCCGTTAGTGCGAATGACATTACCGCTGTCCGGCTCTTCGGCTCCGGCAAGGATTCGCAAAAGTGTAGACTTTCCGGTACCATTGATGCCGATAATCCCCACCTTATCACCCTCATTCAAAAAGAAGGAAACGTCGTCCAGTACTTTTCGTTCCATATATGTCTTGGCAATATTTTGTGCAGATAACAATATCATAGTTGCATAGCCTCTCTTTTTCAGTGTTCTTATTCTCTGCTATTATAGCAGAAATCCATGCAAAAATCAACGCATTTCTTTGAATTCCCATGACAACTGCACATAAAGCTGACAGAATACTGTCCAAATGAAATTCCTAGGCAGAACCACAAAAAAATCCGGCAATTCTGTGAGAGTTCTTATGCTGATTCTTTCAAAATTTCAGAAAAAGCTTGATTTTCCGTTAGTTTTGTGGTATGATAGAAATAATGCACTACAAGCGGAAACTTTTTCATGCAGAAAAACCGCTGAAAAAGCCGGAACTTTTCCGGTAGAAAGGAACGAACATGGCGAAAAAGCAATCTTATGATAATGAAAGTATCACGATGCTCAAAGGACCAGACAAGGTACGAAAACGCCCCGGTGTCATTTTTGGCTCTGACGGACTGGACGGCTGTGCCCATTCGGTTTTTGAAATCATTTCCAACTCTATCGATGAAGCACGTGCCGGATACGGCAGCAAGATCGTCGTGACACGCTATCAGGACAATTCCATTGAAGTGGAAGACTTCGGCAGAGGCTGTCCGGTAGATTTCAATAAAAACGAGAACCGCTATAACTGGGAACTGGTCTACTGTGAACTCTATGCAGGCGGTAAATACAACTCCAATGATGACAACTACGCGTATTCTCTGGGACTGAACGGTCTGGGACTTTGTGCCACACAGTTCGCTTCCTCTTACATGGACGTAGAGATCATTCGTGACGGCTTTCAGTACAACCTGCATTTCGAAAAGGGTGTCAATGTAGGCGGACTGCAAAAGAAGCCGACCAAGAAGAAGCAGACTGGCACACGAACTCACTGGCTGCCGGATCTGGACGTTTTTACAGAGATCGAAATACCAGATGATTATTTCTGTGACACTCTGCGGCGGCAGGCAGTTGTCAACCCGAACCTGTTGTTCCTCTACCGAAAAGAAGAAGCTGACGGCACTTTTACCGAACGACAGTATCTCTACGAAAATGGTATTGCAGACTATGTGCGGGAAATCGCCGGAGAAAACACACTGACTTCCGTACAGAACTGGAGCTGCCAGCGAGAGGGCCGTGACCGTGAGGATAAGCCGACCTATAAGGTGAAGCTGAATGTGGCTCTGACTTTTTCCAATCAGGTACAGCGACTGGAATACTATCACAATTCCAGCTGGCTGGAACACGGCGGCTCGCCGGATAAAGCTGTGCGGCAGGCACTGGTATCCCAGATCGATACCTATCTGCGACAGAATAACAAATACCTGAAAAGTGAAGCCAAACTGAAATTTGAGGACGTGGAATCCAGCCTGGTGCTGATTTCTTCCAGTTTTTCCACAGAAACCAGCTATGAGAACCAAACCAAAAAGGCGATCACCAATAAATTTATCTACGAAGCCATGACGGAATTCCTCAAGCATCAGCTGGAGATCTACTTTATTGAAAATCCGGACGAAGCAGAAAAAATTGCAGCACAGGTGCTGATCAATAAACGCAGCCGTGAAAATGCCGAAAAGACCCGTCTGAACCTCAAGAAAAAGCTGACCGGCAGCATTGACGTCACCAACATGATCCCGAAATTTGTAGACTGCCGGAGCAAAGATCTGTCCCGTCGGGAATTGTACATCGTGGAGGGTGACTCTGCATTGGGTTCCGTAAAAATGGCACGAGATGCAGAATTTCAGGCAGTCATTCCGGTTCGTGGCAAAATCCTGAACTGCCTGAAAGCAGACTACAACAAGATCTTCAAAAACGAGATCATTACTGATATTGTCAAGCTGCTGGGCTGCGGGGTAGAAGTTACTACCAAGGCAAACAAGGATATTTCCTCTTTCCATCTGGAAGGTCTTCGTTGGAATAAAATTGTCATCTGTACCGATGCCGATGTAGACGGTTTCCAGATTCGAACACTGATTCTCACTATGCTGTATCGTCTGACACCGACACTGATCGACAAAGGCTATGTGTATATCGCAGAATCTCCGCTGTTTGAAATCACAACCAAAAAGCGGACATACTTTGCCTATACCGAAAAGGAAAAAACAGAGATTCTAGCAACACTGGAAGGGGAGAAGTACACTCTCCAGCGTTCAAAAGGTCTGGGCGAGAACGAAGCAGACATGATGGCTCTGACAACCATGAATCCGGAAACACGCCGGCTGATTCAGGTGACTGCGGCAGGCATCGAAGAAACAGCAAAGATGTTCGACATTCTGCTGGGCGATGACCTGCAGGGGCGAAAAGACTTCATTGCAGAATACGGTAGCGAGTATCTGGAACTGGCGGACATTTCATAAAAGCGAGGGCAAAAATGGCACGAAAAAAGCAATCTGAAAAACCTAAGAAAAATGCAATTCCCAATGCCTATATTGCCGGTGCCGGCATTGTGGAAGAAGAAAAAATTACAGATACACTGGAAAAAAACTATATGCCCTACGCCATGAGCGTTATCATTTCCCGTGCACTGCCGGAGATCGACGGCTTCAAGCCTTCTCACCGGAAACTGCTGTACACCATGTATAAAATGGGACTGCTCACCGGCGGGCTGACCAAATCGGCAAACGTTGTAGGGCAGACCATGCGGCTGAATCCCCACGGTGACAGTGCCATCTATGAGACCATGGTGCGTCTGGCAAGAGGCAACGAGGCACTGCTGCACCCCTACGTGCAATCCAAGGGAAACTTCGGTAAGGCATATTCAAAAGATATGGCATACGCCGCCTCCCGTTATACGGAAGTCAAACTGGAACCGATTTGTAACGAACTGTTTCGGGATATTGACAAAGACACAGTAGACTTTGTTCCGAACTACGACAATACCATGCAGGAGCCGACACTGTTTCCGGCAACATTTCCCACCGTACTGGTCAATGCCAATGTAGGTATTGCCGTTTCCATGGCAAGCAGCGTCTGCCCGTTCAATCTGGCAGAAGTCTGCGAAACAACCATTGCCGTGCTGAAAAATCCGAAGCATGATATTCTGTCTACACTGAAAGGACCGGATTTTCCCGGCGGCGGCTTTCTGTTCTACAATGAAACAGAACTGCAAAAAATTTATGATACCGGTCGCGGCAGTGTAACTGTCCGTGCAAAATGGAACTACAACAAACAGGACAACTGTCTGGAAGTCACAGAAATCCCGTACAGCACCACCATTGAAGCAATCAAGGACAAGATCGTGGACTGCATCAAACAGGGCAAACTACGGGAAGTTTCTTACGTCCGCGACGAAACCGACATTGACGGCTTGAAGATTGCCATTGACTTAAAGCGTGGCTCTGATCCGGAAAAGGTCATGCAGAAGCTGTTCCGCATGACACCGCTGCAAGACAACTACTCCTGCAACTTCAATATTCTGGTCGGCGGAGCACCCCGCGTTATGGGCGTGCGAGAAATTCTGGAGGAATGGTCCGCATTCCGTCTGGAATGTGTCCGCCGCCGTCTGGTATTCGATCTCCAGAAAAAACAGGAAAAACTGCATCTGCTCCTTGGTCTGGAAAAAATCCTGCTGGACATTGATAAGGCAATTCGCATCGTGCGGGAAACCGTCGAAGAAGCAGATGTTGTACCAAATCTGATGATCGGCTTCGGCATTGATGAGATTCAGGCAGAATATGTGGCGGAGATCAAACTGCGGCACTTGAATCGGGAATACATTCTGAAACGCACGCAGGAGATCGACCAGTTGAAACAGGAAATTGCCGAACTGGAAGAAACCATTGCGGATCCGAAAAAGATGAAGAAAATCATCATTGCAGAGTTGAAAGAAACCGCAAAAAAATACGGACAGCCCCGAAAGACACTGTTCTATTATGCGTCTGACATCGAGGAAGAACCAGACGAAGAAGATATTCCCGATTATCCGGTACACCTGTTTCTGTCGCAGAGTGGTTACTTCAAAAAGATCACACCAGCTTCTCTCCGCATGAGCAGCGAACAAAAGCTGAAAGAGGAAGACCAGATCGTCTGTCATCTGGAAACCACCAACTGCATCGAACTGCTGTTTTTCACCAACCAACAGCAGGTTTACAAAACCAGAGCCAGCGACTTTACGGAAACCAAAGCCAGCGTCATGGGCGATTACATTCCGGCAAAACTGGGATTTGCTGACGGGGAATTCGTGGTGCAAATGATTGCCACCGCAGATTACCAAGGTGATCTGCTCTTTGTATTTGCCAACGGAAAGGCGGCCCGTGTACCGATGTCTGCCTACGCAACGAAAACCAACCGTAAGAAGCTGCAAAAGGCTTACAGCGACCGTTCGCCACTGGTACAAATTCTGCAAATTCCAAGCGGCGAGGAATCCTGCTCCGTCTTTTTCCGTACAGACGGCAATCGGGCAGTGCTGGCAGATACTGCACTGATTTCCGCAAAGTCCACCCGTGATACACAGGGCGTACAGGTAGTCACATTGAAAGCAAAACACCTTGTCTGCGAAGCACGTGTGCTGAACGAAGAAGAATGCATTGCACTGAAAAAATATCGTGTAAAAACCATTCCGGCAACTGGTGGCATGGCGAAAGATCTGCCGGAAAGCGGACAGCTTTCGCTTCTGTAAATATTGTTAAACGAATCCAAACAAAAAAGCCACTCCAAAATCGGAGTGGCTTTCGTTGTCATAAATATTTGCAGAGGCTTACTGTTCCGGCAACGTGTTGATGATATGCACCAAGAACCGCAGCAGGCAAATTGCATCATTGCTGTCCGTCTGTCCATCAGCGTTGCAGTCAGCATTGCCCTTTGCCTGTACATTCAGTTCTACCTGACCAGCAGTTGCCTTGTTCAGCAGCACCGCATCAGTAATATCCACTCTGCCATCCAGCGTAACATCGCCATACAAAACTGCGGACGGGTTCACCTGTTCAGAAGAAGTTGCAGCAGAGGTAGTTTCTGTTGCAGTCGTGGTTGTTTCTTCCGAGGACACAGCAGTGGTGTTGCTGCTTTCCGTCGAAGCAGCGGTACTCTCTGTAGTCAATGCTGTTTCTTCTGTAGAAGCAGTGGTTTCAGAAACAGTTTCCGAAGTGGATTCTGTCATCGTTGTTTCTGCCGGCGTTGTAGTCGTTTCGTCCGGTTTGTCATAATTGTATTCATACACCAATGTCACTGTATTAAATGTAGTAGAGATATCTTCGCCGTTTTTGGAATCGTTTTCGGAAGAAGCCCACCAGTTCTGTAATTCTGCACTTTCATCATTGCAGGAACCAGTAATATTTTCACTCTTGCCGTCACTCAAAGAAATAGTAAACTGATCGTCAAAAGGAACTGTTATATCACTTGTGCCCAGACGGTATTGGAAAGACTTGTTTCCCCAAACGCCAGCAGAGGAGGAACCCTTTTTCACGACTTCGTTAAAGCAGAGAGCTCCGCCGCCGACAGCCCACGAAGATCCGGCATTCGAAGATACAGTAGCGTTCACAATAATTTCTTTCAGGTGTTCCTTGTCACCCAGCGGAATCATCGGATTGCCTGCGGTATTTGTCGACAAATCGCTGATATTGTAAGTGGTTTTTTTGATTTCAACATTCGGTTTTTCCGGAATTGTCACATTGGTCTTTTCGTCAGAAATCACCACTTGAGCCACAGACAACGGCGGCAGTTCTACAGTTACCTGATTGCCGGAAACATCATTCTGCACATCCAGAATCTGAATATCGCTGCTGTCCTGTGTGATAGCATAGACAACAGCACTCTGATAGTCAGTGTCTGTGCCTTCCAGAGAAATAACCGCTTTTTCTGTATTTTCCTTATCCTTGTTGGAAATCACTGTAGTCACTTCACTGTCATCAGAGCCATCAATTGCCGCAAAGATTGCCGCCTTAGACAGGTCAGCAGAGGAAGACTCCACAAGGGTATCCCCGAATGCACCGCCATTGCCGTCATAGTTAGTGTAAAGGTTGATCGCACTGGTCACATACGGACAAAGAGAAAGCGTTCCCCAATAGGTTGCCAGATATACGCCCTGATCGGCAAAAGCCCCCAACGCTTCAGTTTCTGCAATGGCAGAAATTACAGATTTTCCAGTTGTAGATTCCTTGCTGATGTTTGCCAGATTGTACTCCGTCAGTGCCAGCTTGGTACCCGGATAGTACTTGTCAATAGACTCCTGCATTCTGGTGAGGAACGGGAACGAACCCCCAAACCACTGTGTCAGCCAGCTGTTTTCCTTGTAATTCGGATCGTACAGGCTTCTCGCTGCCTGCAAAATGCCGTCATCTGTTTCGCAGTCCTGTGCATAGTAGTGAACATCAACTACATCTAACAGTCGTTTGCCGTTTTCCTGCTCTGCATCTGCCATTTGTTTCAGGTAGTAATCCATATACCACGAATACTGTCCTTTGACAGCTTCCCAATCCGGATCCTTGAAGTTGTCGCCGCTTCCTGCCTGTACGCAGGGGAGAATGCCCCAGAATGCCGGACCGTAAATTTCTGCGTTCGGATCAAGATCCTTTACCACCTTTGCCAGAGCAACCGACTTGGAGATCAGTTCGCTGTTGGAAACTTCGTCCTTGTGCAGCAGAGGGTGCGTATCATTCCAGAGTACCGGTTCATTGTCCAGATTATAGCCCTGAATACCGGTAGAAGTTGTAGAATCCCCCAGATTATTGATCAGATAATTGACATACTCGTCCATGTATACCGTGTCGTCCGTCAGATCCGGCGTGTCAGACAGTGCACCGTCTTTCTGAAATTCCACCTTATTCCAACGAGAGGACGGTGCTACTTCCGAAGCTGCCACAGTTCCATTTTTATCTGCGGAAGCATAACCCGCCATTTGCAGCGTTGCCATTTTGTAGTCTACGTTATTTTCAGCAGCTTCCTTCGACAGTCGGCGTGCCTGATATGCCGGACCGTCTGTCACATCTCCCATGTTTGTGTCAGAACTATCGTTCCAGTCCCGACCGGCATTGGAATAATTATTTTCCCAGTTGTAGCCAGTAAAACGATTGCCGCCCTGCCGCAGCGAATGCGTTGTCACTTTTTTCAAACTGGTTGAATTTCCGGCTTCGTTCACACCGTAGATATACGGGCTGATTGCTTTCTTTTCACCGTTCAATTTGATGTTCAACTGCATTTCATAATTTCCAGCAGCCGAAGCGGACAAAATTGCCGGCACTTGTACAGCACAGGAAAGAGCAAGAATGCTTGCCGTAATTCCCGCAAAGATGCGTTTTTTCATTTCAATTCTCCTTTTTTCAGTTGTGGCATACATCTTTCATGCCAATTTTCTCACGAACATTTTTATTATAGCACATTCTTGCTCTACAAGCAAGCGTTTCATATAAAAAATTCTAACAGCACTGCAATTTTATTGTGCATAAATTCACTTTAAAAACAAATTTGCAAAAAGAAAAAGCATAAAATTGTCCTTGACAAAAGAAAATTGCCGTGCTACAATGAGTCAAGATGAAAAAGGCGGGAGGCGTTGTATGAAAAGAATCCAATGGAAACAAATTTTGGCACTTCTGACAACGGCAGCATTGACCATAGCCTTTGCAGGCTGCGGCACATCAAGTACGCCAACAGAAGAAAGTGCCGAAACTACTTCAACAGCAGCTCAGGAACTTTCTCTGCTGGATACTTACGTGTCCAATACCGTGATTTCTACCGGTAGCAATACCGTTATCAAAAATGCAGAACATGTGACCTATCGGGCATGGTTTCCGGTAGAAGCGGCGGGGGAGTATGACTACCGGTTTTACTTTTCCAATACGGTAGATTCCACATGGGGTGACGGCAGCGAAAGTTATGTGGGCATGTCCGGCGGCAGCTACACCATTGAAAAGGCAACTGTCTATGACGGCGGCACGGAATTCGATGCCAACGTGGAACCAACAGTTTCCGCAGCTGTGACCTTTTCCGGCAGTGCCGCCAAAGAAGTTGCTCCGGACGAAACTTTCTGGAGCGATCCTGTAACGCTGAACGTACCGGAAGGGCACTATCTGCTGTGGGAATGGACAGTCAATGGAACAAATATTCCGGCAATTGCCATGTCTAACCTGACCTATGCCTATGCAGATAAAGGGGACGGAAAGGGATTCCTCTACACCAATGAAATTCCTGTGCCCCAGCTTGTGGGCTGTGACCGAAAAGTCAAGACCCGAATTGTCACGTTGGGGGACTCTGTCACACAGGGATGCCAGACTTCCGAATTCGGGTATCAATTCTGGGCAGCCCAGCTGCTGGATCAATTGGGTACAGAAGATTACAGCCTGTGGAATCTGGGAATCGGCTATGCCCGTGCCTCTGACTGTGCCCGGCAGGGCAACTGGCTGAATCGTGCTGTTGCCGGTGCAGATCTGATTACCGTGGCATTCGGCACCAACGACATCATCAGCGGACCTTATGGCGGCACTGGTCATGCCACACCGGAAGAAATCGAAGCAGATGTCCGGAAGATCACCAGAACTTGTACCAATGCCGGCATTCGCACGATTTTGTGGAACTCTCCGCCATTTGACATGACACCAGAATTGGATGGAATTCGAACTGCCTATAACGAAACGGTAGAGGGCATTGCCAAGGACAACGGAGCGATTTATTTTGATGTTGCCTCCCTGTTGGCAGACCCGTCAGATGCTTCAAAAACCGTTTACGGACAACACCCGAATGACGAGGGCGGCACTGTGATCACAGATGCTCTTGTCAAATTGATTCAGGAATAAAGAATTACATGAAAGGAAGAATAATATGATGAAACAAAAAATACTTGCCGTTTTAACAAGCCTTTGTATCGGCGTACTGCCCCTTGCAGCCGGTATGGCAGCTGCACCGGTTGCCGCAGAAGACACTACAGAACCGGTACGGATTCTGGCAATGGGAGACTCCATTACAGACGGCTATATCAACGGGGACAACGGCTACCGGAAATACTTTTGCTACGAAATGCAGCAAAAAGGGTTTACCAATTTCGATATGGTAGGACCGAAAAACAACTGGTCTGATTCCGTTTCCTACACCACCTCTGACGGCGTAATATTCCAGTATGACCCCGCCCATGCCGGCTACAGCGGCTATGCCATTGAGAAAATCGGAAGTCGGCAGGGACTGTATGAAACCATTTTTGACACAACCTATTACAATAACAATGTCACAGGCAATATGATCGAAGCATACGATCCGGATATTGTCCTGCTGCAAATCGGCACCAATGATCTGCTGGACAACCAGAATGCTGGCATTACAGACCGTCTGGAAAAACTGGTAGACAAGTTGCTGGACAGCATAGACAGCAACAGCATGCTGTTCGTGGCATCAGTACCGGATATTGACGTATCAGTACGGCATGACTGGCTCTGGGCATATCAGTCCAGCGGCTATTCCTATGAAAACAATCCGGAAGAATTTACAGCACTGGTAGAGCAGAGCGTAGACAACTACAATGCCTCTGTCAAAGAACTGGTAGAGAAAAAGCAGGCTGCCGGAGCACGAATTCGGTTTGCAGACATCAACAGCGTTGTAGATGTGAAAACGGGATTAGAGGACGGCGTACACCCCAATGAAGCCGGCTACGCCTGCATGGGAAAATACTGGTCGGAGCAGGTATCTGCTTACTTGAACGGTACAACACCCACACCGACACCTGCAACAACGACAGAAGTGACTACCGCTACCGAAACCACAACAACTGCAATTGAAACAACTACAACTTCTACAGAAGCAACAACAGAAACAACCGTTTCGACCACAACAGAAGCAACTACCACTTCTACAGAAACCTCTGCAACAGAATCGTCGGAAGAAACTACTACAGAAACGACAACAGCTTCGTCTTCTGTCAGCGAAAGTGACACAACCACATCAACCACAGAAACTTCTGCACAGCCGACATGGCAGAAGGGTGATGTCACACTGGACGGTACCGTCAACATCACCGATGCCGTTCGCCTGTGCCGTTATCTGCTGGGCAGTGAAACCATTTCCCAACAGGCATATCAGTGTGCTGACGTGTACACGGATTCCATGGTAAATGGTTTCGACTTGGCAGCCCTGCGGCAGATGCTGACCAATGCAGGAGGACAGAACCAGTGAGCACCATTCGCGGATTGATTTTTGATATGGACGGCGTGTTGCTGGATACGGAAAAAATCTATTTCCGCTGCTGGCTGCAAAGTGCAAAGGAACTGGGATATCCCATGTCAGAAGAAGCCGCCCTGCATGTCCGAAGCTGCTGTGCCGCCCACGCCCAGCCTTACTTCCGGCAGCTTTACGGAGAAAACTTTGACTATTTCAAAGTACGTGACCGCCGGCGGGAACTGGTTTCCCAATATATTGCAGAGCACGGCGTAGAACAGAAATCCGGCATTGCAGAGTTGCTGCAATTCTGCCGTGAATCCGGACTGCCTTATGCCATTGCCACCGCCACCTCCAAAGAACTGGCAGAACAGCGGCTGGAACTGGCTGGACTGGCTGGGCAGTTTCCGCAAATTGTCGGCGGTGATCAGGTGCTTCACGGCAAGCCGGATCCGGACATCTATCTGGTGGCGGCAAAGGCTCTGCACTTGCCGCCGGAACAGTGCGTGGCAATTGAGGATTCGCCCAACGGCATTACCGCAGGGCTGTCCGCACACTGTAATGTGATTCTGGTTCCCGACCTGACACCGCCGGAAGCAGGGGACAGGGATCGCTTGTTTGGCATCGCCGAAAATTTAAAAGAAGTCATTCCGCTGCTTCAGGCGGCTGGCATAGGAGAAAAAGAACATGCGAAAAAATCCTGCATCGGAAGTCTATGACATTCCACAGTACACCTATTTTGAATTCGGAAACACCTTTACCGGCAGCTACGGCAAGCTTAGCTATAAGATCATACCGGGGGAGAACTTCACCGTGCAGATCTGGCACAGCCGTCTTTGTTCGGAACTGGCAGACATCGAGGAGGAACAGACGTATCCCATGACAGAAGACGGGTTCCACGAAATGCTGCGTTGGCTGGAAACGAAAGCACCTACCGGAAAATAACAACAAAAATCGTCCTGAAGAAAGTCTGTTTCTTCAGGACAATTTTACTTTTATGATGACAGTGAATTTTTTTGTGAATCATTTATCTTTTACATAGTATACTAATTTTATTTGATTGAGAACATATAAAATTAGGGCAATACTGAATAAAGCTCGTGTAACCAGATTGCGTGCAAAGCCGTCAGACGGGCTTTATGCAGCGTTTTCTTAGCGTTCACACAACACACTAAAACAAAGACAACTGCCGATGACATTCCGGAAATTCCCGCAAGTAGGCGAAAATTTGATTTGGTTCATACATGACATCATACTTGGCACAAGACTCGCGGAAAATTGTCATGAGCCGTGCCTGATTGGGACTGGAGCACTCATAAGCATTTCCAAACCGACGTATGTACTGCTCTTTCATGCCGGGGAAATGCTTGTCCAACTGTGCATAAAAGAATTCCCGATCGCCTTCCCGCAGAGTAACGCCCATACCGAAACAGCAAATGCCTTTTACACCAGCATCAAAACAGTATTCCAGAATGCCGCGGAGATTTTGCTCTGTATCATTTAAAAACGGCAAAATCGGCGTGAGCCATACCACCGTTGGAATTCCATTTGCCTGCATAATCTTCAGCACTTCATACCGCCGTCTAGTGGTGCAGACATGGGGTTCCAGAATGCGACAGAGCGTTTCGTTCCACGTGGTCAACGTCATCTGCACCACACACTTTGCATTCTGCTGAATCTTTTGCAGCAGATCCAGATCTCTTAAAACGCGATCCGACTTCGTCAATACCGTTGCACCAAATCCATATTTTGCAATCAACTCCAGGCATTGCCGTGTCAGCCCCAGCTGTTCTTCGCAGTGTAAATACGGATCGCTCATGGCACCGGTTCCGATCATGCAGAGCCGCCGCTTTCTCCGCAAAGCTTCCTCCAGCAACTGTGGAGCGTTTTCTTTCACTGCCACATCTTCAAAATCGTGTCCCATTTGATAGCATGCCGAACGACTGTCGCAATAGATGCAGCCGTGTGTGCAACCACGATACAGATTCATACCATTTGTGGCAGATAAGATGTTTTTTGCTTGTATCCGATGCATGTTTACTTCTTTCGCAGTTCCGCAATTGCCGCATAATGCCGTACCAAAAATGTCTCCGGTGCAATACGCTCCAACAACTGCAAATGTTCTTTTTCCCATGCCGCAATTTCTTCCGGCGTCAGCGAAGCTCCGATACCGCGGCAAGCTTTCATACGACCGTTCCAGCTGGTGCGGGTAAAGGACACGTCCAATTCGTATTCCTCGTGATAGGTCAGATCAAAGTATTCCAACAGTTCCGGTGCAACGGAAATCGGGTGCTTGGTTTCTCCTGCTCCACTCCATTTTGGATTATACTGCAACACCAGTTTTTCGCTGGCTTCAGCAATCTTGTCTGAATATGGCAGCCACTCCATGCAGAGCAGAAACAGTTTCCCATGCGGCTTCAGAAGCCTTGCAAATACCGGAGCCGCCTTTTGATTGTCAAAGTACCAGTAGCACTGACAGGCAGTAATACAGTCAAACTGCTTTCCGGCAAAGTCCAGTTCCTCCGCCGGCGAAACAAGATAGGAGATTTCCATACCCGCCGAAAGCCGTTTTGCCTCTGCGATCTGATTTGGAGCAATATCGCTGCCTGTCCAATGTGCCCCGAACCGGTACATATTTCGGGGCAGAACGCCCGTTCCTGTTCCGATGTCCAACACTTCCTGTCCGGCAGTGCCGCAATTTCTCTCTACTATTTTCTGATAAAATAATGGGGGATAGATGTCCCGAAACTTTCCGTAATCTTGAGAAGTCTTTCCCCAGTCGAACGCGTTGCCGCTGTCAATATTCTGCCGCTGCATAAAACGCACTCCTTTCCGCACGCTGATAAAAACAAAACCCACCTAAAGTAAAACCTTAGGTGGGTTGGTACGCCTGATGCGATTCGAACGCACGACCTTCAGAGTCGGAGTCTGACACTCTATCCAGCTGAGCTACAGGCGCATATCGGAAAAACATCATCAGAATCGTATCTGTCTTGTCTGACGACTTATTTATTATAGCACATTCTCAGGATAAATGCAAGAGGTTCTGCGGAAATATCCGAGATGTTCACAGAAAATTTTCAGAGAATCTGGAAACGCAGTGATCCCTTACCAGTCTGTCAGCAGCTGCCAAAGCAGTACCGCACCATTTCCGGCAGTGTCCGGCAGTGCTGCCAGCCAGAGCCACTGAGAATCCAACCGCGGCAGTTCCCAACGATACTCCTGTGCCGCAAGGCAAAGTGATGCCGTCTGGTTCGGCTGTATGGTCAATTGTGCCATAGCGGCGGGAGTATGGGTCATACGGTTTTGTGAACGTGTCTGCACAGTCAGATATGCCCAGAAAAACCCGCAGAGCAATCCGTAAAGACACAGCCCTTGCAAAAGCCGCCTCCAACGGCGGCGATGAGTTTGTTTCATGTTGCTTTTATTCCTTTTTCAATTTCAAAAGTGTCTGAGCCAGAGCCTTTCCTACCAGTTCACCGGCATACTGTGCCTGTTCCAGCGTGTTTCCGTGAGTGCCGATTTCCAGCAGCAGACTGCCCGTAGTCAGATCCTGATTATAGTGCCGGTAATCAAACAGAATTGGTCTGGTCAGTCCTGCATACATGCCCTCCATATTTTCCTGTAACCGACAGGCAAAGTGATAATTCTGCATGTAGTTCGGCATGTTCATCGTACCGTCATCACACCCCGAAATAATCATCACTTGTGCAGATTCTTTGCCGTTGATTTCCACAACCGGCTGTATCAGCGTGTTATCCTTTTGAATTGCGTCCCGATGAATGTCCAGCACCACCCGAATAGACGGATACTGCTGTAAAATCTGCCTGACTGTTTCAGCACTGCGGTCATAGGAACCGTTGTAAGAAGGGTAGTCGTGAATGGTCGTATTGTGGATCACGCCAATGCCGGCAGCCTCCAGCTGTGCAGTAATAGCATCTCCAACCGACACCATATTATACGCCGGATCTGTTGTCCGATAGTTGAACGCCGGATCAAAATTTTGCCGCACATACGGTTCAAAAGATTCTGTCGTGTGCGTATGCATAATCAACACCTGCGGTTCGCCGCTGGTTTCGATCGTGAATGCCGGTGCTGCCGTACTCTCTGCAATCAGCGTATTGTTGGGAATACTGGTTTTGTTCTGTACCTGCCCCGCGGAAAACAAACTGAAAAACCGTGTGCCGGAATACGTGCCATAACTGGTACGCTGTACACTGGTATCTGAACTAAGATTCCAGCTTTCCGGATATGGCTTTTCACCGGCATCTGCGGAGGCTTTTTGCTCCGGCAGTTCTGCCGGAATTTCTGCTGCTACTGGTGCGGTTTCTTCCTCCCAGCCATAGCCGTCGGAAACCACATTCCATGAAACAGACTGTGCAGCACCCTCTTTTTCAGCATAGGCATGTGCGGCAGACTTATTTTGTGCATCATTATCTTTTTGCAGAACCGCAGCAGTCGGCAGAATCACCATTGCCGCCAGAAAGCAAGTCAGCGTCCACCGCCTTTTATGAAACCGTCTGTGCATAATGAAAGACCTCCCTATTTTTCGTCCGGCAGAATCTGCCTCATAATTTCCGCAGTACTGCAATTTCCAAATCGGTTGTAACGGTTGATGCCATATAGACACGCTGGCTTTCTGGTAATGAAGTTCGGCTTTTCCAGACAAGTCAACGTAATCTGAAAGCCCAGTTCTTCCAGCACCGGTTTACTCTCCGGACAGACAAATCCATAGGGATAGGCAAACACTGTAGGCTGTATGTGTAGATTTTCCTGAAATTCCGTTTGCAGCATGGAAAGATCTGTATACAGTGCTTCGTGATAGGCTTCCTCCGTTTCCTGTTCCATTTTGGCACAGCCCCTGCGGGTGCCATTTTCATGCATGTCATAGGTGTGACTTCCGAGAGTGATCCGTCCGGAATCTTCTAACTGCTGCATATCTTCCCACGTCAGATAGGAATATATATCGTTGTGAGGAGCGTCCGGAGCATAGACATCTGCAAAACTGCCCACAACGGAAATCACCGCACACATATCATACTTTTCCAACAACGGCAGTGCCAGACTAAGGTTGTTATATAAGCCGTCGTCAAATGTCAGCAGCACCGGCTTCTCCGGCAAGTCACCAGTACCCTCTGTATAGGCGATCAATTCTTCCGGAGATACTGCTGTGTAGTGATGCACCTGTAAATATTGCAGATCGGATTCCAGCGTTTCCGGAGAAATGCAATACTGGGTTTCCGGCACTGGTGCAATGCTGTGGTACATCAGCACCGGCAGGGAAACACCGCCGGCACTGTCCACCGCCGCAAAGTGTTGTCTGCCCGCCCGCGTCAGGAGAATTGCCGCAAGCACCAGTGCCATATCAAAGGCAATATATCGAAGCAGTTTTCGCAAATTCCAGCTGTGGTACATAGTTCTTCCCTCCATTTTCCCATTTCATGCAGTACCGGCATGTGTTCATGTGCAATACATAATCGTGTGGTATACTATATGAAGGGTTTTTCCCAAAAATAACAGAGAGAGGTTTTTTCATGGTACAAATGATTGCACTGGACTTGGACGGCACACTGCTCCAGCCGGACAGCACCCTGTCTGCTGCCGCGGAAGATGCTCTGACAAAGGCAATTTCGCAGGGCATCTGCATTGTTGTAGCGAGTGGGCGTGCCTTTACAGCACTGCCGGAAAAAATCCGTCATTTTTCTGGCATTCGTTATGCCGTCACATCCAACGGAGCAGCGGTTTCCGAATTGCCTGCCGGAAAACTGCTGTGTGCATGGACATTGCCGGAGCAGGCAGTTCTGGATCTGCTGAAAATGCAGCAAGCGGCAGGAACTTTTCTGATAGAAGCCGGTATAGGCGGACAGATGTACGCACCGGAAGAATATCTGAACAATCCGGAAAAGTACCGGCAGGCGGCACCTCTGCAAGCATATTTAAAACGAACACGAAAACCAGTAGCCGATATGACAGCGTTTTTGCTGGAACATCAACATGAAATAGACTGCATCGATTTGATTTGTCCGGAATGTGCAGAAAAAGACCGGCTTCGTGTACAGGTGCAACAGGAAATCGCTGATATTTACGTAACATCTTCCACACCGGAATTGGTGGAAATCGCCCATGCAGAAGCAGGGAAAGCAAATGGGCTGCGGTTTCTGTCAGAACAAACCGGCATACCGGCAGAAAATATTCTGGCATTTGGCAATGCGGACAATGATGCAGAAATGCTTGCCTATGCCGGAATCGGTGTCGCAGTGGCAAACGCTTCCGATGCCTGCAAACAAGCAGCAGACCGAATCACCTTATCGCACACAGAAGACGGCGTTGCAAAGACAATTCTGGAATATTTGCATTGATTTTTGCAAGGAAAAGATTGACTTTTTGCCAGAATTCTTTTATAATAGAAGAAATGCTGTATGAAGCGGTTAAGAAAACAGCTCTTTCCAGCAATTCCGTATATATACCGGCAATACCGCACAAAGAGCGTCTGGCGACTTTGTACGGTATTGCCTACCATATTTTGTGGAAAGGAATCTCGAAACCGATTACAAACAAATCGGTTCGAAGAAAGAAGGTTGAAAATTTCTATGGAACAAAAACATCGAACATCCGTCACGCTTTCAACGTCACCACGAAAGCTGACATTGCCGGGGAAAATACTGGCAGTCTGCCTGTGTATTCTCCCGTTTCTCACAAGGTCACTGACGGTAGAAATCCCACAGGCAGTGCGGTCTGCCTATTTTCTGGGAGACGGCGGCTACAGCGATTTCGAACAGCTTTTTCGGGAATTTTTCCTGCTGGGAATCGCGGCTGCCGGCGTGATCTGGTTTTTCTATGAGCAGATTGCACTCCGCCCAAAGCGAAAATTGCCAATGACCCGTCTTACGGCAGTGGTATTTATTCTGCTGGGGCTCTATTTGCTATTGGGCTTGCTGTCCACTATTACATCAGAGTATGCAACAGAATCGTGGCTGGGCATCTACATGTTGTACGAGGGTTATCTGGCACTGGTAGGTTACGTAGTCGTGTTTGCGGCGGCATGGTACTGGATCGACCGAAAAGAAGTTTTGGACTTTGTAAAAAGCTGTCTGACTGTACTTTCTATTGTACTGGGCGTATTGGCATTGCTGGAACGCTCCGGCATTTGCTATTACAATAGTGCAATCGTGCAATTTCTGGGCGGCTTGCAGGGAACAGTCGGCGTTGGCGATGCTGTATCACTGACATTTGGCAATGCGGACTATCTCGGCATGTACTGTGCAATGCTTTTACCGGTAGTAGTTTCGCTGATTACCCGCGAGGGAACTACCAAACGTTTACTGGTACAGATTCTGGCAGCGGTTCTGCTGGCAACGGCACTGTTGCTCTCCAAGGTCATGAATGCGATTCTGCTGGGCTTTGGACTGACAGTTGTCTTTCTGCTGATCTGGGCATTCCACACCAATTGGAAGCCGATAGTCAAAGGCTGCCTTTGCGGTGTTACTGCCGCCGCAGTGGTTTTTGGCAGTGTAGGATTCCTGTGGAGCCGGAGCGGTGACACTTTGTCAGAAAAATTCCGGCACACCATGATCGGCATGGCACAGGAGGAAACCTTCCGGATTCTATCTATCGATTTGAATGGAAACACCGTTTCCATAAAAAATGCGAACACCACATTCAGTGTGGCTACTGCGGGAAACAATCTGACACCGCAGGAACTGACATTCACCTGCAACGGCACAGAAGTCATCCCGCAAATCGATGCAGACGGCATGACTTGTTCCTTTGCCGAGCCGGAATTGAAACACTGTCAGGTGCAGGTGCAGTTTGACCGACTGGATTTTCTGATGGGCTATGCCACGCCGCTGGAAGTGGTACGGCAAGACGGCAGCTGGCTTGCACTGGGCGTAGGACAAACGCCGCTGACAGAGGTACCGGAAGTAAGCAGTTCAAAATCTCTTCAGCAGTGCTATCCCTATCTGAACGGGCGAGTATTTGTCTGGGCAAACACCATTTCTGCACTACGGGACTGCTGGATTCTGGGACACGGTCCTGCCACCACAATTTTCTATCTGAATCAGTATGACTTGCCGGCACTGCTGAACATCTTCGGCGTGTACGCCTTGTACAACAAACCGCATAACTGGTATCTGCAAGTGGCACAGGATACCGGAATTCCGTCTATGCTGCTGATTCTGGGTGTACTGGTGCTGTTCTTTGTATGCGGTTTCCGGAAGTGTTTCGGAAAACAGGAAAAATGGGACGCATTCCGCACCGGACTGCTGCTCTCAGTGTTATCTTATGCGTTAATGGCATTTTTCAATGATAGCCTGATTTACCATGCTCCAATGTTCTGGTTCCTGCTGGGAATCGGTTGGCGGCAAATGACTGTCGGTACAGAAGAATAAAACGCCTTTTCTCAAACATAAAAAATCCCGCTGTGCAGACAATCAGCACAGCTGGATTTTCAATATTTCTTTTTATAAAAACTGATATTACAGAGTAGAAACCGAGAGGCTGTCTTTCGGATCGGGAGAAACACCGTTGTCGGTGTACAACTCATAAGAAGCATCAGCATATCCCAGCAGCCGGAGCGTGCTCAAATCGGTCTTTGCTGTGCTCTCAGCCGGCTCTACAAACGGAATTGCTTTCTGGTTCCGGATAAAGAACACCAGTTCGTCCAGAGCCACCGGCACATAATGATGCCCCTTCGGCAAAATCTCTGTTTCGTAGTTGTCGTAAGACTTCATACGTACCAGCATCATTTCTTCCGGCAGGTAAACATACCGTCCCTGTGCGTTCTGCTTGTAAATCGGAGCGATCATCAGTTCATTGCCGAGGAAAAGCTGATCCTCCACCTGTGCTGCTTCAGCATCTTTCGAAAAATCAAAAGCAAGGGGTCTGAACATCATTTCGTCGTGCAAAGCCGCTTTCAGGAATTCGCTGTAGAGATACGGAATCAGACTATAGCGAATCTTGACCATTTCTCCGGCAGCAGCAACATTGTTAAAACGATAGAGTTCCTGTTCACGGGTGCCGTCTGCAGCATGATTGCGGAACAGCGGTGTAAACAGAGAATACTGAAGCCAGCGGAGCATCAGATCTTCGGTAGTATCGCAGCCAAATCCGCCAGTGTCACAGCCAGTAAAGAGGAAGCCAGCCATATTCAGTGCCGGCAGCTGCTGCATAGACTGGAGAATATGGGACCACCAAGACTTGTTGTCACCCTGCCAGATGCCGCCGTAACGATGTGCACCAATATAAGAAGAACGAGAGAAGAACAGCGTCCGCTTTTCAGGGCAGATCTCCTGCAATGCCTCAAAGGCAGAACGAGTCATATTCATGCCATACAGGTTGTGTACTTCACTGTGCTTCACCATTTTGCCGTCTACATTGTGATAGAACTTGTCATAGTCACCGATATTGCCGTTCAGTCCTGCCACCATGCCGGTAAATGCAAAGTATTCCTGAATGCCCATGTTGCCGGAAGTCAGTTTTTTAATCTCTGCACAAGTGTCTGCCAGACGATCTTCGGTATAGAAAATTGCCGGTTCGTTCATATCATTCCAGAAACCGTCAATACCCTGTTCTGTCAGAACGGCGTATTTCTTACCGAACCACTTACGGGCATCGGGCTGCAGGAAGTCCGGAAAATGCACCCGACCAGGCCATACAGCACCGACAAAATCGCCGCCCTCTGCATTCTTACAGAAGTAGTTGTTCTGTACGCCCTCCTCGTAAACATCATAGTCTTTTTCAATTTTTACACCGGCATCGATAATCGGAACCAGATGAATACCCTGCTGCTTCATGTCTTCCGCAAGAGCTTTCAGATTCGGAAAACGCTCAGTGTCCACGGTAAAATCCTTGTAGCGTTCCATATAGTCAATGTCCAGATAAATGCTGTCCAGCGGAATACCAGCAGCCTGATACCGCTTTGCGACCTCGCGAATGTCCTGCTCGGTCTTATAACCCCAACGGCTCTGACCGTAACCGAACGCCCAGAACGGGGGAATATAGCTTCTGCCGATGATTTTCCGGAACTGCTTGACAATGTCCTTTTCATTTTCACCAGTGATGATATAAACTACCAGATCATTCTTTGCCGCCTTGATCTGCATCAGGTCCCGCCGAGTATAGCCGATGTCAAATTCCATTTTTCCGGCATAGTCGAAGAATGCTCCGAATGTCACATCACCGCGAATGAGAATGAAGTTGTGAGAGCCATAAAGAGAACGAGTATCCTCATGGTGGTTGGGATTGTCATAGTTCCAGCTCACATACTGCCAGCCCCGCTTATTGATACCGCGAATCTGTTCGCCCAGACCGTATACAATATCATTTTCAGAAAGGGCATAGTTAAAAGTTCCCTGATTGTCAGTTTCCAGAAACGGCAGCTTGTCCTTTGCGGTTTCCATTTCTGTGACAACAGCATTGGTAGGGAACGGTGTTCCGAATACATACTTTTTGATCATAATGGCACTTCCTTTCAAATTATCTCTTGGGCAATACCGCACAAAGATTGTGCGACAGATGCGTCGTCAAATTTTTCGTCAGATGAAACAAAAAGCGGAGTGAATACTTGATGTATTCACGAGCATTTTTGTGAAATATGACGAGAAATTTGCAAGCAGATGGCGTGCAAAGTCGCCAGACGCTCTTTGTGCGGTATTGCCCTTGGTGTTTGTATATGAGGACATTGCCCTTGCAATTTTTCCTTCTGTATGATATAATACGATAAAATCACCTAAAAATCTATTGTTATTCTACGATATACTGATACGATCCTATTTTTTGGAGGAATTTTATGAATTACAGAGAAAACCGGATACACAGTTCCCAGATCAAACCATACAGCTATTATCAATGTATCATTCCAGATCAGTTTGCCTACGCTCCCATGCACTGGCACAGCGAATTCGAAATCAATTTCGTCCGTACCGGTTCTGCGGAATTTACCTGCGGCGAACAGAAATTCCGTTCCGCTGACGGAGATATTATTGTGATTCCGCCTAATGTGATGCACTCCGTCTATCCCTGTCCGAAAATGCACCAGATTTATGATACGCTGGTGTTCAGTCCAGAACTTTTCGGCAGTTCAGAATCCGACCGTTGCATACAGGAATGCGTAAAGCCGCTGACCACCGGCAGTATGCAGATACAGATGCACATCACACCAAAGCATCATCATTATTATACGGTGATGGAATCGATTGTAGAAACGGTCTTTGCCTGTGCCAAAGAGGACACACCACAGCTGGACATGCTTCTGCGTGGAGAACTGTTCCGCTTTTTCTGGCTGCTGGAAACGGAGGCGGAAATGGTTCCGAACTTTCAGGAAGCAGGGGAGATGATTCGTCCGGCTTTGGAGTACATCAAGGAACACTTTCAGGAGAACATTACCATTCAACAGCTTGCAGCAGTAGTACACTTGAGCGAGAGCTATTTTATGAACCAGTTTCAAAGACATGTGGGATTTACAGCAATAGAATATATTTCCCACTTCCGAATCAATCAGGCATGCCGGTTACTGGGAGATACCCGCAAAAGCGTTCTGGAAGTGGCATTTGACTGCGGGTTCCGGAACATCTCCAATTTCAACCGGCAATTCCGAAAAGTCACAGGCTGTTCTCCTACAGAATACCGAAAAAGAATGCGTACATTTTCAAAATAGCTATGAAATGCTTTGGATACTCTAATGATAGCATATTTTTCTGAAATATGCAATATTCTGTTTGAAACATTTCACAAAGTAAATTTAATTTTGTGAAAAGTAACGAAAAGGTAAACTGTTTTTTTTGCATTCTTCATTGACTTCTTTGTTGCTGACGTGCTATAATGAACTTAGGGCAATACCGCACAAAGATTGTGTGACAGATGCGTCGTCAGATTTTTTGAGAGATGAAGGGAAAAACGGAGAAAATCCTTTGTGGATTTTCGAGTATTTTCCCGAAATATCTCGAAAAATATGCACGCAAGATGCGTGCGAGAAGATACGAAACAGGCTCTGAAGGGAAATTTGCAAGCAGATGGCGTGCAAAGTCGCCAGACGCTCTTTGTGCGGTATTGCCTTAGGTTATTTTATTGAGAGGAAATAAAATCTATGAAAAAAACACTGGCGATGATTTTCGCATTCCTGTTGACAGCCTATTCCATGCCATATTCGCCGGTATCTGCGACAGAGGGAAAAGGTGATGTCAACGCAGACGGCAAATTTTCCACAGCGGATATAGTTTCTCTGCAAAAGTGGCTTTTGGCAGAGTCAAACACAAAGCTTGCCGACTGGCAGGCGGGAGATTTTTCAGCAGACGAAAAGCTGGACGCACAAGACCTTTGTTTGATGCGACAGGCGTTGGTTTCGCCGGCAGAGAACAGCCCATTGGAAAAACTGGTTGGCATGACATATGCTGATGCCGTTCAGAACGGTTATATTTCCAAATCGGAATACAACTATCAAATCGCAGGAGAACTGAAAAGTGCCATTGAGGAAAAAATGGGCCGTCCGCTGGATTATTCGGTCGATCGATTCTATCTGGTACATTCCGATGCTATTGGCTTATCAGACACCACACAATATCTGTACAATGCCGCAACCAAGGATGTTTATGTGGTCAATACAGAAACCAACATGAATCGGGCAACATGGTACTGGAAGGGCAGCAAGGCAGCGCTTTACGGAATCGATAATAATACGACAGTGCAGAATCAATTCTTAGATGCCATGGAATTTTACGGCATTACGGAGATCTACTACTCTATTGGTGCCAATAAACTGGTGAACAATGCAGACATGGTAGCAACTTTTGTAAAGAATGCCTACGCCCGCAACATGAAAGTTTACCTGCTGACTGGCGAAAAAACATGGCTGTATGAAGATACTTACCAGACCGCCATTTACCGTGTCTTTGACCGTGTAGAAGAATACAACCAATTAGTCGATGCAGATGCTCGAATTGCCGGTGTTTCCTATGATGTAGAAGTCTGGACGAATTCCGAATTTAACTGGAAAAACAATGACAGTGCCCGATACCAACAGATAAAATTTATAGAAACTGCCCAGAAATATGCCGATTCAAAAAATCTGTCAGTGTCTTATTGTCTGCCATTCTGGATTCCGCGGTATACCTATACTGATGATGACGGTACAGTGAAAAACGTCTACGATACAATTACGAAAATTTCCAACAACACCATTTTAATGGCATATCGGGACAGTGCTTCTGCTGTAGAGAAACTGGTAGCACAAGTGCAGACTGGTGCAGAAAAATCGGCTTTGGATTATGCCGAATCCAATGACTGTAATCTGGAAATTGCTCTGCAGGCAGCGGAAACCAGCGAGGGCGATCATGTGACATTCTACGAGGAAGAAAAGGAACATGTCGGATACATCAATTCCGCCATTGCAGAGATGCAGTCGGATTTGGCAGAATATCGGTATCGCACCACTTTTGCCATTCACCAAGCCATTCCCTTGTACGAACATTATCTGACCAAATAAAACAACACCGCACAAAGCAAATTCAGCAGCTTTGTGCGGTGTTCTGATTTACGATTGTTTTTTCTGAAATGCTGTACCAACGGCAAGCCCCAGACAAAATCCGGCGGCTCCGCCAATGCAGATTCCCAACGGCAAACTTCCGCATAGTAAGCTTCCGCAAGTCACGCCCAACAGCAGCCCGAGAGATACACCAATGACAATACCGATAAGAACGCATTTTTTCTCCGGAAATTCCTGTTCCGGCAGAATCGGCTTTTTGCGTTTGTGCATACTCATACGCTCAGCTTCTTTTCCATCATCCATACAGTCAGCAGGTAACCCGCTACAGAGCCTGCAATGCAGAGCAGCATAGTCGGCAGATACATTGCCGGCTGAAACAACACGTGGAGAAAATCTCCCAAGAACACTGTGCTGGATAGTCCGCTTTCCTGTGTGAACATAATTTTTCCTTCGTTATCCAGACCAGAAGCCAGATGCGTTGTGAACAGTCCGCCCAACATGCTGACCGCATTGATAATCACAAACCAGAGAATCACTGCCAGAATGGTGCGTCCTTTCTGATTGCCCATTACAGTTTTCAGCAGAGTAATCACAACATATGCTGCAATGACCTGGAAAATAAACGAGATCACCATATTCAGAATGTACATTGCCAATCCGAAAAAGTTATAGCCGTTGAACAGAACATCTTTCAGACCGCTTTCTGTGATCGAAGCATCAAACATGGACAGCAGAGCAACAACCGAAGTCCCATTTCTCTGCAATGCCAGAAAGACATCCACTGCGATCAGCAGGGTAAACAGAACTGTGATCCCCAACAGTGCCAGCAATGTCATGAGCAGCTTTGCTCCAACGATCTGGGCAGCACTCCGCGGTGTGGAAAAGAGCAGATAACCCGGCTTTTTGGAAATGTCGTCGTTGAACATGATAACTCCATAGAGCAAGATTGCCATTGCCCCGAATGCCAGACAGAGCACGCCACCGATGATTCCCAGAAGCAGTGGTGTTTCAAGCTTGAAGCACCAGCCAACCAGATACAGCAGTTCTACCAGAAGCGTTACGCCGATAATCCCCAGAAAAATCACACGGGAACGGCGGAATTCATATTTTAACAAAGTACCCATAATCAAATTCTCCTTTACGTTATAGAGTTATACAGTCGGATTGACCGGCGGATTCTGCGGAAATGCCGGCTGCGAAACACCGGAAAAATACTCCCGATACAAATCGGAAATCGACTTCCCATACCGTGTGCGAATTTCTTCTAGTTCGCCCTCCAGCACCAGAGAACCGTTAGCCATCATAACGATATGGTCTACGATCGGTTCCAGTTCGTCAAACAGGTGACTGGAAATCAGAATGGTTGCATTGGGATTGGCAGCACGGAGGATACTCTGAATGATCTGGTCACGTCCGATCAGATCAATGCCATTCAGCGGTTCGTCCAGCATGCAGACTTCCGCATTGCGGGAAAGTGTTGCCGCAATTTTCAGCTTTGCCGCCATGCCAGAGGACAACGCCTTGACTTTCAGATCCGGTGTCAGCTGCATGAATTGCAGCAGGGAAGCGAACCGAGATCCGTCGAAATCCTCGAAAAAGTCCGCATAAAACTGTCCCACATCGCGAATCTTCATATAATCATAATAAAATGGCTCCGTGCTCATGTAAGAAATATGCTTTTTGGATTCCACACCAATCGGCATATCCTGATAGGTAACGCTGCCGGTGTTCGCCTTTACCAGACCGGCAGCAGCTTTCATCATTGTGCTTTTTCCGCTGCCGTTGGGACCGACCAGTGCATAGACATGACCGGACTGGAAAGAGATGCTCAGATCGTTGAGAGCCTTTTTCCCGCCGTAAACTTTTGTAACATGTTCAAATTTCAGCATGATGTGCCTTCTTTCTCCTGTTGCTGTGCCTGTGCTTCCAGCAAGTGTATGATTTCTTCTTTGGAAAAATGATAAGTTGCCATCTGGGCGAGAAATTGTGCACTTAGTTTCTCGCCGATCTCCTGCCGCAGCTGCTCCGGCATTTCCGGATTTTCCATGAGGAACGTGCCGATGCCGCGTTTGGTATAGGAGATGCCCTCTGCCTCCAGCTGGCGATAGATTCGCTGTACCGTATTGGGGTTTACTTGGTAGGCAAGAGCAAGTTCTGCATTGGACGGCAGTTTATCGCCTGCCTTTAATTCGCCGATGACAATGCGACGCTTGATGTCTTCAGCGATTTGCAGATAAATGGGGTAGTTTGCCTGAAAGTTCATTTGCCTGCTCCTTTCCAATTGGCTGGGTGACTAGTTCACTAGTTATATAGTACACTATATCTGTAGATTTGTCAAGAGGTTTTTGAAAAAAGTCTGTATTTGCCGGAAATTGCGTAAAAAAACAGCTGTTGCCGCCTGAAAGAACAGACAATAACAGCTGTAAATTACTCTATGTGATATACGTTGTACAGGGCAGTCTTAGGGAAACACTGCATAAAGCCAGCCTGACGGCTTTGCACGCAATCTGCCAAAAAATCTGACTACGCATCTTACGCACAAGCTTTATTCAGTGTTTCCTTAGTCGTGCCGCTGTTCCTGATTGGCAAAGGTTTCACAGAATCTTGCTGCAAATGCCGGCTCCTCATGATTGGCAAACAGGTGAGCCGTATCACCGAAAGCATTCATGCGAAACAGTGCCACACCCTTTCGCCGTTCCTCGGTAATCAGAGAAGTGACAGAAGTTGGAGCCGCACAGAAACCATGCCACAAGATCATAGGGGAAATCCCCAGCAGATGACTTAACATGACGCATGTAACGCCGAAGTGGCAGAAAAACGCCAATGTATCCTCATTGGGAGATACAGCAGCATAATAATTGCCGTTCCGGACATATCCGTGCTTTGCCAGTACTTCGTCCAGCCCATTCCAGACACGATTCGCCTCATCGATCACATGTCCTTCCAGCATCGGCAAAGTTTCTGCCCAGCGGATATTGTCATAATATTTCGGTTCTGCGGTCCAGTCAGCAGGAAGCTGATCCCACGGAATACGAGGTTCTCCCGTGTGGAAATCCGGAATCGGTGCATGGAATTCCCGCAGCCACGCCAATTCTTCTGCTTCCCGCCCCATTTTTTTCAGTGTGCAGGAAGCCGTGTCTTTGGCACGTCCCAACGGAGAAACATAAAACGATTGAATTTCCAGTTCTGCCATACGCTGTGCCAGCAGTTCTGCTTCGTGCCAGCCTTTTTCCGTCAAAGAATCTTTTTCATAATCCGGATCACCATGACGAATCAATAAAATTTTCATCAGAAACCTCCTTTTATGGCAATACCGCACAAAGATTGTGCGACAGATGCGTCGTCAAATTTTTCGTCAGATGAAACAAAAAGCGGAGTGAATACTTGATGTATTCACGAGCATTTTTGTGAAATATGACGAGAAATTTGCAAGCAGATGGCGTACAAAGTCGCCAGACGCTCTTTGTGCGGTATTGCCTTGTGTGCTGTGGTTCATGATTATAGAATGACAACTGCCTGATAGCCCATTTGTGCATATCGTGCTTCCACCACGCTGCGTTTATAGGCAACCAGTCCCTTGCTCTGGTACGGATCATTCATGTAGTAATATTCCGCATCATAGCCCACCAGCACCAGACAATGCTCATGCCGTTTCCAAGTGAACAATTGACCCGTTTCCGGAATGACCCACTGTCTGCCGTTGTCCACATTTACCATGTTAATTGAAGCCCAGACCGCCACTGGAATACCATTGTCAATATAATCCGTCAGCAGGGACGTGAAAGCAGTACCAGTCAGATTCTTTGCAGTCTTGCCGTTTCCAAGAATCTTGTTCATGGCTTTTGTAAGCACCGGAGCATAGCAGCCAAACCCGCTGGAAGAACGCGGATCTCCCACAAACTTGCTGTTGGGGTCTGGTCCGTACTGTATACCGTTTTTCCATGTAAAGCCGCCCTTATCCAGATACTTGTCCACAAAATCGGCAACGCTGACGTTGTAGCCAGCGTTTTGCAACAGCATGACAGCACTGGCACTTTCACAGCCGGTAGGGAATCCACTCTGGCTGATATATTTTACTGACAACTGCCGCTTTGTGATAACGCCGTTGCTATCAGTGGTAATACCATTTACTGTTTTACTGCATTGCAGAATGCCGGTATCGTCCGCAAAAAGGTAAGACTTTCCGTCAATCACCGTGACACCATGAGCCGGAATGCCATCTTTCTGAAAATAATATCTGTTCTTGTCAATGTCCAGCCAGCCGATTGCCATGGAACCGTCTGCCTGAAAATAATAGCTGAAACCATTGGCAGCTTTTTGCCAGCCGATGACCGCAGAACCGTCTGTCCGGAAACAATATCGTTTGCCGTCAATCGTCTGCCAGCCAGTGCAAAGCTGGGCATCTGCTCCGAAATAGTACAGCTTGCCATTTTCTTTCAGCCAGCCAGTCTTTGCAGCACCGTCTTCCTGAAAATAATAGGTGGCACCACTAATGCTCTGCCAACCAGTGACCATAGAACCATTTTTTTCGTCAAAATAATATGTCTGATTATTCTGATAGAACCAGCCTCTGTGGAATGCACCGTTATTGTAATAATAGCGAGTCGTGCCATCCGGCATCTTCTGCATGCCCTCTTGAATAGCACCGTTTTCTTCCGAGAACGGATAATATTCTCCGTCTACCTGCTCCAGACCAGTATATTTTCCCTTTTCTTCGGAAATATAATAATTCCGGTTGTTCCAGTTGATCCAGCCGAACGTGATCGCACCGGTTTCCGGATCGTAAAAATACCGCTTACCGTCAACTGTCTGCCAGCCAGTGTGCAACGCTCCGTCTTCATAGAACCAGTAGGGAGCACCGTCGATCTCATGGATCCCGCCTTTCAGCACTGCACCATCTGCTTCGGCGTAGTAGATCGGGCTGCCTTCTTCCGCACGAAAGAAACCGGTCTGCAAAACACCGTCTGCATTGAAGAAATACCGGCGGGAAATGTTGTTATTCTCCAAAACCAGCCAACCGGTTTGTTTACCAGTGTCTTCTTGAATGTAGTACCGGCTGCCGTTCCAGTCCAGCCAGCCGAACTGTGATTCCCCAGTTTCTTTGTCATAGTAGTATCGATTCCCATTGACAGTCTGCCAGCCGGTAAGCAGTACACCACTTTCCGAAAACACGTAATATTTTCCGTCAATTTCCTGTGTGCCAGTCAGCTTATTGCCATCGGTATCATAGTAAATAATAGAACCGTCCGCCTGATGCACCCAGCCTGTAGTCAACTGCTCCGACTGTGTTGTTGCGGTGGCAACCGGCGGGATCGTTTCTATTGTTTCATCTGCATACGCAGGAGTTGTCAGAAGCGACAATCCCAGAATCGCCGCGGCAACAGTTCCTGTCCCAATCCATATTTTTTGCATGTGATGCATGAGTGTATCCTTTCGCTGTCCATGTTGCATGTAAATGTTTCTAACTACTATTATACGAGAACAAAATTGCGTTGTCAATGCTTTGCGAATTTTCAGCATATTTCTCAAAAATGAGTAGGGTTTTCACCAGAAAAGCTGTCACTTTTTCAGGAATCCAGAATCGGAAAATCGTTCTTTCCGCCTTGACATTTTCACATCTTTCTGCTATGATAGATACTGGACAGTATTCCCCATGGGAAATTGTACTATTCTCTGTTTGGAGGAATTGATTTATGAAACAAACGGTACAGACGCTTCAGGCGATGAAAGAACGGGGAGAAAAAATTGCGATGCTCACCTGTTATGACTACACCACCGCGAAGCTGATGGACGAAGCCGGCATGGATATGCTGTTAGTCGGCGACTCGCTGGGGAATGTAATCCTCGGCTATTCCGACACCATTTCTGTGACTATGGAAGACATGATCCACCATACCGCTGCGGTTTCCAGAGGTGTACAGAATGCTATGGTTGTAGCAGACATGCCGTTTTTGTCCTATCAGACCTCTGTTTATGACGCAGTTGTCAACGCTGGCAGGCTGATGAAAGAGGGCAGAGCCGGTGCTGTGAAGCTGGAGGGCGGCAAGCTGGTATGTGAACAGATTCGTGCCATTGTCAACGCTTCCATTCCGGTAGTAGCACATCTGGGGATGACGCCACAGTCTGTCAACACGCTGGGCGGATTCAAAGTACAGGGCAAAACTGCTGATGCAGCAAGGCAGCTGCTGGAAGATGCCAAAGCGGTAGAGGAAGCCGGAGCCTTTGCATTAGTCATGGAGTGTGTGCCAGCAAAGCTGGCTGCATTGGTCACCAAGACACTGCATATTCCCACAATTGGCATTGGTGCCGGAGCAGGCTGCGACGGACAGGTACTGGTATATCAGGACATGCTGGGCATGTTCTCGGACTACCGTCCGAAGTTTGTCCGGAAATTTGCCGAAGTCGGAAAAGTGATGCAGGAAGCATTCGCGTCGTACCGCAGTGAAATACAAGAGGGGAATTTTCCCACAGAAGAACATTCGTTTGCCATTTCTAACGAAGTAATGGCACAGCTGGAACAGGAGGCACAAGCATGAAAATCGTAGAAACAGTTGCAGAAGTACGGGAACAAGTCAAGGCTTGGCGAAAAGAGGGACTGACCGTCGGATTGGTTCCTACCATGGGTTACCTGCACGAAGGGCATCAGAGCCTGATTGCGAAAGCCTGTGCACAGAATGACCGTGTTGTGGTCAGCATCTTTGTCAATCCGACCCAGTTCGGACCCAACGAAGATCTGGAAAGCTATCCGCGGGATCTGGAACACGATGCTGCACTCTGCGAGAGTACTGGTGCCGCACTGATCTTCCACCCTACACCGGAAGAAATGTATCCCAAGGGATTTTGCAGCTTTGTGGATATGAACGTTCTCACCAAAGAGCTCTGTGGCTTGAGCCGTCCGGTACACTTCCGCGGTGTCTGCACCGTTGTGTCCAAGCTGCTGCATATCGTCCAGCCGGACAAAGCCTATTTCGGCGAAAAAGATGCCCAGCAGTTGGCGGTTATCCGCCGTATGGTGCTGGATTTGAATATGAACGTAGAAATCGTCGGCTGCCCTATTGTGCGGGAAAGTGATGGCCTGGCAAAGAGTTCCAGAAACACTTACCTTAGTCCTGCGGAACGCAAAGCCGCACTGGTGTTAAGCAAGAGCATTTTTGCCGGAAAGCAGCTGGCAGAAGCCGGAGAAACTGATGCAGCAAAGCTGGTACAGGCAATGACCAAGATCATCGAAGCCGAGCCGCTGGCAAAAATCGATTATGTAAAAGTTGTTGACCTGATGACTATGCAGCAGATTCCGAAGCTGGACAGACCGTTTCTGGCAGCAATTGCGGTTTATATCGGAAAGACACGTCTGATCGACAACTTCATGATGCAGGCAGGAGGTACCGCTGAATGAATATCACCATGCTGAAAGGCAAGATTCACCGTGCTACTGTAACACAGGCAGAACTGAATTATGTGGGCAGCATCACTGTGGATGCAGATTTACTGGACGCTGCCGGCATTCTGGAATATGAAGCGGTACAGGTGGTCAACATCGCAAATGGCAACCGCTTTTTGACATATACCATTGCCGGTGAACGGGGCAGCGGTGTGATCTGCCTGAACGGTGCTGCTGCACGGCAGGCACAGACCGGCGATAAGGTGATTTTGATGTCCTATGCTCAGGTAACACCGGAAGAAGCCAAAACCATGCAGCCGAAAGTTGTTCTGGTGGACGAGCACAACGCCGTGGCAAAAATCTCCCACTATGAAAAACACGGCGAACTGGCATAAGGCGGTGAGAACATGCTGCAGGGAAAAACAGTCGTTCTCGGCGTAACCGGAAGCATTGCGGCTTATAAGATCGCTTCTCTTGCCAGCAAACTGGTAAAGCTGCATGCTGATGTGCATGTGCTGATGACACAGAACGCAACAAATTTTATTACGCCGATCACTTTTGAAACACTGACCGGAAACAAATGTCTGATCGATACCTTTGACCGAAACTTTCAGTTTGATGTGGCACATGTCAGTTTGGCAAAAAAAGCAGATGTCATGCTGATTGCACCGGCTTCCGCCAACGTGATCGGAAAAATCGCCAACGGAATCGCTGATGACATGTTGACCACAACTGTTATGGCAAGCACCGCACCGGTGTTGATTTCGCCTGCCATGAATACTCACATGTACGAGAATCCCATTGTGCAGGACAACCTGCAAAAGCTGGAACGATTCGGTTACAAAATCATTGCACCGGCTGTGGGAATGCTGGCGTGCCATGACGTGGGAGCGGGAAAAATGCCGGAACCGGAAATGCTTCTGGATTGGATTCTGCGGGAAATCGCCTGCAAAAAAGACTTGCAGGGCAAAAAGATACTGGTCACTGCGGGGCCAACACAAGAAGCTGTAGATCCGGTGCGTTACCTGACAAACCATTCCACCGGTAAAATGGGATATGCACTGGCACGATGTGCCATGCTCCGCGGAGCAGATGTGACACTGGTAACTGGTCCTACGGCAATCACACCGCCGCCTTTTGTACAAACTGTTGCTGTGACCTCTGCAGAGGAAATGTATCAGGAAGTGACCAAACGGGCTGCGGAACAGAATGCCATTATTATGGCGGCTGCTGTGGCAGACTACCGTCCGGCAACAGTTTCTGCGGAAAAACAGAAAAAACAGGCAGGAGATGCAGTCTTACCGCTTTCCCGTACCAAGGACATTCTGGCATATCTGGGCGAACATAAGCCAGCAGGACAGTTTCTCTGCGGCTTCTCTATGGAAACCCAGCACATGCTGGAAAATTCCAGAGCCAAACTGAAGCAAAAACACTTGGATATGATCTGTGCCAACAATCTAAAAGTTGCTGGTGCCGGCTTTGGAACCGATACCAACGTAGTAACACTGATACAGGCTCAAAAAGAACAAGAATTGCCGCTGCAATCCAAGGAAGCTGTGGGACACGCAATTTTAGATGTCATTGCAAAGACGTTATCATAAGGAAGCACTGCATAAAGCCCGCCTGACGGCTTTGCACGCAATCTGCTTGCAGAATTTCTGTACAATCCGCCGAAAAATCTGACTACACATCTTACGCACAAGCTTTATGCAGTGTTTCCATAACAAAAAAGTCTTGCAATTCCAAAGAAAACATGCTATAATATCATTTATCCGTAGGAGTTTATTTTACCTTCCAGTTCGCTCTGAAAGATACAAGGCAAACTCTGCTGGCACTCCGAAAAGGGAATGCCGAAAAAATCAGCAGAATCGGCAAATTGCCGAGTTCTCACAGAAAGGCAATGCAATATGAAAAAACGTAGTTTAAAATTTCTGGCACTGGGCATCAGTGCTGTTATGATGATGGGAACCCTCGGAGCCTGCGGTTCGTCCAAGTCGGATTCTTCTACAGCAGACGGCAGTTCTTTTGTCATCACACTGTATCCGGACGAAGCACCGATCACTTGTGAAAACTTTGAAAAGCTGGTCAAGGACGGCTTTTATGACGGTCTGAAGTTCCACCGTGTAGTAGATGGTTTTATGGCACAGGGCGGCGATCCGAGCGGTGACGGTACCGGCGGCAGCTCTGAAACGATCAAGGGCGAATTCTCTCAAAACGGCGTAGAAAACAATCTTTCTCATACCCGTGGTGTAGTTTCCATGGCAAGATCCAACGATCCGGACAGTGCTTCCAGCCAGTTCTTCATCTGCTATTCTGATGATGACACATTTCTGGACGGACAATATGCTGCATTCGGAAAAGTTACCGAAGGTATGGACGTAGTAGATTCTTTCCTGAAGGTAGAGCGTTCTCTGGGTTCAGACGGTGCACAGTCCTCACCGAATCAGGACATTGTTATGGAAAAGGTAAAAATGATTGACGACGATTCTGACGGCAATCCCCGCGTAGAAATCACCATGAATGATTTTCTGAACGAATAAGTCATTTTTATTGTTCAAAAGAATGATTTGCAGCAGGCACGTATCCATTTGATCGTGCCTGCTGTTCTGTCACAAGCTAGGAGGAAAGCAATTATGCATAACGTTGCACGTTTTTTTGAAACCATGCAGAACAGCCGCGTGGCATTTATCGGAACCGGTGTTACAAATGGAGATATTATCCGCCTGTTTCGCAAAAAGGGCATTGATGTTACTCTGCTGGACCGCAAGAATCCGGAACAGCTGGGAAAAGTCTACACAGAATTTGAATCTCTCGGAGTCAAATTCTGTCTGGGGGACAGCTATCTGGATTCCCTGACTGATTATGATGTAGTTTTCCGTTCACCAGGCATGTACTATCACAACGAAAAATTGCAGGAAGCACGCAAAAAGGGCGTTGTTATCACCTCCGAAATGGAAGTATTCTTCTCTCTCTGTCCGTGCAAGATCTATGCCGTGACCGGTTCAGACGGCAAGACTACAACCACCACACTGATCTCAGAGTTCCTGTCCCATGCTGGCTTTCGTGTACACAAGGGAGGCAATATTGGTCGTGCTCTGCTGCCGATTATTGAAGAAATCCGCGAAGATGATGTGGCTGTCGTAGAACTTTCCAGCTTTCAGCTGCTGTCCATGCGGCAGTCGCCGGATGTTGCAGTCATTACCAATATCGCTCCGAATCATCTGGACGTACACGGTACGATGGAAGAATATATCTATGCCAAAACCAATCTGATTGCACATCAGGATGCATTCTCTAGAACCATTCTGAATCTGGACAACGAACCCACTATGCATCTGGCATCAATGGTTCGCGGCACGCTGACTACGTTTTCCCGCAGAACCAAACCGGAATTCGGCACCTATCTGCGGGAAGATGGTATGCTGTGCTTTACCAAAGACGGCAAGGACACACCGGTTGTCCACATGAATGACATTCGGATTCCGGGCATGCACAATGTAGAAAACTACCTGGCTGCAATCAATGCCGTATGGGGCACAGTTTCTGTCGAAGATATACAGTATGTGGCAAAGAATTTCGGCGGTGTAGAACATCGTATCGAATTCGTCCGCGAACTGGACGGTGTCAAGTGGTACAATGACAGCATTGCCACCAGTCCGACACGTGTACTGGCTGGACTGCGTTCTTTCCAACAGAAACTGATTGTCATTATGGGCGGATATGATAAGAAGATTCCTTTTGAACCAATGGCAGATACCGTCTGCAAACAGGTGAAGCTGGTATTGCTCATGGGCGTAACCGCAGATAAAATCGAAGCAGCGATCCGCGGCAGCCAGTTCTATCAGGAAGGTGCTCCGGAGTTGGTACATGTTGGCTCCATGGAAGAAGCAGTACAGGAGGCAAGAAAGCGTGCCAAGACGGGGGATATTGTTACACTGTCGCCGGCTTGTGCAAGCTTCGACCTCTATCCGAACTTTGAAGCAAGAGGAATCCACTATAAAAATCTGGTAAAGGAGCTGCACTGACATGGATTTGTTGAATTTGCTGGAACAGCTGACAGCAGCTTCCGGCGTGTCCGGCAGTGAAAACAGCATTGCTGCAGTGGCTCAGGAACTGCTAACACCGTACTGTGACACTGTTGAACAGCGACAGGGAAATGTCATCGGCATACTGGGCGAACGCCAAAGCGGCAAGCCACATGTGCTGTTAGATGCCCATATGGATCAGGTGGGCTTTCTGGTCACTGCGATTACAGAGGACGGTTTTGTCCGTGTTGGAAATGCCGGCGGGTTGGACTGTCGGTTCATGCCAGCACAGCGTGTCGTAATTCATGGAAAACAGGACATTGCCGGTGTGATTTGCTGTATGCCGCCGCACTTGCAGAACGGCGAAGAACATGTGCTCTCTGTCACAGAACTTGCAATTGATACCGGATATACCAAAGAAGAACTGGAGCAACTGGTAGAAGCAGGAGATACTGTTTCTTTCGATATGCCGCTTGTACCGCTGCAATCCGATTTTGTATGCAGCCGTTCTCTGGACGACCGCTGCGGCATGGCTTCTATTCTCTATGCTCTGTTTCTGATACAGGGAGAAGAACTGCCATGCAGCTGCTCCATTCTGTTTTCCACACAGGAAGAAACCAGCGAACGCGGTGCCACGATCGGTGCCTATGACATTGAGCCGGATATTGCCCTCGCTGTAGATGTGACATTTGCACTGGAACACAACGGTGATGCCACAAAATGCGGCAGCATGGGAAAAGGTCCGATGATCGGCATTTCTCCTTCTCTTTCCCGTAAAGTTACTGATGATTTAATTGCAGCAGCAGATGCAGAAAAAATCGCATGGCAACCGGAAGTGATGTCCGGCAGAACTGGTACCAATGCAGACTGCTTTTCTGTCACAAAGGGCGGCGTTTGTGCCGGAACGGTATCCATACCGCTGCGGTATATGCACACACCGGCAGAAGTAATTCAGATCTCTGATGTGAAAAAAAACGGTGAACTGCTGGCTGCTTACCTTAGGAGGTGCGGAACATGCTGAACCATTTTGAAACCCTGTGTAATCTCTGTGCATCGTCCGGTGACGAATCAGAAGTTCGCAATTATATTCTCTCTGTCCTGCGGGAACGAAAAGATGTTACGTGGGAAATCGACCCGCTGGGCAGTTTGCTGGTACAAAAACAGGGAAAAAAACGTGCTCCGCACAAGCTGATGATCAGTGCCCATATGGATGAAGTCGGCATGATCGTCACTCACGTCAACTCCGACAGCACATACTGTCTGGAAGCAGTCGGCGGCGTAGATGCATCAGTTGCACTGGGACGGCAAGTGCTGGTCGGTGAAGAGCATCTGCATGGTGTAATCGGTACAAAGCCGGTGCACCTGTTGTCTGCGGACGAAAAGAAAAAATTGCCCAAGTGGGACGAACTTGTTCTGGATATGGGTATTCTGCCGGAAGCAGAACGGCGGACAGCAGCCCGCGAGGGAACTTATGTCTATTTCGCTCCAAACTTTACCCGCATGGGAAAAAGCCGTGTTTGCAGCAAGGCAATTGATGACCGTGCAGGTTGTGCTATGCTGCTGCACCTGCTGGAGCAGGAAGCCCCCTACGATTTTACCGCTGCTTTTCTGGTGCAGGAAGAAATCGGACTGCGTGGGGCAAAAGCGGCAGCCTATACAGTCAATCCGGAATTTGCTCTGGTTCTGGAAGCCACCACTGCCGCAGACATTGCCGGTGCAGAGGGTGATGCAAAAGTGTGCAGTCTGGGCGAAGGTCCGGTAATATCCTTTATGGATCGCGGTGCAATTTATGATAAGGAATTATACCGTCTGGCATTTTCCATCTGCGAAAAAAACAAGATTCCGTGCCAAACCAAATCCCGCATTGCCGGCGGAAATGACAGCGGTGCAATTCATGCCAGCCGCGGTGGTGTACGGACACTGGCAATATCTTTGCCTTGCCGTTATCTGCATTCGCCGTCTTGTCTGGCGGATTTGAAAGACCTTGATGCTTGCACGGCTTTGCTGCCGCTGCTGATAAAATCCATAATGGAAGAAGTTTCATCGATATGATACAACAAATCACTGCATTTTCAGCAGCGGAAACCGCAATTCTAGAACAAAGCTGGCGTGGCAGACAAATGCTTGCCTATCAGAAAGCATACGGCGGCAGCTACGATTTCTGCCGCTTCTTTCGGGTGACAGGCTGTGGCGGCACTGGCTGGCTGTTTTTGTTTAATGCAACCCTGCTGATCTGCACCGAAGGAGATGTGCCGGAAGAAGAAATCTGCACATTCACTGCTATGCATCTGCCGTTTCGGGTGGAGTGTCCGGCATCGTTGCTGCCGATCCTATCGCAGATTCCAAACTATCAAAAACTCCACCGTTCCACATTTCAGCTAACGCCTTCAGAGCCCTCACCGGTATTCTGTCCAGAGGACATTAATGACACGCCCAAGCTGCAAGATGTTTATCAGATCTTGCAGGAAGGATTTCCCAATTTGTTGGAATATTCGCTCTGGCTGACAGACGTTTCGCATCGCTGCCGTCACCATATGAGTCAGGTGCTGACCTATAAGAATAGTTCTACGCTGACACTGGTGTACGACTGGAAAGGACATGTGCTGGTGGGACAAGTTGCCACAAAACTTGCACAGCGTGGAAGCGGTTATGCACGGGATTTCCTGCGGTGGATCGCTGGAGAACTGGCACGAGAGGGCAAACAGGCTGCTCTGTTTGCATTGGATGTGCGAATCAGCTTTTATCGGGAAATCGGATTTCAGGAAATTGAATCGGAATATGTATTGGAACGACAGGATATTCCCAAAGAACAGCAAGAAAAAGGAGCACTGTAAGCTATGCAGATTCAAAAATTTTTTCCCATTGACGACAGGCTTGCTGCGGCAGCAGAAGCCGCAGAGAAAAGCTGTGCAGCCGACTTTGCCAGAATCGAGGATAACGCTGCCTATAATGGTGCCAAAGTCTTGGCTGCTTTCCAGAAAAGCCGTGTCAGTGAACCTTGTTTCTATGGCACAACTGGTTATGGCTATGGCGATCAGGGCAGAGAGGTTCTGGATAAAGTCGTAGCAACTGCATTTGGCACAGAAGATGCACTGGTACGGCATAATTTTGTTTCCGGTACGCACGCTCTGACAGTGGCACTGTTTGGTATTCTCCGGACAGGAGATACGATGGTTTCTCTGACTGGCAGACCTTACGACACATTAGAGGGCGTAATCGGATTGAACGACGATACCCAGAGTGGCTCTCTGAAAAATTTCGGCGTGACCTATCGGGAAGTGCCGCTTTTGAAAGACGGTACACCGGATTATGAGGCAGTTCCTGATGCCGTTCGCGGAGCAAAAGTTGCCTATATTCAGCGTTCCCGTGGGTACTCTCTACGACCGGCACTGACCGTAGCACAAATCCAACGGCTGGCAGAACTGGTTCGCAGCACAAATCCAGACGCAGTCATTATGGTGGATAACTGCTACGGCGAATTCGTAGAAACCAGCGAGCCGGTAGAAGTTGGCTGTGATCTGATGATCGGTTCCATGATTAAAAATGTTGGCGGCGGTATTGCCCGCACCGGCGGCTATATTGCCGGAAAGGAAGCCCTTGTGCAGCAGTGTGCAGAGCGTCTGACCTGCATCGGTATGGGCAAGGAAGTAGGCTGTTCACTGGACATGAATCGGGAATTGTATCTCGGCTTCTTCCATGCACCGGATACCACGGCAAATGCATTAAAAACCGCAGACTTTGCAGCTGCTCTGTTCGGCAGCTTTGGCTTCTCCTGCCACCCACCAGTAGGTACAACACGTGGGGACATTGTAGAAGCGATCTGTCTGGGGGATGAAGCACATCTGACTGCATTTTGTCAGGGAATCCAGCAGGGTTCTCCCGTGGATTCCTTTGTAGTACCAGAGGCGTGGGATATGCCAGGCTATACCAGTAAAGTCATCATGGCAGCTGGTGCGTTTACCATGGGAGCCTCCATTGAATTGTCTGCTGATGCTCCGATTCGGGAGCCATTTGCAGTCTGGATGCAGGGTGGCATGACCTATACTTCCGGAAAGATCGGCGTGCTTCTGGCAGCACAAAAGATGCTGGATCAAGGATTGATTTCGCTCTGATACCGAAAAACAGTATCAAATCTATTACAAATGGATACAATTTGAACAGGATCAAATGAAATTTCAGGGAAAACAGTTGACATCGCTTAGAGTTGCTGGTAAAATATAATTTGCAGAATTTGAATTCCTAACAGATTTCCAAATCCAGGAATTTTAATAATAAAACCTGCCGAACCAAAAAACAGGAGGTATCGCTTTGGGAGAACGGAAATTATGCTATGGCTGCATGGAACGCACAGAATTTTCTGGCGGAGTCTGCCCCAATTGTGGATATTACGACAACGCTCCGAGTGACCCGTCTTTTATCATTCCGGGAACAAAACTCAATAATCGTTATATTGTCGGTGTGACACTGTCTGTCAACGGAGAAGGTATCACTTATCTTGCGTATGACCAATCCATTGGCTGTAAAGTATATCTGCGGGAATATATGCCACCAAATCTGTGCAATCGTGTCAGCGGTTCACCTGTGATCAGCGTGATTCCGGCACGGCTCGCACAATATAAGGCACTGATGGCAGAATTCACCGAACTGCATAAATCACTGGCACGGCTTCGCGGACAAGTGCATGTCAATACAGTGGTAGACCTGTTTGCAGAAAACAATACTACTTATGTGGTAGATGAATATATCCAGAGTGTCCGCTTTGTAGACTACCTGAAAGATAATGCCGGGGAATTGACATGGGGACAGCTTTCACATATGCTACCGCCGCTGCTGACAACACTGAGTCTGCTACACAATTCCGGCGTAGTGCACCGTGCAATTTCACCAGATACTATTTATGTAACAGATAAGGGCGAATTACTGCTGACAGCATTTTCTATTGCCGCAGTCCGCACTGCCAATACGGAACTGGAATGCGAAATTTACAATGGATACGCTGCACCGGAACAGTACTCTGCCAACGGACAGCAGGGCACATGGACAGATGTCTATGCTGTATGTGCGGTCATTTACAGAGTTCTGACCGGCTCTATGCCGCCCTCTGCAATCAGCCGTATGGAAAATGACAATCTGGTTGCACCGGCAGTTCTGAACCCCAACATTCCTCGTCATGTTTCCAATGTAATCATGCAGGGACTGAACCTGAACGGAACAGAACGTACCAAAACGGTAACCGAATTGGTAACTCGTTTGTTTGACGAACATGCAGAGGAAGAAGATGCCATTTATGGCGGTTTCGACAATGGTGGCTACGGACAGCAACCATATGCAAACCAGCAGCCTTATGCAGATGAACCGTATTCGGAATATCCGGAACAGCCTTATGATGACCAGAACTATCCGAATTATGATACTGGCTATTCTGATGATTACGCCTATGATGATTATCAGGAAGAAGATAATTATCGCCAGCCGCAAAAGGCAGGAGCAGTAGATCGTCTGCGTGTTCCGATCATTGTGGGAATTGTCTTGCTGTTGATTTTGCTGATTGTGGTATTCGTGGTAGCTGGTGACCTGTTCAAAGGAGATTCTTCCGAATCCAGTAAAACTACAACAGCAATTTCTGAAACTACTGCTGTTTCTGAAACACAGGAAGTGACTACAACGGCAGCAGTGGGTGACAGCGTGATGCCGCAGCTTCTGGGAAAGAACTTTGAGAATGCTAAAACGCAATACGCTTCGTGGATCACATTTGATGCAGAGGAAGTATTCAGTGACCAGTATGCTGCCGGACAGATCTGCTGGCAGGAATATGAAGTAGGCGATACTTTTGATTCATCTAAAAAAGTAAAAGTACAAGTCAGCAAGGGCTCCGCAACAGTTGAGATTCCGTCTTACTCCGGAAGCGGACACAACTCTTACGGAGAAAAACTGGACGAACTCAACATTCCTTATACTGAATCTGCAGAGAGCAGTTCCGGCTATAGCAACGGCAGTGTCATCCGTATTGTTGTAACGAAAAACGGACAGGAAACTGATCTGGGGGCAGGAGATTCGATCAATCTGAACGACAAGTATCAGGTCATCGTATATTATGCCTATAATCCGGAACCGGAAACGACTGCACCACCGGAAACAGAACCTGTAGAAGAAACCACAGCTGCTCCTGCAGAAACTGTACCGGAACAGCCGCCTGCTACAGAACCAGCTCAAACCGCAGCACCAGCACAGTAATTCGGTTTTGAAAATTCAATAAATTAAAAAGGCGGAGCAAGTTTTCCCTTGCTCCGCCTTTTTAATTTGCGTATATCTAAGGAAATACGCTCATTTCTATCCACGTATCCGTGTGTTTCATTTTAAATATAATTTTTAAATCAAAGCAGCATAGAAACAGTATGCGTTTATGCAAATAAGTTATCCTTTAAAAAATTATATAAGGTGACAGTTTATTTTGAAATATTATATCATGCAAAAGAATAAAAAGCAAATGCCCTGATTTCTTTTTCATTATTCAAAACAAACAAAATCGAATAGAATTTCTGGAAAAATATATTGACATTGCACTTGAAGTGTGGTATGATATAAACAACGAAAGGGAACAGCGACAAGGAGCTGGCGAAAAGATCTAAGTTGAATGATTCCCGAGCGATAAGTTTCCCAAGGTTTAAGGTTCATTCCTTTTGCGGAAACGATTTTACATCAAAAGGGAGGGCGAGATCCGATGGCAAGTGAAGAATCACAGTTGGATATGCTGTCAATATCGGGTGAATCGCCGGTGATGCAGGATTAAGAACGTAGCGAGAAGTCAACTTCGATTGGCTGTGGGCACGTAAGAAATGATAAAAAAATCTGTAAGCTGGTTGCACCTGATGCATGACATTCGCAACTGTCTGCATGAAAAATCTGTTATTTGAATTGGCAGCATATATTTAATTTCGTGCGATGACGGCATGAAATCTCCGGCACATAGTTGCCTTTACATAGTATGCTGATCTCCCAAGTAACAATCTCAGGTGATTCCCATGAAGTAAAATGTTTTGATTTATCAGTCACTTCGAATGAAAAAGGTGATTCCCATGGAAAGAAAAGCTTTTCTTTGAAATATAACAGAAAAGGTGAGTCCCATGGCTTGATATTGTACTTGCAAAGATCATAGGAAACGTGTTCTATCGGAAAGGACGTGTTTAATGTGTGGCTTTTAAAAAGACGATTTGTATGGTACGAAACAACGTGAGGAGTGAGTCCAATCGAAACTGATGCGAAAGAATGAAAGTTCTTTCATAAAATGAACCGAATAAAAATGTCCGGAATGGAGGTCTACCGTTCCGGATTTTTTGTACCCGCAAAAAGCCGGACGAAGATGCACATTCGTCCGGCTTTCTATGTTTGATAGTATTTTCCCTGCCAGTTATCTGTCTGCTTCAGATGACGAGCAATCGCGTTTCGCACTGCAAGTTTATCCCTGCTCCATAGCGGAGCCATCAATCTGTCAGAAGCACCGTCACCAGTTAGCCGTTCCACTACAGTTTCCGGCGGCAGCAGGCTTAACTGTGCCGCAGTAATCTGCACGTATTCCTGCATGGAAAGTGGCTGTAATTTTCCAGCTTTCCACAGTTGCTCCAAAGGTGTATCCCGAAGAATATGCAGCAAATGGATTTTAACAGCATCAGGGCGTAATCTGCCAATCCCACGGGCTGTTTCCAACATATCTGCATCTATTTCTAACGGCAGCCCGTTGATTAAATGCACACAAATTCGAATCTTTCTCTCCCGCAGTGCGGCAAACGCCTTTTGAAAAACCGCAAAAGAATACCCTCTGTGAAAAAAACGTGCCGTTTTTTCGTGAATAGTCTGCAATCCCAATTCAACAGTCAGATGCGTTTTGTCAGAAATATTTTCCAAAACAGAAAGGATCTCCTCAGATAGACAGTCCGGACGGGTACCAATTGCAATTCCGACTACATCAGGCTGCTGCAATGCCTCTAAATAACAGCTTTCCAAGTAATGCAGATCCCCATATGTATTGGTGTGTGCCTGAAAATAAGCAATGATGCCTGCTTCAGAAATATGCTGCTGGATTCGCTGTCGTTCTTGTGCAAGTTGCTGTGTAACGGTGCCGCTATGGGTAAAATGCCCGCTGCCGCCGTCACAAAAGATACAGCCGCCGGTTCCGATAGTTCCGTCAATATTAGGGCAAGTGCAGCCAATGTCCAATACTGCTTTCTGTACTGGTCTGCCAAATGTCTGCTGATAATACGCCGATGCAGAAAAGTATCGTTCTGCCATAAAATATACCTCCAAACAGAAGAAACCGGCAGGGAAAAGGAGAGGAGACCTGCCGGTTTCAGTTCAATTTATAGGAACGTACAGGAACAAAAATTTGTTTTGCAGGTGTATGCGTGCATCCGCTGCAAAACCAAACTTTGAAAATGAAGATGATGAAAAAGAGGTTACCCGTTTGAAACGGTGGAAAGGAGTGATAGATTCCTGTACGAGTATGGTTGGTCCGCTTCTTGCAAGAAACGGTAAGAATATCAGCGGCACTCTTGCACCGTACTTATGCACATGTGAAACAATTGCTTCAAATGACGATGGTAACAGTATATCAGTGGTTTGTGATTGCCTTGTGAAAAGTGGCTGGAAATTATCTGAAAATCCCCTTCTGCGATTTTCCTGAAATTTCGGAATGGAATTCCGAAGGGCAAATTCAGAAAAAGCCTTGCTTTTTGCAGAAAATTCGAAAAAAATTCTTGCAAAGAAAAGTGAGTTATGCTATAATAAAGTGTAATGACCTTTTTCAATGGAATACAGAAACGGAGATAGAGAATTATGGAATGTCGGAACAATCAGACAATGACAGCAGTGACAGAAGCCATGCGGCATCAGTTACAACCCTATCTATTTCAAGATCGGGACGTTGTGCGTGCACATGTGCATAGTTTTGGCTGTCAGCTGAATGTTTCAGACGGCGAACGAATTCGCGGCATGCTGATCGAACTGGGCTATACAATGACCGATTCCTATGAAGATGCAGATCTGATTCTGTTCAATACTTGTGCCGTGCGGGAGAGTGCGGAAGATCGGGTATACGGCATTCTCGGCAATGTAAAAAAGTACAAAAAGGCAAACCCGAATCTAATTCTGGTGCTTTGCGGCTGTATGGCATCGGAAGAACATACAGCAGAATTTGTCCGGACACATTATCCCTTTGTGGATATTGTTTTCGGTACTGCTTCTCTCAGCCGTTTTCCACAGTTGCTTCTGGAACATTTTCAGGGAAAAAAGTTTGCCTGTGATACCGGCGAATACGACGCCATGTATGAGGGAATCGTACCGTCACGGGAGCACCCGTTCAAAGCTTCTGTCCCCATTATGTTCGGCTGCAATAATTTTTGCACATACTGTATTGTACCGTATGTTCGCGGACGGGAACGCAGCCGTGATCCGGAACAGATTTTAAATGAAGTCAAACAACTGGTAGCAGACGGCTATAAAGAAATCATGCTGTTGGGACAGAATGTAAACTCCTACGGAAAAGATTTGGAGCAGCCGCTGACCTTTGCACAGCTACTTCGAAAAGTCAATGCAATTCCGGGAGAATTTGTAGTTCGGTTTATGTCGTCACACCCGAAAGATGCTACGCCGGAACTGCTGGACACAATTCTGGAATGTCCGAAGATCGGGCACCATTTGCATTTGCCGGTACAAAGCGGCAGCGATGATGTGCTCCGCCGCATGAATCGCCGCTACACCGTAGAAAAATATATGGAGAGTGTCAACTATCTTCGGCAAAGAGATCCGGATTTTTCCTTGACAACCGATTTGATCGTTGGATTTCCGGATGAATCCGAAGCAGACTTTCAAGGCACACTGGATTTGATCCGAAGTGTGCAGTATGATAACATCTATACATTTATTTATTCCAAACGCCGCGGCACCAAGGCTGCGGAAATGGAAGATCACACCACAGATGCTGAAAAGAAAAATCGTATGGAGCGTTTGCTTGCCTTGCAGCGGGACATCGCTTCTGAACACAACAAACGCTTCATTGGCAGAACACTGCGAGTACTGGTAGACGGGGAGAGCAAGCGGAAAGGCAGACTGGTCGGAAAGGACAGTGCATTCATTATTGTGGAATTTTCCGGTGACCCCTCCCTGATCGGCACATTTCAGAATGTCAGAATTACAGAAGCCAGAAACTGGGCAGTACTTGGCGAACTGGTAGAGGAGGAACAGGCATGACAGAAGTAGAAGCTGCGGTAAGACAATTGGGCAAAGCAATTCAGGCAGACCCGCGTTATCAGGCGTATTGGAAAGCCAAAACCGATAATGATGCAGATACAGAACTGCAGGAAAATATACAGGCATTTAATCTGAAAAAAATGTCCTATCAGCATGAAACTAAAAAGCTGGAGGAAAACCGGAATCCGGAAAAATTGGAAAAACTGGAACAGGAGATACAGGCACTTTATTTGCAGATCATGGAAAACCCGAACATGCAGGCTTTTGATACTGCCAAGCAGGCAATGAATATGATGATGCAGGAAGTGGACACCATTTTGTCCCTGTGTGCAAACGGAGAAGATCCGGATCGGTGTCACCCGGATCTGACCAACTGCACTGGCAACTGTTCTTCCTGCGGCGGCTGTCACTGAACACCTGTCGCGAAACAAGTTCTGAAGTGATTATCGGAGGTGAATCCCATGAACTTAGCAGATGTCCCCAGAGAAAAACTTTCTCCTATGATGCAGCAGTATGCAGCGACCAAAGAAAAATACAGTGACTGTATCGTGTTTTTCCGATTGGGCGACTTTTATGAAATGTTTTTCGAAGATGCTATTCTGGTTTCCAGAGAGTTGGAACTGACACTGACCGGAAAAGAGTGCGGTCTGGAAGAACGGGCTCCCATGTGCGGCGTACCGTATCACAGTGTAGAACTCTATTTGAAACGTCTGGTGGATAAGGGATACAAGATCGCAATTTGCGAGCAGATGACAGATCCAGCATTGAGCAAAGGCTTGGTAGAACGTGATGTCATTCGTATTGTTACGCCGGGTACGCTGATCGAGAGCAGCATGCTGGAAGATGATTCCAATAACTATATCTGTACCCTGTATTACGGAAATGACGGTTCCTGTGCACTTTGCTTCGCAGACCTTTCCACCGGAGAAATGTCCCTGACAGTACCACAGGAAGCATCTGACCTTTCTGTCCGCATTATGGACGTGCTGTCCCGCTACATGCCGGCAGAACTGGTAATGAACAGTCAGGCACTCTCTTTGAAGTCCGTTATGGATTTTATCAAAGTTCGGCTGCAGTGTGCAGTTTCTCTGCGAGATGACATCTGCTTCGATCCGGTACAAAATCGGGAATTGGTATGCCAGCAATTCGGTGTTCCTTCCTTGGATTTGTTGGGCATGACAGAAGACGGTGCTGATGTCAGTGCTGTCTGTGGTATGCTGGATTATATTCGGGAAACTCAGAAGCGAAACATCGCACGTTTTGTTTCCATTGAAGTTGCAGACAGTGCTTCAGCAATGGGGCTGGACTTGAACGCCCGCCGCAATCTGGAGCTGACAGAAACCATTCGCAACAAGGAGCGAAAAGGTTCGCTGTTATGGCTGTTGGACGATGCCAGAACCGCTATGGGCAAACGGCTGTTGAAAACATGGTTGGAACAGCCGCTGGTGCAGCCCGTCAAGATCATGGCAAGACTGGACGCAGTAGATGCATTTGTCAAGAAAAGCCTTGTGCTAATGGAAGTCCGAGATCTGCTGAACAACGTCTATGATCTGGAACGTCTGATGACAAGAGTCATTTACCAGAAAGCCACTCCACGGGATTTGAAGTCACTCTCCATGACTGCCCAGCAGCTGCCGGAACTGAAAGCACAGCTACGACAGCTGGCAGGGGATTCCCGCTTGCTGGCAACGCTGGAGCAACAAATTTCGCCGCTGGAACGAGTGTGTACATTAGTAGAAAATGCAATCGTAGATGATCCGCCAATCACTTTGAAAGACGGCGGCGTGATTCGGGACGGCTTCCATGAAGAACTGGATCGGCAACGCCACATTATGAACGGCGGCACACAGATTATCGATGAAATTCTTCAGCGGGAAAAAGAACGTACAGGCATCAAGGGTTTGAAAATTGGCTATAACCGTGTCTTTGGCTATTATCTGGAAGTTACTCGTTCTTATTATGATTTGATTCCCTCGGACTATATCCGAAAGCAAACACTGGCAAACAGCGAACGTTTCATCACAGAAGAACTGAAAAATGTAGAGAATGAAATTCTCGGAGCCAAAGACCGCGTACTGCGTCTGGAAGAAGGCATTTTCTCCGAAGTGCGGGATTGCCTGGCTGCCATGCTGAAAAAAGTTCAGGAAACAGCAGCGGCAGTTGCACAAGTTGACGTGCTGGCTTCATTTGCCAATGTGGCAATTGAGAACGACTACACAAAACCGGAAATCGCAGTAGACGGCAGCATTCAGATTACCGGCGGCAGACACCCTGTTGTGGAACGCATGCTGACAGAGGAAATGTTTGTGCCGAATGACACCTATCTGGATACCAAAGCACAGCGTATGCTGATGATCACCGGACCAAATATGGCAGGTAAATCTACATACATGCGTCAGGTGGCGTTGATTACGCTAATGGCTCAAATCGGTTCTTTCGTGCCGGCAGAGTATGCCAAAATTTCTGTCGTGGATAAGATCTTCACACGTATCGGAGCATCAGATGATCTGACAGCCGGACAGAGTACCTTTATGGTGGAAATGAAAGAGGTTTCAGACATTTTGAATTATGCCACCAAGAACAGTCTGGTAATTCTGGACGAAGTAGGCAGAGGCACTTCCACGTTGGACGGTGTTAGCATCGCACGTGCTGTAGCAGAGTACATCAGCAGCCGGAAAATCGGCTGTAAAACTTTGTTCGCCACCCATTACCATGAACTACTGGATTTGGAACAAGAAATCGACGGGGTAAAAAATTACAGCGTTGCTGTCAAGAAGCACGGCGATACCATTCGGTTTCTGCGAAAAATCGTTCCTGGCGGCGTTGATGACAGCTACGGCATTGCTGTTGCAAAACTCGCAGGGCTGCCGGATCAGGTCGTCAAACGTGCCAAGGAACTGCTGGCAGAAATGGAAGCACAGACAGCAGTATCCGCCCCGAAGCAAACCGCACAGACTGGACAGATCAGTTTTGCAGCAATGCAGCAGGAACGGGCAATTGCCACCTTGCAAAAAACACATCTGGCAGAATTAAGTGATGCAGAATGCAGGGAACTACTGGCTGATCTCACATCGATGCTGTCCTAGTATGTAAACACGCTTTAATAAAAGTGTTCACATGTCCGCGGTAAAATACCGCTTAGAAAGAAGGTGTTTGTCATGCCGCATATTACAGTTTTGCGGAAAGAAATTTCTGAATTGATTGCCGCCGGAGAAGTCATTGAGCGTCCGTCTTCTGTTATCAAAGAAGTGGTGGAAAATGCAATCGATGCCGGAGCAAAACACATCACAGTGGAAATTCAGCATGGCGGTACCACTTACATGCGAATCGTAGATGACGGCTGCGGCATGGCACCGGAGGAAGTACCTACTGCTTTTCTCCGTCACGCCACCAGTAAAATTGCAGAAAAAACCGATCTGGATCACATTTTCACATTAGGCTTTCGCGGTGAGGCTCTGGCTTCCATTGCAGCAGTGGCAAAAGTCACAGTATTGACGAAGCGAAAAGAGGATGATTTCGGCACCAGCTACAGCATTTCCGGCAGTACAGCAGGAGAATTGGAACAGACCGGTTGTCCGGACGGGACAACACTTTTGATCCGCGACCTGTTTTACAATGTTCCGGTTCGGAAAAAATTCATGAAACGAGATGTGACCGAAGCAAACGCCGTCAGCCAGATCGTTCAGAAAATCGCATTGTCACACCCAGAAATCGCATTTCGCATGATACGGGATAACCGAACGGAATTCCGTACCGACGGCAGCGGTGACTTGTACACTGCAATTTATGCCATTCTGGGAAAAGAGTTCGCTCATGACTTGATACCGGTTTCTTATGAGGACGGCATGAATCAGGTGACTGGTTTTGTGGGAAAGCCTTTGTACTCCCGTTCCAACCGAACGTTTCAGAATTTCTTTATCAATGGCAGATATGTTCGATCCAGACAGTGCAGCGTAGCTTTGGAAAACGCCTATCAGAATTTGATCATGGTCGGAAAGTTTCCCACCTGCGTGTTGATGCTGCAAGTTCCGCCGGAACAGGTAGATGTAAACATTCACCCTGCAAAAGCAGAAGTTCGTTTTTCCAATGAAAAAGCAGTCATGGACAGTTTATTCTTCGCAGTGAAAAATGCCCTGATGAAAAACGGCTTGATTTATGAGTTTCAAATGGATCATGTTCCACAGCGGGATTGGACTGCACAGCCAGAACCTCAACAGGAATTTGTGCAACCAGCATTGCCGCAGATCTCAGAGCCAGAACCAGAAGTGCTCCTTCCGCCGACAGAAAAGCCAGCAGCAGAACCGGCACCGAAAGAAACGACAAGGGAAACTGTTGCCCCACTGGTCAGCACCGCTTCGGCAACCATTGCAGTTCCGCCAATCGTTCTTCCGGAAACAAAATTTCATGATGAAGAACTGGAAGAAACAGCATATACAGAACAAACCGAAAGATCTCGACCTGTGGAGCCGGTTTCCATTCCAGAGTTGTCTGAAGGAAAGTATGAGTTTCTCAACAGTCGTTCCTTTGCAGAAAATCCTGTATCAGCAGCAAAAGAAACACTCCCAGCAGTGCCAGAACCCAAGGCTCAAGAGCATGTACAGATTCACGTGCTGGGAGAAATTTTTGAGAATTATATCATTGCAGAAGCTGCAGAAGAAGACAAACTGCTGATTTTTGATAAACATGCCGCACATGAGCGAGTGCTCTTTGAACAGCTTCGCTCCGGAGCATCAAAGCTGACCAGCCAGATGTTGCTTCGCCCCAGCGAAACTTTGCTTTCCATGGAAGAGTTTTCAGCGGTACAGGAAAATCTTCCAAAGTTAGCAGAAATGGGATTTGCCTTTGATTGCAGTAGTCCGCCGCAATTGCGGGCAACTGCCGTGCCGTCTTTCGTACTGCCACTGAATATTGATGAGGTTGTCACAGAGATCGCACATAACCTAGTACTAGGAAAACGCGATCCGCAGGTACACACTTTCAACGATACTCTGCACACCATTGCCTGCAAATCTGCCATTCGTTCCGGCGATCATTCCACCATACAAGAATTGCAGAAGCTGGCACAGCAAGTATGGGACGATGAAAATGTCCGACACTGTCCGCACGGCAGACCGGTAATGTTTGTGATTCGAAAATACGATCTGGAAAAACAATTCCGGCGGAGGGTATAGGTCATGACAGATTCAGAAAAAATACCAGTACTTGCAGTGGTTGGTCCCACAGCATCCGGAAAAACTTCACTTGGCGTGATGCTGGCAAAAGCGTATCATGGAGAAGTTGTTTCCGCAGATTCCATGCAGATCTATCAGGGACTGGATATTGCAACGGCAAAGCCCACACTGGAAGAGCAAGAGGGTGTGCCGCATCATCTGATCGGCTGTGTCCCTGTGAATGCCGCATTCAGCGTTGCAGACTATCTGGCGTTAGCAAAACCGACAATTGCAGAAATCTATCACCGAAAGCACCTGCCCGTCCTTGTCGGCGGAACTGGCCTTTACGTTTCATCATTGCTTTCCAACGTGCAGCTGGCTCCAACTACGCAGGACGCTGCACTGCGGCAAAAATTTCTGGAATACGCCAAAGAGCACGGCAACATTGCACTGCATGACCAGCTAAAAGCATTGGATCCGGAAGCCGCAGCAGAAATCCACCCTAATAATCTGGTGCGTGTGATACGTGCACTGGAGGTTTGTACGCTGACAGGAAAAACATTCACCGCATGCAAAGCCGAAAGTCACCAGATCCCAAGTCCTTATCAATCCCTGATCATCGGCCTGACTTATGAACGGTCGGTGCTTTACGAACGAATCAATACACGGGTGGATCAAATGATAGAACAAGGCATGATCGAAGAAGCTTATCATGTGTATCAAAACGAAGCACTTCGGACTGCTTATCACGCAATTGGCTATAAGGAACTGATTCCATATTTTGAAAAAAAGATGCCATTGCAGGCGTGTATCGACAAAATCAAACAGGAAACCCGCAGATATGCCAAAAGACAGTTGACATGGTTCCGCAAAAATGATCGAATTCAGTGGATTATTTTAGACAAATCTGACAAGAAACCAGAAATTATGGAAAAGTGTCAAAAAATTATAGCCAAGTCCGGAGAAATGTGCTATAATATAAATTGAGCATTTATATACAAAGAGAAAATGAATGCAAAACGCATTCGGTATTTTTCGCTCAAAGAAAAGGAGTCTAACAATGAACAACAAAAACATGAACCTTCAGGACGTATTCCTGAATCAAGCCCGAAAGGATCACATCGGCGTTACAATTTTTCTGACAAACGGTTTTCAATTTAAGGGCATTGTGAAAGGGTTTGACAGCTATATTGTCATTCTGGAATGTGACGGAAAACAAAACTTGGTATACAAACACGCCATTTCCACCATCATTCCCATACGTCCTGTTTCCATTTTAGAAAGTGATTCTGTAGAATGATGCAAAAGCATCTGGAAATCCGTTGGTTATGTGAGGTGATCTGCATATGAATTCCAGCAATAAAATGAATAATGTGCTGTTAGTGCTTCTGTCGGCTTCTGTCATTGCTACATTTGGCACGATCATCTTTCACCTTGTGGACACTAGCTATGAAACAGAAACAGCCATGCGTGCCAAAGCAGATGAATCCAAATTCTTCGAAGGCGTCTATGTACGGGACGAAACAGTACTGACTTACAGCGACACTGGTGCAATCAGTTATCAAGTACCGGATGGAGGAAAAATTGCAGTCAATGATGTGATTGCCGAAATTTATCCGGACGAGAGCACCATTGAAAAAAAACAACAGGCAGAGGCATTACAGGAAAAGCTGAATGTTTTGGAACGTATCTCCAATCCCGGAACGCTGGAACAAGCACAGCCTGCGGATTTATCCCGCCAGATTTCTCAGTACTACGAAGAGATGATTCAGAATCGAAACGCTGGAAATCTCTCCGGCATGGCAGCCGCAGAACAACAGTTTATGGAATCCTGCAGCACATATCAGATCGTTGTCAGCAAGGGAACCGTTTCTTTTGCACAGCAAATTTCTGATTTGACTGCACAGATACAGACCTTGCAAAGCGAGGAAGCAACACCCATAGATACTATTACATCAGATAGTTCTGCCTATTTTGTCAGCCATGTGGATGGGTTGGAGTCTGTACTGACTGCGGAAAATCTGGCAAATATCACGCCGGAACAGATTCAGGATATTACTAAAAAAAGTAGCGAAAATAATCTCCAAACGAATCAAGATCAAAACACAGTGGGAAAATCCATTGCACAGTACGGCTGGTACATGCTTGGAATTATTGATAATCAGGATCAGAAATATCAGGTCGGTGATTCTGTCAAGATTCGTCTGATGACATCTTCCGCAACAGCAGATGCCACCATTCAGGAACTCCGAAATACCGGAGAAGACGGCAAGGTCATGGTGGTTTTATACAGCGATATGCTGACATCGGACTTTGTACAGAATCGAACTGAAAATGTCGAAATGATTCTTGGAGAATATGAGGGCATCAAGGTGCCGCGGAGTGCGATCCGTTTCAAAGACGTAGAAGAAACCGTCACCGATGAAGAAACCGGCGAAGAAAAAACACAGACCGTGAACAGCCGGGGCGTTTATGTGCAGGACGGTGAAAAAGTGGAATTCCGACGTCTGGATGTAGTTTACGAAGGCAAAGACTATGTGCTTTCTAAACTGAATGCAGGCGATGGTTATTTAATGCTTTATGATTCCATAATTGTAGAAGGGATTGATGCAAATGGAAACTAATTTTGCTTATATCGACGAAAACTACAAACGAATCGTCGATGCGATGGAGGAAGCAAAGGCAAAGTACCGTAAGCCGACAGACGAAATTACATTGATGGCGGTCACCAAAACGGTTGCCCCGGAAGCGGTAAATCATGCGATCAGCTGTGGTATCCACACCTTGGGTGAAAACCGCGTGCAGGAATATCTTTCTAAAAAAGATTTTTATGCAAAAGATGCAAAAGTTCATTTTATTGGACATTTGCAAACCAATAAGGTAAAGTATATCATTGAGGACATGGAACTGATTCATTCGGTAGACAGCATCAAGCTGGCATCTGAAATTGACCGGCATGCAGCACGTGTCAATAAAGTGCAGGACATCTTGATTGAAGTTAATGTCGGCGGGGAGGAATCCAAAAGTGGCATTGCACCGGATCAATTAGAAGAATTGTTGTGGCAGGCAGGACAACTGTCCCATGTACATGTACGCGGGCTGATGACAATCCCGCCAGTAGAGGGTGATGAGAAATTTCTTTACAAAATGCAACAACTTTATCTTGACATTTCCTCCAAAAAAATGGATAATATAGATATGGAGATTTTGTCGATGGGAATGTCGGGGGATTTTGCCACCGCAATTCGCTATGGTTCGACACTTGTCCGGATCGGGACAGCCTTGTTCGGTGCAAGAAATTATCAGAAATAAAATGAAATCCGCTGATGCGGAGAATGGAGAGTATCATGAATTTTATAGACAATCTGAAAGACTTCTTTATGCCGGCTGATGATAATGAGCCGGAAACCCCGAGCATGACTCCGCCGGAACCAGAACAGGCTCCGCCGCAGAGCCACGCTGCACAGCCCTCTGGTTACGGCAATTCTAGTTACAGCAGAGGTGCGTCTTCTTATGAAGAACGAAAGGGCGGCAATGAACGCTATGCAACGATCAAGGCAACTGCACAGTTTCAGGTAGTGCTGGTACAGGCAACTTCCTATACTTCAGACTCCAAGAAGGTTGCAGATTATTTGATGCAGAATAAGACTGTTGTTCTGAATCTGGAAAAGATTGACGATGATGAAAAGCGTCGGATCATTGACTTTGTAGTTGGTGCGGCATATGCAACCCATGGTCGGATCAAGCCGGTAGCAAATCAGACTTTCCTGATTATTCCGCAGAATGTCGGTTTTGACGGCGACAGCCTCGTTGGCGAACTGCAGAGCAACGGTCTGGTAGGTTAACAAACAAAAATGGCAAGCCGAAACATGAAAATGACAGATGCGGTGCAGCAACTAAAAGCACATTGGAACGATCTGGCGAACCGATGCATGCGGGACAACCGTCCGTACTTTACGGATTTTTTACCGGCAGAAGATACCGCAATGGCAGAAGCGATTGCAAATACGGCAGGAGCAGTCTGTACAGCTTGGGGCGGAACAGAAAACACCACTCGTGTAATACTTTGTTTTGCTCCGGATTTCATTCTGGTTACACCGGAACAGTTCCCGATCCAGTGTCTGACGTTTTCTTATCGTGTTCCTAAGCCGCCAACACATCGGGATTTTCTCGGAGCATGTATGGCATGCAATCTGGAACGAGATACGATCGGCGACATTTTGATCGATACGAAGATGGCACAAATGTTCGTCTGTGCCCATGTGGCTCCTGTGCTTTTACAGGAAGTTCATCAGATTGGACGAGTTGGTGTCAGCGTGACGGGAGATGATCCGGTCTGCCTGTCGGTGCAAATGGATTTCCTGCTGATACAAGGCACAATTGCATCTCTGCGGGCAGATGCAGTTGCCGCACTGGCAACGCGTCTGAGTCGGGAAAAGGCAGTGCAGTTGATTCGGCAAGGCCGGCTGACCTATCGTCATGCAACGATCGATACGTCTTCTGCTGTAATGCAGGTGGGTGATGTGTTTTCAATTCGTGGCTACGGAAAATTTCGTATTGCCGCGGTCGATGGCATCAGCCGAAAAGGAAGATACCATATCACAATTCAAAAATATCAGGGCTAATGTAGGATAGGCTGCATAGGCTCTTATGAGAGGAGATACCATAATGATTAGTGCAAGCGAAATCCATGAATTACGGTTTGAAAAAGCTGCTTTCGGCTATAAACAGGAAGACATTGATGAATTCCTGAATAAGCTGGAAGAAGAAGCTGCAATCGCCCAGCGAGAACTGGATGACAGCAACAACAAAATTCAGGTTCTGGCAGACAAGGTACGGGAATACATGCGTGATGAAGATGCATTGAAGGACGCACTCCTCGGTGCACAAAAGGAGGGTCACCGCATCATTTCCGAAGCCAACGCCAAGGCAGAAGAGATCATTGCACAGGCAAAAGAAAAAGCAGATGCAATGATGGACGAGGTAACTGTACAGCACGATGCCCTCATTGAAAAGAATGAGGCAGAGATCGAGGAGGAGCACAAGAAACTGGCAGCTGCAAAAAAGCAGGTCGCTGATTTCAAAAAAGCTCTCTTTGACATGTACAAGGAGCATCTGAACATGCTCTCTGCTATGCCGGAAGAAGATGACACTACCTTTGGTATGACAGAAGAAAATGCGACAGAACCGGCACAGCCGAAGCCAGCAGTAGCCGCTGCACCAGCTGCAAGCGATCCGTTTGATGCGGAACCGTTTTCTGCAAAAGCAATTCAGGGAGCATATGACTCCAGATTCGGCGACTTGCAGGATAAAGACTAATTTCAGGGAAAGGAGCGGCTTTTGCCACAGCGATACGCTGAAAAGGAGAAAAAGCCGGATCAAGCTATGTCACAGGATTACAATAAGACCTTAAATTTGCCTAAAACAGATTTTCCGATGCGTGGAAACCTGCCGAAGCGGGAACCTGACACTTTACAAAAGTGGGAAGACGAGGATCTGTATGAACAGATGATCGCCAAAAATGAAGGGAAGCCGAAGTACATTCTTCACGACGGCCCTCCGTATGCCAATGGTGAAATTCATCTGGGTACTGCTTTGAATAAGACACTGAAAGATTTCATTGTCAAGTATAAAAATATGAGTGGCTTCTGTGCACCGTATGTGCCGGGCTGGGATACACATGGTTTGCCGATCGAACTGAAAGCAATGAAGTCTATCGGCGTAGAAAATGGTGCCATTCCGCCGGTAGAACTGCGAAAGCACTGCAAAGACTTCGCCATGATGCATGTCAAGAATCAGATGGCACAGTTCAAGCGTCTGGGCAGTCTGGGACATTACTGTGATCCGTACCTGACACTGAAGCCGGAATATGAAGCACGTCAGGTCGAAGTATTCGGTGAAATGGCAAAACGCGGTTACATGTACAAGGGATTGAAGCCGGTTTACTGGTGCCCTGACTGCAACACTGCACTGGCAGAAGCTGAAATCGAATACGAAAACGATCCTTGTTATTCTATCTATGTGAAATTTCAGGTGACTGACGACAAGGGTCTGTTTACAAAGCTGGGAATTGCCAAGGAACAGGTTTACTTTGTTATCTGGACAACCACAACATGGACCATTCCGGGCAACCTTGCAATTTGTGTGGGACCGTCTTATGACTACACACTGGTCAAGGTTGGCGAGGAATACTACTGCATGGCTGCGGAACTGGTTTCTGCAACAATGAAAGCAGCTGGTATTACCGAATACGAAATGGTCGGCAGCTTCACTGGTGCAGAACTGGAACATGTCAAAACTAAGCACCCGTTGTATGACCGTCTTTCTCCGGTAATTGTCGGTGATCATGTAACATTGGAAAGCGGTACTGGCTGCGTTCATACTGCACCGGGCTATGGTGTAGAAGACTTTGAAGTCTGCAAGAACTATGACGACATTGGCATTCTGGTCTGCGTAGACGACAAGGGTCGCCAGACCAAGGAAGCCGGCGAGTTTGAAGGCATGGACACCGATGCGGCAAACCGTGCAATTGCTGCGAAGCTGACAGAAGTTGGTGCAATGCTGGCAACAGAAAAAATTGTCCACCAGTATCCGCACTGCTGGAGATGCCACAAACCGATCATTTACCGTGCAACAGAACAGTGGTTCTGCTCTGTTAACGGCTTTAAGGACGAAGCAATCAAAGCAATTGAAAATGTCAAGTGGATTCCTGCATGGGGAGAAGAACGCATCAAAGGCATGGTTCGTGACCGCAGCGACTGGTGTATTTCTCGTCAGCGTACTTGGGGCGTGCCGATTCCGATCATCTATTGCAAGGACTGCAAAAAGCCGATTGTCAATGATACCACTATTCGCGACATTGCAGAATTGTTCCGCAAAGAGGGAGCAGATGCATGGTGGACAAAGGATCTTTCAGAGTTTCTTTCTCCGGAAGTACAGTGCGAATGCGGCTGTAAGGAATTCACCAAGGAATATGACATCATGGATGTATGGTTCGACAGTGGTGTTTCTCACAGTGCTGTCATGGAACAGTATGACTGCTTGCAGTGGCCGGCTGATCTGTATCTGGAAGGTGCAGACCAGTATCGTGGTTGGTTCCAGTCTTCTCTGCTGACTTCTGTCGTTTATAAGGGCAGTGCACCGTATAAGGCTGTCTGCACACACGGCTGGGTCGTTGACGGCGAAGGCAGAAAGATGTCGAAATCTTTGGGCAACGGCATTATGCCGGAAGAAATTGTCAAGAAATACGGTGCAGACATTCTTCGTCTGTGGGTAGCTTCTTCCGATTATCACTCTGACATTCGTATTTCAGAGGGTATTTTGGGACAGTTGTCCGATGCCTATAAGAAGATCCGGAACACTGCCCGTTACATTCTGGGTAACTTGGGCAATGGTGACGGATTCCATCCGGATCGCGACAGCGTATCCGACGATCAGTTGCTGGAACTGGATCGCTGGGCACTGATGCGTCTGGATAACGTAATCCAAAAGGCACATGAGGGCTATGAAGCATTTGACTTCCACATCGTATTCCACGCAATCCATAACTACTGCACCACTGATTTGTCCAATTTCTATCTGGACATCATCAAGGATCGTCTGTACTGCGAACCGGAAAATTCCGTGGCTCGTCGTGCAGCACAGACCACGATTTATCGGATTTTGAGTGCACTGACTCGTCTGATCGCACCGATCCTCTCCTTTACCGCAGAAGAAATCTGGTCTTATCTGCCGCATGCTGCAAGCGATGATGCCAAGAGTGTATTCCTGAACGAAATGCCCAAGGCAAGCGGATTGACAGAAGATGCAGACTTTATGGCAAAGTGGGATCTGATCTATCAGACTCGTATGGAAGCTAATAAGGTTCTGGAAGAAAAGAGAAATGAAAAGCTGATCGGTAAATCACTGGAAGCCAAGGTGACAATCGCTGTTGCAGATGATGCTCAGTATACAGTATTGTCAGAAGCTGCTGACATTCTGGCAAAGGTGCTGATCGTATCTGTTGTTTCTGTTGTAAAGGCAGAATCCGGAGAAACTACCTATACAGTAGAACGTGCCGCTGGTGAAAAGTGCGAACGCTGCTGGATGTATCTGGACAGTGTTGGCAAGAATGCTGCACACCCAACACTCTGTGCACGTTGTGCTTCTGTTGTAGATCAGCTGTAATCGGGAAAGGATGTATTTGTGCTGATTGCAGCCTTAATCGGAATTATCTTGCTGACCGCAGCAGATCAACTGATCAAATACTGGGTCGTTCAGGATTTGAAACCAGTCGGAAGTGTACCGTTTCTGCACATTGGCGATCATAAAATTCTGGATTTGACTTATCTGGAAAATAACGGAGCTGTTTTCAGTAGTTTTGCCGGCATGCGTTGGCTGCTAGTGGGAACAACGGTGATTCTGATGGCGTTTTGTGCTTACTGGCTGGTACGTCATGGAAAAAAATCCAAGCTGCTGACAGTCAGCTTGACCTTGATTCTAAGCGGCGGTCTGGGCAATTTAATTGACCGACTGTTTCGCGGTGGTCTGGTGGTAGACTATCTGGAAGTGAAGCTGTTTCACTTTGCCGTGTTTAATTTTGCAGATTGTTGCGTGGTAATTGGCGTTGTTTTGTTTGCAATTTACTTTTTGTTTGTGGAACCAAAACTCAATTCCAAAGCCAAGGCAACAGTTGAGGGAGAACAGAAAAATGCCTGAAACTTTGTCTTTTTGTGTGCCTGCGGAAGCGGACGGAGAACGTCTGGACAAATGGCTTTCCGGACAGGAGAGTCTTGCGATGACGCGTTCCGCCCTGCAAGTTCGTATGGAACACGGTGATGTGACAGTAAATGGCAAAAAAGTTCCGAAAAATTATCGGCAAAAAGCAGGGGATCAAGTTTTGGTGCAGCTGCCGGAACCAGAGCCGCTGGAATTGCAGCCGGAAAATATCCCGCTGGATATTGTCTATGAAGATGATGACTTACTTGTGGTGAACAAACCCAAGGGCATGGTTGTACATCCGGCTCCCGGACACGCGACAGGAACGCTGGTACATGCACTATTGTATCATTGCGGAGATCGGCTTTCCAGCATCAATGGCATAATTCGCCCCGGAATCGTGCACCGTATCGATCGTTTTACAAGCGGCTTGCTAATGGTGGCAAAAAATGATATGGCACATCAGTCGTTATCGGCACAAATTGCCGCCCATTCATTTACAAGAGAATATCAGGCGGTGGCAATGGGACATTTTCGCGAAGCAGAAGGGACGATTTCTGCTCCGATCGGACGACATCCGGTAGACCGCAAAAAAATGTGTGTCACAGAAAAAAATTCCAAACCTGCTACAACGCACTATACTGTGATTGCAGAATATCCCCGTGCCACGCATTTACGGCTGCGATTGGAAACCGGACGCACACACCAGATTCGAGTACATTTAGCGTATTTGGGTCACCCGATTCTGGGTGATGATGTCTATGGAAAAGCATTTCCCGGAATCGAAGGGCAGTGTCTTCATGCTGCCAAAATCGGATTTATTCATCCGTCTACAGGGCAGTATCTGGAGTTTGAAAGTCCTTTGCCGGAATATTTTGAAAAGGTACTTCGAAAACTGAAATCCTGAAAGGGTGATTTTGATGCAGTCTTTGGAAAATACCATGCTTATTACGGACCTGGACGGTACATTGCTGCCAGCCAGCAAAGAGATTTCTGTGGCAGATGCAGCAGCAATTTCCCAGTTCCGTGCAAAAGGTGGCAAATTCGCAATTGCAACTGGAAGAACGTTGCAGGCGGCTCAACGATATTTGAAAAAGCTGCAGCCTAATATCCCTGTGATATTGTTCAACGGAGCAGCCATTTATGATCCGGTAGCAGAAAAGTGGCTTTACACAGAAGAATTGCCGCCAGAAGCCGCAGCGATCACCCGACAAGTGTTAGAAGCATTTCCGGACGTTTCGGCGGAGATTCTCCGCACAGACGGCACCTATGTTTCCAGAATGACACCTTATGAAAAGGAGCATCTGGAGATCTGTCAGGTGGAACCCATTCTGGCAATGCCGGAGGAAATTCCGCATGGTTGGCTGAAAGCGCTGTTTGCAATTGCACCCGAGCGAATGCCTGATTTGATTGCCTATTTTCAAGAACAAAACTGGACGTGTGCAGATTTTGTACAGTCTGAAGCACGTTTTTATGAAATGCTGCCGAAAGGCGTTACCAAAGGGAGTGCCCTTCGGCGGTACCGCACCATATGCGGTGCGGAAAGCTGGCATATTGTGGCGGCAGGGGATTTTGACAACGATCTGGATATGCTTCGCGTAGCAGACACCAGTGCCTGTCCGTCTAATGCACAGCCCTGCATTAAAGAAATTGCCAATATACAGTTGATGCATTCCTGTGAAGAAAACGCGATTGCAGAATTGATTTATCGTCTTTCGAAATCATTGGAGGTTCATAACATGGATGAAATGACCAAGAAAAAATTGCAGGCAACTGCCTGCCGTATTCGTATGGGTGTTATTGAAGGCACCTATCACGCAAAGTCCGGTCACCCGGGCGGCTCTCTCTCGATTTGTGATACACTGACTTATCTGTACTTTGCAAAGATGCACGTTGACCCGAAGAATCCGGAAATGGCAGACCGTGATCGTCTGGTGCTTTCCAAAGGACACTGTGCACCGGCTTTATATTCTACACTGGCAGAGCGTGGATTTTTCTCGAAAGAAGAACTGCAATCTCTGCGTCATATCGGTGCACTTTTGCAGGGGCACCCGTGTATTCATATTCCGGGCGTAGATATGTCCAGCGGTTCTCTGGGACAGGGCATTTCCGCAGCCTGCGGCATGGCACTAGCAGGAAAAATGGACAATGCTGCTTATAAGGTTTACACCATTCTGGGTGATGGCGAAATCGAAGAAGGACAGGTTTGGGAAGCTGCAATGTTCGCAAACCAGTATCATCTGGACAATCTGGTAGCAATTGTAGACAACAACGGTTTGCAAATCGACGGCAAGCTTTCCGAAGTTTGCTCTCCGGAGCCGATTCCGGAAAAGTTTGAAGCGTTCGGCTGGCATGTCATTCGTATGGACGCACACGATTTCGATGCAATTGATGCTGCAATGCAGGAAGCTGAAACAATCGTAGGCAAGCCGGTTGCGATCATTCAGAAAAGTGTCAAGGGCAAGGGCGTGTCCTTTATGGAAAATCAAGTTGGCTGGCACGGCAAAGCACCGAATCAGGTAGAGTATGAACAGGCAATGGCTGAACTGACAGCCCAGCTGAAGGAACTGGAGGGTTAAACGATGGCAGAATTGCAAAAAAAAGCAACAAGAGAAAGCTATGGTGAGGCACTTCGTGATCTCGCTGACAAATATCCGGAACTGGTCGTACTGGATGCCGATCTGGCTGCTGCCACAAAAACAGGCATTTTTAAGAAAGCTTATCCGGAGCGTTTCTTCGACTGCGGTATTGCAGAAGCAAACATGATGGGCGTTGCTGCCGGACTTTCCACAGCAGGAAAGATCCCGTTTGCCAGCACATTTGCCATGTTTGCTGCTGGCAGAGCATTCGAAATCGTGCGGAACTCTATCGGTTATCCGCATCTGAACGTAAAAATCGGTGCAACTCATGCTGGTATTTCTGTTGGTGAAGACGGTGCCACACATCAGTGCAACGAAGATATTGCACTGATGCGAACCATTCCGGGTATGACAATTTTGAATCCGGCAGACGATGTAGAAGCAAAGGCTGCTGTAGAAGCTGCCATTCAGTATGATGGACCGGTTTACTTGCGATTTGGCAGACTGGCAACTCCGATCTTCAACGATGCCGCAACTTATAAATTCAAAATTGGTAAAGGCATTACACTGCGGGAAGGCACAGATGTAACTTTGGTTGCTACTGGTCTGATGGTATGGGAATCCATGAAGGCAGCAGAACTGCTGGAAGCCGAAGGAATCCACGCTCGTGTACTGAATATTCACACCATTAAGCCGCTGGACACTGAACTGATCTGTAAGGCTGCTTCAGAAACTGGTCTGCTGGTAACTGTAGAGGAACACAGTATTATCGGTGGTCTGGGCGGTGCTGTTGCAGAAGCAGTTACTGCATGCTGTCCGGTTCCGGTTGTTCGCATTGGCGTGAACGATGAGTTCGGTCATTCTGGTCCGGCTGTAGAGCTGCTGAAGGAATTTGGTCTGTGTGCAGAAAACATTGCCGCAGTTGCCAAAAAGGCAGTTACCGAAAAGAAGTAATTTTTTCATAAGTACACATAGGATACAAAAGCAGGCGTTTCTATTTTTGTGAAAACACCTGCTTTTTTATTAGACAGATGATGATTGGAGGGAGGACAGAAATGCAAAGTAAACTGCAGACAATTGAAAAATTGTTCCTCTATTTTCTCATGGCAGCAATTATTGGCTGGTGCTATGAAGTGTTTTTAGAAGTTGTTGTCTATCGTTGGGGATTTCAAAACCGAGGCGTACTGTTTGGTCCGTATTGTCCGGTATATGGAGTCGGCATGCTGGCATTTTTGCTCTGCTTTGGAAAATTTGCAAAAATGCAACTATCATGGCGTGTACGTTGGGCAAGACCGATTCTGATTTTTCTGGGTTGTGGGGCAGTTGCCACATTGATTGAATTGGCGGTCAGCTATCTGTTGGAATGGACAACTGGAAGCTGGCCATGGCAAACCTATGCAGACTATGCATTCAATTTTCAGGCAAGAGTTGCTCTTTCCCCGTCTGTTCGTTTTGGCATCGGCGGCGTTCTGTTTTTGTATTTGCTTCGCCCGCTGTTTGCCAAAATTACCGGACTGATGTCGGAAAAGGTATTGCACGTAGTGAGCATCACAGCAGCAGTTATAATGGGACTGGATTTGATTTGTACCGTCATTTTTAAATTGTTTTTGTGAAAGAATTCGCAGAATCTTGCATATCCTGTTGCAGAGGTGATGCACTGTGGTGTGTACGCTGGAAGAACTGCGTTGCAAAGATGTCATTAATATTGTAAATGGTGAAAACCTTGGCCGTGTCGATGATCTCCAAATGGACGCGAATTCTGCAACTGTCACGGCATTGATTTTGTATGGCAGACCACGCTTTTTCGGAATTCTGGGGCCGCGTGACAATTGCATCATCGATTTTCGGCAAATCCGATTGGTTGGAAAAGATGCTATTTTGGTGGAGTTAGGGAATCCCAGCAATTGTACAACTTGTATAAATGCAGACTTAAATCAACAAAAATATTCTACATAGAAATACTTGACCAATTGGCTCGGTTTTTGGTATAATAATAAGGCAGTTCACACGTCTGCTTTGGTTTTCACGGGTGCTTTGCAGAAATGCAGAGTTGTGCAGCCGAAAAAGCAGGCGGAGGAAGCAAAACCATTTTATTTAGGAGGACTACACAATGGGCGTAGTATCTATGAAGCAGCTCTTGGAAGCTGGCGTACACTTTGGTCATCAGACCAGAAGATGGAACCCGAAAATGGCTCCGTACATTTTCACTGAACGTAACGGCATCTACATCATCGATTTGCAGAAGACCGTAAGAAAGCTGGATGAAGCTTACATGTTCATCCGCGATCTGTCCGCACAGGGCGAGTCTGTACTGTTCGTTGGTACCAAGAAGCAGGCTGGCGATTCCATTAAGGAAGAAGCTACCCGTGCCGGTGCTTACTATGTAAATGCACGTTGGCTGGGCGGTATGATGACAAACTTCTCTACCATTCAGAGAAGAATCAAGCGTCTGGAACAGCTTCACGAAATGGAAACAGACGGTACATTCGATCTGTTGCCGAAGAAGGAAGTTGGTAAGCTGCAGCTGGAAATTGAAAAGCTGGAGAAATTCCTGGGCGGTATCAAGGAAATGAAGAAGCTGCCGGGTGCACTGTTTATCGTTGACCCGCGTAAGGAACGCATTGCAGTTGCAGAAGCTAAGAAGCTGAACATTCCGATCGTAGCTATTGTTGATACCAACTGTGATCCGGACGAAATCGATTATGTTATCCCGGGTAACGACGATGCAATCCGTGCTGTAAAGCTGATTGCCGGCGTTATGGCTGATGCAATTATCGAAGGTCGTCAGGGTGCTGATGCTGCCGTTGCGGAAGCTGCTGAAGCAAAGGCTGCTGAAGAAGACGCTGAATAAGCAGAAGCGAAACTGAAATATCTGTTAGATCAAAAACCCGAATATGCTTGACATGAGCAGTCTATTCGGGTTTTTTGAGGAAATCGTTTGAAATAAGAATTAGGAGGAAGATCCAATGGCTAATTTTACTGCAAAAGATGTCAACGAACTGCGGAAGTCTACCGGTGTTGGTATGATGGACTGCAAGAAGGCTTTGACAGAAGCTGACGGTGATGTAGAAAAGGCAATTGAACTGCTGCGTGAAAAGGGACTGGCTACACAGGCAAAGAAGGCTGGTCGTGTTGCCGCAGAAGGTATGGTAGTTGCAAAGGTAAATGCAGACAATTCTGTAGGCTGTGTTGTTGAAGTAAACTCTGAAACTGACTTTGTTGCAAATACCGATGAATTCAAGGCATTTGTAAATCAGGTTGCTGATACCATTATTGAAAAGAATCCGGCTGACGTAGAAGCTCTGAAGGCAACTACTGTTTCCGGCGGCACAATGACTGTTGACGAAGCACTTCAGGAATTGTTCCTGAAGATTCGTGAAAATCTGCAGATTCGCCGCTTCGTTCGCATGGAAGGTATTCTGGTACCGTATATCCACGGCGGCGGCAAGATCGGCGTTATGGTTCGTGCAGAATCTCCGGCTGGTGCAATTCCGGAAATTCTGGCAGCTGCAAAGGACTGTGCACTGCAGGTTGCAGCAATGAATCCGCCGTATCTGAAGCGTGAAGATGTTCCGGCAGCTGTTCTGGACGAAGAAAAGAAGATCATTCTGGCTCAGATGGCAGAAGATCCGAAGATGGCAAATAAGCCGGAACAGGTAAAGGAAAAGATTGCAGCTGGTAAGGTTGGCAAGTACTACGGTGAAAACTGCCTGCTGGAACAGGCTTTCGTAAAGGAAAACAAGGAAACTGTTCAGAGCTATGTAGATGGCGTTGCAAAGGCTGCAGGCACTACAATCGCAATCACCGCTTTCGTTCGTTTTGAACGCGGCGAGGGCATCGAAAAGAAGGCTGACAACTTTGCAGAAGAAATTGCCAGCATGATCAAGTAAGAATATTTTTTCACAAGGCGATTATGCCGAAAAAAGGGAGCATGGCAATTGTCATGCTCTTTTTTTATTTTTTTGCAGAAATCACTTTACTTTTCCCGAAAAATAGTGTAAAATAAACATATAGATTGTCCTCCAGAATGGAAGGCATTTTGTCGGATTCCAAATAAGGTCTGAAAATCGAGAAACAAACGAAAGGAATTTAGAAACATGGAACCTAAGTATCATCGAGTTCTTCTGAAATTAAGCGGTGAAGCTCTTGCTGGTCCGAAAAAAACCGGATTGGACACTGCAACGATGCTCCCAATTTGTAAGAGCATTCAAAAGTGCGTGAATGCTGGCGTGCAAATGGGGATCGTAGTCGGCGGCGGCAACTTCTGGCGTGGACGTTCCAGTGAAAATATGGATCGTACCAGAGCAGACCACATTGGTATGCTGGCAACTACTATGAATGCATTGGCAGTTGCAGATATGCTGGAATCGCTGGGATTGGAAGTTCGCGTGCAGACTGCAATCAGCATGCAGCAGATCGCAGAACCATATATTCGCAATCGTGCTATTTCGCACCTGAAAAAGGGCAGAGTTGTAATTTTCGGCTGCGGTACCGGAAGCCCGTTCTTCTCCACAGATACTGCTGCAACTCTGCGTGCGGTGGAAATTGAAGCAGATATTCTGCTGAAAGCAACAATGGTAGACGGCGTTTATGACAAGGATCCGCACAAGTACGATGATGCGGTACGCTACTCCCGTCTGACATTCAGCGATGTCCTTGGCAGTGCACTGCAGGTTATGGACAGCACCGCTGCATCTATGTGCCGTGATAACAAAATGCCGATGCTGGTATTTGATCTGAATCGACCGGAAAATATCTACGATGCAGTGATGGGCGAAGATATAGGTACCGTTGTGTCCGAAGTAGACCCGATTGCCACAGAAGTATAAAAACAATTTTGTTTGCATAAAATGAATTGAAAGGAGCCCCGTTAATCGGGGAAGTACTATGAAAGAATTGATGAAAGAAACCGAAGAAAAAATGAAAAAGTCTAATGCCAGACTGGCACATGAATTTACAACCATTCGTGCTGGTCGTGCAAATCCGGCTGTTCTGGATAAGGTACAGGTAGACTATTATGGTGTGCCGACTCCGATTCAGCAAATGGCTGCCGTATCTGTTTCCGAGGCCCGAATTCTGGTAATTCAGCCGTGGGATGTTACTTCTCTGAAGGCAATTGAAAAGGCTATTCTGTCTTCTGATGTAGGAATCACACCGACCAACGACGGCAAAGTCCTGCGTCTGGTATTTCCGCAGCTGACAGAAGACCGCCGTAAGGAACTGTGCAAAGACATTAAGAAATTGGGCGAAGAAACCAAGGTTGCTGTCCGGAATGTTCGTCGTGAAGCAATTGAAAAGCTGAAAGCAAAGAAAAAGGCTTCTGAACTGACAGAGGACGAGGTCAAGGACGGCGAAAAGCAGGTTCAGGATCTGACAGATAAGTATGTTGCAGAAATCGATAAAATGGTAACTGCAAAGGATCAGGAGATCATGAGCATCTGATTGCATTGACTCGAAAACCTGCAGCAGAATAGGAGATGAACGATATGGCTCTGCCATTTTTCAACAAAAAAAATGTACCAAAAGATGAAACAGGAACAATTGTTCTTCCGGAACAGCTGCCGCAGCATGTCGGCTTCATCATGGACGGAAACGGACGGTGGGCAACCAAACGTGGTATGCCACGAAAGTTTGGACATCGGGAAGGAGCAAAAAATTTCAAAGACCTGTCCCTGTATTGTCGGGATATTGGTCTGCGAAATGCATCTTTTTATGTTTTCTCAACAGAAAACTGGAAACGTCCACAAGATGAAGTAAATGCAATTATGGATTTGTTCTGGGATTATCTCTGTGAAGCAGATCAGTATCTGGAAAGACGCGTTCGTATGATTTTTGTCGGTGACCGAAGCCGTTTGCAGGATCGATTGCAAAAGCGTATGGAAGAACTGGAACATGATTCCAGAGATTTCGAAAAGATGAATCTGATTCTTGCAATCAATTACGGCGGACGAGATGAAATCAAACATGCTGCACAGGAGATTGCCAAAGAAGTACAGGCAGGAAAACTTGCACCGGAAGCAATCACAGAACAAACCATTTCTGAGCATCTGTATACCGCGGGGCTTCCGGATGTGGATCTGTTGATTCGCCCCAGCGGAGAACTGCGGCTGTCCAACTATCTCATCTGGCAATGTGCATATGCAGAATATTACTTTACAAATGTTTTGTGGCCGGACTTCAACCGCAACGAATTGAATAAGGCTTTGGCAGACTATGCACAGCGTGGCAGACGATTTGGAGGAATTTGACGATGAAAGTTCGGATTATCTCTGGCGTAGTTGGCGGCATTCTGGCAATCCTGATTTTGATTCTGCATAAGACCTTCGTATTTCCATTGGCAATTGCGGCTTTGATTTGCATTGCACTATTTGAACTGTTTCGTGCAGGGAAGTGCCTGCATTGCCGGATTTCTATCGGTGCCGGGTTTCTGTATGGTGCTGCACTGCCGTTCTTACAGTATTACGGAAACACTTCTGCGACAATCGCATTGACATTCCTTTGTATCGTTGCGATGTTTGCAGAAATGGTTTTGCTGCATAAGCATATCACATATCAGAATACCCTGTTTATTGCCGCAATTACACTTTTGGTTTCCCATTCTTTGAGCATGCTGAATACTTTGCTGCATATCAGCCAATTTGGTCTGGCAAGCGTTATTCTAGCACTGTCTTCTGCATGGATTGCCGATACTGGTGCCTATTTTGCCGGAACATTTTTGGGAAAGCATAAGCTTTGTCCGGAAATCAGCCCGAAGAAAACTGTAGAAGGCTTTTTCGGCGGGATTGTGACGGATGTCGTGGTAATGGTGATTTTTGCCTTGATTTACAGCTTGATCGCACACGCACATGTACACTATCTCTGGCTGATTTTTATTGGCATTGTTTGTGCTGTAATCAGCGTACTGGGAGATTTGAGTGCATCTGTACTGAAGCGTCAGCAGGGAATCAAAGACTTCGGAAATATCATGCCCGGACACGGCGGTGTCATGGATCGTTTTGACAGCGTTTTGTTTACAGTTCCGGCATTTTATGCACTGGAAATGATGTATCCGGTGTTCTTTGGATAATTGCATGGGTTCATGCACAAACCACACGATGTGAGGCCCTTTGCTTTGCATCGTGTTGTGTTTATGGGCACATGGATCAAAAAGGAGAATGATAAAATGAAAAAGGCAATCTCGATTCTCGGATCGACAGGTTCTATCGGAACACAGTCTTTGGAAGTTGCCAGATCCCACGAAATGCAGATTTACGCATTGGCTGCCAATCGAAATGTTGATGCATTGGAACAGCAAGCACGGGAGTTTCTCCCGAAAAAGGTCTGCATCTTCGAAACTGAAAAATACGCAGAACTAAAACAGCGTCTGGCAGATTTGCCAGTACAGGTGCTCTGCGGTATGGAGGGACTATGTGACATTGCATCAGATAAAAATGCAGATATTCTCATCAATTCTGTGGTAGGCATGGTCGGGCTGCTGCCAACACTGACCGCGATTTCTGCCGGTTTGGACATTGCATTGGCAAATAAGGAAACGCTGGTTGCCGGCGGTTCTCTGGTTATGGAACAGGCAGCAAAAAAAGGCGTTCGAATTTATCCGGTAGACAGCGAACATTCTGCCATTTTCCAATGTTTACAGGGCAATCGGCGGGAACAGCTGCACAAAATCATTCTGACGGCTTCCGGCGGACCGTTCTTCGGAAAAACTCGTCAGGAACTGGAGCATGTCACTGTAGCAGATGCCTTAAATCACCCGAACTGGAGCATGGGCAATAAAATTACCATTGACTCTGCAACACTGATGAATAAGGGACTAGAATTCATTGAAGCTAAGTGGCTCTTTGACCTGACACCGGAACAGATTGAAATTGTTGTACACCGGCAGAGTGTGGTGCATTCCGCAGTCGAATATCAGGATTGTTCAGTCATTGCACAAATGGGCGTGCCGGATATGAAAATTCCAATTCAGTATGCACTATTGTATCCGGAACGGCTGCCTTGTCCAACAAAACATCTGTCACTGACTGATTACGGAACATTGACTTTTGAAAAACCGGATATGGAAACATTCTCCTGTCTGAAAACGGCAATTGCAGCAATTACAACCGGTGGCACAGCACCTTGTATTGTAAACGGGGCAAATGAGGTAGCAGTTGCTGCATTCCTGTCCGGAAAAATTCGTTTTCTGGACATCGGTGCATTGGCACAAAAGGCAATGGAAATGATTCCGGCAACCAAGATAGAAACCTATGAGGATGTTATGCGGGCTGACACAAAGGCTCGGGAATTTGTACGAAATACTATCGCATAACGATTTACAATTATAGAACCGCTGCATAAAATTCAACTGTCGATTTTACACAAAATCTGTTTGCAGTGGTTCCTTAGAAAGGACCTGCATATGCAGCATATTATCACGATCCTCATTGCAATTCTCATTTTCGGTTTAATCATCGGCATTCACGAATTTGGACATTTTATCGTTGCAAAGCTGAACCACATTCAAGTCAATCAATTTGCAATTGGCATGGGACCCAAACTGATTCATTTTCAAAAAGGCGAAACAGAATATTCTCTCCGGTTGTTTCCAATCGGTGGATTCTGTGCCATGGAAGGCGAGGATCAGTCCAGTGACAATCCTAACGCTTTTGAAAAAAAAGCAGTCTGGCGTAGAATGACGGTAGTACTTGCCGGTGCATTTATGAATCTGGTTCTGGGATTTCTGCTGATTGCAATTCTGCTGTGCACAGCACAGAAAGTGCCGTCTTTGACAATCGCAAAATTTGCGGAAACGACCAATTCTGCCGGAAATACTGTAACTGCATCGGAAAGTGAACGATCCGGCCTGCAAATCGGCGATAAAATTGTTGCAATCGACGGCAGCCATATTTTTTCCACAACTGATCTGATTTACAAACTGCAAACAACAGATACAGACACCTATGACATTACTGTAAAGCGTGACGGTTCCCGTGTTACCATTGAAAATGTAACGTTCCATAATGATAACACAGGTGGTCTGCTGGATTTTTCTGTGGAGGGAAAATCTAAAAATCCGGTAAACGTCATCACCTATGCCGCCAAAGACACAGTGGCAACTGCCAAGCTGATTTGGATGTCATTGATTGAACTGGTCAGCGGAAAATATAGTCTGCAAGACCTTTCTGGTCCTGTCGGAACTGTCAGTGTCATTGAACAGGCAGCATCTACCGGAGAAAATCTGCTGGAACGGGTGCAGTCTGTCATGAATTTGACAATTTTCATTACAGTAAATGTAGGTGTATTCAACCTTTTGCCGATTCCGGGACTGGATGGCAGTCGGTTTGTGTTTCTGTTGATTGAAGCGATTCGACGAAAACCAATTTCAAAAAATCGGGAAGCTATGGTTCATTTTATTGGTATGGCAGCACTGTTTCTGCTGATGATTCTGGTAACAGTACAGGATATAGGGCGATTCTTCAAAAATTAGGGAGTGACAATCATGAGAGAAATAAAGCCGGTAAAAGTCGGCAATTGTATACTGGACGGAAAACACATCTACATTCAGTCCATGCTGAACACTCGTTCCGATGATATTGCAGGCAGTGTTGCACAGGCAGTGGCATTGGAACAGGCAGGCTGTGAAATTGTACGGGCAGCGATTCCAAATCATGAAGCCATTGCATTGATTCCGGCAATCAAGGAAAAAATCTCGATTCCGTTGGTGGCGGATATTCATTTCGATTACCGACTGGCATTGGAAGCTGCTGAAGCAGGAATCGACAAGATTCGCATCAACCCCGGCAATATTGGCGGCATGAGCCGTGTTCAGGAAGTCGTCCACGCCTGTCAGGAACGACAGATCCCTATTCGCATTGGTGTAAACTCTGGCTCATTGGAAAAAGAAATCCTTGCAAAGTACGGTGCTCCGACAGCGGAAGCGTTGGTAGAAAGTGCAATGGGGCATGTACATATGCTGGAAGAATGTGGGTTTGATGATATTGTCATTTCCATGAAATCTTCCGATGTTAATACCATGATCGATGCTTATCGTCTATGTGCACAGCAGTGCAATTACCCGCTGCATCTGGGCGTTACAGAAGCTGGAACAGAGCGTATGGGCATGCTGAAATCTGCAATTGGCATTGGCTCGTTGATTCACGACGGCATTGGCGAAACCATTCGGGTATCCCTGACAGAAGACCCTGTCAAGGAAATTCGTGCGGCAAGAGATATTTTGAAATGTATTGGGAAGCGTGGCGGACCGCAAATCGTATCCTGTCCTACCTGTGGCCGGACACGAATTGATCTGGTAAAAACAGCAAAAGAAGTAGAAGCAGCTCTGGAACATGTAGAGAAAGACATTAAAGTAGCTGTCATGGGCTGCGTTGTAAATGGTCCCGGAGAAGCCAAAGAAGCAGACATCGGAATTGCCGGTGGTGACGGCTGTGCAATGCTGTTCCGCAAGGGAACAGTTTTACGAAAGGTCGCGGAACAGGACATTGTTCCGGAACTGATGGCTGAAATTGAGAAACTGTAGGAGTGGAACATATGGATTTGAATTTCGCAGAGTTTCTGGAAGAATATGTCCCGATTATGCCAGAATCCATCAAAGACGGTATTTTGAATCGGCTGACATATTCCGAAAACCTGACGAAAATTTCGTTTTATATCACATTTCCCCATCTGGTACCGGCACAGGATCTGGTCGCACTGGAACACGAACTGGAAATTCGGCTGGAAATTCATGCTGTTCGTCTGCATCCACGGTATGCCCCAGAATTGTTTTCTATGGCATATTTTCCGGATCTGGTCATGTTTCTGAAACGGGAAATGACCGTTGTCAACGGTTTTGTTGACGGAGCAGACATTACACGGGAAGATAATACCATTCGAATCCAACTGCACAACGGCGGCTATGATATTTTGAAAAAGTATCACGTAGCAGATTTCTTTTCCGGTTTGCTGGAAAAAATGTTCTCTACGCCGTTTCATGTGGTATTTGAAGGGGAAACCAGTGTCAGTGAAGCTGCTTTCCATGAAATGATCTCCAAGGCAGAACAGGAATTACCCAAACATGAAGCTCAACTGCAAACTTCTACAGCACCTGCTCCGGCAGTAACTCACAGCGATAAGGAAAAGCCAATTGCACAAAGCGTTACTATGAACGAGGATATTCCGGGCATCGTTCCTGGAAGTGCTATCCTGATCAAAGGCAGACCGATTCGGGATATTCCTATGCCGATTCGGGAAGCTGTAGAAGTACAGAATCAACGTGTGGTAATCATGGGTGATGTCTTTGCAATGGATTCCCGCGAAGTACGGGGAGAGCGAACCATTTTGACCTATCAGATCACAGACGGCACTTACTCGGTATTGGTCAAGATTTTCGATTCCACAGAAAAAATTGAGAAGCTGCCGTTTCATGAAATCAAAAAGGGAAGTACATTATTGATGATCGGACGGATCGGCTATGATGAATTTGCAAGAGAAGATGTCATGAAACCGGAATCTATTGTTGTGGTAAAACGACAGCGGAAAATGGACAATGCCCCCAAGAAACGTGTAGAATTGCATTGCCATACCAACATGTCCCAAATGGATGCAGTTACGCCCTGTGGCAAACTGGTAGAACGTGCCCATGAATGGGGACATCCTGCAATTGCAATCACAGACCATGGTATTGCACAGGCATTTCCGGATGCCATGAATGCGTGGCGTGGCTTTAAGGACAAGAATTTCAAAGTGATTTTCGGCTGCGAAGCCTATGTAGTCAATGACTTGAATCGTCTACTGGTAGTTGATAATCCAGAAGACCGAACACTGCAGGACGAAATCATTGTTTTTGATGTGGAAACAACCGGCTTGAGTCCAGCCAATGACCGCCTGACAGAAATTGGTGCAGTTCGTATGCGTGGCATGCAGGTGGTGGAAACATTCAACACCATGGTAAATCCGGAACGACCGATTCCGGCAAAGATCGTGGAACTGACAGGTATTACGGATTCCATGGTAGAAGATGCTCCCAAAGAAGTAGAAGCAATGCGGAAGTTTATTGAATTCTGCGGTGAAAATCCGGTTTTGGCAGCACACAACGCCAATTTCGATACTTCTTTTGTCCGCAATGTCTGCAAGAGAAATCATATCACATTTGAGTTCGCAACACTGGATACACTGGTACTCTGCAAGAGCATGCTGCCTACTATGGCACGCCACAAGCTGGATGGTGTTGCAAAGGCTCTGAAATTGGGAAAGTTCGATCATCATCGGGCATCAGACGATGCACAGATGCTGGCAAAAATTTACAAAGAATTGGTCAGCCGTCTGATGCAGACAAAGGGTGCCACAATGCTTTCTGATCTGAACACCAAAACACAGGAAATCGATGTAAAAAAACTGAAATCGTTTCACCAGATCATTCTGGTACGAAATAATATCGGCTTAAAAAATTTGTACAAGTTGATTTCCTATGGGCATATCGAATGTTTTTACCGAAAGCCATTGATCCCCAAATCAGTGTTGATGCAGTATCGGGAGGGCTTGATTTTCGGCAGTGCCTGCGAAGCCGGCGAACTCTTCCGAGCATTCGTGGAAGAGAAACCGCATGAGGAAATTGTGAAACTGGCAAAGTTCTATGACTATCTGGAAATCCAGCCGGCAGGGAATAATGCTTTCATGATTCGAAACGGTACTGCTGCCAATATGGAACAATTGCAGGAATACAACCGCAAAATTGTTGCACTGGGTGATGAACTGGGAATTCCGGTTTGTGCAACCTGTGACGTGCACTTCATGGACAAGGAAGATGCCATTTACCGCGAGATCCTGCAAGCCGGACAAGGCTATGACGATGCAAAATTTCAGCCGCCGCTGTATCTGCGTACCACGGAAGAAATGCTGGAAGAATTCTCCTATCTTGGTGAAGAAAAGGCATACGAAATTGTTGTTACCAACACCAATGCCATTGCAGATCAAATTGAACACATTCAGCCGTTCCCGAACGGTACCTTTACGCCGACCATTGACGGTGCCGAGGAAGATTTGGTGCGAATCACCAATACTAAGGCAAAGGAAATCTATGGTGACCCATTGCCGGAACTGGTAGAAAAGCGACTGAACCGCGAACTCTCCTCTATCATCAAACATGGTTTTTCTGTGCTGTATATCATTGCACAGAAATTGGTTTGGGATAGCGTAGACCATGGGTATCAAGTTGGTTCCCGTGGTTCTGTTGGCTCCTCTTTTGTGGCATCTATGGCAGGAATTTCCGAAGTCAACCCGTTGGCACCACACTACGTCTGCCCCAAGTGTAAACATAGCGAGTTTATCACAGACGGCAGCATTGGTTCCGGCTTTGACCTTCCTCCAAAAAACTGTCCGGAATGCGGTACGGAAATGAATCGGGACGGACATGATATTCCTTTCGAAACATTCTTGGGATTCGACGGCGACAAGGCTCCGGATATTGACTTGAACTTCTCCAGTGAATACCAATCATCCGCTCACCGTTACACGGAAGAACTTTTCGGACGAGATAACGTGTTCAAAGCAGGAACCATTTCCGCTGTCGCCGACAAAACAGCCTATGGTTACGTGAAAAAATATCTGGAAGAAAAGGGATTGCAGTATAGTCCTACTGAGATCAACCGACTGTCGATCGGCTGTACGGGTATCAAACGAACAACTGGTCAGCACCCCGGCGGCATGGTTGTTGTCCCCAGCGATTATGATGTATATGACTTCACGCCGGTACAGCACCCTGCGGACGATGCCGAATCTGAAATTCTGACAACACACTTCGACTTCCATTCGCTCCACGATACCATTTTGAAACTGGACGAACTGGGGCATGTCGTACCGACCATGTATAAGCACTTGGAAGATGCCACTGGTATCTTGATTCACAATGTTCCCACAACAGATCCCAAGGTCATTCAAATGTGTACCGATGCTTCTGTTCTGGGCGTTACACCAGAAGAAATCTACTGCCAGACGGGAAGCCTTGGCATTCCGGAAATGGGAACCGGCTTCACCATTCAGATGCTGCTGGACTCCAAACCGAAAAAATTCAGCGACTTCCTGCAAGTCAGCGGACTTTCCCACGGTACTGACGTATGGCTTGGAAATGCCAAAGACTTGATCGATAACGGCACCTGTACCATTTCTGACGTAATCGGTACCCGTGACAGCATTATGACCTATCTGCTGCACAAAGGCGTTGAGCCGAAACAGGCATTCCAGATCATGGAGGACACCCGAAAGGGAAAAGCCCCCAAGACTTTTACACCGGAACGTGTACAAATGCTGAAAGATCACAATGTGCCGCAATGGTATATTGACAGCTGTCTGAAAATTAAGTACATGTTCCCGAAAGCCCATGCAGCAGCGTATGTTACTGCTGCCATTAAACTGGGTTGGTTCAAGCTGTATCACCCATTGGCGTATTATGCGGTGTATTTCAGTACTCGCGGTGATGATTTCGATGCAATTCTGGCGTTGCAGGGCAAGGAAGCTGTTCGGGCAAAAATCGAAGAACTCAAGGAAAAGGGGAATGACCGTTCCAAAAAAGAATCTGATTTGCTGGATACGCTGCTGATTGTCAATGAGATGCTTAGCCGCGGCTGCGAATTCCTGCCTATTGATCTCTACAAGTCTCATGCTACAAAGTATCTGGTAGAAGATCATAAAATCCGGATTCCGTTCAGTGCGATTCCGGGCATTGGTATTTCAGCTGCACAGAACTTGTATGAAACAGCACAAAAGCGGGATTTCATTTCTATTGAAGAGTTTCAGACACAAAGTGGTGCATCAAAAACAATAATTGAAACGTTGGAACGGTTGAATGCTATGGGCGATTTACCGAAATCCAGTCAGATGTCACTGTTTTAAGAAATTTGTCTTGACTTTATTCGTTTTATGTGATATTATGCTATTATAGTAGCATACTAAAGCATTAGGAGAGCTGTATGAGAAAATATGATTTGATTACCCCTGAGGGGACAAAAGATTTTTTATTTGAAGAATGTTATGTGCGTCGTGAAATCGAGCAGAATCTACATGACTTGTTTCACAGCAAAGGCTATTCGGAACTTACTACACCGGGATTGGAATTTTTCGATGTGTTCCAGTCAGAATCCGGTCACTATCCGCAGGAACGACTGTATAAGCTGACCGACAGCAAGGGACGCTTGCTGGTACTCCGTCCGGAATCTACCATGCCGATTGCACGCGTCACAGCAACCCGTCTGCGAGATGCATCATTACCGCTGCGACTGTGCTATACTCAGTCAGTGTATCGCTTTGAACCTGCACTCAAAGGCAGAAGCGATGAAATCACACAGGCAGGTATTGAACTACTGGGTTCATCTTCCTATCTGGCAGATGTGGAAATGATTACCACAGCCATTGAGGCACTGGATTCGTTCGGCAGTGACCATGTGAGCTTCTCTTTGGAACTGGGTGATGCCGGTGTATTTAAGGAACTGATGCGGGAACTGCATGCCACACCGGAAGAACGGGAAAATATCCGTTATTTGATTGAAACAAAAAACTATCCGGCATTGAACGACGTGCTGGACACCATGGATGATGTGAAAGTTGCTGCTGCACTGAAGAAACTGCCGGCACTGTTTGGCGGTGAAGAAGTGTTTGAAAAGGCTTCACAGCTTTATTCCAATCAGCGAATCGATGAAATCCTTATGGATCTGAAGAAACTGTATAATGACATTTCCACCGTAATCGGAAAAGGTCGTCTGACTGTCGATCTGGGTATGGTCAATAATGCTGACTACTATACCGGTGTCATCATCAAGGGCTATCTGGAAGGCTACGGAGAAGAAGTACTCTCCGGCGGACGGTACAATAAACTGCTGTCTGATTTTGGTTATGACATTCCGGCAACCGGCTTTGCAGTCAATGTCGATGCTGTGGCAAATGTCCGCATGAAGGATCGCCCTGTTGTCCTGAAGCCGGCAGATGCTGTCATTTTTGCAGCAACTGGCTATGAAATGAAAGCCGCAAAGGTTTCACAGGAATTACGCAGCCGCGGACAGGTTGTTGAATTTGCATTCTTCGACAGTCTGGAACTGGTGCGGGAATATGCACGGGAAAATAAAATCGGAAAAGTCGTTGTTGTAGATGAAGAAATTACGGAGGTAGAATAAATGGCAAAGCCGCTTAGAATTGCATTGACAAAAGGCAGACTGGAAAAAGATACTGTCGGACTGCTGGAACGGTTGGGCTATGATTGTACCGCTGTACGAGAAAAAGGTCGCCGCCTGATCCTGCCGATTCCGGACGGCAACATGGAAGTCGTTCTGGCAAAGGCAAATGACGTCATCACCTATGTAGAACATGGCGTTTGTGATATGGGCGTTGTGGGAAAAGACACCATTATTGAAATGCAGGGCAAATTTTTCGAACTGGTTGATTTGGGATTTGGCAGATGTAAATTTGCTCTGGCATGCAAAAAAGGAACAGATTTTTACAGCGGCTTCGGCGTAAAGTGCATTGCGACCAAGTATCCAAATGTTGCACGCCGCTTTTTTGAAAGCAAAGGCATGGACGTTGATATTGTAAAAATTGAAGGTTCCGTGGAACTGGCACCGCTGCTGGGACTGGCAGACGGCATTGTAGACATTGTAGAAACCGGCGTTACCCTTCGAGAAAACGGCTTGGAAGTGGTAGAAGATGTCGTTCCGATCTCTGCACGTCTGATTGCCAATACCGTTAGTCTAAAGCTGCGGCAGACAGAAATTGAAGCTTTGATTCAGAAAATTGAGGAGGCTTTATCAAAATGATTACCATGAAAACCATTAACGCCAGCGATCTGGCACAGCGTGATGCATTTTTCACCAGCTTGGACAAGCGTACCGGTGAAACCAACCAGCGTGTTACGGAAACTGTCAGCGAAATTATCCGCACAGTCAAAGAGGGCGGCGATCAGGCAGTCAAAAATTACACCTTGAAATTCGACGGCAGTTTGCCGGAATATTACGAAGTGCCCCGCGATGTCATCAATGACGCAATGACAGAAGCTGATCCGGCATTTGTAGATGCCATGCTGAACGCTATTGAAAATGTTCGCGATTTCCACCAGCGTCAGGTACAGGAAGGCTTTATCCACGCACTGCCGAATGGTGTGATTCTGGGACAGCGTGTCCGCGGTCTGGAACGTGTTGGTCTGTATGTGCCGGGCGGTACGGCTGCTTATCCCTCCAGCGTTATCATGAACGCAGTGCCGGCAAAAATTGCTGGCGTTAAGGAAATTATCATGGTAACACCGCCCTGCAAGGACGGCACACCGAATCCGGATATTCTGGTAGCAGCCGGACTTTGTGGGGTAGACCGTGTATTCCTCTCCGGCGGTGCACAGGCAATTGCAGCACTGGCTTATGGTACAGAAGAAATCCCGAAGGTGGATAAAATTGTCGGACCAGGCAACATCTTTGTGGCAACTGCCAAGAAGCTGCTGTACGGTGTTGTAGATATTGATATGATCGCAGGTCCCAGTGAAGTTCTGGTTATGGCAGATGAAACCGCTGACCCGAAATTTGTTGCCGCAGATCTGATGTCACAGGCAGAGCACGACGTACTGGCTTCTGCAATTCTGGTAACTACCAGTGCAGAACTGGCAGAAAAGGTACAAGCAGAAATCAATCGTCAGGTGCAGTATCTTTCCCGCAAGGAAATCATTGAGAAATCGATGAATGAATATGGTGCAGTTCTGCTGTGCAATACCCGTGAAGAAGCCACTGTTCTGGCAAATATGGTTGCACCGGAACACTTGGAAGTACTTATGGAAAGCCCCATGGAACTGCTGGGAGCACTGGACAATGCCGGTTCGGTATTTCTGGGAGCATATGCATCGGAACCGCTGGGCGATTACTACGCTGGTCCGAACCACGTTCTGCCCACCAGCGGAACGGCACGGTTCTTCTCTCCACTGGGCGTACAGAGCTTTACCAAACGTTCCAGCTACACCTACTATACCAAGGACGCTCTGCATGCAGCTAAGGACGATATTGTGCTGATTGCAAACAAGGAAGGCCTGACCGCACACGCCAATGCAATTACGGTGCGGTTTGAGAAGGAAGAAAAGTAATGGCAATTCCAAAATATTTTGAATTTTTTGCTCCTGTTATGGAATGCCTATTAGACGAAAAAGAACATTCTACAAAAGATATTCGTAATTATTGTGTGAGTTATTATTCCATAACAGAAGAAGAACTACAAGAAAGATTAACTAGTGGACAATACAAATACAGCAATAGAATTGCATGGGCAGAGATATACCTAAAGAATGCAGGTCTTATTGAAAGTCCAAGCCGATCAAAATATATAATCACAACATTAGGGAAACAAGCTGCAAAAAATGGAGTACAAAATATAACTCTCGAATATCTTACACAATTTGAATCTTTTCGCCAATTCAAAGGAGAAAAAGAGCAAAAATCAATAGCTAATTCTATGGACAACTCCACTTGCAATGATAGCGAATCTCCTGAATTAAGTTTGCAAGATCCTCAAGAACAGTTAGATACTATTAGTCGCCAACTTAATGAAAGTCTTGCTATTAACTTGATGCAAAAAGTTTTAAAAATGTCTCCTTATGATTTTGAAAAATTAGTTGTTCAGTTGTTGGAGAAGATGGGATATGGAGAACCTAGTGTTACAAAAAAATCGGGCGATGCTGGCATTGACGGTTCAATAAAAGCAGATAAATTTGGGTTTGATACAATTTATGTGCAAGCCAAACAATGGAAGCTAGATTCTACAGTCAGCAGACCAGAAATCCAAAAGTTTTTAGGTGCATTAGTTGGAAAAGGTGCTTCTAAAGGTTTGTTTATTACGACAGCGAAATACTCAAATGAAGCAATTCAACTTGCTAATCAAAAAATGCCACAAAAAATTGTTTTAGTAGATGGCGATATGCTAATACATTTAATGATTGAATATAATCTCGGTGTTCATATTGAAACAATATATGAGTTCAAACAGATTGATGATGCTTTCTTTGACGATGATGACTAAAAAGTATAGGGAGGAATCCATATGCGGCAAGCACAACTTGCACGAAAGACCAAAGAAACAGACATACAGGTAGCCGTAAAACTAGACAACATAGGAACTGCCAACATCGATACCGGCATCGGCTTTTTTGACCATATGCTAACAGCACTGTCTGTTCACAGCGGCATCAGCATGGACATTGCCGTAAAGGGTGACCTCTATGTAGACGGACACCATACTGTAGAGGACACCGGTATTGTTCTGGGAAAAGCACTGGGCGAGGCACTGGGCGATAAGTCTGGTATTACTCGTTACGGCAGTGCATTTATTCCCATGGACGAAGCTCTGGCATTTTGCAGTCTGGACATCAGCAACCGTCCGTTTTTGGTATTTCAGGGGACGTTCACCAATGCCATGATCGGACAGTATGATGCCTGCCTGACGGAAGAATTTTTCCGTGCCTTTGCATTCAACGCCGGCATTACGCTTCATGTGAATATGATGTATGGCTCTAACGATCACCACAAGTGTGAGGCAGCATTCAAAGCCGTTGCCCATGCCTTAAAAACCGCGGTAACCCCGCTGGAAGCAGGAAAAACCTTGTCCACGAAAGGAGTGCTGTAAACATGATTGCCATTATCGACTACGGTGCCGGCAATATTTTCAGTGTAAAAAATGCACTGGACTATCTGGGATTAGCTGGCGAACTGACTTCTGATCCGGAAGCAATTCGCAAAGCAGATGCATTGATTTTGCCCGGCGTAGGGGCATTCCCCAGTGCCATGCAGATGCTGCACGACAGCGGATTGACCAACATCATTCAGGAAGAAGCTCACAAGAAACCTTTTCTGGGAATTTGTCTGGGTATGCAGCTGATTTTTGAAAAAGGATACGAATTTGAAGAATGCAACGGTTTGGGGCTGATCCCCGGCAAAGTAGAAAAAATCGTTGCTCCGGATATGGTGATCCCACATATGGGCTGGAACAAGCTGGAAATGCAGCATGACTGTCCGATTCTCCGAAATATGCCGGAAGAATCCTATGTGTACTTTGTTCACTCCTATCAGGCGGTAGTGCCAGACGAATATCTGGCAGCCTATGTGGAATACGGACCAGCAAAAATTCCGGCAATGGTCTATGACGGAAAAACGGTTTACGGAGCCCAGTTCCATCCGGAAAAAAGCGGAGAGATCGGGCTGCAAATTCTGCGGAACTTTGGAGGGCTGATTCAATGATTATTTTACCAGCAATCGATATTAAAGACGGCAATTGTGTTCGCCTGTTCAAAGGTGATTTTTCCACAGTAGAAAAAGTAGCAGCGGATCACATGGAAACTGCCAAAGGATTTGAAGCGGCAGGAGCATCATGGATTCACATGGTAGATCTGGACGGTGCCAAAGAGGGCAGACCGGTAAACCAGCATATTTATGAAGATGTTGCAGCAAAGACCGGATTGAAAGTAGAAGTCGGCGGCGGTATCCGAAATCTGGAAACCATTGACACTTATCTGAAAAGCGGTGTAGAACGTGTCATTCTGGGCTCCGCAGCATTGAAAAATCCACAACTGGTAAAAGATGCAGTACAAAAATTTGGCAGCCAGCATATTGCAGTGGGAATCGATGCCAAGAATGGCATGGTTGCCACAGAGGGCTGGCTGGAAGAATCTGACACAGATTATATTACGCTGGCGAAAGAAATGATTGCAGTAGGCGTACAATATTTTATCGTAACCGATATTGCGAAAGACGGCACGCTTTCCGGTGTCAATCTGAAACAGCTGAAAGACTTGCGAGATGCAACCAACAGCAATTGCAACATCATTGCCAGCGGCGGTGTGCATACAATTAAAGACATTCGCGGTTGTAAGGAACTTGGACTGTATGGCACGATCTGCGGCAAGTCGATCTATAAAGGCACACTGGATCTGAAAGAAGCCATTGCTTTGGCGGAAGGGGTGTAACATATGCTGGCAAAACGAATTATTCCTTGTCTGGACGTGCGAAACGGAAAAGTGGTCAAAGGTGTAAACTTTGAGGGAATCAAAGATGTTGGCGATCCGGTAGAATGTGCCTACGCCTATAACCAACAGGGTGCAGATGAAATTGTCTTTTACGATATTACTGCGTCTTACGAGGGCAGAGGCGTGATGCTGGACGTGGTACGGGAAACAGCAAAAAAAGTTTTCGTTCCGCTGACCGTTGGCGGCGGCATTAAAACCGTCGATGACATTCGTGAAACACTCCGTGCCGGTGCAGATAAAGTTTCTGTCAATTCACAGGCAGTGCAAAATCCTCAGCTTATCAAAGACGGGGCAGACATTTTCGGCTGCCAGTGCATTTGCGTGGGAATTGATGCCAAGAAAGTCGGCGAAAATCAATGGACAGTTTTCATTAACGGTGGCCGTGTAGACATGCACTTGGATTTGATCGACTGGGTAAAACAGTGCGAACAGCTGGGTGCCGGAGAAATCTGCCTGAACTCCATTGACACAGACGGTGTTCGCGGCGGATTTGATTTACCAATGCTGAAGGCGGTTTGTGATGCTGTACAAATTCCGGTTATTGCCAGCGGCGGTGCCGGAAAGTTGTCCGACTTTGCAGAAGCATTTCTGAAAACTGGTTGTTCCGCAGCACTGGCAGCATCGTTGTTCCATTTCCGCGAACTGACTGTACAGGAAGTCAAGGCAGACTGCCGTGCAAAGGGAATTCCTATGCGATAACGATTTGAGGAGAACATTGCACTATGATTTTTCTCATTTTCTGCGTACTTTGTATTCCTATTATTCAACTGATAGGTGGCTGGTGCATGCGATACCACACACCAAAGAAAATCAATAGCTGGATTGGCTATCGCACCACAAATGCAACGAAAAATGCAGATACATGGAAACTTGCCAATCAGTATTGCGGCAAGCTTTGGCTGATGATCGGAACAGTTTCGCTGATTCTTTCTGCGATTATTAGTTTTAGCTGTCTGTTCTTTTCCAAAAAAATTGCCGCCATTTTGATACCGGGAATGATTAGCGTACAGACACTTGTACTTCTGCTGACAATTCCTTTTGTAGAAGCCAAATTAAAAAGGGAGAACACTTCACATGATAAAAATTGACATCAACGATCTGGACAAATATTTCCAGAAAGGTGAACTGATTCCGGCAATCGCATTTGATGTGGATACTAAAACCGTACTGATGCTGGCATACATGAATCGGGAAAGCTTACGGAAAACACTGGAAACCGGATACACATGGTACTGGAGCCGTTCCAGACAGGAACTTTGGAACAAGGGTGCCACCAGCGGGCACTTACAGAAAGTCATTTCTATTTACAGCGACTGCGACAATGATACGCTTTTGCTGAATGTCAAGCAGACCGGTGTGGCATGCCATACCGGCTCATACAGCTGCTTTTTCAATGAAATGTACCAAAGCGAAGAAGACTGACATTTTAGAAAACGCTACATATAGCTGCATATATAAGATATGCATACAAATCTGTCAGAACAGGCTCTTTCTTAATCCAAGTCGAAAAATGCCGTGCAGGACAAATCCTGTGCGGTTATTTTTTGGACGGATAGTCACAAATGGGAGAACTCCTGAATACACTGTAGAGAAGCATTTATCATGCTTGACAGTGATAAAAGGAGGTTTCGCTATGAACCAGCATCATTCTTTGCCGGAATCGTGTGCAAATACAGTTCCGATCAAAGTCAACCGCGTGTTTGACAGCTGCAGCGACAGAGATTGTTTCTCAAATATCCAGATTCTCATGGACGGAGGAGCACTGCCGGAGAATATTACAATGGTCAAAAGCCGGTGCGTTCGTGTGTCCGACATCTGCATGAATATTGAACCAGTACCGTTCAACCGCGGGTTCTATTCTATTGACTTGACCTATACGTTTCGGATAGAATTCATGGCATATGAACGGGCATGCAGCAGTCCTGTGCTCCTGACCGGAACAGCCTATGCCAGCAAAAATGCGATTCTCTACGGCGGTGAAAGCAACACTCAGACATTTTTCAGCAGCGAAGAACAGCTGGGAGATACCAATGCCTGCTGTGAAACTGTAAATCTGCCCACAGCAGCTGTACAGGTCGTTGCTCCTATCGCATTGGAAGCCAGAATTGGTTCTGTTTGCGGCTCTGACGGCACAACACCAGTTCGCACAGTTATTATGACGCTGGGACTTTTCTCGGTTGTAGAAGTTTTTCGTCCCGTAACCATTCTGGTGCCCACGTATGAGTACACCATTCCCGCAAAGGAATGTCATACCGACACCGAATCTCCCTGTGCTGTTTTTGACAAGATTCGGTTTCCGGCAGAAGAATTTTCACCGTCGGCACTGGACACCATTCCCAAAGAGAAGTGCTGCGGCTGCAATGAACTAACAGAAAACGACGAAAATTCTACATTGGAATAAACAGACAACACCGCCCAGAGCTCGCCTAAGGGCTTTGCACAATTTTTATGTGGTGTTGCCTTTGATCTTATCCAACGCGTACAGGCAAACGGGCGGCAGTTTTGTCGCCCGTTCCTTATTTCAAAGGGGTTTCTCACATGCGAAAACAAGTTTACCGGAAACGCCGTACTCATATCCGTTCCCTGCTCCTTTTTGGAACGGCTATATGCTTACTGCTGGCATTTCTGCTTCGCATAGACCATGCGATCCGTCCCAATCTCTGTGCAGTTTGTGAAAGCGAAACCAAACAGTTTACCGCCGGACTAATGGCAGACAGCATTGCAGAAGTGTTGCAAGATCAACAGATGAAAAATGTCAGCTTTGCTGAACTGACATACGATGCCGCCGGCAATGTCACTACAATGGAAACCCGAACAGACCAGATCAATCGGCTGCAATCTGCAATCTACCGCAACGTACAGCAGCACTTGGAGCAGTGCCGTGATGCAGAACTTGAGGTTTCTCTGGGAACTGCATCTGGAGTCTGGATTTTTGCCGGACGGGGTCCGCACGTTTCTGTGCGGCTTCTGCCGGTAGGGCATGCTTCCGTGAAACTCATCAGTACAATAGAATCTGCCGGCATCAACCAAACTTGCCACACCATACGAGCAGAGGTAACTGCGGAAGTACAGACAGCCATTCCCTTCGCACAGACCACAACAAAAACCACCTATGCATGTCTTCTCTCGGAAACTTTAATTGTCGGAACCGTGCCGGATTCCTACATGGAATTTGAAAGCACGTTGGATTCTGGCGAAAAACAGGATTTCAGAGAATAAAGCATGAAATATTTGTAAAAGGTCTAGCATATGACGCGTTTTTGTGGTATAATAAATTGTGTGCCAAAAAAAATGCAGAGCCGCTTTCTGTGGCTCTGCCACACAAGGAGTGTGACCGAATGGACGAAGCAACAGCAAAACAGCGTATGGCGGAATTACAACAGCGGCTGGAACGCTATAACGAAGAATATTATGTACAGGATGCCCCGTCTGTAACAGACTATGAATACGATATGCTTCTACGGGAACTGGAAACATTGGAGCAGCAGTATCCTCAGTTTGCCGCAGCTGATTCGCCAACCAAACACGTTGGCGGAACAGCGTCCCGCACATTTGAAAAGGTGCCGCACACCGTACAGATGATGAGCTTGCAGGACGTATTTTCCTATGAAGAAATGAACGCCTTTGTACAAAAGTGTCAGGAGGAACTGGAGAATCCAGAGTTCAGCGTAGAGCCGAAAATCGACGGATTATCCGTATCGCTGGAATATACCAACGGCGTATTCACTCGTGGTTCCACCCGCGGGGACGGCTTTGTAGGGGAAGATGTAACAGCAAATCTCATGACGATTGCCAACATTCCCAAGAAGCTGGAACACGCTCCGGCACTTCTGGAAGTCCGCGGCGAAGTATATATGCCGCGAAAAAGTTTCGCTGCATTAGTGGAGCAACAGGAACTGAACGGAGAAACACCGGCAAAAAATCCCCGCAACGCAGCCGCTGGTTCACTACGGCAGAAAAACGCCGTAGTCACTGCACAACGCAGTCTGGATATCTGGATTTTCAATATTCAGCAGATCGACGGAGAAATTCTTTCAGAACACATTGAATCGTTAGAGTATCTCCGGAAGTTAGGCTTCCCTACAGTTATTCCACACAGCAAACCTTTACGAACCGCAGAGGAAATTCGTGCGGAAATTGCTGCAATCGGTGAAGCCAAGCTGCATTACGCCTATGACACAGACGGCGTAGTTGTCAAAGTGAATTCCTTTGCACAGCGAGAAGAAATGGGAGTGACTTCAAAAGTCCCGAAGTGGGCAGCCGCTTTCAAGTTCCCGCCAGAAGAAAAAGAAACCACACTGCGGGAAATACAGTTGAGTGTAGGAAGAACCGGTGTGATTACACCAGTGGCAATTTTCGATCCGGTACAACTTGCCGGAACCGAAGTAGCACGTGCCACTCTGCACAATCAGGATTTTATCACCGAACGAGATATTCGTCTGGGTGATACCATTGTGGTTCGTAAGGCAGGGGAGATCATTCCGGAAGTACTTCGTGTCAAGTGTCATGCAGAAGGAGCTTTACCGTATCAGTTGCCCAATGCCTGTCCGGTATGTCATACGCCGGCAGTACGCGATCCGGAAGAAGCTGCCATTCGCTGCCCGAATCCAGATTGTCCGGCACAGTTGATGAAACGCATGATCCATTTCGTTTCCAAAGATGCCATGAACATCGACGGACTGGGACCGCAGAATCTGGCTGCCTTGCAGGAAAATGGTCTGGTGCATTCTGTGGCAGACTTGTATTCACTAACAAAAAAGGAACTGACCGAACTGGAACGCTTTGCAGAAAAATCTGCGGAAAATCTGGTTCGTGCCATTGCCGCTTCTAAAGAAAATTCTTTGGATCGTCTGGTGTTCGCACTGGGTATTCGCGGCATTGGTTCCCGTGCGGCAAAATTGCTCTGTGAACGATTTCCAACTATGGACGCACTGCTGCACGCAACGGCAGAGGAAATACAGGAAATTGACGGTTTCGGAGAAACCATGGCAGAAAGTGTCGTAAAAGCACTGTCAGAGCCGCATATGCTTCAACTGATTACACACCTGCGGGAAGCAGGCTGTAATATGACCTACCACGGAACGGTGGTAGAAGATCATCGCTTTGCCGGTATGACCTTTGTACTGACCGGAACGCTTTCTACTATGAAACGCAGTGAAGCCAAAGAATTGGTGCTGCGTTACGGCGGAAAAGTCAGCGGCAGTGTTTCGAAAAAGACAACTTTTGTGGTGGCAGGAGAAGCCGCCGGCAGCAAGTTGGACAAGGCAAACGAACTGGGTATTCCGGTTCTTAGCGAAGAAGAATTTCGTCAGAAAATTTTGGAGAACGCAGAAACAAAATAGATTCTTGCGTGCTCTGTGAAAGGAACGATAACCATGAAAATTGATATTGCACATATTGCAAAACTTTCCCGACTGCATATCGAGCCGGAGAAAATGGACAAGTTTGAAAAAGATATGGCTGCCATTGTAGATATGGTAGACCGTCTGCCGGACGTGGAAGACGAACTGACACTGGACGCAGAACACCCCATGAAATTGCGGGAAGATGTTGCGGTGGAACATAAATTCCGCCGTGAAGAAATGCTGGCAAATGCACCAGTGGTACAGTCTGGCTGTCTGGTTGTTCCGAAAACGGTAGAATAAGGAGGAGATACACATGAAGCTGTATGAGAAAAATGCCGCAGAACTGTCTGCAATGCTGCAAAAAAAAGAATGCAGTGCAGTTGAACTGACGCAGGACGTTCTGGAACGTATCGAAGAAAAAGAATCTGCTGTCGGTGCCTATGTAACACGTTGCGAAGATTGTCTGGATCGGGCAAAGGCAGTAGACGATGCACGTGCTGCCGGAAAAGAACTGCACCCGCTGGCTGGTATTCCAATTGGCATCAAAGACAACATTTCCACTAAAGGAATTCGTACTACCTGTTCTTCCAAAATGCTTGGAAACTATGTGCCGCCTTTTGATGCAACAGTAATGCAGCCGGTTCGTGAAGCTGGAATGGTGATCACCGGTAAGATGAACATGGACGAGTTCGCCATGGGTTCTTCCACGGAAACTTCCTATTTCCACACTACACATAATCCGCACAATCTGGAGTGCGTACCGGGCGGTTCGTCCGGCGGCAGTGCCGCAGCAGTAGCTGCTGGTGAAGCAATCCTCACACTGGGTTCAGATACCGGCGGATCGATTCGTCAGCCTGCTTCCCTCTGCGGTGTTGTAGGACTGAAGCCGACCTACGGCAGCGTTTCTCGTTATGGTCTGGTGGCATTTGCTTCCTCTCTGGATCAGATCGGTCCGTTTGGAAAGTCGGTCAAAGATGTTGCCCTGCTGCAAAGCCTAATTCAGGGACATGACAACATGGACGCCACTTCTGCATATCGGACATACACTAATCTGTATGACAATCTGAACGGCAACGTACAGGGCCTGCGTATCGGTGTTCCGAAAGAATATTTCGGTGAGGGTATCGATGCAGAAGTCAAGACTGCTGTGCATGCTGCGATCCAGCTGCTGGAGCAGAACGGTGCTACTGTAAAGGAAATTTCTCTCCCCAGCACAGAATATGCGATCAATACTTACTACATCATTGCTTCTGCTGAAGCTTCTTCCAATCTGGCAAGATTTGACGGTGTAAAATATGGCTTCCGTGCAGAAAATTATGATGGTCTGACAGACATGTATGAAAAGACCAGAAGTGAAGGTTTTGGCGATGAAGTAAAGCGTCGGATTATGCTGGGCACATTCGTGTTAAGTTCCGGTTTCTATGATGCGTACTATAAAAAAGCAAAACTGGTACAGCGTCGCATCGGTCAGGAATTTGCAGCAGCATTTCAGGATTGTGATGTAATTCTGACACCAACTGCGCCTTCTGCCGCATTCAAGATCGGTGAAAATATTGGTGATCCGTTGAAAATGTACTACAGCGATGTCTGCACAGTCACTGTCAACATTGCAGGTCTGCCGGCTGTTAGTGTTCCCTGCGAAAAGTCTGCTTCCGGTCTGCCGCTGGGTATGCAGCTGATTGGTAACAAGTTTGCAGAACAGACCATTCTGAACGCAGCATATGGTTATGAACAGCTGGTCGGCGGATTTCACGCCATTGCAGAAACCCTTTGAGCAGGAGGAAGAAATCAATGAAAGATTATGAAATTGTCGTTGGACTGGAAGTCCACGCAGAACTGAATACCAAATCTAAAATTTACTGCAACTGCCGTAACGCATTTGGTCTGGAAGTCAACACACAGGTTTGCCCTGTCTGCATGGGCATGCCGGGCACATTGCCGACACTGAATGAAAAAGTAGTAGAATATGCAATCAAAATGGGACATGCTATGCACTGCCAGATCAACGGTGTTTGCAAACAGGACAGAAAGAATTACTTCTATCCGGATCTGCCGAAGGCATACCAGATTTCTCAAGCAGAAGTACCGCTTTGCGGAAAGGGTTATCTGGACGTTATGGTAGACGGACAGATGAAGAGAATTGGCGTAACCCGTATCCATATCGAAGAAGATGCCGGAAAGCTGCTGCATGACGAGTCTTTCTCTGGTTCCCTGGTCGACCTGAACCGCTGCGGCGTGCCGCTGATCGAAATCGTATCCGAACCGGATATTCGCAGCAGTGCCGAAGCCAAGGCATATCTGGAAACCATCAAATCAATTTTGCAGTATCTGAACATTTCAGACTGCAAGATGCAGGAGGGTTCCATTCGCTGCGATGTCAATGTTTCTGTTCGTGAAAAAGGTGCAACCGAATTTGGTACCCGCTGTGAAATGAAAAATGTCAACAGTTTCAGTGCAGCTGTTCGCGGCATCGAATATGAGGCAAAACGCCAGATAGAAATTCTGGAAGCCGGCGGTACCATTGCACAGGAAACCCGTCGTTGGGACGATGTCAAGGGTATGAGCATTGTTATGCGTTCAAAGGAAGATGCTCAGGATTACCGGTATTTCCCGGAGCCGGATCTGCTGACCATTGTAGTGCCGGAAGAAAAGATTCAGGCACTGAAGGAAAGTATTCCGGAATTGCCGAATGTAAAGCTGCAGCGGTATGTTTTCGACTTCGGTCTTTCCCAGACAGATGCCACACTGATTGCAGAAGACATTTCTCGTTCTAAGATGTTCGATGCCTGCGTTGCACTGGGCACCTGCAAGCCCAAGAGCATCAGCAACTGGATTCTGGCAGATATTGCAAAGTATACCAACGAAACCGGAAAGTCTATTGAAGAAACAGCTCTGACACCAGAACATCTGACTTCTTTGATTGAGCAGGTGGAAAAAGGCGTTATCTCCAACGCTTCTGCAAAGAAAGTGTTTGCTGTAATTGTAAAAGAAGATAAGGATCCGCTTGCCATTATCGAAGAAAAGGGCATGAAGCAGAATTCGGACACCGGCTTCTTGGAACAGCTGGCAAAGGACGTACTGGCTCAAAACGAAAAGTCTGTAACCGATTACAAAAACGGAAAAACCAATGCACTGGGCTATCTGGTCGGTCAGTGTATGAAGGCATCTAAGGGCAAGGCAAATCCGGGTATTGTCAAGGAAATTGTCACCAAAATGCTAAATGCATAATCACACATTCGAAAGCACATGATAGAATGCATTTTCTATTTCATGAGAATACATTCTAAAAAATCAAGGCAACAGCATACGATTTGTATACTGTTGCCTTGATTTGCAACTGGATTCAGTTTAAAGCTGTACTTTGGGAAATTCTTTTGTCATGAACGGCGGTGGCGGTGTCTGCACTGTCAATCCATTCAAATCGGCAAGGCAAGAATCCGCATCTGTTTCCAACTGTAATTGATATGCCCACAGCAACTGATGCTTACAGCGGCAGGCACGGTTTTCCCGCATGTTGCCATACTTGGTATCTCCCAGAATCGGCGTGTGAATATGTGCCAGATGTGCACGAATCTGATGCGTTCTGCCGGTAATCAAATCCACTGAAAGTAATGCATGACGTTCATTGGAAGCAAGCACCTCATAACCAGTGATGATTTCTTGAAATCCTTCTTCCGGTGTGTCACGAACCGTGACTGTATTATGGCTGGCTGACTTCTTATGCCAGCCGTAAAGCGTCGCTTTCCGCTCCTTTGGTGTACCGACAGTGACACAGAGATATTTTTTGTGTACCTTGTTTTCACGAATCAAACGGTTCACTTCCCGCAGTGCCGCAGCAGTTTTGGCAGCAATGACAATGCCACCAGTATTTCGGTCTAAACGATTGCAGAGTGCCGGTGTAAAACTTTGTTCCTGCTCCGGCTGATATGCACCGTTTTCGTACAGATAGTGCAGTACGCGATTGATAAGAGTATCCGGAATCTGTCGGCTGTCACAATGCACCACCAGACCAACTGGCTTATTTACCAGCAAAATTCGCTCATCTTCGTAGAGGATTTCCAGTTGGTTCGGTGCCTGCAAAAATTCCGGAACACCACTGCGTTCTTCTTCTGTTTTGATAGCAAAATAAGAATCGCTGACAAACAGTGTCACCACATCGCCGGTCACCAACCGCTGATCTGGTGTACAGCGTTTTCGATTCACTTTAATGTGCTTGGTACGAATCCACTTGTAGCAAAGACTTTTTGGCAGTTCCGGCAACGTTTTTTGTAAAAAGCGATCCAGACGCTGGTCGCTGTCGTTTTCCTGTATGCAAAATTCTCTCATGGTTGTAAATTGCTGCGAAAGCAGCACTCCTTTTTCTGTTATTGATTCTATTATAGCATATTTTTGCTTAAAAGAAAAGGGCTATAAGCGTGCACACATGAATTTTTATGGCAACACCGTACAAAGCTTGTGTGTAAGATGCGTAGTCAGATTTTTCGGCAATATGACAGCTTTGTGTAGTGTTGCCTTGTATTTTACCTGATGATAGGAGGCTTTATCATGGAACAGTCTAAAAAAGAAATCCAGAATCTGAAACAACCTGCGGACAAGCGGAACGTTTCGAATTCGGATACTGCTGTTTCCAAGAAAAAACACAGTCATGCCGGTCATCGGGAACGCATGCGGCTTCGTTTTCAAAAAAGCGGCTTGGAAAGTTTTCAGCCACACGAGATTCTGGAATTGTTGCTATTCTATGCTTTGCCGCGAGTAGACACAAATCCCATTGCACATGATTTGATTGCAGAGTTTCATTCACTTTCCGGTGTGCTGGACGCGGATATACAGGATTTAAAACGTATCAATGGCATCAGCGAAAACGCAGCCATATTTCTGAAGTTGCTTCCGCAGCTTTGCCAGCAGTACCAGTTGGATAAACTGCGGGAACATGTTGCGTTAGACAGCACACAAAAATTGTGTGCCTATGTGCAGGCAAAACTTTCCGCGACAGTGGAAGAAAAGGTGCTTCTGCTCTGTCTGGACGAGCACTTGCATTTGCTGCACTGCGAAACAATCTCCACCGGCACTGCACAAAGAGCCGCACTGGATACACATCGCATTGTGGAATGTACAATACGCATGCGGAGCAGCCGTGTAGTGCTGGCACATAATCACCCGCAGGGACAGGCAGCCTTTTCTGATGCTGATCTGTTTGCCACCCAACAGCTGCGGCGGATAATGGACAGTATGCAAATACAACTGTTGGATCATATTGTATTGGGAAAACAGGGAGATACAATTTCCATGCGGCAAGTCATGGGCTGGAGCGATTCATAAAATGCTTTGAAGGAGGGAACCAAATGGATCATTTTGATTTGCATGCACCATTTTCGCCTACCGGTGACCAACCGGAAGCGATTGCCAAACTGGTACAGGGAATTCGGGACGGTGACCACGAGCAGACTTTACTGGGCGTTACCGGTTCCGGTAAAACGTACACCATTGCCAATGTCATCGCACAGGTGAACAAACCGACTCTGGTGTTGGCTCACAATAAAATTCTGGCAGCACAGCTTTGTTCAGAGTTTCGGGAATTTTTCCCGAATAATGCCGTAGAATATTTTGTGTCCTATTACGATTACTATCAACCGGAAGCCTATATTCCCAGCACGGACAGCTATATCGAAAAAGACTCCTCGATCAATGACGAGATCGACAAAATGCGGCACAGTGCCACAGCGGCACTGGCAGAGCGAAAAGATGTCATCATTGTCGCCAGCGTTTCCTGTATCTATTCCCTGGGCAGTCCGGAAGAATATCGTTCCATGATGGTTTCTATTCGTGTGGGAATGGAAAAGTCCAGAGATCAACTGATTGACCAACTAGTTGCAATTCAATATGAACGAAATGACATCAATTTTGTCCGCAATAAATTCCGCGTTCGCGGCGACGTAGTAGAAATCTTTCCGGCATCTTCCACTGACAAAGCAATTCGCGTAGAATATTTCGGAGATGAAATTGACCGCATCTGCGAAATCAATGTGGTTTCCGGAGAAGTTACAGCAACCATGCAGTATGCGGCAATTCTGCCGGCATCGCATTATGTTGTGGGAAGCGAAAAAGTGACCAAAGCTGTCAAAGAAATACGTCAGGAGATGCTGCAACGGGTGGCGTGGTTCTCCGCCAATCACAAACTGATCGAAGCACAGCGAATCCAACAGCGTACACAGTACGACATGGAAATGCTGGAGGAAATCGGTTTTTGCAGCGGCATCGAAAACTATTCTCGTGTATTAGCCGGCAGACCGGCAGGCAGTGTACCCTATACGTTGTTAGATCACTTTCCGGAAGATTTTCTATTGGTGGTCGATGAAAGTCATGTGACACTGCCGCAGGTTCGTGCCATGTACGCCGGCGACAGAGCCAGAAAGCAAACGCTGGTGGACTATGGATTCCGGCTGCCCAGTGCGTTCGACAACCGCCCGCTGAATTTCGAGGAATTCTACAGCCATGTGCATCAGGCAATCTATGTCAGTGCAACCCCCGGACCATTTGAAAAAGAGCATTCTGTACAGACCGTAGAACAGGTGATTCGCCCCACCGGTTTGCTGGATCCGGAAATCACTGTGCGTCCGGTAGACGGACAGATTGAAGATTTGTTTTCAGAAATCAATCTCCGTGCAGAAAAAAATGAGCGTGTACTTGTTACAACACTGACTAAAAAGATGGCAGAAGACCTGACGGCTTATTTGGAACGTATGGGCGTTCGGGTTCGGTATCTGCACCATGATATAGATACTGTAGAACGTATGGAAATTATCCGCGATCTGCGGCTGGGAGAATTTGATGTGCTGGTTGGCATCAACCTGCTCCGTGAAGGGCTGGACATTCCGGAAGTTTCTCTGGTAGCCATTCTGGATGCGGATAAGGAGGGGTTCCTGCGAAGTGAAACCTCTATGATCCAGACAATCGGACGTGCCGCACGAAATGCACACGGACAAGTTATCATGTACGCCGACGAGATAACCGGTTCTATGGAACGGGCAATCACAGAAACAGAACGCCGTCGTGCCAAGCAGCAAGCCTATAATGAAGCACACGGCATCATTCCGAAAACCATTCAAAAAGATGTGCGTGATGTCATTGAAATTACCACAAAAACAGAAGTGGAAAAGAAAACAACTGGCAAGAAGTTACGCGGCAAAGAAAAACGTGCATTGATCGAACAGCTGACTGCCCAGATGAAAGAAGCTGCAAAATTGTTGGAATTCGAACACGCCGCATATCTGCGGGATAAAATCAAAAAGCTGGAGGAGGAACAATAATTCATGTTGGATAAAATTGTTGTACGCGGTGCAAGAGCGAACAATCTGAAAAATATTGATGTGGAGATCCCACGGGATAAACTGGTAGTCATGACCGGACTTTCCGGCTCCGGAAAATCTTCTCTGGCATTTGACACCATCTTCGCAGATGGACAGCGTCGCTATATGGAAAGTCTCTCGTCTTATGCACGGCAGTTTCTGGGACAAATGGAAAAGCCTGATGTGGACAGCATCGAAGGCTTATCGCCGGCAATTTCCATCGATCAGAAAACCACTTCCAAAAACCCGCGTTCCACAGTGGGAACCGTAACTGAAATCTATGATTATCTCCGTCTGCTCTATGCCCGTATCGGCATTCCTCATTGTCCTGTCTGTGGCAGAGAAATTAAACAGCAGTCTGTTGATGAAATTGTAGACCGCATTCTGGCACTGGAGGAGGGAACACGAATTCAACTTCTGGCACCCATTGTCCGCGGGAAGAAGGGGCAGCATCTAAAAGCATTAGAAACGACAAAGAAGTCTGGTTATGTTCGCGTTCGCATAGATGGAAATCAATACGATTTGTCTGAGCAAATCACGCTGGAAAAAAATAAAAAGCATACCATTGAAATCATTGTAGACCGACTTGTAGTAAAGCCGACAATCCGTCCGCGACTGACTGACAGTCTGGAAACAGTGCTCGCTTTGACAGGGGGATTAGCAGTTGTAGACGTGATTGGCGGAGAAGAAATGCTGTTCTCACAAAGTTATGCTTGTCCGGAACATGGCGTTTCCGTCGAAGAACTGACTCCTCGTATGTTCTCTTTCAACAATCCATTCGGAGCGTGTCCGCACTGTACCGGTTTGGGCGTATTTCAGGAAATTGATCCGAAGCTGGTGGTTCCGAATCGTGACTTGAGTATTCGTCAGGGTGCTATTAAGGCAGTGGGGTGGAATAGTCTGGACGACAATTCCATTGCTATGATGTATTATCAGGCAATCTCCGAAAAATACGGCATTTCTTTAGATGTTCCTGTAAAGGAACTCTCCAAGGAACAGCTGAACTTATTTTTGTACGGCACAAAAGAAGATCCACTGTTTCTGCATCGCACCACAGCCGGCGGCAGAACTGAGGGATTCCGTGCTCCGTTTGAAGGTGTAATTCCCAATCTGAAACGACGATTCGCAGACGGCGGGGAATGGGCAAAGGAAGAAATCAGCAGTGTGATGAGTGATGTAGCTTGTCCGGTGTGCCACGGCAAACGTTTGAAGCCGGAAGTACTGGCGGTTACAGTTGGTGACAAAAACATTATCGATCTGACTGAACTTTCCGTTACAAAAGCACTGGACTTCTTTGCTCAGCTGCAATTAACAGAACGGGAGCAATTTATTGCCGCACGAATCGTAAAGGAGATTCGGGAACGACTGGGATTCCTGAATAATGTGGGACTGGAATATCTGACACTTTCCCGCAATGCCGGTACGCTTTCCGGCGGCGAAAGCCAACGTATCCGCTTGGCAACACAAATCGGTTCCTATCTAATGGGCGTACTGTATATTCTGGACGAACCCAGTATTGGATTGCATCAGCGGGATAACGATAAATTAATTGATACGCTGAAACGTCTGCGGGATTTGGGCAATACGCTGATCGTGGTAGAACATGACGATGACACCATTCTGGCAGCAGACTATGTGGTAGACATCGGTCCCGGTGCAGGAATTCACGGAGGAAATGTTGTCTATTCCGGTGATGTTCAGGGATTGCTTGCCTGCGAAAAATCGATTACCGGTCAATATCTCAGCGGGCAGCGAAAAATCCCGCTTCCCAAGGGACGCCGTACCGGAAACGGAAATATGCTAACCATTCATGGTGCAAGAGAGCATAACTTGAAAAACATTGATGTTTCCATTCCTCTTGGTGTATTTACCTGTGTAACTGGTGTTTCCGGCTCTGGAAAGTCCTCGCTGGTCAACGAGATTTTGTATAAATATCTGGCGGCAAGGCTGAACCGTGCAAGAACCCGCCACGGAGATTTTGACAGCATGGAGGGAACGGAGTTTCTGGACAAGGTCATTGACATTGACCAGTCTCCGATTGGACGGACACCTCGTTCCAATCCAGCAACCTATACCGGTGTATTTACCGACATTCGGGAACTGTTTGCCAAAACCAATGATGCCAAAGCCAAGGGCTATACCGCAGGACGATTCTCTTTCAATGTCAAAGGAGGCAGATGCGAAGCATGTCAGGGCGACGGTATCCTGCGAATTGAAATGCACTTTCTGCCAGATGTTTACGTTCCCTGCGAAGTCTGCAAAGGAAAACGCTACAATCGAGAAACGCTGGCGGTAGAGTACAAGGGAAAGTCTATTTATGATGTACTGGAAATGACAGTAGATGAAGGCGTGGTATTCTTTGAAAATCACCCGAAAATTGCCCGAAAGTTGAAAACGCTGCAGGAAGTAGGACTGGGCTATCTGAAAATCGGTCAGCCGGCAACTACGCTCTCCGGCGGGGAAGCACAGCGTGTCAAACTTGCAACAGAACTTTCCAAACGTCCCACCGGAAGAACCATTTATATTCTGGACGAACCGACTACTGGCCTGCATACTGCCGATGTACACCGTCTGATCGAAGTACTTCAGCGTCTGACTGATACTGGGAATACTGTTGTAGTAATTGAACACAATCTAAATGTTATCAAGGTGGCAGACTGGATCGTAGATCTCGGACCAGAGGGAGGCGACCGCGGCGGCACCGTCGTAGTCAGCGGTACACCGGAACAGGTAGCAGCCTGTGCAGATTCTTACACAGGCAAGTACCTCAAGCCGTATCTGGAAAACTAAGGGAAACGTTGGAGAGAGTCAATCCACCTGCAAATTTTCCCGCAAAACTGGCGGATTTCCAAAAAAATCAGATTTTCCCACAATAGATTTTGGGCTTTTTAGAAAATCTCACGGAAAAGCTTGCAAATTTTTGTGAAATGGTGTATAATAAAACTGTATGAAATGCACCAACCGCATTTCAGAAAAATCGTTAAATTTCAGGCTGTATCGGATAATATATGAATTTCCCTTTCACGATGCAGTCTATCGCAGAAAGGATGTCAAACAAATGGCAGAGTTAAACAAGGTATCTGTAGACGATCTGAAAGTGACCGGCAAACGTGTTCTGGTTCGCGTGGACTTCAATGTTCCGATGAAGGACGGCGTTATCACAAATGATAACCGTATTCAGGCAGCACTGCCGACCATCAACAAGCTGGTTTCTGAAGGTGCAAAGGTAATTCTGTGCTCTCATCTGGGCAAGCCGAAGAATGGTCCGGAGGAAAAGTTCTCTCTGAAGGCTGCTGCTGCTCGTCTGGCTGAACTGGTTTCCGCAAAGGTTACTTTTGTTCCGTCTGATGTTGTTGTAGATGATACTGTAAGAACTGCTGTAGACAAGATGCAGAACGGTGAGATCGTTGTTCTGGAAAACACTCGTTTCCGCAAGGAAGAAACCAAGAACATCGAATCCTTCAGCAAGGATCTGGCTTCTATCGCTGATGCATTTGTTATGGACGCATTCGGCAGTGCACACAGAGCACACTGCTCCACTGTCGGCGTAACAGAATTCGTAAAGGAAACTGCTGTCGGCTATCTGATGCAGAAGGAGATCAAGTTCCTCGGCAATGCTGTTGAAAATCCGGTTCGCCCGTTCGTTGCAATTCTGGGCGGTGCAAAGGTTGCAGATAAGCTGAACGTTATCTCCAACCTGCTGGAAAAGTGCGACACCCTGATTATCGGCGGCGGTATGGCTTATACCTTCCTGAAGGCACAGGGCTATGAAGTTGGTACTTCTCTGGTAGATGACACCAAGATCGACTATTGCAAGGAAATGCTGGAAAAGGCAAAGGCAAACGGCAAGGCTCTGTTGCTGCCGGTAGACACCGTAACTGCTTCTGAATTCCCGAACCCGATCGATGCTGCAATCGAAGTTGTTACCTATGATTCCAACAAGATTCCGGCAGACAGAATGGGTCTGGATATTGGCGAAAAGACACAGGCTCTGTTTGCAGATGCAGTTAAGACTGCAAAGACTGTTGTATGGAACGGACCGATGGGCGTATTCGAAAACCCGATTCTGAACAAGGGTACTGTTGCTGTTGCACAGGCTCTGGCAGATACTGATGCGACCACCATCATCGGTGGCGGCGACTCCGCAGCAGCAGTAATGCAGCTGGGCTTCGCAGACAAGATGAGCCACATTTCCACTGGCGGCGGTGCATCTCTGGAATATCTGGAAGGCAAGGTTCTGCCGGGCGTTGCAGCAATCGCTGACAAGGACTAATCAAAATAAGAACGCAGCTGTTTTGTGCTGCTGCAAACAGGAGGATTCTGTGAAAATGGAAACCTCCGTTTGTGCTGTCTTGGGAAAGGAATGATACCATGAAAAAATGGGAAGTGCAGGATTCTGTCAAAAATGCGTTTTTGAATCCGGCTGCTGCATTTGCACTGGGTGCTTTTTGCGGTCTGGCGATTGGAATGCTCTGTATGCCTTTTTCCAAAGGCATCGTCATCGGCAGCTATAATGGAAGCAACAACAAGGAATCCCACGAAGAAGGGGATTATATTACAGATGCAGAAGCATCAGAATCATCAGAAAAGAGGAATTTGTCATGAACAAGGCACTGAGAAAGGCAATTATTGCCGGCAACTGGAAGATGAACAAGAACCGCAAGGAAGCAGCAGAGCTGATCAACGCTCTGAAGCCGATCGCAGCTGACAAGACCTGTGGTGTTATCATTTGTGTACCGTTTACCAATCTGGAAACCGCACTGTCCCTGACTGAGGGCACAAATATCGAAGTTGGTGCAGAGAACGTACATTTCGAAAAGAGTGGTGCATTCACCGGCGAAATTTCCGCTGATATGCTGACCGAAATGGGCGTAAAGTATGTCATCGTTGGTCACTCTGAACGTAGACAGTACTTCGGCGAAACCGATGAAACTGTAAATAAGCGTACTACTGCTGCAATTGAAGCTGGCATGACCGTTATTCTGTGCGTTGGTGAAACACTGGCAGAACGGGAACTGGGCATCACAGAAGAAGTTGTTGCAAAGCAGGTAAAGGTTGCTCTGCACGGTCTGACTGCAGATCAGGTAAAGAATATCGTTATCGCTTATGAGCCGGTATGGGCAATTGGCACTGGTAAGACTGCTACTGCAGAACAGGCTGAAGAAGTTTGTGCATTTATCCGTGCAACTGTTGCTTCTCTGTACGATCAGGCAATTGCAAACGGTATGACCATTCAGTACGGCGGTTCTATGAACGAAAAGAACTGTGCAGAACTGCTGGCAAAGGAAAACATCGACGGTGGTCTGATCGGCGGTGCTTCTCTGGTTGCTGAAAAGTTCGGCGTACTGCTGGCAGAAGCTTCTAAGTAAGCTAAAATTTTAGGCAATACCATATAATAAAACGGGTGTTACCTTTATCCAATACGCAATCAGGCAGTGCCGTACAGAGCCGTAAGGTGACTGCACGGTGCTGCCTTTTTGGAAGAAAAGGAGAAATACAACATGAGCAAAAAACCTGTTGCATTGATTATCATGGACGGCTTTGGTCATAATCCCAGTGATTACGGCAATGCAATCCACGCAGCAAAGAAGCCAAATCTGGACAAATATATGCAGGGCCCGAATACCCTGATCGGTGCCAGCGGGCTGGACGTTGGTCTGCCAGACGGTCAAATGGGCAACTCGGAAGTTGGTCACACCAACATCGGTGCCGGCAGAATCGTTTATCAGATGCTGGTAAAGATTACAAAGGATATTGAGGACGGCAAGTTCTTCGAAAATCCTGCAATTTCCGCAGCAATGGACGCTTGCAAAGAAAAGGGAACCGCTCTGCACCTGATGGGTCTGCTCTCTCCGGGCGGCGTGCACAGCCACATTTCTCACCTGTACGGACTGCTGGAAATGGCAAAGCAAAAGGGTCTGTCCAAGGTATATGTACATGCATTTCTGGACGGCCGTGACGAACCGCCGGCATCTGCCGCTGGTTTCATGAAGGAAGCAGTTGCCAAGCTGAATGAAATCGGCGTTGGTAAAATTGCCACCATTTCTGGTCGTTATTATGCAATGGATCGTGACAATGCATGGGATCGTGTAGAAAAGGCATATGATGCAATGGTTCTGGGCGAGGGTGTACAGACCACTGCTGATCCGGTAAAGGCAATCGAGGACAGCTACGCTAACGATGTTACCGACGAATTCATGCTGCCGACCGTTCTGGAAAAGGACGGCACTGTTAAGGCAGGGGACAGCATGGTATTCTTCAATTTCCGTCCGGACCGTGCAAGACAGCTGACACGTTGCTTCGTAGATCCGGATTTCAACGGCTTCGAGAGAAAGAACGGTTATTTTCCGGTACAGTTCGTTTGCATGGCTCAGTATGATGCATCCATGCCGAACGTTTCCGTTGCATATCCGCCGGAAGATCTGCACATGACACTGGGTGAATACCTGAGTAAGTGCGGCAAGACACAGCTTCGTATTGCAGAAACACAGAAGTATGCACACGTTACATTCTTCTTCAACGGCGGCAGAGAACAGACCTTTGACGGAGAAGACCGCATTCTGGTCAAGAGCCCTGACGTTCCGACTTTCGATCTGAAACCGGAAATGAGTGCATACGAAGTAACGGATAAGGTTGTTGAAGCAATCGACAGCGATAAGTATGATGTCATCATTCTGAACTATGCAAACTGCGATATGGTTGGTCATACCGGTGTCTTTGATGCCGCAGTCAAGGCTGTAGAAGCAGTAGACACTTGTGTTGGTCGCATGGTTGATGCAATCATGAAAAAGGACGGTATCGCATTCATCACCGCTGATCACGGCAATGCTGACAAGATGCTGGAAGCAGACGGCACACCGTTCACTGCACACACTACCAATCCGGTACCGTTTATCGTAGTTGGCAAGGATTGCAAGCTTCGCGAAGGCGGCGTTTTGGCAGATATTGCTCCGACAATGCTGGAGGCAATGGAACTGCCGCAGCCGGAAGAAATGACTGGCAAGAGCCTGTTCGCATAAATCATGACTTTAGTAAGTATCATATAAGAAAAGCACTTGTACAGAATACTGTACAAGTGCTTTTTGCATTTCATTATAGATATATATCAATTAGAAATCAATTTCCGTGTCGTAGTAGCAAGCTTTCAGCAGCTTTTCCATTTCCTCTTGAGAGGGCTGACGCGGATTGGAACCAGTGCAGGCATCGGCAATAGCATTCTTTGCCACTTCCGGCAGCTTTTCCAAAAATTCCTTTTCATCAATGATAGAAGTATCTGCCTTTACGCCGCTCTTACCGTAATTCTTAATGCCCTGCGGAATATCCAACTGGTCATTCATGGAACGGAGTTCTGCAATCAACGAATCAACTTTTTCCTCTGTTGTTGCACCAGACAAACCAATAAAAGATGCGATTTCTGCGTACCGATTTGCAGCTTCTTCATTTTTCGAATTATACTTGATGACCTTTGGCAGATACATTGCATTGGCACAACCGTGAATGATGTGATCGCCGGTATAAGCCGCACCAGTCTTGTGTGCCATAGAGTGTACGATACCCAACAGTGCATTTGAGAATGCCATACCAGCCAAGCACTGTGCATCATGCATTGCCGCACGAGCTTCCATATCTCCGTCGTAAGACTTCTTCAAGTTGTTGTGAATCATCTTGATTGCATGCAGTGCCAACGGGTCAGTATAATTGCAGTGCAGGGTGGATACATATGCCTCGATCGCATGTGTCATAGCGTCCATACCAGTATGTGCAACCAGCTTTTTCGGCATAGTTTCTGCCAGTTCCGGATCTACAATGGCAACGTCCGGCGTGATATTAAAGTCAGCCAACGGATACTTAATACCCTTGTGATAGTCCGTAATTACCGAAAATGCAGTTACTTCTGTCGCAGTACCCGATGTAGACGGAATTGCACAAAATTTTGCCTTTGTCCGCAATGTCGGAAAGCTAAACGGTGTAATGATTTCTTCAAATGTAGTATCCGGATACTCATAGAATACCCACATTGCCTTTGCAGCGTCAATCGGAGAGCCACCACCCATGGCAACGATCCAATCCGGCTGGAATTTCCGCATTGCTTCTGCACCCTTCATTACGGTTTCTACAGAAGGATCTGGTTCAACGCCTTCAAACAATTCCACTTCCATGCCGGCTTCTTTCAAATAAGCCACCGCCTTGTCCAAAAAGCCAAACCGCTTCATGGAACCGCCGCCAACAACTACAATTGCTTTTTTGCCAGTCAGCGTTTTTAATGTTTCCAAAGAACCTGTGCCATGATACAAATCTCTTGGCAATGTAAATCTACCCATGATACAAATACCTCCAGTGTACACGAGTTTCCGGAGCATTTCCCAGCAAACTCTTTTGACAATATTCTTTCTGGAAATACATGTTGCTGCAATCGTGCACCGCTACATGATTTCCAATTTCAAACAACACTGCACAAAGCTTGTACGTAAGATGCATTTGGTAAACTGCGTGCAAAATCGACAAATAAACCTTGTGCTGTGCTGCCTTTATTATAATCCTTTTGGGTAAGAATGTAAATAGGTAGTATTGTAAACTATTTATGAATCCGTCAAGATACCGCTATCGAGCGATACTGCAATGGGGAATACCCTGTCTGCCTGCGAAACACCCGATTGAAATAACTGACATTTTCATACCCACAAGAAAAAGCAATTTCTAAAACAGTTTCATCAGTTTCCAGTAACAATGCCTGTGCCTTTTCAATTCGGACAGCGTTTAAATATGCCGTAAAGTTTTGACCTGTAGCAATGCGAAAATAGCGGGAAAAATATTTTTCAGACATATGAAACTGCTCTGCCATAACTGTAATGGTCAAAGGAGCAGCATAATGCCTCTGAATAAAATGCAACATTTCTTTCAAGCGTTTGCTTTTTTCACTGGGGGAATGCTGCACCGAAACAATCTGATGTTGGCAGAGCATTTGTGCAATTATTTGCAAAAGCTGTGCCTTTACCATAAGTTCGTACCCAACACTTTTTTGCTCCGCGGCAATTTGAATCTGATACAAGGTTTCACGCAGAAAATATTTTTCAGTTTCATTGGTAACTTGTACCGGAAACCGCAGTACCCCTTGTACAATTTGTTCCAAGTAAGTCTGAGCAACATCGCTTTCTGAAAAAGTCAATGCCTGTAACGGAAAAATAACTGTACGATATACTAACTGATTGTCCTCTGAAACAATTCGGTGCAGTTCCTCCTGATTGATACAGAAAATATCTCCCTCTACTGCGGAAAACGTTTCATTTCCAATTGTAATTACCGCTGTACCATGCAGCATTTGCATAATTTCTATATTTCTGTGCCAGTGCAGTGGTACCAGAAAATGCTGATTTCCATCTGCACGTGTCACAAAACATTCCATAGGGAATCGTGGGGTACCATGTTTTCGCTTCTCATAAAATTTCTGTTTTTCCAATTCCGACACCTCTGTTTCTTTTTTTCTCTGCATTTTGACAATCAGAGAAAATTAGTGGAAAAAGTACAAGAATCCGAGGATATAGTACTAGATTTTACGGATTGTTACAGATATAATATAACACAGAACAGGCAATCTGTCAACCATTGATCTATCAACTTTAGGAGGTTTATATATGAAATTTCAGGACAATTTTTTATGGGGAACTGCTTCCGCCGCATATCAGGTAGAAGGTGCATATCAAGATGATGGCAAAGGCTTAAACGTCTGGGATGCTTACGCACAGGAAGACGGTCATGTGGCACACAGCGAAAACGGAAATATTGCATGCGACCACTATCATCACTTCAAAGATGATGTGAAAATGATGAAAAAAATGGGCATTCGCAATTACCGGTTTTCAATCAGCTGGACAAGAGTTTTGCCGGACGGTACTGGAAAAGTAAATCAGAAAGGATTGCAGTTCTATTCTGATTTGGTAGACGAACTGCTGGCAAACGGCATTGAACCGTTGGTAACGCTGTTTCACTGGGACTATCCTCTGGCACTGCATCAAAAGGGTGGCTGGCTGAATCGTGATTCCTCAGACTGGTTTGCAGAATACGCCAAAGTCGTAGTCGATGCTCTGTCCGACCGTGTAAAGTATTGGATGACCATTAACGAACCGCAGGTATTCATCGGCTGCGGCTATGCCATTGGAAAATTTGCTCCTTTCGAGGTGCATCAGGCACACGACTTGACTCGCATGACACACAACGTTTTGCTGGCTCACGGAAAAGCAGTACAGGTGATCCGGAAGTATGCAAAGCAGAAGCCAACTGTTGGATTTGCCTTTGCAACACCCTGCTGCACACCGGAAAGCAATACACCGGAAGCCATTGCAGAAGCAAAACGTAAGAGTTTCGCTTTTACTAAGAATCGCTTCCCATTTGAACTTGCTTGGTGGGCAGATCCGATCTTCTTTGGCAAGTATCCGGAAGAAGCTTATCGGATTCTTGGAAACGACATGCCGGAAATTCTGGAAGGGGATATGGAAATCATCTCTCAGCCGGTCGATTTTTACGGTGTCAATATTTATGAGAGCAAGGCTACGGAAACAGAATTTGGCTATGCAGAAAACGCTTATATCGGCTGTGCAAGAACACAAATGGGTTGGCCGGTAACACCTGAGGCACTGTACTGGAGTCCGTTGTTCCTATATGAACGCTATCAGAAACCGATTCTGCTTAGTGAAAACGGTATGGCAAGCCATGACTGGGTACAGCTGGACGGTAAAGTTCATGATCCGCAGCGAATTGATTTCATGAAACGGTATCTGCGGGAACTGTATCGTTCGATGCAGGACGGAGCAAAGGTAATGGGTTACATGTACTGGTCTGTCATGGACAATTTCGAATGGTCTGACGGTTATGATAAGCGTTTCGGTTTGGTACACGTAGATTACCAGACACAAAAGCGTACCATAAAGGATTCTGGTTATTTCTACCGCGATGTAATTAACACTAACGGAGAAGCCATTTTCAGTGATACTTGGACAGAACAGTAATTCTGATTGTTCAGTAAATACATTCCATAACAAAAAATAGAAACGCTCTGGAAAGCTTTGTTTAATCCGCTTTCCAGAGCGTTTTTCACGTAAAAATAGAAATTACAATTTCAGAAACAGAGCAGAGAATAAAATCAACAGCATGCAAATCGGGCAGATAAATTTGATCATAACACGATACAAACCTTTCACACGAAAGCGTGCATTCTTCTCGATTTCATCTTCTACAAAAGTTGTTTTTACAACAAATCCAACCAACACACAAGTCATCAATGCGACAATCGGCATCATAATGTTATTGCTAATATAGTCGAAGAAGTCCAGGAACTGCATGTGGAAAATAGTGAAATCAGACCAAATGCTATATCCAAAGACAGAAAGTAAACCGATCAGAAACGATATGCCGGTAACAATCAGGCAACTGGGAATCCGTTTCCAGTGGAATCGTTCTTCCACAATGGAAACAACTGTTTCCATCAAAGAAATGGAAGATGTCATTGCAGCCAGTACCACCAACAAGAAAAATACTGCACCAACGATCTGTCCGCCCAACATTTCCTTGAAAACATTCGGGAGTGTGATAAACATCAGACTTGGACCAGCATTCAAAGCATTTTCATCACCACCGGAAAAGACAAAAACTGCCGGAACGATAATCAGTCCAGCCAGAAAAGCTACCAAAGTGTCGAACACTTCAATCTGGCGAACAGAACTTTCAATGTTATCTTCTTTCCGCATGTAAGAACCATATGTAATCATAATACCCATTGCCAATGACATAGAATAGAACAACTGTCCTACTGCGGCAATTACTGTTTTTATAGAAAACTGGTTGAAATCCGGCTTGACATAGTAGATCAATCCGTCAATTGCCCCCGGCAAAGTCAACGTATAGATACTAATTCCTACAATCAGAATCAACAATACCGGCATCATTAGCTTGCTGACTTTCTCTACCCCTTTTTGCACACCTAGCATAACAACTACTGCGGTAAGGAGAATGAAAATTGCAAAAAACAACATCGGTGATCCGGCATGACCGATAAAGTTAGAGAAATAAGAACCGTCACCGGCCGCACTTGCTCCAGAACCAGTTGTAAATATCACCAGATATTTCAGCACCCAACCTCCGATCACACAGTAGTAGGGAAGGATAATTACCGGAATCGCTCCTGCTAGCCAACCAAGCGGTTTGAAATGACAGTTCATATCTGAATATGCCTGTATGACACTTTTTCCGGTACGCCGTCCAATGGCAATCTCTGTGGCCATCAGGGCAAAACCAAACGTAACCGCAAAGATCAAATAGACCAGAAGGAACATACCGCCGCCGTATTTCGCAGCAAGATAAGGGAAACGCCAAATATTTCCCAATCCAACAGCAGAGCCCGCAGCTGCTAAAATAAATCCCAGCTTGGATCCAAATCCGCTTTTGACTTGTGTAGTTTTTGATTGCATATGATAAAATACTCCTCTCTTTTCACTTGAAGCATGCTAATATGAAAATATCAACAAGTTCAATTTTCTGTACACCAGCACAAAAGTGCGTTCACAAAGATTTCTTTTATCACTCCTGTGAGCATACTCTATTTAGTATACACGATTTCTGTAGAATTGTCAATGAATATTATGAAAAATCACAATGAAATCCTATGGATATATCATAAAACGCCGCCCTGTTTTGCAGAGCGACGCTGTACGAAAAAGATTGATTTTATTCTGTCATTTTGCTTAAGGCAATACCGCACAAAGATTGTGCGGTATTGCCTTAAACGATTTCAGCAAGAGGAATTGTCACAGTTTTTCTGTCACCGGTTTTATTGTAAGGATAAGAAACTTCCAATTCTTTTTCCCGAACGGTAATCTGCAAATTGCCAAAGGAGCACACATTATTTCCGGAATCGTCTTTTGTCCAGACTGCCTGAGAATCCGAGAACACGGAAAACGCTTCGTCCAGCGGCAGGGAAGCCAACCGATTAAAGTTGTGATATAGAACTATGCCAGACGGCGAGGTACTGTACAAAATCACTTCGCTGTAATTTCCAAAGCTATACTGATTGACAGCAAACCCTTCTCCCATGGTATCCAGAATTGTCGTAAATGCCCATGCTCCATTATTCAGCAAAAACTCATCATTATAATCCGCATAAGTAACTTCTGCATTCTCTGCAATATTCTTGGAAACTGCAAGCATGCTGATCTGCATAACTCCGTCGCAGGATACAGGCTGTTTTTTTCGACAGGATACTGTGATTTTACGAGTGTTTTCATTTTGGGTAACCCGGAACACAGTTCGACTGGTGCCTGCAATATCATCATCTACAGATAAGTAAAGTGCTTTTTTCTCAAAAAAGCTTTCCGGATATAATTGCAGCAATGTATCGGCTGTGATGTATTCATCTGTGATATTTGCACTTTGAAGCACCGTCCGCAATTCTTCCCTTGAAGAAATCCACTGTTTTTTCATGGAAGAAATGTTCAATACATCATAATATCGCAAGCTTGCAGAAATCTCGGTTTCTCCGACTTCTTTCCATGTTGGTTTTTTTCCGTTCCACTGCTCTATAGGAACTGCAACCCAAAGCAAGTCGATTCCAGTACCGGAGGTGCCGTCAATTTCTGTTCCACTGTAAAAAATCTCAATGTAGCCATTGTCCTGCTGCACAACTTTTTCGGGTGCATAGACTACAGAATTGCATTTTACAGTCGGACGTGCAAACAGCACATAGTCTGCAAAGAACGCATCGTTAAAATAGTCACGCAATTGCTGGGCAACTGCATTTTCATACAAAGGAGCGAGGCTATCCTCAAAGTCCTGCTCCGATGTCAGCACCATTTCCGGACGGCTGCTCAATGCACGATTCCAGCCGCTTTTGGTAACTGCTTGAATATTTTGTTCCACTGAAAGTTGACAGCTGCTTGTGTCCAATGTTTTAGAATTCCACACCGGTGCTTTTCCATTCCATTGGGACTTGGGCAAAGCAACCAAAAGCAGATCAATAGATTTTGAATGAAAACCGTTACAAAGTTCCTGTTGATAAGTGATCTGCAGCGTTCCGGTTTTATCCTGTGAAACTTCACAAATTATATTTTCATAGTCGTTTCCGTCTGGTTTTGCAACGAGATCAACAAACAGCACATGGGAAGCAAAGAACTCCGAATCATAGTATTTTTTCAGATTTTCTGTTGTTTTTTCTCCCAACAGCGATGTAATTTGTTTCTCTAATTCTTCCACAGTAGAAAAAATCAATGCGGAATCGGAACTCTTTGCTTTGTCCCAGCCCTGTTCTGTTGCTGTGGTAATATTGAACAGCATATCATACGACGGAAAAATCCAATTGGTATCCCATACAATTTCTTCACCGTGATACTGTGTTTTCGGAATCGTCACCTGAAGCAGCATTCTGCTGCCGATACCAACACAATCCATGAGCATGCCAGAACGATTCGATGCCTTTATGTGTATTTTTCCATCGGTACTATGAAAAACATCGTCAATGGAAAAGAACTCCTGTGTTCCGGCAGAAACTACCGGTGAGATATTGACCAGCAACACATGACTTTGGAAAAATTCTTCTGTATATTGATTGCAGAATGGTTCTGTGTTAAGCAGACTATTTTTGGAACCTAATTCCACGGCAAACTGTTCCCCATATGCATTCCATTCGTCCATTGTGGAAATCACTGCCGGCATAGAGTCTATTTCAGATTCATTTTTGAAATAGACATTGTGAATTGCTGTGGTAGGCGTAAGTGTTCCCTTCTGCGATGTATCCTGTTCCGGCAGGGTAGTGGTGATATGCACCAAAAATCGCAGTAGGGAAGTGGTGTCCTGCATATCGATCGTTCCAGAGGAAGAATCCTGATAGCAATCCCCATTCTGCGTCTGCTGTGCATTCAGTATAACGACACCAGCCACATATTTGTTCAGGAGAACAGCATCGTTAATGGCAATTCTTCCGTCCAAATCAATATCCCCATAGAGAGCATCAGCAGGAACTTCTTGTTTGGTGGAAGAACTGGTACTGGTTTCTGTAGAAGCAGAGGCAGTTGAGGTGGTGGTTATTGTGGTTGCGGTTTCGCTTTCCGTAGAAGTCCGCTGCTCCTGCGTTGTAGTTGCAGTAGAAACTGGTATAGATGTAGTGATTTCTGAAGTCGTTTGACTTGTGCCTTCAGTAGATTCTGTGGTTGTCTGGATTGTTGTAATTGCAGCAGTAGTTTCTGTGAAAGTATTTTCTCGCAGATAGTGCATCTCCGCATAGAATTCTCGAAACGGCTGTTCCACATTTCCACCAGTAGGCACCTTTTTTGCAATCGCATTCCAGTCTGCCTGTGTTCCGTCATAATATATATCCCGCAATGCAGTATCGGAGAAAGCATCAGCTTCCAGAACCTGAATCGAATGCGGCAAGGTCAGATTAGTCAAGGATTGGTTGTAGAAAAATACACCCTGTGCAATCGTTTCCACGCCGTCTGGCACAGAATACGAACTTTTCAGTGTGTTTTCATTTTCTGCAAGAGCATTCGGATAAGCATACAGTATTTTTTCTTCCTTGTCATAGAGCACGCCGTCTACACTGGTATACGCCGGATTATGCTCATCAACTTCGATTCTCTGCAAATCTGCACACGCTTGAAAGGCAATTCCGCCGATCTGGGTGACACTCTCCGGAATATAAATAGAAGTTAACTGACTCGAAAAGAAGGCCCCTTCTTGAATCGTCGTTACCGGCAGACCGTCAATGGTATCCGGCAGCACAATGTCTGTTTCATCTGCACGAAATCCGGTAATCTCCACATAGGTATCATGTTTGTTGTATTTCAGTAATACAGCATCTGTTGCTGTTATATCAGAAATAGCCGTTGTTTCTAGTGCAGCGGCAGTCATGCTGCTGATGGGAGCAACCTGTACAAGCATTGCACCCAAAACCGCAAGTGCGATCCATTTTTGTTTCATCTTGCTTTCCTCCATTCATGTGATTTTTCAGTTGAATTTGTGAATGGCATCTACCAGTTCGCTGCCCGTAAAAGTAAGCGGGTTATTGGCATCCGAATTAAAGTATACGCCGTTTTTCCAATAGAATTCCGAGTATCGAACATATGCTCCGTCAGGCACCGCATCTCCGCCATCATTCAAGAAATATAGGAGCGTTTCTCCGACTTTAGGAAGTGATATATCTCCATTGTTCTCAAACAGACTGGTTTCTGCTGCCTGCTCTGCCGTCATATTCCATTGTTCCGGTGTTTCTCCTATATAGGAAAGATATTCCGTCATTGGCATATAACCGCCCTTTATATAAATTGAAATGCAATCTCCGTAATGCAACTCTTTTGCCGAATCAAAAACCATTTCCAGTTTGACATCAACTTGAATCCACGGCTGTCCCTGAATACTGGTATAAGTTACAGCATTTGTTGTGCCGAGTACAATCGTATCCGATTTTGCAATCAGATCTGAAAGTGTGTCAAATGTTATACCTACTGAGGCAACTTCCCAAACGTGTTTTGCAACTGTATAACTGCATGGCGGCTGTACCGTATAATCTTTTGTTTGCATGGGTTCACAGGAATCAGCACGCGTTGTGACGGTCTGTATATCATTTTTGCCATCTATATAGCGTGTTGTTGTCTGTGCAGCAGTCGTATGCTCTGATGCAACTGCTGTTGATGCAAGGGGAGTGGTCATCTGCTTTGTGCCAGTCGTTGTTCTTTTCCGTGTGGTAGTATATGCAACAGAAGTCACAACTGCTTTTGCTGTTGTCATATCAGATCTTCTTACAGTTGAAACCGCCATTGTAGTTTGCTTGGAATCCGAAGTCGATTTTTCCGGTACTTGGTGAGAGGTGGTATGTTTGGATACTGTACTGGTTGAACTTGACAGAGTATTTTCTGCGGTTGCTAAAACTGTTTCAGCAGAATTTTTTTCACCGGTAGTAACTGTTGTTCGTGTTGTTTCTGCCGTAAATGATGTCATTGATTGTGAAGTCACAGTCGTTGTTGCCGGATCTATCCAGGCTGTTGTTGTGGTTTCCTGCGGCGGAACAACCTCGAGTTGATCTCTGGAATCGAAAAACTCTTGATACGCACCATACCCGATACCCAGTACCGCAGCTGCACAGAACACCATTGCAGACTGTCGAATCCACTTCGGATACCGCTGAAAAAAGAGGGGAGTGGCGGTATCTTGTGATTGTTCAGCCTGTATTTGCTGTAGAAACTGTGCTTTTCTTTGAGGAGCAGGCGGTTCAAAACAGTCTTGCAGTGCCTTTTTATATTTCCGTTTCATACCCGTCTGCCTCCTTTCCAAAATGTTTTCGCAGTTTTGCCAGTATGGCTTTCAATTTTCGATGCAGTGCAAAGCGGGATATTCCGTACAGCTGGCTCATCACCACGACAGGCACTTCATTGACATAGCGGAGCAGGATCAGTTCCCGTTCTTCCGCTGTCAATTCTGAAAGAGCATTTCGCAGTGCTACATGTGTGATAAAATCATCATCTTGTACAGAAACAACCGGCATATTTTCCTCACTGAGGGGTTCGGCAGAGGGCTTGCGGTATGTATCAATACAAAGATTTCTTGCAATTACATACAAATACTGCAATTCTTTTCCGGTACTTTGATACTGCGGATGCTGATAGTATCTCAAAAATGTTTCCTGCGTCAAATCTTCTGCAAGTTCCTGACATCTGGTATGAAAAAAACAATATCGATAGATCTTGTCATATTGCTGCGACAGATTCATAGGCACTGCATCTCACCCCTCTCATTGGCATTAACGTTTGAACTGGAAAAATGTGCGTTTAAATTTGTAAATATTTTTTGAACTATAAAATTCTATGACATATCAGAATGTATTTCAACGGTGCTATTCATTTTTTATGTGAATATACTCTATATCATAATCCCCAGTATACCATAATTTTAGCAAGTTTGCAAATTTGCTGTTTTTCTGAAAATGTATTTTGAACAGCTGGACAATCCCCAAAAATTGTGCTATAATAAAAAAGGCGGGATTTGTCCTGCCGGATTTTATCGAAAAGGGAGTCTTACAAATGAGAAAAAATTTTGGAGCACAGACATGGATGTATCCGATGCCGGTTCTCATCGTTGGCACCTATGATGAAAACGGAAGGCCCGATGCCATGAATGCAGCTTGGGGCGGCATTTATGAAACCAATCAGATCATGCTTTGCTTGAGTGAAAACCACAAGACGACAAAGAATATTCGAGCAAAGGGTTCTTTCACAGTCAGCTTTGCAACTGCGGATACGGCTGTTCCGGCTGATTATGTGGGTTTGGTTTCCGGAAATAACACACCGGATAAAATGGAAAAGTCCGGTCTACACGCAGAAAAGAGTGCTACAGTTGATGCTCCGCTGTTTCAGGAATTCCCGATGGCATTGGAGTGCAAGCTGGTAAAGTTCAATGAAGACGGCATTGTTGTCGGCGAAATTGTCAATGCTTGTGCTGATGAGCGTGTGCTGGACGAAAATGGAAAGATTGATACTGACAAGGTAAATCCGATTGTTTTCGACAGCGTTGCTCACACCTATCGCAAACTGGGTGAAAAAGTTGGCACCGCATTTTCTGACGGCAACCAGCTGAAATAAAAACATATTCTAAGTCAAATCTAAAAAGCAAAAATCACGCAGTTTCAAAAAGCTGCGTGATTTCTATGCGATAGCGATACTATTGAATTTACCACATCAGAGAAGTGAGATCGTCCAGAATACAACCAGCAGCTTTGACTGCCTTACCGGCATTTTTTCGAATGTCATGCTTCTGTTTAGAGGTTGCCTTGGACATCATATAACAAACTGTTCCTACAGTTGCGCCAACTGTAACCCCGCGAACTACAGATTTTACGGTCATTTTTGCATACTCCTTTCCGCATTTTCATTTTTCAGCGATTTCTGCTGCATGCTTATTATGCGAAAAGAAGACTGCATTTATCCCTGTATATCCATTCCACAACTGGAAAAGAGAGGGCTTTTATGAAATTATCACAATTGAACATCGTTTTAGTCGAACCGCAAATTCCGCAGAATACCGGAAATATTTCCAGAACCTGTGCCGTTACTGGTGCAAGGCTGCATTTAGTAGAACCTCTTGGATTTACGGTGACAGACAAGCACCTCAAGCGTGCGGGGTTGGACTATTGGGACAAGCTGGACTTGACATATTACACGAACTGGGAGGACTTTTGCGACAAGAATCCGGAAGGGGAGAGGTATTTCTTCACAACAAAGGGCAGACATATTCACAGTGATGTTTCTTATCCAACAGATAAACCTGTGTATCTGGTATTCGGCAGAGAAGACAAAGGACTGAACGAATCTCTGCTAGTACAACATCCGGACACCTGTGTTCGCATTCCTATGCGAAATACCCTTCGCAGTCTGAACCTTTCCAATTCCGTGGCAATTGCAGCATATGAAGTATTACGGCAATGGGAATATCCAGAGTTATCTGTAGAAGGCGAACTGACACAGTTTACATGGGAATAAAATACTTTGAAATTGATATAAAAACAACGGGCAAGTTACATGATTATTGTAACTTGCCCGTTGTTTTAGCAATACATATCAATGTTATGTATTAGTAATTCACTCTGGATTTGTAATATCTGTATTCTCTGATTTCGATTCATGATCTTCATTGTTTTCCTGCTCAGCTTGACTTTGACTGTTTCTTTCAAAGTGTGCCAGAGGCGAACTGTCTGTCGCATGTTTCAAAATCTGATTGGACAAATGGGTGTAGATCTCTGTTGTAGAGGTGCTTGCATGTCCCAATACTTCTTTTAGCGTCAATGCATCAACATTTCCGTACTGATACATCAGCGTTGCCGCAGTATGCCGCAACTTGTGGGTAGAAAAGCCTTGTCCGCCAAGATCTGCCTGTGCCAACGCAGTTTCTACTACTTGCTGCACACGCCGTTTGCTGATCCGTGTATGCCGCTTGCTCAGGAAAACAGCAGTTTCCGCAGAGCCCTCAGGCAACTCACGAACTTGTAAGTACGCGTGAAGTGCGTCCATACAGGCTTCATTTAAGTACACCATGCGTTCCTTATTGCCTTTGCCCAGCACACGCATTTTGGCTTCCTTGAAGTTGATGTCTGAAAGATTCAAACCCACCAGTTCGCTAAGCCGTATTCCGCAATTCAAGAACAATGTCAATATGCAATAATCCCGTTCTGGATATGCAGAATTCAAAGATTGCAGCAATTGCTGGCTTTGTTCCAATGTCAAATATCGCGGCAAAGCTTTTTTCGGCGATGGCAGTTCCAATTGCTCAGTCGGGTCTTGCGAAATCAATTTCTGATGTTGGCAGAGATAGCGGAAAAAGCTACGCAGTGCAGAAACTTTTCGGCCGCGGGCACGATCATGATTTTCACGTTCTTCTGTAACATAATACAGATAGTTATATAAGTCCTGCAATGTCACAGATTGCAAAGCAGATACGGACATATCTTTGATCGGAATCTGCTGCAAGTCGTTGATGTCCTGAAACTGCGGCTCACGCATCATGCGAAGATACTTCAGAAACAAACGAATGTCCAGATAGTATTCCTGTACCGTACGGCTGGACAATGATTTCGTTACAGTGATATATAAAATATAATCCAGAAAAAAATCAGGGCACTGTTTGCGATCAATTTCCAAAATAATTGCCCTCCCCTCGTAATTGGGTCCTCTTAATTGCACCAAATTTGTATTTGGTGCAATTACATATTAGCATTTCCCTGTCATATTTCGGCTCATTGCAAATATGCCTGCAGCACTTGTTCTGCACAACGAATTCCGTCTACTGCCGCAGATGTGATTCCACCTGCGTATCCGGCTCCTTCGCCGCATGGATACAAACCAGCCAGCGACACTGACTCACAGTTTTCGTTCCGAACAATGCGTACAGGCGACGAACTGCGGCTTTCTACGCCGGTCAATACTGCATCTGTTTCTGCAAATCCATGAATCTTACGATTCATGGCTGGAATTCCAAGTCGCAAAGTTTCTGCAACAAATGCCGGTAAATATTCATCTGGTGAAATCCAATTGACACCCGGCTGATACGTTGGTTCAATTTTTCCGCAACCAGTCGCGGCGTGTTTTTGCAAAAAATCGCCAACACAGCAAACTGGTGCATAATAATTGCCGCCGCCAGCTTGAAATGCAGTTTCTTCCAGTTTCTGTTGAAACCGCATTCCGGCTAATGGGTGTGAATCCTGCAACTCTGCCGCGGAAACACCGACCAGTAAAGCACTATTGGCATTTCTGCCATTTCTAGCATAATTACTCATACCATTGACAACCAGTCGATGTTGTTCTGAAGATGCTGCAACGACTTCCCCACCCGGACACATGCAAAATGTGTACAAGCTATGTTTATTTGGCAAGTGCACAGCCAGCTTATAATCTGCAACCGGCAGTTCCGGCGGAGAGGCTTCCCTGCCGTACATGGCATGATTTAACCAATCCTGCGAATGCTCGATTCGCATACCGACTGCAAAATTTTTTTGCATCATAGAAATGTTCGCATTGTACAGCATTTCAAACACATCTCGAGCACTATGCCCCACAGCAAGAATACAGTGAGAGGTAAGGATTTCTGTCGTTTTTCCGTCCTTTTGGTACTGTACAGCTGTCAGCTTGCCATTTTTCTGTACCAGCTTTTCCATGTGAGCCTGAAAGAGGATCTCTCCGCCGTATCGTTGAATTATTTTCCGCATTTCTCGCACGACATGTACCAGCTTATCCGTTCCGATATGCGGTTTTGCTAGATAGAGAATTTCTTCCGGTGCACCGCACTCTACAAAGCTTTGCAGCACAAAACGAATTCGCGGATCCTTAATGCCAGTTGTCAGCTTGCCGTCTGAAAATGTTCCTGCACCGCCTTCGCCAAACTGCACATTGCTGTCTGTACAGAGTACGCCGGTTTTTCGGAAATTTGCCACATCTTCCTGTCGCTGCTCCACGCATTTTCCACGTTCCAGTACAATTGGACGCAATCCCGCCTTTGCCAGAACTAATGCCGCAAACATGCCCGCCGGACCAAATCCCACAATTACAGGACGATTTGCTTGGCTTACGGGAACTGTACATTTTGGGATACGATAATAATAAGGTACATACGACTGAATGTCAGCATCTTTTACAGCACGCCGCAAAATTTTTTCCTCATTTAAAACAGCAACTGCAACGGTCAAAATCACAGTGATTTTCGGTTTTTTTCGTGCATCAACAGAGCGTTTCAAATATAACACCGACTGAATTTCCTGTGCTGAAATATGAAGCCGTTGTGCAATCTTCTGCCGCAAAATATCTTCCGTGAACCGCAAAGGCATAGAGAGATTCGTTAATTTAATCATACAGTGTCACCTCTTTTCTGCAAAATTTGTTTCGCCGCATTTTCTCCGGAAAATTGTCCGGATTGCCATGCCCAATTCAGGTTATAGCCGCCGCAGTTTCCATGAAAATCCAAGATCTCACCTGCAAAAAACAAGCCATTTACCAAATGAGATTGCAAATCCGCATCAATTTCCTCTGCTGGAATGCCGCCAGAAGTCACTTGAGCCTCTTGCCAACTACCCCTGGAGAAAACCGGAAATTTCCAAGTAAGAATAGTTTTCACAACTTGCTCCAATTGCTGCGGCGTAATTTCATAAACAGGCGTATCCATTGACATGGCAATACCGGCACTTCGCAAAAGCTGTATGCCTGCCTTTTTAGGCAGCAAGCCAGTCAACCAGTCCTCCAGTTTCCAATTTGTCCGAACGCCATATAATTCCCACAACAAAGGAAGTAGCCGTTGTTCTGGAATTTCTGGAAAAAGCCTTAGACAAATTGCAGCCGGTTCCTGTCCCACACAAGCAGCAGACAGATTCATCACGCATATTCCGGAGATAGTCCGTTCTGTAAATTGCACTTCTCCTGTATCTACCGCAAGAACAGTGCCATTTTCAGAAATTGCAGTCACTTCTGCCGAAAGACGGATACCTTTCAACAGTCGCAGTAAGACTGGTTTTGTTAAAAAATGCACCAATGCCGGCTTTGGTGCATTGCAATGATGCCCCAAATTCAAAAGCCATGAGAATGCTGACCCGTCAGAGCCGGTTTTGGGAGCAGCAAATCCACCTGTTGTTACAATTGCCGCACTTGCAAGGAAATCTCCTTGTGTGGTCTTTGCCAAAATTCCCGATTCCGTCTGCTGTATATCGGAAACCAAACAATCGCAAACGTCAGAAATCCCCTCTTGTTCTATTGTCAAGCGAAGTGCATCTAATACGCTCGCCGCCTGATTCGAACAGGGATACAGCCTGCCATCAGATTCACGACGGCAGTACAGTCCCATGCTTTGAAAAAATGCTTCTGCCGGCTGCGTCTGTTCTATAATTGTATTCCAGTACTTTTTACAGGAGCCGTAATAATATCGAGAATCTGTTGAAATGTTCCCAAGGTTGCAGCGACCGTTTCCGGTAGCCAGTATCTTTTTTCCAACTCTGGAATTACGCTCCAGAATTGTAACAGATAACTCCGGACAAAAACGTTTTGCTGCAACAGCGGCGGCGAGGCCTGAGGCTCCGCCGCCGATAATCATTATATCTGTTGTATACTGCTGCATGGTTCTCCCATTAGTTCTTGATGCTGTGCATCGGTGCCGGAATGCGACCGCCGCGTGCAATGAACTTTGCAGCGGACTTCCGCTTTACAGGCATAACCGGTGCACTGCCGAACAAACCGCCAAATTCCAACATATCGCCTTCTTTCAGACCAATTGCCGGAATCAAACGAACTGCGGTTGTTTTGTTGTTGACCATACCGATTGCCATTTCATCTGCAATAATTGCGGAAATGGTAGACGCTTCAATATCGCCGGGAACTGCAATCATATCCAGACCAACGGAGCAAACAGAAGTCATTGCTTCCAACTTTGTCAGTGTCAATGTGCCGTCTACTGCTGCATCGATCATGCCGGCATCTTCCGAAACCGGAATAAACGCACCAGACAGACCACCAACATTGGAAGAAGCCATAACGCCGCCCTTCTTTACAGCATCATTCAGCAGAGCCAGAGCAGCTGTAGTACCATGTGTACCGCAGGTTTCCAGACCCATTGCTTCCAGAATATGTGCAACGCTGTCACCAACAGCCGGTGTGGGTGCCAGAGAAAGGTCTACAATGCCGAACGGAACGCCCAGCATCTGCGATGCCTTTGCACCTACCAGCTGACCCATTCTGGTGATCTTGAATGCAGTCTTTTTAATGATGTCTGCAATCTGATCGATCGAAGCGTCCGGATACTTGGATACGGTAGAACGTACAACGCCCGGTCCGGAAACACCAACATTGATAACGCAATCCGGCTCACCGACACCGTGGAACGCACCAGCCATAAACGGATTATCTTCCGGTGCATTACAGAAAATGACCAGCTTGGACGGTCCAACACACTGACGATCTGCTGTCAGCTTTGCAGATTCCAGAACAATGTCACCCATGATACGAACCGCATCCATGTTGATACCGCTTCTGGTGGAACCTACGTTGACGGAAGAACACAGACGAGTAGTTACATCCAGTGCTTCCGGAATGGAACGAATCAGTTCCAGATCTCCTGCACTGAATCCCTTGTGAACCAGTGCGGAATAACCGCCGACAAAGTTGACACCACAGGTTTCAGCTGCACGCTGCAAAGCCTTGGCGAACTTTACCGGATTTTCCTTCGGGCATGCAGCTGCCAGCATAGCAATCGGTGTTACGGCAATTCGCTTGTTGATGATCGGGATACCGTATTCCTTTTCAATCTTTTCACCGGTTTCCACCAGCTTTTCTGCCTTTCTTGTGATCTTGTCATAGACCTTATCACAAGCCTTATTGATGTCGGGGTCAATACAGTCCAGCAGAGAAATACCCATCGTGGTAGTACGAATGTCCAGACACTCATCCTGAATCATTCGGATCGTTTCCAGAATATCTCCTGCATTAAACATAGTGCTATTCATAATATAATCTTCTCCTGCGTTTTCTTAGATACGGTGCATTGCATTGAAAATATCTTCATGCATAGCGTGAATGGACAAGCCCAGTGTTTCACCCAAGCTGTTCAGTTCGTCACTCAGCTTTGTGAAATCTGTTGTCATTGCCGTGATGTCCACCATCATGATCATGGCGAACATATCCTGCAAAACGCTCTGAGTCACTTCCAGCACATTCGCCTGATACTTTGCACAAACGCCGCTTACCTGATGCAGAATACCTACATTGTCCTTACCAATTACTGTAATTACAGCACGCATAATAAATAATCCTCCGTTGTCATTTCTATCATAGCCGAAAACGGCTTTGACTTTTTTATATTATTTCAGACAGCCAATTTTTTCAAGAAAGTAGCTTCTTCATGCGTTCCATTGCTTCCTTGGTTTTTTCTCTGTCGCCAAATGCGGTCAGACGGAACCAGCCCTCGCCGTTCTTGCCGAAGCCTTCGCCTGGTGTGCCGACAACTGCTGCTTCGTGGAGCAGGTAATCGAAAAATTCCCAGCTGTTCATACCCTTAGGGCACTTCAACCAAATATACGGAGAATTCTTCCCGCCGGTATATTCAATCCCCAGTTCTTCCATAGTCTTTGCAATAATTGCAGCATTTTCCTGATAGTATGCAATGTTCTTGCGAATCTGTTTCTGTCCTTCTTCCGTGAAAACAGCTGCTGCTGCACACTGTACCGGATAGGAAACGCCGTTGAACTTACTGCCCTGCCGTCTGCCCCAAATCTGTGCGATGCTGACATCAGTGCCGTCAGAAGCGATTACATGCAGTGCGGTCGGAATAACAGTATAGCCGCAACGCATACCAGTAAAGCCTGCTGTCTTGGAGAGAGAACACATTTCAATGGCACATTCCTTAGCACCGTCTACTTCGTAAATGCTGTGCGGCACGTCCGGATCCGTGATGAACGCTTCATACGCAGCATCAAAGATAATGATTGCTTTATTTGCCTTAGCGTAAGCAATCCATTCTTTCAGCTGTTCTCTGGTATATGCGGAACCGGTCGGGTTGTTTGGAGAGCAGAGGTAAATCAAATCTGCATGAACAGACGAATCTGGCATAGCTGCAAAACCGTTGGATTCATCAGAATCTGCATAGATTACCGTTCTGCCGTTCATTTTATTGGAATCTACATAAACCGGATATGCCGGATCCGTAATCAGTACAATATTGTCATCGCCAAAAATGTCTACAATATTGCCGCAGTCACTCTTGGCACCGTCATTGACACGAATTTCATCCAGTTCCAGAGAAACGCCAAACTTCTTGTAATATCCTGCAATTGCTTCTTTCAGGAAATCATAGCCGGAGCCGCTGTCCTCATAGCCACGGAAGGTTTCTTTTACGCCCATTTCATCGGCACCTTTTTTCATTGCCTCTACGCAAACCGGTGCAATCGGCAGTGTAACATCGCCGATGCCCATACGAATCAGCGGTGCGTCTGGATTTTCAGCCATGAACGCATTGACTTTTTTTGCAATATTGATGAACAAATAATTCTTTTCCAGCTTCAAAAAATTCTCATTGATCGTTGGCATTTGAAATACTCCTTTATGAAATTAAAATTATGATTTAGGGGGTGTTGACATTATCATTATAATGATATGTGAATTTTATGAGGTGATTTTTCTCCGTTCTAAGCAAAAATTCGCAGGCGTGCTTTCGCATGGCAAGGATTTTTAAAGACGAACGGGGAAAATCAACCCAAAAGACATGTGTCAGGCTTCGTGTCAACACACCCTACATTTGCTTTAGAGATTCGGATACTCCATCTTTCCTTCAAAAACATAGGTTGCAGGTCCGATCATAGTGACTGTATCATCTTCGTGATAAATAATACGCAGATCTCCACCGCGGAGATGTACCAGAATTTCTTCTTCCTTTTTGCAGAATCCATTGAGAACTGCTGCCACTACAGTGGCACAAGTGCCGGTACCGCAAGCAAAGGTTTCACCGCTTCCCCGTTCCCATACACGCATTTGCAGCGTATGGTCATCGATCACGCGGACAAATTCCGTATTCACCCGATCCGGAAACAGCTCATGATGTTCAAAAGACGGACCGATTTTCTCCAGATCCAGAGAATCCACTTCCGGCAAAAACACAACTGCATGCGGATTTCCCATAGAAACGCAGGTCATTGCGTATTCCTTACCGTCCACTGTTACTGGCTGTGCAATAAACCGTTCCAGATCCGAATTGACCGGAATTTCTCTCGGAACGAGGATTGCCTTTCCCATATCCACTTTGACGCTTTCAATCTTGTTGTTGGCATCAGGATACAGTGTCAGATACTTAATGCCGGAGTTTGTTTCCAGCGAAATTTCTGTTTTGTCAGTCATGCCCATGTCGTAAACATACTTGCCGATGCATCTGGTGGCATTGCCGCACATCATTGCTTCAGAGCCGTCTGCATTAAAAATCCGCATTCGGAAATCTGCAACTTCTGACGGAAGAATCAAAACCAGACCGTCAGAACCTACGCCAAACCGAACATCACTTAAAAAAACAGAAAGCTTTTCCGGATCCGTTACGGTTTCCTTGAAACAATTGATGTAGATGTAGTCATTGCCAATGCCGTGCATTTTTGAAAAAGTCAGCATTATGAATCCTCCCTACCTTGGAAATCCCAAACTCTATGTTTTGACAGACACAAGGGTTTCCAAACAATATCACATTCTATTATACTGAAAAACCGGAAAAAAATCAAGCATATCCGGAAAAAATTTTCAAATTCTGTTTTTTTGTGCTTTCCCGTAAGAAAAGCCTTGCAAAATTCAAGGGATTATGTTATAATAAAACCTGTGTAAATTTGAGCAGATGTCTGCGGCTTTGCCGTGGAATAAATTTCTGCAATTTCAGAAATAGAAATGAGGGTCAAGATTGGATTTACAGATGATTGCCTATCTGGCAGAATTGGGAAAGCTTCATTTTACAAAAGAAGAAATGGAGCAAATGGCATCTGAAATGACAAGCATCATTGAAATTATGGATACCGTAAAGGAAATCGACATTCAATATGATGCATATGCCGACAATAAAAATGTTTATCTGAACGACTTGCGGGAAGACATCAAGGAAGACAGTTTCCCTACAGAAAAGATTCTGCAAAATGCTGTAAACGACGAAAACTGTTTCGTTGTGCCAAAGGTTGTAGAATAATCGCGATAAGCCACACCCGTTGTGTACGTGCTTTTCGCCGGATAACAATCAGAAAAGGAGGCATTCGTCTGCGGACGAATGAGGAAAACATATGGATCTTACGCAACAAACCATTGGAAAACTGCGTCAGATGCTGGACAGCAAAGAAATTTCTGCACCGGAACTGACACAGAGCTATCTGGATCGCATTGCAAAATATGATGATACCATTCAGAGTTATATTACAGTAACAGCAGAGCGTGCTCTGGCAGATGCCGCTGCTGCACAGAAAAAAATTGATGCGGGAAATGCAGGCGTGCTTTGCGGCATTCCCATGGCAATCAAAGACAATATTTGCACAGATGGCATCAAGACCACTTGTGCTTCAAAAATGCTGGAAGATTTCATTCCGCCGTATAATGCAACTGTAATGGAAAAACTGGCTGCACAGGACATTGTCATGCTGGGAAAAGCAAGCATGGACGAATTTGCAATGGGTGGTTCCACACAGACTTCTGCTTTTGCAAAAACCCGCAATCCGTTTAACACTGAATGTGTGCCGGGTGGTTCTTCCGGCGGTTCCGCAGCAAGCGTATCTGCTTCTCTGGCTGCAGCTGCACTGGGTTCGGACACCGGCGGCTCCATTCGTCAGCCAGCAGCGTTCTGCGGTGTTACCGGACTGAAGCCAACCTACGGCAGAGTTTCCCGTTATGGTCTAGTGGCATTCGCTTCCTCTTTGGATCAGATCGGACCGATTGCCAAAAACGCACAGGACTGTGCATGGATTTTGAATGCCATTGCAGGATTTGACCCGCACGATGGTACATCTTCCAAACGCAATCCGGAAGACTATACCGCAAAACTGGGAAAAGACATCAAGGGACTGAAAATCGCAATCCCGAAGGAATTCTATGCAGAGGGTATTGACGATGAAGTTCGAAATGCAGTGATGCAGGCTGCAAGAACTTATGAAAAAATGGGAGCAGAACTGGTGGAATGCAGCATGCCCAGTCTGAAATACGCTGTTGCAGCATATTATCTGATTGCTTCCGCAGAGGCTTCTTCCAACCTGTCCCGCTACGACGGCATCAAATATGGTCACCGCAGCAAGGTCGGCGACACATTCCAAGAACTGATCTGCAACTCCAGAAGCGAAGGCTTCGGCAGCGAAGTAAAACGCCGTATTTTGCTCGGAAATTATGCTCTGTCCAGCGGTTACTATGATGCATATTACGGAAAGGCTATGGCACTCAAGCAGCGAATCTCCGCAGAATATGCACACATTTTCGAAACCTGTGATGTAATTCTGACACCGACAACCCCGTCTGTTGCCTATGGCGTACATGAAAACATTTCTGATCCGGTAAAGATGTATCAGGCGGATATTTGTACGGTAACCGTAAATATTGCTTCTCTGCCGGCAATTTCTACCCCCTGCGGCTATAATGCAGCAGGCATGCCGATCGGTATGTCCATTGTGGGCAAGCAGTTCGATGAAGCAACCATTCTACAGGTTGCAGATGCCTTTGAACAGCAGTTTGAAACCGCTGTTCCGGTATTGAAGTAAGGAGGAGCAGTTTTATCATGTCATCATATATTCCTGTTATTGGTCTGGAAATCCATGCGGAGCTCCTGACCAAATCCAAAGTTTTTTGTACCTGTAGTGCAGAATTCGGCGGAAGCCAGAACTCCCGCTGCTGTCCGGTCTGCACCGGTATGCCGGGCACACTGCCGGTCATCAACCAGACTGCTGTAGAATATGCGGTAAAGGCTGGTATGGCACTGGGCTGCGACATCAGCAAGTTTTCTGTTTTTGACCGAAAGAACTACTTCTATCCGGACTTGCCGAAGGCATATCAGATTTCCCAGTTGTATTATCCGCTTTGTCTGGAAGGCAAAGTTGCTATTGACACCCCGAACGGACAGAAGTATATCCGAATCAACCATATCCACTTGGAAGAAGATGCCGGAAAACTGGTGCACGATGACTTCAACGCCGTTTCTCTGGCAGACTACAACCGTTGTGGTATCCCGCTGGTAGAAATCGTTACAGAGCCGGATATTTCTTCCGCAGAAGAAGCGAAGGCTTTCATTGAAAAGGTTATGCTCCTGTTGCAGTACGCTGGTGTCAGTGACTGTAAAATGGAAGAAGGTTCTCTCCGCTGCGATGTCAATGTTTCTATTATGCGTCCGGAGGATAAGGAACTGGGTACTCGTGCAGAAATCAAAAACATGAACTCTCTGAAATCGATTACCCGTGCCATCAATTATGAGATCAAGCGGCAGTCCAGACTGCTGGATGCCGGCAAAAAAGTTGTGCAGGAAACCCGTCGTTTTAATGAAAACAAGGGCGAAACTTCTTCCATGAGAAGCAAGGAAAACGCACATGACTATCGGTATTTCCCGGAACCGGATATTTTGCAGGTCAACTTTACAGATGAAATGCTGGATTCCATTCGGGATATGCTGCCGGAACTGCCATATAAGCGTATGGAACGCTACATGAAAAACTATGGTCTGTCCAAGACAGATGCTCAAATTCTGATCAACCAAAAGAGCGTTTCCGATTTCTACGACAATGCCGTTGCAGTTTATAACGCACCTAAGAGCATTGCGAACTTTATCATTGTAGAACTGCTTCGCCGTGTAAATCTGGGCGAAGTTTCTATGGAAGCACTGCCGTTCTCCCCTGCTGAATTTGCAGAACTGGTAAAAATGGCAGATACTGAACAGGTATCCAAAAACGATGCCAAGAAGATTCTCCGTCAGATGATCGAAACCGGAAAAACAGCAAAGGTCATTGCAGAAGAATCCGGCATGCTGATTGTCAACGATACCAAAAAGGCAGATGAGGTTATCAGCAAAATTCTGTCAGAGAATGCAGAAGCTGTTTCACAGTATCAGTCTGGTGAAAAGAAAGTATTCGGCTTCCTGATGGGACAATGCACCAAATCCCTTCGCGGCGTTTGCACCCCCAGTACAATCAAGGAACTACTGGAAACCAAACTGGCAGAAGCAAAACCGGCAGTCACTGCGGAAGAATCTGCTGACAAGGCAAATGCGGCAGAAGAAGTTAAATCAGTAGAATGCACTAAGTTCACTAATCCGAATCAGTATATTCCGGAGAAGAAAGACGGCATCACACAGATCAATACTGATCATCTGCTGCACGAATTTGATTTCTCTGATGCAGCAGATCATGTAGGAGAAGAAATCTCTCTGCGTGCCTGCGTACATAAGATCCGCCAGATGAGTGGTTTTGCATTCCTGATTTTGCGTACCGGTCGTTACCTGATTCAGTCGCTGTACGTACCGGAACAGTGCAAGGATTCTATCACCGGACTTCGGGAAGGCAACTTTGTCTGGGTTCGCGGTAAGGTTACAAAGAATGAAAAGGCTGTCGGCGGCGTAGAGTTGCAGCTGTCTGCACTGGAAGTCATTGCAAACTGCAACGAGGAATACCCGTTGAAAGTTTCCAACAAAAAACTGGGCTGTGCACTGGACATCAATCTGGACAACCGTTCTGTTGCCCTGCGTAACATTTATGAACGTGCCATTTTCAAGATTCAGGAAGGCGTTGTCGGTGGATTCCGCGAATTCCTCATTGGACAGGGCTTCACAGAGATCCATACCCCGAAGATCGTTGCACAAGGTGCCGAGGGTGGTGCGAATATCTTCCATCTGGAATACTTTGACAAACCGGCATTCCTGAACCAGTCCCCGCAGTTCTACAAGCAGACTGCTGTGGCATTCTTTGACCGCGTATTTGAAATTGCACCGGTATACCGTGCAGAAAAGCACGCAACATCTCGTCATATCAACGAATACATTGGTCTGGACTTTGAAATGGGTTACATTGACAGCATGTATGACGTTATGGCAATGGAAACAGCATGCCTGCGATATGTCATGGAATATCTGAAAAAGCATTATGCATTTGAACTGGAACTGCTGGAAGCAGATGTACCGGTAATTCGGGATATTCCCAGCGTTACCCTGCTGGAAGCAAAGGAAATTCTGGGCAACAAAGGTTCCAAGAACAAGCTGGATCTGGAACCAGAAGACGAAGTGGCAATCTGCGAATACGCAAAGAAAACATTCGACAGCGACTTTATCTTTGTTACGCATTTCCCGTCCTCTAAGCCGCCGTTCTATGCAATGAATTCCAGAGAAGATCCGCGTCTGGCATACAAGTTCGACTTGTTGTTCCGCGGTCTGGAAATTACCAGCGGCGGTCAGCGTATCCACGATTATCAGGAACAGCTGGACAAGATGCACGCACAAGGTCTGGATCCGGAGGACTTCAAATACTATCTGGAAGCCCACAAATATGGTCTGCCTCCGCACGGCGGTCTGGGTATTGGTCTGGAACGTCTGGTTATGAAGCTGCTGGGTCTGTCAAATGTTCGTCAGGCAAGCATGTTCCCGCGTGACATCAACCGTCTGCTCCCGTAATAGGCATTATCATTTGCAAATCGTATAGAGTAGCATTGTATGCACTCTGATTTTTCGTAAAACGCACACAAATGCACGGTCTTTGTGTGCGTTTTCTGTATAGGAGGGATCATCTATATGGACGACAAGGAATTTTATCTGGATGCCATTCGCGATGTGGTTCCGGAACACAAGGAAGAACAGATTCAAGATGTGTTTTATTCGTTTTTGGAATTGGAACATCTTTACGATTCTGCAATTGAACTGGTAAAGACACAGCTGAATATTTTCGACAACGAATTCAGTATGCGGTTTCAGCGAAACCCAATTCACAATATCGAAAGCCGTATTAAGACACCGCAGAGCATTGTGGGAAAGTTGCAGCGGAAAGGCATGCCGGTTACACCGGAAAGTGCCCGCAACAATTTAACAGATATTGCAGGGGTTCGGGTAATCTGCTGCTATATTGATGACATTTATGCAATTGCAGACCTCCTGACAGACCACAGTGCTTTTCAGCTGCGAAAAATCAAGGACTATATCAAAAATCCAAAACCGAATGGTTACCGGAGTTTTCACATGATTCTGGATGTACCGGTCTACATGTCCAACGGCAAAGAAATTGCTCCTGTAGAGATTCAGATTCGCACCATTGCCATGGACTTCTGGGCAAGTCTGGAGCATCAGCTGCATTACAAGTCTACTGGCGATCCTAAAATTGCCGCTTCCCTGACTGGCGAACTGAAAGAGTGTTCCGAAACTATTTCAGGAATCGATCAGAAGATGCAGGACATGTTCAAAAAAATCAATTTGCTTTAAGGCATTTTATGCATAACAAAAAAGCGTTTTGCAAGGCAGATTATATTCTGCCTGCAAAACGCTTTTTTGTTTATTGTGCTGATGCAAATTAGTTTTGATTCAGTGCATTCAGCATTGTTGAAACAATATCCGAAGTAGAGATTTCACCAGAAACACGGTCTTCAATTACTACGCAAAATGCAATCGGTAAATTGGGATCATCATTGAATCCAACCAACAAAGAATTTTCCGATGCCCCGTTCTGTACCTGTGCTGTACCGCTTTTTACACCAACGGGATAGCCAATAGAACTGTAGCGTTCCTGTCCATTTTGTCGCATGATCTGTTTTATCTGACTGGCTACTTCTGCGGAAAAAATGTTGTTCTCTCCATAGGTGGTTTTTGCTTCATATTTTGTGCTCCCAGTCACGTTAGTAGTATGGTCAATGAGATAGGGCTCTGTCACTTTTCCGCTGGCATTGGCAATGGCACTCTCCCACAGCATCATTTGCAGTGGGCTTGCAAGTGCTTCGCTCTGTCCCATGCAACTCCACATGGTGTCGAAGTCACTGGTATCTGTCAGCTTTGTAGAAGCACTAAAAGAAGATAACCCGTCAAATTGGATTTTCTGCATTTTTGTATCGTTTACCGCAATGCCCATACGTGTGTATGTTTGAATAATGTTATCCAACGGCATATCCTGTACCAGCTGTGCAAAAAATGGATTACAGCTGTTTTCAAACCCCTGCACAATGTTCTGTGTGCCATGTCCGTTAAGGTCATGACATTTGATCTGCTGATTGTATTTTGTGGTATAGATGCCGTTGCAAGTATATGTTTTGGACATCAGTCCATCATAACCGAATGTTTCCAGAGCCGCAGCAGTGGTTGCTATTTTTTGTGTAGAGCCGGGAGTGGTTTCATAAAACGCTTTGCAAATCAAACTGCCGTCCGGCAATTCGCTGATATTGCTGTAATTATCCAGAATATTGACACTGGGTTTGCTGACGCACACCAGAATCTCTCCTGTCTGATAGTTGTAAGCGATTGCCGTTCCGTTTTTGCTGCCAAAAGCATTGTATACCGTTTGGTTGGCTTTATGATCCAATGTGGAATAAATTGCCGTTTTTCCGTGAGGCGTTGCACCAAAAATCAAACTATAGTTTTGCAGTTTTTCAATGTTTTCGGAAACCAGCGTATTTGTCATCTGACCGCTGTCATCGCCAATCACATTTCCCACATCTAAGAAGTAATTTTCGTCATAGGTTTCTGTAGAAGCATTTGGATCAAATAAAATCTGATTATTTCGGTCATAGACCATTCCCAGCGTCACATCATCAGAATGGGACATATAAAAAGAAGATTCTTTTACTACTTTCCAAACCAAAACACCCATGCCCAGGAAAAACACAATCAAAATCAGAATGGTCAGCCGTTCTCCGCGTCGGATACTTTGAATGCTTTTCATGCCGCAGCCACCGCCTTTCTTGCTCTGGCTTTTTTCTTTTTCGGTTCCGGTTTCTTAAATACCGGTGACTGTCCCGCTTTCAGCATACCGGCTAAGAAGCCACTGGTAATCATGGAGCTACCACCCTGCGAAATAAACGGAATTGTAACACCAGTAAACGGGATCAGATTGCAGGAGCCGAAGATGTTCAAGCCCATTTGCACAATCAACACTGCCACACAGCCAAGAATCATAGTTGTATGGAAATAGCTACGAGGTTTATTGATCATCGGAAGCAGCATCATTGCCATTAAGATCAATATCGACAGCAATGCCACCAAAAAGCCCCATTCTTCACAAATGGTAGAAAAAACAATATCGGTGTCCGAGGCAAACACTTTATACAAGGAGCCGCAGCCCGGTCCCTTTCCGAACAAACCGCCCTCTGCAATCGCAATCAAAGCTTTACACTGCTGGTATCCATCTCCCTCCATTTGATTCCAGATGTCAACCGAAAGACGGTTTTGTACATAACCCGGTGCAAATCGCAATGCCAATGCTACAAGAATCGCAGCAATAGCACTGATTCCGATAATTGTTTTCTTGGAAAATTTTGCTTTTGGATAACACAAGCGACATGCCAACGCACAACCGTACGCAGCGGCAAAAGTAGGCAGCGAACCTAAATCACGACACCACCACTGCAAACCTACAATGACAATAAATGCTCCTGTCAGGATCATCATTTCCTTGGAAACATAGAAAAACAGAATCTTTTTCTTCTCATGCTGTTCCCGAATAGAGGTTGCACAGATCAAAACAAAGACTGGCTTCATAAATTCTGACGGCTGAATACTGATTGGTCCGATGTTGATCCACATGCTTCGACTGCCAGTCAGCAGCAAAATACTCAAAATCAGCACACCCAACAGAATATACAGCACAATTTTTTTAGATTGAATCCAAACATGATTTCGTGTCAAAAGGAAACCGACTTGACAAACTGCCAGTGCTACAATACAAGTAACATAGTGCTTTGCCGCAAATCCAACACCGCCAAAACAGGATTGAAACATGACACTGATGTTGATAAGCAGCAGCAATACAAAATCCAGCGTATAAGTCATTTGGCGGTACAGGAATCGCAGCACTATACTATACGTGAGATCTAACCCGATCACAGCAACTGCCAACGGCAAAATGTCTTGCGGCGTATCATATTTGCCGCGGAGCAGAATCGCAAGCAGCATAATAATGTGTGTCAACAAGACAATTGTGGTGCATTTTCCATAAGTGAGTCCATTTTTATACATTCTGTTTCCTCCTTCGCTGCCGGATTATCACCGATTTTGTTCCAAACCGAATCTCGTCCATGTCTTTGAGTTTGACCTGCGAACGAATTCGCCTGCCGTTGACAAATGTTCCGGATTTGGAATCCAGATCCATGATGCTCCACACCCCGTTAGACACATAAAGCACTGCATGATAACGGGAAACACTCATGTCCGTAAAACGAATATCTGCGGCTCCGTGTCTGCCGATCAGGATTTCATCCGCTTCCAACGGAATGACAACACGGCGTGAAGTGTCGTACAATGCCATGTGAGCACTGACCTTTTCCCAACGAAGCTGTTCAATTTCTTTTTCCTGCCGTGCGGTTCCAAACATCACCAGAACACTAACAGCAATAAAAATGACAACAACAGCACTGATTAAAATAGAATATGCCGGTATCCCCTGCAATGAAGATAAAAGCTTGTCAAGCATGTTCCAAACCTCCTATCCAGATAATTTTTTATAGGGCAATACCGCACAAAGAGCGTCTGACGACTTTGCACGCCATCTGCTTGCAAATTTCCCGTCATATTTCACAAAAATGCTCGTGAATACATCAAGTATTCACTCCGCTTTTTGTTTCATCTGACGAAAAATTTGACGACGCATCTGTCGCACAATCTTTGTACAGTATTGCCATAGATGAAACACTCTATGACTATGATAATCGATTTTTTGAAAAGTTGCAAGTCCAATCCCCTTGTTTTGTATAAATTGCCAATCATGAAGTGCTGTTTCGTCGAAATATCAGCTATTTTCACGAAACCAGAGAATTGTTTTTGTATGTATTCCACAAAAAATAAAAAAGTACTTGCCACCAAACTAGAAATATGTTATAATATGAGAAACAAACAGTTCGAACGTAAAATGCTTCGGTATCTTACAGCGAACTGTAGAAGGAGGAATTCATCATGAAAATTACAATCACAGCGAAAAAAATGCAGATCCCGCAAAACTTTACAGAGTATGCTGAAAAGCGTCTGAGTACAAAACTGGACAAATTTTTCGGCAGTGAAGCAGAAGCAAAAATCACAATGGCAACACACAAAAATCTGATCGTCATCGAATTGACGGTTACTTATAACAACCTGATTTATCGTGCAGAACAGTCTGCTGTAGATAAGGAAGATGCTTTGGATGCTTCCATCGATAAGATCATTCGCCAGATTCGCAAGAACAAAACTCGTGTCGAAAAGAAATTGAAAGAAGCTGCATTTACCGGCATGCCGGAAGAACCGGTTGTCGAAGCAGATCACGAAGTCATTCGCCACAAGAAGTTTGTAATGCACCCCATGGATCTGGACGAAGCAATTCTGCAAATGGATTTGCTGGGACACTCGTTCTTCATGTTCACCAATGCCAATACCGGTGAAGTCAATGTTGTCTACAAGCGTGCAGACGGCAAATATGCGGTTCTGGAGCCGATTTACGAATAAAGCTTTCTTCCCTGCTCCTTTGTTTTTTACAACTTGTTTCTGAACATACAGCGGATACTGTGTCATGCAGTATCCGCTTTCTTTTTATGCAATGTTTCCTTAGATTCTCTGAGCCAGCCGTTCGCTGTATTCCTTGCGGAACTGTGCAAACTCCCCTGCGTCCAGTGCATCACGAATCCGTTCCAGCAGCGTATTATAGAAATAGAGATTGTGCATTACTGCCAGACGGCCAGCCAGCTGTTCCTTTGCCTTAAACAAATGCCGCACATAAGCACGTGTATGATTCCGGCATACCGGACAGTCACATTTCGGATCTAACGGCTGGGAATCCGTTTCATAAGCAGCATTGGTGATATGCAGAATACCGTCCCATGTAAAGATCGTTCCATGCCGTGCGTTTCGGCTGGGCATTACACAATCAAACATGTCTACGCCGCGTGCAACGCCCTCAATGATGTTTGAAGGCGTTCCTACACCCATAAGGTAACGCGGCTTATCAACAGGCATGTGTGGCTCCACCTGCTCAATGATGTGATACATGATCTCTGTAGGTTCTCCTACCGCCAGACCGCCAATGGCATAACCATCCAGCCCAAGCTGTGCAATTTCCTGCATATGCGATACACGAATCGCATCGTAAGTACCGCCCTGATTGATGCCAAACAGCATCTGATGCGGATTGATAGTCCCCTCCAGACTATTCAACCGCTGCATTTCCTTTTGGCAGCGAATCAGCCAACGGGTCGTTCTAGCACAGGAATTCTTCACGTAATCCAACGGTGCCGGATTCTCTACACACTCGTCAAATGCCATTGCAATGGTAGAGCCAAGATTCGACTGAATTTGCATGCTTTCTTCCGGACCCATGAAAATCGCCTTACCGTCGATATGGGACTGGAAGTAAACGCCTTCCTCTCGGATACGGCGAAGCTTTGCCAAAGAGAACACTTGAAATCCGCCGCTGTCTGTGAGAATTGGCTTGTGCCAGTTCATAAACTGGTGCAGTCCGCCCATTTGACGGACGATTTTATCTCCCGGACGCAAATGCAAGTGATAGGTATTACAAAGTTCTACCTGACATTTCAATTCATTTGCCAAGTCAATGGACGATATGCCGCCTTTGATGGCCGCAGCAGTTCCTACATTCATAAAGAAGGGTGTCTGAATGGTGCCGTGTACGGTTTCAAAGATGCCTCTTCGGGCATGTCCTTCGGTTTTTAAAAGTGTAAACATTCGTGTAAATTCCTTTCTGCTTTATCATTGTATTGTTAGATGCATTCCGCATGCCGTATCGTACTAATACCAAAGAAGCACGTCAGTTTGATTTCATTCGCTTTTCTCTGGCAAGATACACATGGCATCTCCAAAGCTAAAGAAACGATATTTTTCCTGTACAGCGATTTCGTAGGCATGCATAGTCTTTTCATATCCCAGAAATGCGGAAATCAGCATAATCAAAGTACTTTCCGGCAAGTGGAAGTTTGTAATCAAACCGTCCAGTACCTTAAATGAATAACCGGGGTAAATGAAAATATCCGTATAGCCGTCTTCTGCCACCAGTTCCCCGTTGTGTGCCGTAGCAACTGCTTCCAGCGTCCGACAGGAAGTTGTGCCCACTGCAATGACACGACCGCCGTTTGCCTTGGTTTCCCGTATCATATCTACCGTTTCCTGAGGGAGATGATAGTGCTCACTATGCATCTGATGCTGCAATACGTCATCTTCCTTTACCGGACGGAACGTTCCCAATCCTACATGCAGTGTCACATAAGCTTCATTTACGCCTTTCTCTTTCAGCTTTTTCAGCATGTCTTTTGTAAAGTGCAGTCCGGCTGTAGGAGCCGCCGCAGAGCCGAGTTCCTTGGAGTAAACTGTCTGATAGCGTTCTTTGTCTTTCAACTTTTCGTGAATATACGGCGGAAGCGGCATCTGTCCCACTTCTTCCAGTGCAGTATAAAAGTTACCCTCACAGGTAAACTGCACAATTCGATTGCCGTCCGGTTTCACTTCAACGACTTCACCAATCAATCTGCCACCGCCAAATGAGAACTTTACACCGACTTTTGCTTTTTTTCCGGGACGGCAAATGATTTCCCAAAGCTTATCTCCTTTCTGTTCCAACAGCAGGAATTCGATAAAGGTGCCATTATCTACTTTCTCTCCATACAGACGTGCCGGAAGAACGCGGGAATCATTCATTACCAGCAGATCACCCGGTTGCAGAATCTCTAACAGATCATAAAAATGCTTGTGTTGAATCTCACCGGTATTCCGGTCAATTTGCATCAATCTAGAATGATCTCTTGGCTCAACAGGTGTCTGTGCAATCAATTCATCCGGCAAATCATAGTAAAAATCTGATTTTTTCATGAGCTTTTCCTCTTTTTCGCAAAAATGTTATTGACAAATTCCCATAGAAATGATATGATAGGAATAGGTAGAGGCGCACTTGCGATGAGTATGTTCCGACAGGTTACCATTCCGCGATGATCGGAGCAGAAAGGCGTTCGTGCCGAAGAAGCTGTACCGGTGACACAGCTTCTGGGCATATTTCCAAACAGGGATATGACTGTCATCGTTATGATGGAGTGCTATCGGCGATATACCATTCGGTGTACGTCATTCTATTCTATTATATCGCATGAGCCGCCGGTTTTCAACCGGTTTTTTCATATTTTTAAGATTTTTTTGGAGGAATGACAAAAATGAAACAGTACAAGGTCGGTATTATCGGTGCAACAGGTATGGTTGGACAGCGTTTTGCGACACTTTTGGAAAACCACCCGTGGTTCCATGTGGCCGCACTGGCGGCTTCTCCCCGTTCTGCCGGAAAGACTTATGAAGAAGCTGTCGGCAACCGCTGGGCAATGCAGAAGCCAATGCCGGAATCTATGAAGCAGATGATTCTGTTTGATGCAACTGCTGATGTTGACAAGATCGCAGGCATGGTGGACTTCGTATTCTGTGCCGTAGACATGAAGAAAGATGAGATCCGTGCACTGGAAGAACGCTATGCAAAGGCAGAATGCCCTGTCGTATCCAACAACTCTGCACACCGTTTCACACCGGATGTGCCGATGGTTGTACCGGAAGTGAATCCGGAACACATCGAGGTCATCGAGAGCCAGAGAAAGCGTCTGGGTACGAAGCGTGGTTTTATCGCTGTAAAGTCGAACTGCTCGATTCAGAGCTACGTGCCGGCACTGTCCCCGCTGCGGAAGTATGGCATTCAGAATGTTCTGGCTTGCACCTATCAGGCAATTTCCGGTGCCGGAAAGACTTTTGAACGCTGGCCGGAAATTCTTGACAACATCGTTCCGTATATCGGCGGTGAAGAAGAAAAGTCCGAAAAGGAGCCGCTGAAGGTCTGGGGCAAAATCGAAAACGGACAGATCGTCAGTGCAGACAGCCCGCTGATCACCACACAGTGCCTGCGTGTGCCGGTTTCCGACGGTCATACTGCCGCTGTATTCGTATCCTTTGAGCAGAAGCCGTCCAAGGAAGAAATCCTGAAGATCTGGGAAGACTTCAAGGGCGTACCGCAGGAACTGGAACTGCCGTCTGCTCCGAAGCAGTTCATTCACTATTTCCAGGAAGATGACCGTCCGCAGGCAAAGCTGGATCGTAACATTGAAGGCGGTATGGCAGTGTCTGTAGGTCGTCTGCGGGAAGATACTATGTTCGATTATAAGTTCGTCTGCCTTTCTCACAACACTCTCCGCGGTGCAGCAGGCGGCGGCGTTCTGCTGGCAGAACTGCTGGCAGCAAAGGGCTATATGGACTAATGCATTTCTGTAAAGCACACATCTTATTGAGATTTTGATTACCATCAGGAGGTAATTTTTATGAAAAACACCATTTTTACCGGTGCTGGCGTAGCCATTATTACACCGATGCTGGAGGACGGTTCTGTAGATTATGCCGGTCTGGCAAAGAACATTGATTTTCAGATTGAAAACGGTACAGATGCCATTATCATCTGTGGTACAACCGGTGAATCCTCTACGCTGGACGATAAGGAGCATCGGGAATGCATCCGTTTTGCAGTAGAGCATACCCACAACCGGATTCCGGTCATTGCCGGAACCGGAAGCAATGACACCAAGTATGCCATTGAGCTCTCTCAAGAGGCTCAGGAACTGGGTGCAAACGGTCTGCTGATCGTTACCCCGTATTACAACAAGACCACACAGAGAGGTCTTGTGGCTCATTACAATGCCATTGCAGACAGCGTAGACCTGCCGATCATTCTTTACAATGTTCCCAGCCGTACCGGCGTAGGTTTTGATGTCAGCACCGTTGCAGCACTGGCAGAGCACAAGAACATTGCAGCAATCAAGGAAGCCAGCGGAAACATTGGCTATACCGCAAAGGTTGCTGCAAAGTGCGGCGATAAGATCGACATCTACAGCGGCAACGATGATATGATCGTTCCGATCATGTCCTTGGGCGGCAAGGGTGTTATTTCTGTACTGTCTAATGTACTGCCGAAGGAAACACATCAGATGACTCAGTATTGTCTGGAAAACAACTTCGCAGCTGCTTCCGAATTGCAGCTGAAGTATCTCCGTCTGATCAATGATCTGTTTATGGAAGTTAATCCGATTCCGGTCAAGGAAGCTATGAACCAGCTTGGCATGCCCTCTGGTCCCTGCAGAATGCCGCTGTTGGATATGAGCGATGAGCACAAGGCTGCAATGCAGGCAACTCTGCGTGCATACGGTATGCTCTCCTAAGGAAAGATATTCGGACGAGAAAAGAGGCAAGGATTATGACAAAGATTGTAATTTGCGGTGCAAACGGCAAAATGGGACACACCGTAGCTTCCTGTATTGACGGACGGGACGATTGCACAGTAATTGGCGGTGTGGATTCGTACACTGCAAAGTATGCGGATTTCCCCATTGTTGCAACTCCGGCAGAACTTCCGGAAGTACCGGACGTGATTATTGATTTCTCCAATCCGTCCACACTGGACGAATTGCTGGAATACGCACTGGTCAACAATGTTGCACTGGTGCTGGCAACCACTGGCTATGACGATGCACAGATCCAGAAAATCCAGAGTGCATCTCAACAGATTCCGGTATTCTTTACGTTCAACATGTCATTAGGCATTAACCTGCTGGTGGAACTAGCAAAGAAAGCTGCCACTGTTCTGGGCGGACAGTTTGACATTGAGATTGTAGAGAAGCATCACAATCAGAAGATCGATGCTCCCAGCGGCACAGCAATTATGATTGCCAATGCCATTAACGACACCCTGAACAATGAGTATCATTATGTATACGATCGTCACGCACGCCGCATGAAGCGTGACAGCAAAGAAATCGGTATGCATTCCATTCGTGGCGGCACAATTGTCGGCGAACATGACGTGATCTTTGCAGGACAGGACGAAGTGATTACCCTTTCCCACAGTGCAGCTTCAAAAACAGTCTTCGCTGTAGGTGCAGTAAACGCTGCGGTCTATCTCTGCGGCAAGCCGGCTGGCATGTACGACATGAAGCAACTGGTACAAGAATAAGTTTACAAATTTGAATTAAAAGAGCAGGCACAATACGACGAGTACTCTCTCCTATTGTGCCTGCTTTTTCTGCTCTGGTTTATATCACATACAAAAAGGGAGAGTTGCAAAATACAACTCCCCCTTTTGTATTAGATTTTACTTTTCAAAGAAAAGATAGGATTACTTTACAGTTACCGGGAACGGATCAACGGTAATGCCAGCACCACTCTGTGCAATATGCAGCAACAGATAGTAAATATCCATTGAATCCAAAGTATCATTTCCATCCAGATCTGCCAGCTTGGTCTTACGCTCATCGAAAGAAGAACCCATACCAGCACCCTTCTGTGCCACGTCCAATGCGAGTTCCAGCAGGTCGATAGTATCTACAATACCGTCTTCGTTAAGGTCACCATACGGCAGAGCAGCGTATACATTGGCAACGCTGAAAGTAACTTCAACGCTCTGAGCCACAGCAGTTTCCGCAGAAATATCGGTTACTTTTCGACCAGATGCATTCCACGTATTCAGGAGATATGCACGTGTTGTACCGGTATCATTAGCATAATATTTGTAGTCTACTGCATTATCAGACATCTTGTAATCGACCTCGTTGCCGTCTACCTTTACAGAGTCAATTGTGATTGCCAAATCCGGATAAGTATCCTTTGTAATGAAATGGTCATCGTTCGTATCAAACTCCAGCATCAGGAATTCGATAGATCCAGTGCCATCACCGGTGATCTCCCAAGATGCAGTATACTGCTTGTCTTCGTTTGTGATCTGCACCGGCTTATTTGTAAGATCTTCCGAATTTCCAGTATTGCCTTCGCCCCAGTAGCCATATGTTCCCATCTGGCCCTTCAGGGATGCAGTACCGATTACGGTAACGTCTTCTTCAGCAGATGCAGAAAATGCACCAGTAAATGCAACTGCGTTCAAAGCCATCGATGCAGCCAGAACAGCTGCGACTTTCTTCAAAGTCTTCATAAATCAAAACTCCTTTATTTGTAACATTGCACAATTTGTGATGCATGCCACAGTGTATTGTAGTTTTATTATAGCACACATTCTGCAAAAAGTCAACACTGATTTGAAAAATTGCAAAAAATACACAAAAAGCTGTGTTCCACAAAAAACGTGTCAGTATTCTTTCCGAAAGTTCTTGTTTCTGAAATTTCGTGTGGCAAAAAGTTGTTCTTTTCAGTTTTTATGGAAATCACTTGCCTTTTCAATTTCTCTTTGGTATAATACAAGTAACTCATTTTTTGCAGTCGAACAACAATCAAAACGATATTTTTCTGCATGGCATTTCCGAAAAATTTGAACCTTTTGAACTTTATATGTTACATGTAAGCGGCTTATTCCTTCCGGAAAATTCCAGCACGAAAAGCATGTGAACACGGCGGTCAAGATGTATGCTGCTATTTCGAAAGTGTTTCTTGAAAAATACTATATCTTGTGGTGCGCAAGTTGCGTAACCACAATTTGTTGTGTTTCGAGTGGAAAATACATAAAAAATTTTCTTGACAGATCGGAAGAATCGCGATATAATAATAGCTGTTCAACATCGTATTTTGAAACGGATTTTTATCAATGATTGGGAAGAAAGGCTGCTGTAACATGCAGCTTTCTGTTTGCCATGAAAAAGAAAATTGCAATAAAAGCAATACCGCACAAAATCAACAAACATGCTCTGTGCAATACTGCTCAAAGCATTTCCAAAAAAACTTACCTTTTTGAAGTACCTTTCTGTGTTCATAAAGCTGAGTTCTTTGATTATTATCTGGAATTGGAGGAATAATTGTGAAAATCATCAAACGAAGCGGCAAGGAAGATGTCTTCGACCGTGCGAAGATCATCGCAGCTGTTGGGAAAGCAAATATCACTGTCATTGAAGCGGAGCAGCTTTCCTCGGAAACCATTGCCAAAATTGCCAGTGACATTGAAACACGATGTGCCGGCATGAACCGTGCAGTGGACGTTGAAACCATTCAGGACTGGGTGGAAATTGAGATCATGAAGTACGGTGCATTCACCGTTGCAAAAAATTATATCACCTACCGCTATGAACGGGGACTGCTGCGGCAGTCCAACACAACTGACCAAAAGATTCTAAGTCTGCTGAATTTCGAAAATGAAGAAGTCAAGCAGGAAAATTCCAATAAGAATCCGATTGTCAACAGTGTACAGCGTGATTACATGGCGGGCGAAGTCAGCAAGGACATTACGACCCGCTTTTTGCTGCCCCATGATATTACAGATGCTCATCGGGAAGGTATTATTCATTTCCACGATGCAGACTATTTCGCACAGCACATGCACAATTGCTGTCTGGTCAATCTGGAGGATATGCTGCAGAACGGAACTGTTATCAGCGAAACCATGATCGAAAAGCCGCACAGTTTTTCTACCGCATGTAACATCTCCACACAGATCATTGCACAAATTGCAAGTTCTCAATACGGTGGTCAGAGTATTACCCTGTCCCACTTGGCACCATTTGTGCAGACCAGCCGTGAGAAGTTCCGCCGTGATGTTCGCCGCGAATTTGAACGTCTGGGAAAAGATACCGATGATGAAACGATCAACCAGATCGCTGAAATGCGTGTCCGGAACGAGATCATTCAGGGTGTACAGATGATTCAGTATCAGGTTATCACTTTGATGACGACCAACGGACAGGCTCCGTTTGTCACGGTATTCATGTACCTGAATGAAGTACCAGAGGGACAGACCAGAGATGATCTGGCATTGATTATCGAGGAAATGCTCCGGCAGCGAATTCAAGGAGTGAAAAATGAAAAGGGTGTCTACATTACGCCGGCATTCCCGAAGCTGATCTACGTACTGGAAGAAAATAATATTCGCGAGGATTCCAAGTATTTTTATCTCACAAAGCTGGCTGCGGAGTGCACAGCAAAACGCATGGTTCCGGATTATATTTCCGAAAAAATTATGAAATCCTTGAAAGAGGGCAACTGCTATACCTGCATGGGCTGCCGTTCTTTCCTGACCGTTTACAAAGACGAAGCCGGCAAGTACAAGTTCTATGGCCGCTTTAATCAGGGCGTTGTCACGCTGAATCTGGTGGACATCGCATGCTCCTCCGGCGGCGATGAAAAGCGTTTCTGGGAAATCTTCGACGAACGGTTACAGCTGTGCTATCGTGCCCTGATGTGCCGTCATGAACGCCTGAAAGGCACACCGTCTGATGTGGCCCCGATTCTGTGGCAGTATGGTGCACTGGCTCGTCTGAAAAAAGGCGAAACCATTGACAAGCTTTTGTACGGCGGGTATTCTACCCTGTCGCTGGGCTATGCCGGACTGTGTGAATGCACACGGTATATGACCGGAAAATCACACACAGACCCCTCTGCAACGCCATTTGCACTAAAGGTCATGCGGCATCTGAACGATACCTGCAAGAAATGGGCAAAGGAAACCAATATCGATTTCAGTCTGTACGGCACGCCTTTGGAATCTACCACGTATAAGTTTGCCCGTTGCCTGCAGGAACGCTTTGGCGTGATTGAGGGCGTCACAGACAAAAACTACATCACCAACAGCTATCATGTACATGTTACCGAACCGATCAATGCTTTTGACAAACTGTCTTTTGAAGCACAGTTCCAGGAACTCTCCCCCGGCGGTGCGATCAGCTATGTAGAAGTACCCAACATGCAAAACAACATTCCGGCTGTGATTGCGGTAATGCAGCATATTTACGAAAATATCATGTATGCAGAACTGAACACCAAGAGCGATTATTGTCAGGTTTGCGGCTATGACGGCGAAATCCAGATCGTAGAAGATGACGGCAAGCTGGTATGGGAATGCCCCAACTGCGGCAACCGCGATCAGGATAAACTGAACGTTGCCCGCCGCACCTGCGGATACATCGGTACCCAGTTCTGGAATCAGGGTCGCACACAGGAAATCCGCGACCGTGTAATGCACCTGTAAAAGAGGCGAATGCATATGTATTATGGTGCAATCAAGTCTTGCGACATTGCCAATGGCGAGGGCGTGCGGGTATCCTTATTCGTTTCCGGCTGTCGGCATGCCTGCAAGAACTGCTTCAATCCGGAAACGTGGTGCTTCGATTATGGCACACCGTACACTGAAGCAACGACAGAACAGCTTCTGCGGCTGCTGGAACCCAGTTATATCCGAGGGCTGACACTGATTGGCGGGGAGCCAATGGAGCCGGAGAACCAGCCTGTACTGCTGGAATTGGTACAGGCAGTGCGAAAAGCTTACGGTGCAGAAAAAGACATCTGGTGCTATACCGGCTGTGTTCTGGAAACAGACCTGCTGGCAGACAGCCCCTATCGGTGCGATGCCACTGATGCGTTGCTGCGGGAAATCGATGTGCTGGTAGACGGACCTTTTGTGGAGGGACAGAAGTCCTTGCAGCTGGCATTTCGCGGTTCTGCAAATCAACGGATTCTTCGCAAGAAAAACGGAGTATTTACCGAAGCAACTCAATAGATAGGAAAACGGGATACGACTGGATTTACCGGTCGTATCCCGTTTTGTAATTTTTTTAGGGCAATACCGCACAAAGATTGTGCGACAGATGTGTCGTCAAATTTTCCGTCAGATGGAACAAAAAGCGGAGTGAATACTTGATGTATTCACGAGCATTTTTGTGAAAGAAGTATTGCCTTAGCCTTTTTGCAAAGCCTGTCGCAGTGCTGTCAAGTCAGTTCCGTTTATCAATGCATCTTTCGCATAGTCAGCCGCCTTTGCCTGCTGCTCTGTCAGTGTCGTTTTTCCCAGCAGGTACTTTTGCAGCAAGATGATGTCTGCCAGATTTACTGCATTGTCCAGATTGACATCTCCCGCCAGTACAGCATCAGAATCGGCATCACTGCCGTCCAGCGGATATTTTTTCAGATCCGGCAGTTCGTCCAACGTGATACAGTACTCGCTGTTATAGATCTCTTTTAGATTCTCTGCAGGGTTGTTCTGCTCACTGGTAAGGTAGTTCATATACCACGGGCAGAAGTACAGCCACGAAGCCTTGTCTTTCAGCAGGTTTTCCAAAGAAGGAATGGTGTCATTTTCTGCCATTGCTACCATTTTCTGTCCGTCTGTACTCTGCACCAGACTATAGAATGTGGAAGAAATCGAACTTAGGTTCGGCTTGCCGTCTACGGCATTATACTTATCGTATCCTACAATATCTACCACATCATCGCCCGGATACCAGTCCGGAGATGTGGAATAGGTGTAGCTGTTCCAGACCCAAATCAGATTGTCCAATCCATAGACGTTAGTCAGCTGGTCGTAGAGAAGGCGGTACAGCTTTTTGCAAGGCTCCGGTCCTTCGGCTCCCCACCAGAACCACGCTCCTTCAGCTTCATGCAGCGGTCGCCACAAAACCGGCACATCGGCATCTTTCAGCTTTTTCAGCTGCTTTGCAATTTCCGCAATGTCCGCCATCAGCACCTTATTTTCCCATGTGCCTTCTTCCAGTGCTCTGGAAATACTGAATGTGGTGTAGTTGGCACTGGCAGATTCCACATAGAAATTGCAGTCTGTACTCCCCTCCTCTGATGGCACGCTCCAATGCCACACAAGGGCAGCAATGCCTTTGTATTCATTCACCCATTGAATGGTACGTTCGGCTGCGTTATCGTCCCATGTGGCATTGGAACGATAGTTCAAGAAGTCGATTCCGCGAATCGCACACATTTTGCCGGTCGTCTTTTCCAGATACTCGAATTCCTGTTCGTTATCCTTGATGAAATTGGTCGGATCTGCGTACAGGTTGTAGTTATGCGAGCCGCAGTACTCCTGCTGTCCGGAAATGATATGCTTTCCGTATTGGTCGCAGAGATACTGATACAGCCGCTTAGTGGAATCTGACGCATTGGGATTGGAAAGCGTTCTTGTTGGTGAAAGATTTGTCAGGCTTTCATCTGCCGGCTGAATCGTCAGGTAATCAAAGAATGTATAGCCCCAATAGGCACTCAATTCAATGGTGTTCTCGCCGGCATTGAGCATCACTACACCACCAGAAGTTTCCTCGAATTTCAGGTTGTGAGAAAAGCTGACTTCTCCCTGATTTACGCCATTGACATTCAGGTATTGCACCTTTTTGTTTTTGTCATAGGGTTCACAGTAGGAAATCTTCATCTCGTAAAGACCGGCTTCTTCGACGGTAACCTTTAAGCTGACAGTTGTCCCCTTTTGATCCAGATAGGAAAATCCGCCGGACGCATTGGTCAAGTCAAAGTCCTCGCCGCTGCCGTCCTCCTCGGTATTGCCTTTCCAACCCTCGTTGTAAATTTTTCCGCCGCTGGTGCTTCCGTTTTCAAATTCGTACTTCTGGACAGTGTCACTGCTCTTTGCAGCTGCCAGAACCGGCATTGCAGAAGATGCACCCATGGAAATTGTACATGCCGCCGCAACGCATACCGCGGCGACTGAATATCGTTTTCTTGTTTTCAACGTAGATCCTCCTTTTTTGTAGTTTCTGCCGAAACTGTAGATATTGTTATTATACCACAAGTTAGCCGAAGATGCAACAGATAATTTAGGAAACACTGAATAAAGCTTGTACGTAAGATGCGTAGTCAGATTTTTCGGCAGATTGCACAGAAATTCCGCAGGCATACTTGATGTATGGCAAGGGATTTCTGGGCAATATGACGGAAAATCTGCAAGCAGATTGCGTGCAAAGCCGTCAGGCGGGCTTTATGCAGTGTTTCCTTTATCATTTCACAAAAAAAGCGGACACATCGAAAATGCACCCGCTTCTTGGATAGATTTCAATAACTCTACTCAGTCGCCGAAAGAAATTCCCAGATTTCTTGCAGTCTGTACCAGCTGATCGTCCGGCGAAACAAACTTTGTCTTACCGGCAATGTCGTCCAGCTTATTGGCAGTGATCGTGCCGCCAACCTTTGCTACAGACATACCGTAATGTTCCTCCCGAATCAGTTCTGCTGCGTATACGCCGAACTGTGTTGCCAGAACGCGGTCATACGCACTGGGGCTTCCGCCACGGAGCATGTGCCCCGGTACGCAAACGCGGGCTTCCAGTCCGGTCTTTTGCTGAATCTGTGCTGCGATCCGGTTGGTCGCAGTGGTGATGCCAGCTTCCTGACGCAGTCTGGTGCGTTCTTTCTTCTTCATCTTGGCTTCTTCTTTATCGAAACAGCCCTCTGCCACAGCGACGATAGAGAAGTTTTTACCGCTTTCGCTACGCTTCTGCACGGACTTGCAAACCTTGTCAATGTCATACGGAATTTCCGGAATCAGAATGATGTCCGCACCGCCGGCAATGCCTGCACTCAAAGTCAGCCAGCCAGCCTTATTGCCCATAATCTCGCAGAGCAGAATACGGGAATGGCTGTTTGCAGTGGTGTGCAGTCGATCCAGTGCATCTGTGGCAATGTCTACCGCAGTATGGAATCCGAAAGTCACATCTGTACCGAAGATGTCATTATCAATGGTTTTCGGCAGACCAATGACATTCAGTCCTTCATCCGCCAGCAGCTTGGAGGTCTTATGTGTGCCGTTTCCGCCCAGTGTCAAAAGACAATCCAGCTTCTGATCCTGATAGGTCTTTTTCATGTTCTTGACCTTATCCACATTGTCATCGCCGATGACTTTCATCATCTTGAACGGCTGACGTTTGGTACCCAGAATCGTACCGCCGCGTGTGAGAATGCCGGAGAAATCGTCCGGTGACATCTCCTTGCAGATGTTGTGGATCAAGCCATAATAGCCGTCTGAAATTCCAACGATCTCTACATTTTCCGTCCCCAGCATTTCGTAACATGCCTTTGCAACGCCGCGAATTGTGGCGTTCAGTCCCGGGCAGTCGCCGCCGCTGGTTAAAATTCCGATTCTGCGTTTCATAAGTGATTCCTCCTATTTTTGATACTTCTTTCAGGAATGTCCTGATAAGATTCGTGCAATCTGCTATATATTATAGCGTTTTTCTGGCAAAATATCTACAATATTTTATGAACAAACAAGAGTAACTCTCATTCCACCATTGAAATATCACAATTTTTCCTGTAAAATCCTTTGCATAAAACTTTTTTTTGAAATCGGTTGCTGGACATGTATGATTGTTTATTCATGAAGGAAAGTAAATTCCTGCTCCATAATCCCCTTCATATTCGTCTTTTTCAGAGTCTTTAGACAACCAAATCAAATATAGACCATTTTCATTCTCATCTTCCGAATTATACTTTTCAATAAAATATAAATTATAAGTTTCTAAATCAGTCAATATCGTATAATCTGCCCTGATTTTAAATGTTTTCTTTTTTCCATTCTGACTTTCATCGGTTGCAATCGTTCCATTAGATGATACCAAATTACCTTTATAATATTCTATTGCAGATAAAATAGAATCGTCTAATTCTTCAGCTTCGTTCAATGCCTGATTAGAAAACATGGATCTAATTGCAGCTTGATCTCCATTTTCTAATGCTGTAACAATTTCTGAAGCCCTATCATCTGCGATTTTATCGAAGCTTCTATCTTCCAGCCAGCTTTGGTGGGGATAAGAAGAACAGCCCGTAAAAAACAAGAACACAACTGTGGATATTATAGCGTTCAATCGCTTCATCGTTTCATTCCTCTACAATGCTTACCATTTTACAAAAAGCACCGTTCTGCTCACGGCAAAACGGTGCAATATATTGTCTGGATATTCTTTTTACAGTTCTGACTGCAAACCACCTTCAGAGAAGTAGTCAATTCGCATGGCATGGCGAACACCTTCCAGAGTCTTTTCCGCAGTTGCTCTCGCTGTAGCACTTCCCTGCTGCAAGATCTCGTAAACTTCTGGCAAACGCTGCTCCCACTGCTTGCGACGTTCCCGAATGGGACGGAGTTCTTCCTGCATTACATTGTTCAGGAACTTCTTGACCTTTACATCGCCCAGACCGCCACGCTGATAGTGTGCCTTCACTTCGTCCAGGCAGCTGTAATCTTTCCAGAATTCCTCGAAATATTCCGGCTTGCAGAATGCATCCAGATAGATAAATACCGGATTCCCCTCTACCTTACCGGGATCTTCTACCCGCAGGTGGTTCGGATCGGTGAACATGGACATGATCTTTTTCTTGATCTCCTCCGGCTCATCAGACAGGTAGATACAGTTGCCCAGAGATTTACTCATCTTTGCCTTACCGTCAATACCCGGCAAACGTAAACATGCCTGATTGCTGGGGAGAATGATCTCCGGTTCGGTCAGAGTTTCGCCATATACCGAATTGAATTTGTGCACGATTTCCTTGCACTGTTCCAGCATCGGCAGCTGATCTTCTCCGACCGGAACGGCAGTTGCATGGAATGCGGTGATGTCTGCTGCCTGACTGATCGGGTAGCAGAAAAAGCCTACTGGGATACTGGCTTCAAAGTTCCGCTGCTGAATCTCTGCCTTAACGGTAGGGTTCCGCTGTACGCGGGAAACGGTAACCAGATTCATGTAATAGAACGTCAGTTCTGTCAGCTGCGGTACCATGGACTGAATGAAAATGGTGCTTTTTTCCGGATCCAGACCACATGCCAGATAGTCCAGAGCCACCTGTGTAATGTTCTGTCGTACTTTTTCCGGATGCTCTGCATTATCTGTCAGTGCCTGTGCATCGGCGATCATAATATAAATTTCGTCGAATTTTCCGGAGTTTTGCAGTTTTACCCGTTCTTTCAGGGAACCTACGTAATGTCCTACATGCAGCCGTCCGGTGGGACGATCTCCGGTCAAAATAATCTGTTTCATGTTTTTGCTCCTTATGATTCATGGACGCTGCGGCAATGCTGTATGCCATGTCCATGTAAATTTCTTTTTTTATTATAGCACATTGAGGGTGTGGTGTCAATGTTTTCTGTCTAAATTCCGTAATAATCAAGCAGAAAAGCAAAAATGATACTGTAGGCAATACCGCACAAAGAGCGTCTGGCGACTTTGCACGCCATCTGCTTGCAAATTTCCCGTCATATTTCACAAAAATGCTCGTGAATACATCAAGTATTCACTCCGCTTTTTGTTTCATCTGACGAAAAATTTGACGACGCATCTGTCGCACAATCTTTGTGCGGTATTGCCTGTAAAAAAGCATACAGAAGCTTTTAGAAAAATGTGTTTGCATTCCGTTTACACCTTGCAATCTCCTATAAAATATGCTATAATAAAAGCACCCGAAAATCTCACGGGCAATATATCAGAAACAGAATTTCAAGGAGGAACATACCATGCCCCATATTACGATCAAAATGCTCAAAGGCAGAACAGACGATCAGAAAAAGCTTGCTGCAGACAAGGTTGCCGCTGCACTGGTAGATGCGATCGGCTGCAATCCGGAACACATTTCTGTTGCAGTAGAAGATTTCACACCGGTAGAATGGCAGGACGAATTCCGCAAGGAAGTCACCGAGAGTGAACACATCTACAAAGAACCGCATTACGACCCGAAGGACGTGCTGTAATGGGGCTGATTCTAGCTTCTGCATCACCGCGGCGGCAGGAACTCCTGCGACTGATCACGGAAGACTTTACGGTTTTTCCGGCAGCCGTAGACGAGTCCCTGCCGCCCGTGTTGTCTGTACAGAAAGCGGCACAGTATCTGGCACGAAAAAAGGCTCTTGCCGTCGCCAACGAATATCCGAATGACATTGTTCTTGGTTCTGACACCACGGTGGTGTTGGAAAATGCCATTTTCGGCAAACCGAAAACGCCGGAACATGCGGCAGAGATGCTTCGTCAACTCTCCGGAAAGACACATACTGTCATCACGGGTGTAGCTTTGGCACAAGGAGAACGCGTATCCTCATTCCAGACAGAAACAGCGGTAACATTTTATCCGCTGACTGAAGAACAGATACAGGCGTATCTTGCGACCGGCGAACCTATGGACAAAGCCGGCAGTTACGGCATTCAGGGATACGGTGCACTGCTGGTGCAGAACATCAACGGCGATTTTTACAGCGTAATGGGCTTGCCGGTGGCAGAAACTGCACGGGCATTGCAATGCTTTTGCAAAGGAAACGATGTGCTGTAAAATCGTACAAGCAAAACAGAAAGGCAATTTTTATGCAGCGTTTCCATAGATAACAGAAAGGGATTTCCATGAATAAAAAAGAACTCTCCGAAATTCGAAAAAATTTTTCAGATACCAGTGATTTATTTGTACTGAATCAGGTGGCAACCGCTTTTGTGGACAGCGAAAAAAATATCCGCTGTCAGACCAGCCGTGCCTATCACAACATTGCTTCCGAAGAAAGCGACTGCCTTATGGCAACGCTGAAACGTGTTCTTGCGGGCACACTGGGAAAAGGACTGCTGGAATACGAATTTCCCAAAGAAGCCTATGAAGAAGGCGGCAGTCAGGCGATTCTCTACGAGGCGTTACAGTCCAAACTGGAAGATGAAACTGCCGTTACAACGCTGATGGAACAAATCGTCCGCAACATGGACTATGTTTCCACCTATGCGATTTTGGTCGGACATTGTACTTATACCGTTTTTCAAAAGTCCAAGAGTGACGAATTAGACCCGTATCAGAGCCACGATTACCGTTTTCTGGTGGCAGCAATTTGTCCGGTAGAAGTTCGCGTAGACGGGCTGATCTACAACGAAGATGACAACGCCATTGAAAAGAAAAATGTTTACGACAGAATCGTGGCAGAGATCCCCACAGACGGGTTTGTCTATCCAACTTTCACGGGGAGAGGTCCGGACGTAAACCATGTGCTGTACTCCGCCCACAAGCCCAAAGATGTCAATATCAGCATCATAGAAAATGTACTGGGCTGCCCGTTTAACCGGACGGCTCAGGAGCAGAAGGAAACATTCCAGAGCATGATGCAGGAAATCGTTTCCGATGAACTGAGTTACTCTGTCATCACCGGCGTAAATGAAAAGCTGCGGGATATTGCAGCAGAATACGCCAATGAACCGGATCTGCCCATTGTGGACGATATTCACGTGCGGGACATTTTGCTGGACTCCGGCGTTAGTCAGGAACGTGCAGAAGAAATGCAGATGGCATATCGGGAGGCAACACAGGACAAGCCGATTACTGTCAACAACCTGATCGACAACAAAACAACGATCAGCGTAGACGGCATCACTGTTTCGATTGGGAAAGATGCCACAGACAAGGTGCGGACACAGTGCGTAGACGGCAGACGGTATCTGCTGATCGATCTGGACGATCCGGCTGTGGAAATCAACGGGTTGACGGCTCGCATTGCAGAATTACAGCCGGAGCCGACAGAACCGGAATCGGATCTCACAGACTTGCCGGAAGCAGAGCCGGAAAGCGATGAAACAGCCGTATGACATTACAGCAATTGAAATATGCCGTTGTCACTGCGGAAAAAGGAACAGTCAGTGAAGCAGCTGCTTCTCTGTATATTGCCCAGCCCAGCCTGACAAAAGCACTCAAGGAACTGGAAAAGGAAATGGGCATCTCCATTTTCAACCGCACCAATAAAGGCGTTTTTGTTTCCAAAGAGGGGGAAGTGTTTCTGGGCTATGCCAGACAAGTTCTGGAGCAGGCTGCTCTGATCACGGAAAAGTATACCCACCAGTCCGGTGGAAAACAGGAATTCTGCGTTTCGACACAGCATTATTCCTTTGCGGTAAATGCATTTGTAGACTTGATTCAGGTGTACGGCAGTGACAATTATGATTTCAGTCTGCGGGAAACCCAGACCTATGAGATCATTGATGACGTTTCCCGTCTGAAAAGTGAAATCGGAATTCTTTATCTCAACGAGTTCAACGAAACCGTTTTGCGAAAGATTTTGAAATCCAACGACTTGCAGTTTACGGAATTGTTTGAAGCGAAGCCGCATATTTTTATCAGCGACAAAAATCCTCTTGCACAAAAAGCAGAAGTCACCATGGCAGACTTGCAGCCCTATCCGTACCTGTCTTTTGAACAGGGCGAACACAACTCGTTTTACTACTCTGAAGAAATTTTCAGCACAGAAATTCGCTCGAAAAATATTCGGGTACGGGACAGGGCAACGCTGTTCAATCTGTTGATCGGACTAAATGGGTATACCATTTGCAGCGGTGTCATTGACGAAGAACTAAACGGAGAAAACATTGTGGCAATTCCTCTTGCGGAAAACGGAAGCATGCATATCGGTTACATCACCAAAAAGCATGCAGTGCCCAGCCGATTGGGTAGCATTTATTTAGATGCATTAAAGCGTTATGCGAAAAACTCCTAAGGCAACACCGCACAAAGCCGTCAGGCGGGCTTTGTGCGGTGTTGTCCTAAAATACTGAATAGGCTCTGATGCAGCACAGACCTCAAATACCGGTTTGCTATATAATAAAGCTATAGCAAACCGGTATTTTTATATATTTTACATGTCCGGTGGAATCCTGTATAATGGAATTACAATCAGAAACAAAACGGAATACGCTGGGCAACATTGTTTCAGGGCAATACCGCACAAAGATTGTGCGACAGATGCGTCGTCAAATTTTTCGCCAGATGCTCTTTGTGCGGTATTGCCTCAGTTTACATGGTTGCCCAAGCATGTGTTTCCCCAGAAACGGAGTTATCTTATGAAAACAACTATTATCGGATTCCCCAGAGTGGGCAGTCTGCGGGAACTGAAATTTGCCAGCGAAAAGTATTTTCGCGGAGAAATTTCCGCAGAAGAATTGCAGAACACCGCAAAAGAATTGCGGTGCACCCATTGGCAGCTGCAGAAGGAAAATGGAATCTCTCTGATTCCTGTCAACGACTTTTCTTTCTATGACAACATGCTGGACACCGCCGTTCTGCTGAATGCGGTTCCGGAACGCTATCGTGCTCTTTCTCTGTCGCCGCTGGACACCTATTTTGCAATGGCACGTGGCTATCAGGGCGAACACGGTGACGTAAAAGCATTCGCAATGAAAAAGTGGTTCAACACCAACTACCACTATATGGTGCCGGAAATTGAGGACACCACAGAAATTCGCCTTGCCGGCGAAAAGCCTTTTGCAGAATATGCAGAAGCAAAGGCACTGGGCGTTCCGGCAAAGCTGGTGCTGATCGGACCGTTTACATTCCTGAAGCTGGCACGATTCACCGGTGAAAAGACACTCTCTGACTTTGTAGAAGATACAGTCAAGGCATACTGCGATTATCTGGCAAAGCTGAATGAACTGGGTGCTGCATGGGCTGAACTGGACGAACCGTATCTGGTAAAAGATCTGTCCGCAGAGGATATTGCTCTGTTTACCCAGATTTACAAGACTGTCTTGGCGGCAAAGGGCAATGTCAAGGTGTTGCTGCAAACATACTTCGGCGATGTGCGGGACTGCTATTCTGAGATCACAGCACTGGACTTTGACGGCATCGGTCTAGACTTCACAGAGGGAAAACAGACGATGGCACTGGTACAGAAAAATGGATTCCCCAAGGAAAAAATTCTGTTTGCCGGTGTAGTAAACGGAAAAAATATCTGGCGAAATTCCTATAAGAAAACTCTGAAAATTCTGGAACAGATGCGTCCGGTTTGCGGTGAGATCGTACTGAACACCTCTTGCTCTCTGCTGCACGTTCCGTACACGCTGCGAAACGAAACTAAGCTGGCGAAGAGCTATCAGAAGCACTTCGCTTTTGCAGAAGAAAAGCTGGAAGAACTGGCAGAACTGTCACAGATCTGTGCTTCTGCACAGCCGCAGGCGACAGAGGCATATCAGAAAAATCAGCAGTTGTTCTGCGAGGACAGACATTGCAGCAATGCAGAAGTACAACGAAAAGTTGCAGCCTTGACAGAAGCTGATTTCGTTCGAAAGCCGGCTTTTGCAGAACGAGAAAAGATTCAGCAGGAAACATTCCAGTTGCCGCTGCTGCCTACCACAACTATCGGTTCATTCCCGCAGACAAAGGAAGTCCGTGCCAATCGTGCTGCATTCCGAAAGGGCGAGATCTCCGAGGAACAATATGTAGATTTCAACAAGAAGCAGATCGCAGACTGCGTGGCACTGCAGGAAAAAATCGGTCTGGACGTGCTGGTACACGGGGAATTCGAACGAAACGACATGGTAGAATATTTCGGAGAGTGTCTGGAAGGCTACCTGTTCACTGAAAAGGCTTGGGTACAGTCCTACGGCACACGCTGTGTAAAGCCGCCGATCGTCTGGGGTGATGTCAGCCGTGCAAAGCCGATGACTGTAAAATGGTCTGTCTATGCCCAGAGCCTGACAAAAAAGCCGATGAAGGGCATGCTAACCGGACCGGTCACTATTCTGAACTGGTCATTCCCGCGGGAGGACATTTCCTTGCAGGATTGTGCGTATCAGATCGGACTTGCCATTCGGGAAGAAGTACTGGATCTGGAGAAAAACGGTATCCGCATTATTCAGGTAGACGAAGCTGCTCTGCGGGAAAAGCTGCCTTTGCGGAAGTCTGACTGGAAAACAGAATACCTGAACTGGGCAATTCCGGCATTCCGACTGGTGCACAGCGGTGTAAAACCGGAAACACAGGTGCATACCCATATGTGCTACAGCGAATTCGCTGACATCATTCAGGACATCGATGATATGGACGCGGATGTCATCACGTTCGAAGCCAGCCGTTCTGATCTGACGATTCTGGACGTATTGCAGGAGAACCACTTCCGCACCGAAGTTGGCCCCGGCGTGTATGACATTCACTCCCCCAGAATCCCTACCACTGCGGAAATCAAAACGGCAATTTCCAAAATGCTCTCCCGTATTCCGAAAGAAAAGCTTTGGGTCAATCCGGACTGCGGTCTAAAAACCAGAGGTATTGCTGAAACAGTACCCAGCTTGGAAAACATGGTAGAAGCTGCAAAAGCTTGCCGATAAGCTATTTCCCATTCTGAAAAGTGCTCTTTATAGTGTAACCAAATTGCAAAACAGCGGCAATCCGTTTTCTTCGGATCGCCGCTGTTTTGTCTGCTGTTATTTTATGGCAATACCGTGCAAAGTCGCCAGACGATCTTTGTGCGGTATTGCCTTATGTTAACGTTTGATTGTTTTAGATGTCGTTCCGCAGAATGTCGTCCAGAGATTCCCGCTTCACTGCCAGTCTGTCTTCGCCACCCTTTACAAAAACGACTGCCGGCTTCTGGAGTCGGTTATAGTTCGATGCCATGGAATAATTATAGGCACCAGTTGCACAAACCGCAATAATATCGCCTACTTCGCAAGGCTGAATCTCCATATTTTCGCCGATCAGGTCGCCGCTTTCGCAGCACTTTCCGGCAATAGTTACCTTTTCAGTTTTCGGCTGTCCTGCCTTATTGGCAACCAGTGCATCATATGCAGATTGATACAGGATATAACGCGGGTTGTCGCACATGCCGCCATCGACAGAAACATAAGTACGGATATTCGGAATCTCTTTGATGCCGCCTACGGTATACAGGGTAATGCCTGCCGGAGCCGCAATGGAACGGCCGGGTTCGATCAGGATAAACGGACGCTTTACATCGTGCGATGCACAGAAACCGTTGATGACCTTTGCTACCGCTTCCATATATGCATCATACGGCAGCGGGTCGTCTGCTTCAGTATAGCGGATACCAAAACCGCCGCCCAGATTCAGATCTTCTGCTTCGTAGCCCAGTTCTTTCTTCAGCTTTTCAATGAATTCCATCATGACTTCTGCTGCTGCCGTAAAGCCCTGTGTATCCAGAATCTGCGAGCCGATATGACAGTGCAGACCGCGAAGCTTCAGATTCGGGTAAGAAACCGCTTTCTTGACTGCTTCGTATGCTTCGCCGGTTTCCAGTGCAAAGCCGAACTTGCTGTCAATCTGTCCGGTACGGATAAAGTTATGGGTGTGTGCATCTACGCCCGGCTTGATGCGGAGCAGGATCGGGGCAGTCAGATGCTTTTCCGCTGCCAGCTGGTTCAGGTGCTCCATTTCATAGATGTTGTCCACAACAATTCTGCCAACGCCGTAATCCAGTGCCATGTTCAGTTCTTCTGTGGTCTTGTTGTTTCCGTGGAAGCAAGCCTTTGTCACGTCGAAGCCTGCCTGCACTGCGGTGTACAGTTCCCCGCCGGAAACCACATCGATGCCCATATTTTCGGACTGCATCACGCGATAGATCTCCTTGCAGGAAAATGCCTTGCTGGCATAGCAGACCAGACCCTGTCCGTCATAGTATGTGTCGATGCTTTTCTGGAATGTTTTGCAGTCCCGACGAATCATGTCCTCGTCCATGACATACAGCGGTGTACCATACTTCTTTGCCAGTGCAACGGTGTCTACGCCGCCAATGGTCAGATTTCCGGACGCATTTACCCCCAGATTATCAGATACAAACATGTTTATACTTCCTTTCTGCATTGCTTTTATGAACGCGGTATCGCGGTGAAAATACTCCCGTTCACCCCGCAGATCATTCTTCGGTTTCGGAGGCGATTTTTTCCAGAACGCCCTGTACTTCTGCAACGCCCTCCCGCGTCACTGCGGAAAAAGGGATCACATGAATCTGTGAGAAGTACGGAATTTCTGTTTCAAATGCCTGCATGCGTTTGGTACGTTCTGTCTTGTTCAGTTTGTCTGCTTTGGTCAGCACAATCAAAAACGGCAGTTCCGATTCTACCAAGAAATCGATCATCTGCAAATCGTCTTTAGAGGGTGCGTGACGCATATCGATCAGTAACAGGATCAGACGCAAGTCCCGATCTGCACCGAGATAGCCCGAGATCAGTCCGGACCACCGTTCCTTTTCCGACTTGGCAACCTTAGCATAGCCATAGCCGGGAAGGTCAACGATCGTCAAAGGATCCAGACGGTAAAAGTTGATTGTCGCTGTTTTCCCCGGAACAGCACTGACTCTCGCCAGTGATTTCCGCTGAAAAATTTTATTGATCAACGTAGATTTTCCCACGTTCGACCGTCCTGCAAAGGCAATCTCCATGGAATTGCAGGGCGGTATCTGTGAGAATGTCCCGTAGGACGCTACGAATTCTGCTTTTTGAAACTGCATGGATTCTTCTCCTTTTTATACATGGCACAGTTCCGCAGTGGCTGTCTGTGCTTCTGCGGCTGGTTCTGCCGGTACCAGTGCCGTATTCAGCACAGTGTCCAGCGTTTTTGCCGGCACAAATGTGACATGTTCCCGCACGGTTTCGTCTACTTCCTCCAGATCCGGCAGGTTTTCTTCCGGAATAATCACCGTGTGAATGCCGGCTTTATAGGCTGCCATGGATTTTTCCCGCAGTCCGCCGATGGGCAGCACCTTGCCGTGCAGGGTGATCTCCCCCGTCATTGCGATGTCCCCCCGCACCGGTCTGCCGGAAAGAGCGGAAATGATCGCGGTTGCCATGGTAACACCTGCCGAGGGACCGTCCTTGGGAACAGCTCCCTCCGGTGCATGAATATGCAGATCACACTTGGTGTGGAAATCTTCCGGAATGCCGTACTGCTTTGCCACGCTGCGTGCATAGCTGACCGCAATTTTGGCACTTTCCTGCATTACGTTGCCCAGTGAACCAGTGTACTCAACTGTTCCCTTGCCGGACATCACCAGCACTTCCATGGGCATCAGCACGCCACCGACAGAAGTCCATGCCAGACCGTTGACTACACCGACAGTATCTTCATGGCTCTGTTCGTCCGGTCGGAATTTCGGGATTCCCAGATATTCTTTCAGGTTGACTTCTGTAAAGGAAACCTTTTTGCAGATGCCCTCCACAATTTCTTTGGCAGCCTTTCGGCAAAGCGTACCGATCGTGCGTTCCAGTTCCCGCACGCCGGCTTCTCTGGTATAGCCATCAATGATCGCATACAGCACCTCGTCCGGAATCCGGCACTGGGTGCCTTTCAGTCCGTGTTTTTTCAGCTGCTTTTTCAGCAGATGCTCTTTGGCAATGTGGAATTTTTCCTCACGGGTATAGCTGCCCAATTCGATAATTTCCATACGATCCAGCAGAGGTGCCGGAATCGGATCCAGAGAGTTTGCTGTTGCCACAAAAAGCACCTTGCTCAAGTCAAAAGGCACTTCAATATAGTGGTCACGGAACGCCTTGTTCTGTTCGCTGTCCAGTACTTCCAGCAGTGCCGCAGAGGGATCGCCCCGAAAGTCGTTGCTCATCTTGTCCACTTCGTCCAGCAGGATCATGGGGTTGTTGGTGCCGGCACGGGTCATGGCATCCATGATGCGTCCGGGCATTGCCCCTACGTAAGTTTTCCGGTGTCCGCGAATGTCCGATTCGTCCCGCACACCGCCGAGAGAAACACGTTCATAGTGCCGTCCCAGTGCCTTGGCGATCGATCTGCCGATAGAAGTTTTGCCCACGCCGGGAGGTCCAACAAAACACAAAATTTGTCCGGAGGCTTCCGGCAGCAGTGTCCGAACGGCAATGCTTTCCAGAATTCGTTCTTTCACCTTTTTCAAACCATAATGATCCTTTTCCAGTACAGACTGTGCCCGCTTCAGATTGGGCTTGGTATGGCTGGATTTATTCCACGGCAGTGCCAGAACTGTGTCCAGATAGCTGCGAATGACAAAGGCTTCCTGTGAAGCTACCGGCAGACGAGACAGACGTTCTGCTTCCTTTTCCAGCTTTTTGCGGCTGGCTTCGTCCAGCGGAAGCGTGTCAATGATGTCGGTATACTGTTCCATTTCCGCAGCCGGATCTTCGGATTCTCCCAGCTGTTCGGCAATCAGGTGCATCTGTTCCCGCAGGTAGTATTCCCGCTGCGAGCGATCCAGATTTTCTTGTGTTTCCTCCTGTAGCTTTCGCTCCAGCCGGAGAATGTCCATTTCGTCCTCCAGAATCCGGTACAGCTTTTCCAGCCGCTGCAGCAGGCTGCTTTCCTCCAGAAGCATCTGCTTTGCATCATAGTCCAGCGAAATGTTGAACACGATTTCGTTAAACATCTTGGCAGCGTCCTGTTCGCAAATCACAGTTGCCATCAATTCTTTCGGCATGCGAGGCATCAGTTCTGCATATTCCTGAAAAATGTCCTTTATGCAGCGGACAGAAGCGGCCAGTTCCTTTTCACGGTCTTCCTCTGCCGAAACTTCCGGCAGCAGTTCCACTTCTGCCTGCGGGTAAAAGTCCTTTTCTTTTTCTGTGTTTTCCAGAAAAGCTGCGGTAATGGCTGCCCGTTCTTTTCCCTCGACCAGTACCCGTGTCACGCCGTCCGGCGAACGGAGCACCTGCCGCACTTCTGCGATCACACCCACTGTATACAGATCGTCTTGTTTGGGTTCTTCCACCAAGGGGTCTTTCTGAGTCACCAGAAACACGCGGCGATCCGATTTGGCACCGGCTCTCAATGCCTTGACAAACGGCTCCCGAGCCAGATCGAAGTGCATGATCATGTTCGGAAACAATACAATTCCACGCATTGCAAGCAGCGGCAGTTTTTGTACGGTTGGTGCGGTGATTTCTTCCATATAGTTTTCTGTATTTTCAATGGCTTCAGTCATGATTTCTGTCTTCCTTTCTGCATCAGCATTTCGTGCAGCGGCAAGTTCTCCCCATGCCTCTGCGAATCCGGAAATCTCACAACCCATTGGCTGTGCATTTTCCATGCGGCAGTACTGTACAAGCCTGTACAGTATTGCCTTGAAACGTATCGCAGTAACTCCTATTTTCTGCTCCCCTGCCATGCGGCATTTCGTCACTGTTTCATTCGATTTGTTCTATTATACTATACTTCGTGATATTTTGCAAGTGGTAAGTCCTGAAAATTCAAAAATTGGAAAAAGAGAAACTATAATTGGAATCTTCTCCGGCGGGGAAATGTTGTTTCTCCCCGTCGTTTTCGAAAAAAGTTTTGTAAATTCTGCGTTGTCAATAGATGTGACCCATTGGATGAAAAGATGCCAGAGATAAGGTA
>ERZ838577.35-NODE-35-length-193125-cov-13.292852_pt1 | contig 193125 bp, 174 predicted proteins | sample MGYA00519682_ERZ838577 | MGnify/ENA primary metagenome ERZ838577 (study PRJEB31850, sample SAMEA3708838) | human gut metagenome | biome: human gut; feature: human-associated habitat; material: faeces | place: China | collected 2014 ... | reverse complement strand
CGCAACATCTTCCTCACGGATGAACAGTGGGAAAATGAACGTAAGGCCTTGGTTACCCTGAGTGCAGGCTTGAGAGATTGCTGAGATAAGGTGATAGTCATATTTCAAAAATGTAGTAATATTATTTGCAGAGGTGGGGAATTTATGCAGGAAAAAAGCAAATAACGTGTTTTGCGGTCGTTGACAAGTTTTTTTATGCGGAGTTATAGCCTACACCATGTAATAGATCGCACGAAAAGGCCCGAAACTTGAAGCTCGGGACATATAACTATTGGAGAGAAGACATATAGATATCAAATACATTTAAAACGTCATAAGAACGTTACGATTTTTACACGAATATTAAAATTATGATATAATTTTCGATCGCATAGTGCTAAAATATAGCTGTAAGCAAAACTTATATCAGAAAGGACGGTTAAAAATATGAGAAGATTTAATGGCTATATGCACGGCATCGATATCGGAGGCTGGCTGTCACAATGCGATTACAGTAAGGAACATCTTGATAATTTTATTACTGAGGAGGACATCAAGCGTATAAAGGGCTGGGGCTGCGACCACGTTAGAGTGCCTGTGGATTATAATATCTTTCAGGACGAAAACGGCTTTATAGAGAGTGGCTTCGACTATGTTCAGAAGTGTATTGATTGGTGCGGAAATAACGGTATCAATATGATACTTGACCTCCATAAGACAATGGGCTTTTTCTTTGACAAGGCTCAGGCTGAAAGCGGATTCTTTGATAACGCTGAGCTTCAGCAGAAATTCTATGACCTTTGGGAAGAGTTTGCAAAGCGTTTCAGCAAATATTCTGATAGGGTCTCTTTTGAACTTCTCAATGAGGTAACTGACCCTAAGTTCAGCACAAAGTGGAATGCTATCGTTGAAAATGCCATAAAGCTTATTAGAAGATATAGTGCTGATATAAATATTATTGTGGGCAGCTACTGGAACAACTCTATTGATTCAATGAAAGACCTTGATAAGCCTTATGACGAGCATATAGTTTATACTTTCCATTGCTATGACCCATTTCTTTTCACTCATCAGGCTGCCTATTGGGTAGATGAGATGCCGAGAGATTTCATGATCGATTATCCTGGCAGCGTCTCAAAATACAGAACTGAGATAAAGCGTCTTGGTCTTGAATATATGCAGACATATGAGGAGGTCAAGACAGAGAAATTTACGCCTGATTATTTTATGGGAAGATTTGCTGAGGCTGTAAGGGTCGCAGAGGAAAGAAATGTTCCTATGTATTGTGGCGAATACGGTGTTATAAATCTTGCATCTGCTGAAAATACTCTTAACTGGTACAAGGATATAAGCAGTGCCTTTGAGAAATGTTCTATCGGAAGAGCGGCTTGGTCATACAAGGGTGTTGACTATGGCTTTATTGACGGACATCTTGACAGCGTTCTTGATGAACTGGTAAAGTATCTTTAATAGATCATTTCTTAATATAACTCCATTTTTGGACAAGCTCGGTCACGTTTGCCGAGCTTGTTTTTTTATGCTTAGTTTCATAAATTGATGTTTGCTCATAAAATTCTATTTACGATAATTATTTGATATAAATAATTGAATATTTATATATTAGTTTTAAAACAAAGCGTATAATATAAACATAATAATTCATAGTCACTTTCTTATAATAACTTCCGAATAAACAGACCTGCTTGAATATCAAGTGGGTCTGTTTTCATATATTTATAATCTTTCATAAATTCGATATTAAACACTTTTATGATATTTATGTTACGTTTTTGATATAAACAAAACGTTTACATAGTTATAATATATACAGAAACAACAAAATAAATTGCTTTTAGCAAAAAATTTTATTGAAAAATAGGAGGAAAAGGTTATGAAGATCAAGAAATTTGTAGCAGGTCTTTCAGCAGCGGTTCTCGCAGCAACAATGATGTCAGTTTCTGTTTCGGCAGCAAAGCTTGGCGATGTTGTTCACCCGTCAGAGGAGGACTCAAAAATGAATGACTCATATTACTCTATCGGAGCAATGGGCTTTTATATGGGTCAGGACTGGACCTGGAATCAGGGCGACTGGGTAGGCATTGATGATGCTGGCAAGATAACTGTTGAATATAAGATAAGCAAAGTTGTCACCGACAAGACAATGTCAGGCAAGGGAACTCTTGGAGATATGGGCGTTATGGTGGCTAATCTTCCTGATGGTGTTTATCCTGTGGACGTTAAGATATCTGACGCAAAGTTCGTTGCCGAGGACGGCACAACAACGGTTTTTGATTCGATTAATTCTATCACTTCATTGGACGAGGACCCAGAGGGTGGAATAAGAATACATATCAGACCAACTGAAGAGGTCGATGATGAAACAGGCGAGGTAACAAAGGAATCTCGTCCTGAGGTCGCAGGCTGGGAGAAGGAAGGCGCTTTCAACGGCGGCACACTTTCAATGACGCTTGATTTCGGTGTTGCATCTGCCGAGGGCGGAGATTCAAAAACAGATGCTTCAAAGGCAGATTCAAAGTCTGATGCTTCAAGCTCAAAGGCTGATACGTCAAAGAAAGACGTTTCTTCATCTAAGGCGGATGCAGGCAAGACTTCTGCAGCAGCGGCTACATCTTCAAAAGCATCTGACAATACATCTAAGGCAGCAGAAACTGGTGCGGCTGTTGGCGGAGCACTTGCTGTTATCGCTCTTGCAGGCACAGCAGTGATCGTTGCAAAGAGAAGAAAGTAATATTTGGAGGTATGGCTATGAATAATGCAAAAAGAGTTTTGACATTTGCCCTTGCGGTTTGCTCGCTTTCAGCATTTGCATCTTGCGGAAGTTCAAGTGATTCATCAAGCAAGGTCGTTGACAAAAAGCTTAAGGAAGATCAGCAGCAGATAGTTCAAAGACTTGCTGATGATATGAAAGATGTGAGAGATCTCAAAAGCAATGAAATAAAGTGGTTTTCACATTGGGATATCAACCCTACTGAGGCAGAGGACAAGGAGATAGGCGCTGACCTTGCTTTGTTCAAGACAAAGTATAATGGTAAGATAAACTGGGTGCAGACCACTTGGGAAACTAAGTTTGACGATCTTGCGGCACTTGTAATGTCAAATGATTCACCTGATTTCATCGGTGCTGATGATATGGACGTTTTCCCTAAGGGTGCTATAAAGTCAATGATAGAGCCTATCGACGATTATATTGATCTTTCAAAGCCTCTTTGGACAGACATAAAGGGTGCGACAGATCAGTTTATGCTTGGCGATAAGCATTATGTGAGCGTTATCAGAACAGACCCTGCATATGTTTTTGTATACAACAAGCAGACAATGGAAGACAACGGCTATGATGATCCTGCTGAGCTTTTCAAAGAAGGCAAGTGGAACTGGGATACTTTCACAGAAATGTGTCTTGATTTTACTGACGCTGAAAGTGATAAATACGCTCTCGACGGCTGGTATTATGAAAAGGCTTTGCAGCAGTCTTCAGGTGTGCCGCTCATCGGTATCACAGACGGCAAGCTTGTAAATAATATTTCTGACCCTATGATAGCAAAGGCTCAGAACATGATGTATGAGCTGCAGAAGAACAATGTTGTTTATCCAAAGCACGAGAATAACTGGAAACTCAGAGGCGACGCAGAGGGCAGCGGAATGGCAACAGGTCTGACGCTTTTCTATCCTATCGGACTTTGGGCACTTGAGAATGCTCCGTCAACAACTGTAAACTATGGCGATGTATCAAAGGGAGAGGTAATGTTCGTTCCTGTTCCTTGCTCAGCTGATAGCGATAAACAATATATTCCTTCAAGAGTACACGGCTTTAGCATTGTTAAAAACGCTCAAAATCCTGAGGGCGTGGCAGCTTTCCTTGAATGCTGCCGTTATGCAGAGCTTGACGAGGCTGCACATCAGATAACCCTTGATCAGTACAAGGACGATTACGGCTGGACAGATGAGATGCTTGAAATGAGAGAAACTATCTATGATCTGTCTGCACAGAACCCTGTATTTGACTTTGAACAGGGCGTATCTGCCGACCTTAACTCTATTTGCGATACTGCCATAAGAGGAACAATGAATCCGCAGGAGTCAAAGAGCTGGTCACAGGTCGTTCAGGAAAATGAAAAGGCTATAGATTATCTTATCGACGAGGCTATGACTTCAATGAAAGAGGCTAAATAATATCTAATTATCATAAAAAAGGGCGGCAGGGTGATTTGCCGTCCTTTTTCTATAAATATGAGGCTTTACTTGTGTCTGTAAATATGATATAATAAGCTAAAAAGCAGGGGGTGAAAGCTATGGAAATAAACAGAGAATTGTCTAAGCGGCAGTTTATGCAAAAGGAAAATGACTATCATCATTCACCATATGAAACGGAACTGGAATTCTATTCTGCGGTGCGGGAGGGCGACCTTGAAACGGTCAAACGTTTGTATACGCCGCTGGATACAAACGGAAAGGGCAGGCTCAGCAAAGACGAACTTAGAAACGTCAAGTATCATCTTGTCATAACCATAGCTATGCTGTGCAGGTTTTGCATCGAGGGTGGACTTGACCCGGAAACTGCGTATACCATAAGCGATATATACATTAATAAATGTGATGAGTGCCGCAATGAAGAAAGCGTTATGGCTGTACACAAAGAAGTCATCGTTTATTATACAAAGCAAATGAAAAAGGCTGCGTCACAGAACGTTTACTCAAAGCATATTCTTATGTGCTTTGACTGCATTTTCGATAATATTTACAAGGGCGTGACCGTCAATCAGATAGCTGATGAACTGAACATAACGCCTCAGTATCTTTCAAAGCTTTTCAGAGAGGAAGTTGGCGTAAAGATCTCTGATTTCATTATGTCAAAAAGGATACAAGCGGCTGAAAATATGCTGAGATATTCTGAATATAGTCCGCTTGATATAGCCAATTATCTTGCTTTCAGCTCGCACAGCCATTTTATTGCCTGCTTTAAGAAACAGACAGGACTTACGCCGAAACAGTATAGAGATCAGTTTTTCCGTGCAAACTGGAACAAGCATAGCACAAGCAGATCGAAAATATAAGTTGATGTTAATAATCTGATATTTGCATTACTTTTCTGATATAAATATCACATCTGTTGATTTATAATACTTATAGAAGATAAAATTCTGATATTTATTCGGAGGTAATGAAAAATGAAAAAAGTTTTGGCTATGTCGATTCTCACAATGATAGTTATGTCTATGGGTGGCTGCGGTGCTTCATCTGACAGCAGTTCTTCGCAAGATGTCAGCAGCAAGGCGGAAACGGAAAGCAATTCTCCATACACGGTTGAGGCAGATTTCAGCAAGGGTGCGTCAAATGATTTTTCCATTTCAGCAGGCTGGTCAAATGGTGATCCGTTCAACTGTTCGTGGAGCGAAGATAACGTAACTTTCAATGACGGAAAAATGCAGCTTACCATTGACAGTATGGGCGATTCCGAAGCGTACAGAGGCGGCGAGTATCGTTCAAAGGAGAACTATGGCTATGGACTTTATGAGGTATCGATGAAAGCCATAAAGAATGACGGCGTTGTATCATCGTTCTTTACATACACTGGTCCGTCGGAGGATAATCCTTGGGACGAAATAGATGTTGAAGTCCTTGGCAAGGACACAACAAAGGTGCAGTTCAATTACTACACCAATGGTGTTGGCAAGCACGAATATATGTATGATCTTGGTTTTGACGCTTCTGAGGATTTTCACACTTACGCATTTGAGTGGAAAGAGGACGGCATAACTTGGTATGTTGACGGAAAGGAAGCATACAAGGCTACTGAAAATTTGCCTGTTACGCCTGGTAAAATAATGATGAATGCATGGAATGGCATTGGCGTTGACAGCTGGCTGAAAGCCTTTGACGGCACAGTTCCGCTTACAGCGGAATATGAGTGGGCAAGGTTTACGGCAGAAAAGTAAAGTGATCCGCATATTACGCTTGCGTTTATGTCTTGATTTTTTTAGTTAATGATATTGATATTTAAACCGACCCCATTCGCTAGGTCAAAAAGTCTAGCGAATGGGGTCGGTTTATTTTACAAAGATAAACTCATATATTCACTCTTCTCATGAGCCTGACTATTTATGATATCATGAGTATATTTCTGTATAGGGGTGTTTTTTTGCTATAATTTTCATTTATATTCTCACATCTCAACTTCTCGGCTATACGCCTCAGCCCCCTCGACATACAGCGTTCTCATTTCTTCAAATGAGTCGCTTGGGGATAGGATAACACCGTCTTTGCCGAACTTATTGAAATAGTATTTGACTTGGATAGGCGGGGAGATGAACTCGTTGACAGCGTTGGGCTTGGGCTTTTCATTGCCTTTCAGTATGGGACGCTGATAGAGTATTTTGCCGAACATTTCAACGCCTTTTTCGGTGAGGTACACTTTGGAGATATCGCTCTCATCACTGCCAAAACGTGGGTCGCTGAGTAGGTGCTTCACGGACTTGACGTGAACCTCTTTCAGCCGTTCGTATTCGGTGACGGAGGAGTATTCCTTTTGACTGAGCTTTTCTGCAATGCTTAGTCCGCTCAATCTGCTTATGCGATAGCTGTCGGCTTTGAACTCTTTGCCTGCGCTTTTTTCGTCGGACAGGCAGACAAGATAATTATACATCTTATATTCGTCGCTGACGATACGGTAGGGGATAAGCCTTATGCGGCGCTTTTCACGGCTGTACATATTAGAATATGCGTAAATGAAGCTGTAATATCTGCTGCCGTTTTGTTTGATGACTTCATTTATTTTTATGATATTGTCGGCGAAAATGAGCCTTTCACGTTCGCAATCTGACAGCAGGGCATAGTCCTCATACACGGCTTTCAGAAATCTTCTTAGGGTCGAGCTGTACACCTTGTTTTCATAATAAAGGTCATCACTGCTCAGTGTATCGTAAAGGCCACGGCATATGCTGAGCCTTACTCGCACTGCATTTTCGGTCTTGGTCTTTTCGTATTTTGCAGAGAGCTTTGAGATAAGATAGCTTTTTATTATCTCCTTGCTTTTATCATCAAGGCCGTCATCGATCTCCTCGATCTGCCATTCTACGAATGCGTTCAGAAGTGGGATACCAATATATTTATAGTTATCGTCACTTTTGTATTTTAATGATGCGATATATGCTGAATCAAATATACTTGTGAGAAATGAGGACATTGATACGCTGCCGTTAGGGGAAAGGCTTGTTTCAAATATGGACTTGTCCTTGATAATGACGGAATATGCAGAGGGTGAGAGGGGTATGGATTGCACCTCTGCGATATATGGTACGCCGCCCTCACGCTTGGGCAGAAATGTGCTTGGGGTCATGCTCATTTTTATCACCTCTTGTATCCATTATATCACAAATGTACTTTTTGTCAATATCATAGAAAATTATTTTGCTGAAACTGTGATATAAATGCCGTAAAAAAGTGATAAATGTGCAAAAACATAGATAAAAAAATTTTTGAAAATTACACTTTTGTTGACGATGATAAGGTGGTATAATGTATACAGAACAAAGGACAGGAGGTGATAAAAATGGGAAAGACGATCCTTACGGCTATCCTTGTAGCTGTACTTGACTGCGCTATCGCAGCTGTCAAGGAGCTTGGGGAATGAGATGAAATAACAACAGACAGGAGGTGATAAAAATGGGAAAGACGATCCTTACGGCTATCATTGTAGCTGTACTTGACTGCGCTATCGCAGCTGTCAAGGAGATTGGGGAATGAGATGAAATAACAACAGACAGGAGGTGATAAAAATGGGAAAGACGATCCTTACGGCTATCATTGTAGCTGTACTTGACTGCGCTATCGCAGCTGTCAAGGAGATTGGGGAATGAGATGAAATAACAACAGACAGGAGGTGATGAAAATGCTTTATGTAAAATAGCCACTTTCTATTGACATTTGTGTCTGAAAATGGTATAATATATATGTATTAAAGCGTCGATAAAATAAGTTTGGTGTTTTATCACAGAATATCATTGATTATTTTGTCAACTTTGACCTACTACACTGGTGCAAATTTGCACTAGTCTAAAACGAATTATTTTCGCAAGAAGTTTCAATTGTACTACTACACTGGTGCGAATTTGCACTAGTCTAAAACTAAGGTCGACTATTTTGTCATAGCTCGCCTCTACTACACTGGTGCGAATTTGCACTAGTCTAAAACCAATATCCCACATATCGATATAAAGTGTAAGCTACTATACTGGTGCGAATTTGCACTAGTCTAAAACTGCGTCCACAGCCACATCAGGTGACGGCACCTACTACACTGGTGCAAATTTGCACTGGTCTAAAACAGAGCCTGATCCGAACAGACTCGGCATACCCTACTATACTGGTGTGATTTTGCACTAGTCTAAAACGTCTCTTTTCTTTTGTTCTACACTTGACTTCTACTATACTGGTGCAATTTTGCATCAATTGGCAAAGTCTAACATCAAAAATAACAAATAAAAAAATCCCTTAACGCTCAATGCGCTAAGGGATAACTAATATAAGGAGTGATATTTATGGCAAAAAAGAATAAAATGAAGCCTAGAGAGCTGCGTGAGGCTCAGAAAAAAGCCAGACAGCTCAAAGCGGTTGAGATAAATAATAACGCTGTTCCTGAGATCGCTGCCATGCCTGCTGCAGAGGTCATTGCACCTGTGGCAGAGAAGAAAAAATCCTCCGTAAAGGCGGCAGGAATGAAGTCTATTCTTGTCAGCGAAAATAAAATGTACATAACCTCTTTTGGCAAGGGCAATTCTGCTGTGCTTGAATATGAGGTGGATAATAATGACTACAACAAAACTCAGCTTTCCTCTAAGAACAGCAGCAATATCGAGCTTCGTGGTGTAAACGAAGTAAACATCACTTTTTCAAGCAAGCATGGCTTTGAGAGCGGAGTGGAGATAAATACTTCAAACCCTACTCACAGAAGCGGTGAAAGCTCGCCTGTAAGATGGGATATGCTGGGGCTTAAATCGGAGCTTGAAAAGCGCTTTTTCGGCAAAACTTTTGATGATAATATACATATCCAGCTTATTTACAACATTCTGGATATCGAAAAGATACTTGCGGTGTATGTAACGAATATCGTTTATGCCCTGAACAATATGCTCGGGGAAGGCGACGATGAAAGTCATGACGATTTTATGGGGTATCTTTCCACATTTAACACTTATAAAGTTTTTACTAATCCTAATGGCAGCACTTTATCCGACGATAAGAAAGAGAATATCAGAAAAAGCCTTAGCAAGTTCAATGCCCTGCTGAAAACTAAGCGCCTTGGCTATTTCGGTCTTGAAGAGCCAAAGACAAAAGACACAAGAGCTTCGGAAGCATACAAAAAGCGTGTTTATCATATGCTTGCAATTGTGGGACAGATAAGACAGTGTGTTTTTCATGATAAATCGGGTGCAAAAAGATTTGACCTTTACAGTTTTATTAACAATATTGATCCCGAATACAGAGATACTCTTGACTATCTTGTAGATGAGAGATTTGATTCTATAAATAAGGGCTTTATCCAGGGCAACAAGGTCAATATCAGCTTGCTTATTGATATGATGAAAGGCTATGAGGCTGATGATATCATACGCCTTTATTACGATTTCATCGTGCTTAAATCTCAGAAAAATCTCGGTTTTTCTATCAAAAAGCTTCGTGAGAAAATGCTGGAGGAATACGGCTATAGATTTAAGGACAAGCAATATGACTCTGTGCGCTCAAAGATGTACAAGCTTATGGATTTTCTGCTTTTCTGCAACTACTACAGAAATGACGTTGTCGCAGGCGAAGCTCTTGTGCGCAAACTGCGTTTTTCAATGACCGATGATGAAAAAGAGGGGATATATGCTGATGAAGCGGCAAAGCTTTGGGGCAAATTCAGGAATGATTTTGAAAATATCGCCGACCACATGAACGGTGACGTTATCAAGGAGCTTGGCAAGGCTGACATGGATTTTGATGAGAAAATTCTTGACAGTGAAAAGAAGAATGCGTCTGACCTTTTGTATTTCTCCAAAATGATATATATGCTCACATATTTTCTTGACGGCAAGGAGATAAACGATCTTCTTACAACGCTTATCAGCAAGTTTGATAACATCAAGGAGTTTTTGAAGATAATGAAAAGCTCTGCTGTTAATGTTGAGTGTGAGCTTACGGCGGGTTACAAGCTGTTCAATGACAGCCAGAGGATAACCAACGAGCTTTTTATCGTAAAGAACATTGCTTCCATGAGAAAGCCTGCGGCTTCGGCGAAGCTTACGATGTTCCGTGACGCACTGACTATACTCGGTATAGACGACAAGATCACGGACGATAGGATAAGCGAGATTCTAAAACTTAAAGAAAAAGGCAAGGGCATACATGGTCTGAGAAATTTCATAACAAACAATGTTATCGAGTCCTCTCGGTTTGTATACCTTATCAAGTATGCGAACGCTCAGAAGATAAGAGAAGTGGCTAAGAATGAGAAAGTTGTCATGTTTGTTCTTGGGGGTATCCCCGACACGCAGATAGAGCGTTATTACAAGAGCTGTGTGGAATTTCCTGACATGAACAGTTCTTTGGAAGTAAAGCGCAGTGAGCTTGCGAGAATGATAAAGAACATCAGCTTTGATGATTTCAAAAATGTGAAACAGCAGGCAAAGGGCAGAGAAAACGTGGCTAAGGAGAGGGCAAAGGCTGTTATCGGGCTTTATCTTACGGTCATGTATCTGCTGGTGAAAAATCTTGTAAATGTCAATGCAAGGTATGTTATTGCGATACACTGCCTTGAACGTGATTTTGGGCTGTATAAGGAGATAATTCCTGAGTTGGCTTCAAAGAACTTGAAAAATGACTACAGGATACTTTCACAGACGCTTTGTGAACTTTGTGATAATCGTGATGAGTCGCCGAATTTGTTCTTGAAAAAGAACAAGCGGCTGCGCAAGTGCGTTGAAGTTGATATCAATAATGCAGACAGCAGCATGACAAGAAAATACCGCAACTGTATTGCTCATCTTACTGTAGTTCGTGAACTGAAAGAATACATAGGAGATATTCGTACAGTGGATTCTTACTTCTCCATTTATCATTATGTTATGCAGCGCTGTATCACGAAAAGGGAAGACGACAAAAAGCAAGAAGAGAAAATAAAGTTTGAGGACGATCTTTTAAAAAATCACGGCTATACGAAAGACTTTGTAAAGGCTCTCAACTCGCCATTTGGATACAACATTCCGAGGTTTAAAAATCTTTCAATTGAGCAGTTGTTTGACAGAAATGAATATCTTACTGAAAAGTAGCGTAGTGTAGATACCGCCGCTCTCTTGGGGGACAGGTGGCGGCGGTGATATTCATTCTTGTAAAAGACGTGGTGGATATTCTGTTTGATTTGTTTTTTGGAAAGAAGAAGTTGGACAAGTGAAAATCAGAGCGCTGTATGCAATGTGGTGCGGATATCTACAAACGCTTAGCAGCATAAAGCTGTTGGATAAAGATGGCAAGATATCTAAAGATGTAACAACTCATATCACAAAAGAAGAAGCCAAAAAGCTGATGAAGCTCCTTAAAAAGCTGAATATTTTTCGATTTTCTACCTCACCAGCGTCATTAGGGGAATAGTCCCAATCGTCTGTAGAAGAGATAACAACAGTATCGTTCTTAAAGTCAACTATAGCGCCAACACCATATGTAGTGATAAGCTGAGTTTTTCTTATATCTCCAACAGAGATCTTTTTGTCTGAATATGTTGATATGCCATTCTTCTGCATAATCTCTTATTCTAGGCTCGATACTTTCGACACGTTCAAGCATGGTTCGTTTTATCTGCTCTATATCTTTATCATCAGCAGTTTTTTGACGATGGCAGCAAAAATCCTGCTCTCACACAGAAGATCGTGGACAGCGTATCGAGGCTTTCTGAGAAGGATCAGAAGCTTGTGCTGGAGATTTCGGAGAGGTTGGGGAAAGATTGAATCGATAAAGTGCCTTAATGCTAGTCATAAGGCACTTTTGCTATGTGGAGCATACAAAAAAGAGTTACGCTTTTCTGTTCCTCAAAGCATAACCCTACTTGTTTAGTTAATACAAAAACTTCCCCTGCGGCGTTAAGTTCTGATAATAAAAAAAGCCATGACGGACGATGCCCGTCACGGCGAGTGACTGGTCGAGGTGACGGGACTTGAACCCACGGCCTCTGCGTCCCGAACGCAGCGCTCTACCAAACTGAGCCACACCTCGAAATACCACTGTAATATTATATCACACCCATCAAACCTTGTCAAGGCGTTTTTTTTGTTTTGTATCCTCTTTGCTCTTTTTTACTGCGTTGACCTTTGGTGTTTGACGAATTTATTGAAATCATTCTCATTGTAACTTATTTTCATTGACATATGCCTTGCGTTGTGATATTATATATATAAAGGTGTTCTCGTTTAAAAGTTTTTGTATGAGGTGATGAAATTGATGAATATGAAGAAAAGAATGTTGAGCATTGTCCTGTCTGGCGCAATGGCTGTTTCTACTGCTGTGTCTGCTGGATCGTTCAGTGCCTTTGCCGTGGCGCAATGTGTTGCGTATTCAGGCTCTAATGTGAATGATCAGGACTATGTGCAATGGTCTGACACAGTGAAATCTTACCTGACAGTGTGCGACAACGGCAATTATATGCGTGTCCAGTCAGGCGCTATCGAGGGCAAGCTCCTTGTGGAATATTACAGCTCTGATTTTGAACCGCTCAGCACTAAGCTTATCGACAATGAACTGCCGATCTTTGGTGCTTTCTATGACTCCGGCAATAATTATTATGTCCTTAGCGGTCAGGAAAATCCGAAACAAAACGACTCCCTCGAGGTTTTCCGTATCACGAAGTATGATAAGAATTGGAACAAAATAAAGTCCTGCGGTCTGTATGGAGCTAACACTACAGTTCCATTCGATGCAGGCTCGGCAAGAATGACCCATAGCGGTGACCACCTGCTTGTGAGAACCTGCCACAAAATGTATAAATCTAGCGACGGCAATAATCATCAGGCTAATGTTACCATTGAAGTGGATATGCCTTCAATGACTATCACTGATTCATATACCGGCGTCATGAACGTTGATTATGGCTATGTGAGCCACTCCTTCAATCAGTTTATAAAAACCGACGGCAACCATATAGTCGCCCTCGACCATGGTGACGCTCATCCACGTTCTGCCGTTCTGGTGAAGTATAATTCTGATTTTACTACAGGCAAATTCTTCCCAAGCTATTTTGAACAGGTCAGCAATATCGACGTTGTAACATACCCTGAATATACCGCTGGTCACTATAACTATACAGGTGCGGCTATAGGCGGCTTTGATGTGTCATCATCAAGCTATATCGTGGCACAGAGTACAGTAGACCTTGATTATATCAATACGTCAGAAACACGAAACGTCTACGTTTCCGCTGTTTCAAAGGATCTTTCCACAAACAAGCTCAATAAGATAACTTCTTATGCAGAGGGTACAGACTCAGCTTCTGCTCCACAGCTTGTGAAGATAAATAATAACAGCTTTTTGCTATTGTGGGCCAGAGATACAAAGGTAAGCTGTGTGAAGCTAAACGCTGACGGCACAGTAAACGGCAGTATACACACCTTTGAGGGAAGCCTTTCAGATTGCCAGCCTGTTATCAAAAACGGCAGAGCGGTTTGGTATGTTTACGATAAAAATAACGTGACATTCAACTCCCTGAACCTTTCAAATCTTGACGATATCAAGACGGTTGACGTCAAAACAGGTCATGACTACGAAACAAAGTACGCATCAAAAACTGACGGCACTGTAACACAGACCTGCAAGTCTTGCGGCTATGTGAATAAGTTCACAGTTCCGACCTCTACCACTGTTTATTGGCGCACAGACCTTTCGAATACGTCCTTTTCAAGCGTATTGAGCAAAACTAAGTTCAGTGTGGGCGACAGCATTGATTTCTGGCTTTATGACGATACAGACTACACAGTTGAATTTTCTGATCGCAGCATGGTAAGTGTAAATAAGCTTGAAAACTATGCTAATGATATCAGACGTATCACATTCAAAAACGGCGGTTCACTCACTGTAAAAATTTATCCTACATACAATCCGTCTGTAGCAAAGACATACAAACTCACCTGCGGATGCACGAGCCACACATATGGCAGTGCTGTTATCACAAAACAGCCTACCTGCACATCAGAAGGTACAAAAACAAAAACTTGTACGCAGTGCGGAGCAACAGTAACAGAAACAATTGCAAAGCTTTCCCACAGCTATACAACCACGGTTGTTGCACCTACTTGCACTACTAACGGCTACACTCTCCACAAGTGTTTTGTTTGCGGTACTTCATACAAGGATAGCACAACAAAAGCAACAGGTCACAGCTACGGAAATTCTGTTGTAACAAAACAGCCAACCTGCACATCAGAGGGTACAAAAACAAAGACTTGCACAAAGTGCAATGCGACAGTTACAGAAAAGCTTCCTGCAAAGGGTCACACCGCAGTTATCGACAAGGGCTACCCTGCTACTTGCACCACCGCAGGCAAAACAGACGGCTCACATTGTTCAGTTTGCAATACTGTTATCAAGGCTCAGACAGTGATAAATGCCACAGGTCACAAGTCAAGTGCATGGATAACTGACAAGGCGGCTTCTATCGGAGTTAAAGGCTCAAAGCACAAGGAATGTACAGTCTGCAAGAAAGTTCTTGAAACGGCTGAAATTCCTGCACTTTCAAGAATTAGCATTTCAAAGGCAAGCGTGACACTTTCCAATTCGACCTATGCATATGACGGCAAGGCAAAGAAGCCTGGTGTAACGGTCAAGCTAAACGGCAAAACTTTGAAGAATGGTACAGATTACGCAGTTTCCTATTCAAACAACACCAAGGTAGGCACAGCAAAGGTCACTATCACAGGCAAGGGCAACTACACAGGTTCAGTTTCTAAGACCTACAGTATCAAAAATAACTTCAAGAAAGCTACAGTTTCGGGCATTTCCACAAAGGCTTTCACTGGCAATAACATCACTCAGAGCATTACTGTTAAATGCAATGGCAAAACGCTGAAAAATGGCACTGACTATACAGTTTCCTACTCAAACAACAAGAATATAGGCACTGCCACTGTAAAAATCACAGGAAAAGGCTCTTACACAGGCACTATCACAAAGACGTTCAAGATAAATCCTGCCAAGCAGGAGATACAGAAGCTCACAGCTAAGAGCAAGGCATTCTTTGTGGATTGGGCGCAGAAAGGTTCTGCTACCGGATACGAGATACAGTATGCTACCAACTCAAAGTTCACAAGTGCAAAGAAAGTTACCATAACAAACAACAAGACCGACACCAAGACTATTTCAAAGCTTTCAGGCAAAAAGAAATATTACGTTCGTGTTCGTTCATACACAACTGTAAAGGGTACTAAGTATTATGGTGCTTGGTCGGCTTCAAAGAGTGTGACTACAAAGAAATAATTTTATATGAGAACAGCGTATCGCAGGGGGCTGCGGTACGCTGTTTTTTTACTTTGATATTGCAGTTCGAGGCCTCAAAAATCACTCTTTGCCCAATCTCTCCGAGACTTCAAGCATCAATCGCTGATCTTTTTCCGAAAGTTTCGACCCTGCACCCAATTTCCGTCTTACTTTGGGTCGGACGGATTTTTTTGTTCCCAGTGAGATAGAATTGCGTTATGATAAATTTTGAAATCACTCGCCGTGACTGGCATTTTATGTACTCATGACCCTTGTGCATATGTGCTAAGCCCGCAAGATCGCAATTGTATGTAATGTCGAAAAGGTGCATATAGTCTTGACAAAAGGCTGAACGTCTGTTAAACTTATCCTAAGCAAAGACTGGGGACGACACCCATAGAAAATAACAGCGTCGGAGCTAAACGCAAGCCTGTGTAATACAGGCACTAATTTAATATTGCTGTGCAAGGGGGAGATACCCATAGAAAAAAACGTTATTGTTACAGACATAAACGGAAAACGAATCGGAGCCACCTATCCCAAAAGGGCTAAGGGGCTTGTTAAGAACGGTCGGGCAGAGTATGCAAGCGACTGTGAAAAATGTACTATAAGAATGTTGGATACTTATAAGCCGACCGTGGATGTTACGGAGGTAAATAATATGAGTAAAGTAATAGATTTTGATCCTAGAGATTTTAAGGCAGATAAGTCCTGCGAAAACAATGTCATAGCTAAATATTTTGTGACCGATAAGGACGGCGAAAACGTTATTGCCTATTCTATTGGAAACTGGAATTGGGATTGGACGCAGATATGCTGTGACAAAAAGCTTGAGAAAAATACCGACTATGTTTTCAGATTTGTGATAGTCGGAGGCTATTGCAATACGTGCGATGAAACTTCTCGTTTTGAGATCGTGCCTATGCCAGACGGCAGCTTAACCGATGAAGCTTACGAAGACAGATACACCTATGATCTGGCTCAGAACAGATATAAGCCTGTTTTATGCAAAAAGACCGACGAGGGTATGCTGAGGCTTTTTGAGATACCTTTCAGCACCTTTGATTGCGAAGATTTCAGGTTTGTATTCGTTGCTATGCACGCTGTTGCAACGCTTTATGCACCAAAAGAGTTTTCAGCTTATGCAGACCTTGAGGATACGAATTTTGACCAGCTTCGTGATGAGATCAACAGCAAAAACAGCGAGGATAATTCTGCAAATGTGGTGATGGATTTCACAGGCGCTCATGTCACACGCTCGACTGTCACCGATCTGCTGACAATGGCTCGTTTTGGCAAAAGCGAGAATGTTTGTATTGATTTTACAGGAGCTGTCATAGAGGACGATAAGCCGGACGATATTCAGGCTGACGCAGATGATACCGGGTCTGACGATATTGCTGTTGAGCTTATGGACGTTGCAGACAACTGAGCTTCGCAGGAAGATATACTTTACTAAGATATTGTGATTTAATACAGCAAAAAGAGGCAGAGAAACCCATTGATCGGGTTTCTCTGTTTTTTTGGTTTCACACAAAAAAACCACCCACAGCCAAATCAGCCGTGGGTGGCAATATCATTTTAAATTAACACTATTCTTTATTTTCCCAGCGCAATCTTGCCCATTGCGTCTGCCTGCATGATAGCGTCATAAAGCTCGATAGGCTGTACGTCGCCTGCAAGATTGTGGATAGTTTCACCTGGGATACAAGCGTTCTTTGCGATAGTTTCTACCTGCTCAGGTGTAGTTACACCGATCTCCTCGAGTGTGACAGGAAGTCCCACTTCAAGGCAGAAGTTCTGTACCTCTTCAAACTCTTCCTTTGGCGCACCCTCAAGTACAAGCTGAACCAGTGTACCAAGGGCTACACAGCAGCCGTGGTCTGCGTGTTTGATTCCCAATGATGTTACGCCATTGTAGAACGAGTGTGCAGCCGCACAGTTTACGTTGTCTGCTCCAACGCCTGAAAGATATACGTTAGCCTCGCAGATAGCTTCAAGGGCAGGTGTAACTGCGTGTACCTTGCAAGCCTCAACTGCCTGCTTGCCGTATGTTTTCAGCGTGTCATAGCAAAGTCTTGCAAGTGCCTGTCCTGCTCTTGTGATGCCTGTGCCTTCAAGGCTTGCGGACTCTGTTCTTATGGAAGCTCTGCCCTCAAAATATGTACCAAGTGCATCGCCCATGCCTGCAATAAGGAACTTTACAGGTGCGTTTGCGATAACTGTTGTGTCTACCATTACTGCGTCTGGATTGGTAGGATAGAAAAGATATTTGTCAAAGCTGTGGTCATCATTGTATATTACTGACAAACCTGTACATGGCGCATCTGTTGCCGCAACTGTAGGCACGATAACAATGTGATTGCCTGTGTAGTATGCTGTAGCTTTTGCAGTATCAACTGCGCTTCCGCCGCCAACTGCAACTACTGTGTCGATGTTGTCAGCCTTTACTATCTCTTCCATTTTGGCGATCTCGCCCTTGCTCGATATGCCGCCGAATATCTCGTAACGTCTGTAATCGTCAAGCTCGCCAAAGCTTTTTTCTATCTTGTCATGACAGGCTTTGTAGCCACTGTTTGAACATACAAACAGCCACCTTTTGCCCATATAGCCCATTTCTTCATGAAACTTAAGTGTAGCATCTCTGCCCTGAACATATTTGAGCGGCTCACGCATTGCTCTGAGTCTTCCCATCATAATGAATTACCTCCGATTTGTTTGATTTATTAACTTTATACGGAATTCTCTCCGTATTTTCAATTAGATTATAGCATTTTGCACAAAAGATACAAGAAGCATTTTATTAATGATATGTGAATTATTTGTTGTGGCAACATTTGAAAATGTAAAGCTTGGAGGATGATAAAACAGAAAAAGCGGAGGCTCTTTGCGAGCTTTCCGCCTTTTTCATATGTTCAGCATTACGGAAGCGTAAAACATTCCGTCACCGTATTCAAATTTAGCTACACCATTGTATTTGGCGGCAATGTTCTTGACAGACTCTGTGCCGATCCCTTTGCCTTTGCGTTTTGAGGAAAGGAAACCACCTTCTGGGTCGGTGAGGATAGTTCCGGTGAAGGTGTTGTCCACCGCCAGACAGAGGGAATAGCTGTCAGCCTTTGCTCTGATTATTATTTTTTTATTCTTTGCACTGTCAGACACGCAGCCGTGAATGGCGTTTTCGATAAGATTTCCGAAAAGCACAGAGAGGTCGGTTATGTCTATTTTTATATCATCTGGGATGTCAGCGCTCACCTTGTATTCAATGCCGCTGCTTTCCGCTATTTGAGCAAAATATGCAAGAAGTGCGCTTACAGATGTGTTTTTGCAGTAAATGCGTTCTGATATATCGGGCATAGAATCCCTGAAAGAATTGAGATATTCCGAAAGCTTATCGTATTCGCCCTTTTTCAGAAGCTCCTGCATAAGAGCGATATGATGTCTGACATCATGCTTATAGCGTCTTGTTTCTTTTATCTTATCCTGCAAATAGTCATATTGCAGGTTCTGCATTTCAAGCAGGTGGTTATTTTCCTGAAGCCGCAGATTTTTCTGCTGTTCGATGACCAGCCGTGCCACGATGTAATACACCAGAAACGCCCCTGCGTTTATAAAGAACAGAGCTATGGTGTTCTTTGGCTCCAGAGCAAGCTCTAAGCTGCTTTTCGTAGAGTTACCGTAGAGAGTATAGTACCATATTATATAGAACGTAAATGGGATAAGCCAAAGATAGCGCCACTCCAGACCTGACGGCTCTCTTTCCACCGCAGGTGTGTAGACCTTTTTCATGTAGATAAAAAGCGGTCCCCATACCACGGCTTCTGTCATAAACATACAAAGGGAAAACGACCAGCGGTATGATTCATAGGCAAGTGACGGGAACAGAATGCCCTCCAGACACTTTGAGGTAATGACGATAAAGCTTGCGTTATTTGAAAGCAGAAGCAGTGTGAAGCCTGTTTTGCCGACCTTGACCTTCACAGCGAAAAAGTAAAAAGCCGCATAGAGCAGGGTGCTGACTGCACTTAGCAGACCTGCATTTGTGCTAAAAAATGCCGCCTGCCAGCCTAAGAAGATCTGCACCAGTGAAAGAGCCACAACAAGTCCCACGGTAGCTGTTTTGGAAAAGCGAAGCCTATGCCGGAAGGGATAAAGGGCAAGCACCATAAGTGGCAGAAAATTCAGAAGGGAATATATGCCCACTTCCACAAGGCGGTATAAAGGAGGCATTACTGCTCACCGCCTTTTCGCAGATCACTGAAGCGAAACTGAGCGAAGGCGTCTAATGTTTCTCTGGATTTTCGGCGACTTATGGGAATATGTGTGCCGTCGCTCATTATGAAAAGGTCGCTTTTTTGCTGGGCTATCTCATAGAAATTCACGATGACGCCTTTGGTGGAGGTGTAAAAGTATGAATGACTGCAAAAAATGTTCTCGATCTCAGCGAAAGAATTTCTTGAAACTATGCTTTCACCGTCTGTGCAATGGATAGTCACGATATGTGACGCACAGTCTATGTAGATAACATTTCTGAGTATCACGTTCTGACCGTCGGGAAGCTTAACGGAACGCATACGATCAATTTCATCAGAACCGATACGGTCAAGCATGGCTTTTACTTTGTCAGCCTGAAAGGGCTTGCAAAGATAGTAGCAGGCGTTGAGGTCGTAGCTTTCGCTTGCAAACTCGTTGCTTGAGGTGCCGAATGCGATATGCACGTTTTTGTCTGTTTCACGAAGCTTTTCTGCGACCTCTATCCCTGTCATTTTCCCCATGAATATATCAAGCACCACCAGATCATAAGCTCCTATCTGCCAACATGACAAAAAGCTTTCTCCGCTTGAAAACGTATCTATCTGACAGCTATGAGCGGTTTGTTCGGAAATATATTCATGAAGAAGTGCAAGGTCGTTTTTATTATCGTCTACCAATGCCACTCTCATACTGTAAAAATCCTTTCTTATACATGATTTCTTAATATATAATAACACACATCAAAGCAAAATTCAAGCATTATTCATTTATTTTGTTACCGCTTGTGCAGATTTTTGACCGTTTGTGCCAAATCTATTGACAAAGTGTGTAGGCCATGTTAAAATAATCGAGTAAAATTATGTTCTGAGTAAAAAAAGAAATATCAGCAACAAAAAATATTATGGAGGAATTAGAATGAAAAAGAAAATTTTAAGTCTTTTGGTGACGGGCTGTCTTTTGTTTGTGCCGACAACGGCATTTGCAGACGATAATAAGACGGTAATAAAAACTGTTGACGACCTGTTGGCGTTTTCAAAAGCGGTAAACAACGGAGATTATGACAAGAATAAAGACGCAGTTGTTGTTCTTGAAAATGACCTTGACTTGACAGGTGTTGTATGGACGCCTATCGGAAACGTTTTCGATGAAAACGGCTATATTGAACATTGTTTCAGCGGCAAATTCTACGGAAACGGTCATACTATTTCAAACATTGATTTTACGTCTATTTATGGTAAAGATTTGTTGGTCGGTTTCTTTGGCGATATCGAGGAAGCAGAGGTATCAGGTCTGACTATAGAGGGAAATCTGGATGTGACAAATACTGATAACGAATATACTGTTTATGGCACTATTGCAGGATTTGCAGGTGATTGTACTATTTCTGATTGTGTGTCAAACGTATCGTTCAACAATAACGGCAAATATGTTTATGGCTTCATAGGCATGGTAGGTCAGGCATACGGCACAACTTTTGAATATTGTGAGAACACAGCAGACATAACTATCTCAGGCGACAACGGAAGTCTTTATGTGGGCGGTATAGTTGGATATGCACAGAATGGAACGGAAGTCCGCTATTGTTCAAGCACAGGCGATATGGTATATGCTGCACCAGACGCCGGCGGTATCGTAGGACGTTTGTATGGCGATTCCAAGGTTATAAACAGCTATGTTACAGGAAAACTCACGCCGGTTGGCAACGGAACCACAGATGTAGGCGGTATCGTTGGTTCAGTAGCCGGCGGTTCTGTAAGTGATTGCTATTTTGCAGGAGAAATTGACCTTTCACAGTACTCAGCCAAAAAGCCATATACACGTTTCGGCGGAATAGTGGGGAAGGATTCCTCGTCTACAACTGACTTTAAAAACAACTATTTCACAGAAACAGAAAATGTTGAAGCTTGCGGTTCAAATAAAGAAGCAGGCAAGGCTAAAGCATATGACTATATGACAACAAAAGAATTTTATGACGAGTTGACAGCTGGCGGTGCAAAGTATCAGTATGTTGAGGGAAAAACACCTGTCATGCCAACTAAGGAATATGCAGTTGATTTTGAAGTAACACCTGCTGACCTGAAAAATGTTGTAATAAAGGTAGACGGAAAAGAGATAACAAACAATACTGCAATGCTTACAGCAGGCACTTACACAGTAGAGGTAACTGCTGACGATTGCGAGCCTCTCAGCAAGGAAATAACTATTTCAGCAGATATCGCAACACATACACAGGCTTTTGAACTTGTTTACAAGTCAGCAGACTACACAGAGCTTGACAAGGCAGAGAAAGCCGCAAAGGCTCTCAACAAGGACGATTATGAGGACTTCTCAGAAGTCGAAAAGGCTCTTGCCGCTATTGACAGAACAAAGAACATCACAGAGCAGGCTGATGTGGACGCTATGGTAAAGGCTATAAATGACGCTGTGGCAAGCCTTGTAAAGAAAGCACCTGCATCTTCACAGCCTGACAGCGTAAGCAGTTCTGATGCTTCGTCAGATACGAGCAGTTCCGCTTCTGACAGCTCATCTTCTGACAGCAAGTCAGACAGCAGCTCAAAGGCAGCCTCAAACGCTTCAAACACAAACCCATCAACAGGCGTTGCAGGCGGAGCTTTCGCTCTTGCACTTCTGAGCGGTGCGGCTGTGGTCATGGCTAAGAAGAAAAAGTAATATATCCATTAAATAGATATATAAAGCAATTAAGTGGGACTTTTATACATTATTTGTTTAAATGAATACCGCTTGTGCTGATTTTTGACCGCTTGTGTCAAAATAGTTGAAAAATTATTACCGCTCTGCTATCATAATTATAAGCAGGGCGGTTTTATAACGCAATGCAAATATGATATGAAGTCTTATATTTCGGGAGGATAAAATATGAAAAAGACAAGAATTTTTAGCACAATGCTCGCAACGGTCATATGTATGGCATCTTTGCCTGCAATAAATGTTTTTGCGGCAAATCAGCAGAGAACTACAACTCTTGACCTTACAGTGGCAGGATTTCAGAACGATCAGAAAAATGAAGACGAGGGCTGGAGCTGGGACGCAGCAACTTCTACTCTTACACTTGACAATGTTGATTTTTCGACGGCGAAAAAGTCTTGTGTCATTGTTGACGGAGAAAAAGTTACTAATATAGTTTTCTCAGGAGATAACAAGATGACCTCAGGCACTACAGTTATTTCGAGAAAAGGAAGCGCAAAAGATACCGGTGTAGTACTAAGTGGAAAGACTAAGGACAGTGTGCTTAATCTTGAAGAAACAGGCAACCTTCCAGTAATGGATCAGCCTAATGTTACTTTTGAGTCAGGAACTGTCAACGCAAAGGGCGGTGCTGTCATAACACTTTATTCCATAAAGGTAATGGACGCAACTCTTAATATTGACACAAGTGAAGTTGCCGATGGTGGCTGGAATGACGGTTTGTATGCAAACGGCTCTGTTGAGATATACGGCGGAGATGTGAATATCAATGCAGGAAGAGCAGGAATATTAGTAGTTGGTATAGGTGCCCCTGAGCCTAAGACAGGCTTGATTATAAAGGACGGAAAGGTAGATATCAATGCCAAGCTTGCGGATATTTATCTTGGTACAGACAATATAAAGAACGGTCTTATCTCGGGAGGAGATATCACACTCGGTGGTGACATAGGAATTTTCCTTAACGATTGCGAAAAGTGCGAGATAAAGGGCGGTACATTCCATACTGATGAATGTGAAAAACCATTCGCAGTTCATAGAGACAGTTCGGCTGTATTTGAGTATGCAAAGGCAGATTATACAGAGCTTGACAAAGCAGAAGAAGCTGCAAAGGCTCTTAATAAGGACAACTATGTGGACTTTACAGCCGTAGAAAAGGCACTTGAAGCTATCGACAGAACTAAAAACCTTACACAGCAGTCAGATGTTGACAAAATGGCGAAAGATATAAACGACGCTGTTGAGGCACTTGTTTACAAGTCAGCAGACTACACAGAGCTTGACAAGGCAGAGAAAGCCGCAAAGGCTCTCAACAAGGACGATTATGAGGACTTCTCAGAAGTCGAAAAGGCTCTTGCCGCTATTGACAGAACAAAGAACATCACAGAGCAGGCTGATGTGGACGCTATGGTAAAGGCTATAAATGACGCTGTGGCAAGCCTTGTAAAGAAAGCACCTGCATCTTCACAGCCTGACAGCGTAAGCAGTTCTGATGCTTCGTCAGATACGAGCAGTTCCGCTTCTGACAGTTCCGCTTCCGACAGCTCATCTTCTGACAGCTCATCTTCTGACAGCAAGTCAGATAGCAGCTCAAAGGCAGCTTCAAACGCTTCAAACACAAACCCATCGACCGGTGTTGCTGGCGGAGCATTCGCTCTTGCACTTCTGAGCGGTGCGGCTGTGGTCTTGGCTAAGAAGAAAAAGTAAATAAGATCTCCCCTATTGTTGATATTTCGGAGAAGGGCAGTTCCTTGTGGACTGCCTTTTTTCTGTTTGCAGGAAAGCGGAATTTGCCTGCATAATTTAGGGCGCTTTTTTGCAAAGAAGCATAAAAATGCAATTATTTTATATTGATACTGCAAAATCGTCCGCGCAAGCTTAGACTAACTATTGATAATAGTCAATATCTTTTATTATCTATTTCATACCATGAAATTACATTTATTCATAAAAAATCGTTATAGATTTAAGCGAAATGTAAAAAATCAGCTCACAAAATCTGCGTTTACCCTTGCAATTCAGAAAAATATGTGGTATAATTATATTGCTGTAATAGGAGCACAGCATGAAATGCTGGCAGTGTGTTTTCAATTGTCAGATGAATTTCTGTATAGCTTATGCTTTATAATAAGGAAAGAAAATGAATGTGCCGGCGTGTGCTGTTTCATTATAGCGCCTATTAACGATATTTTTTTTGAAAAGGAGTTATTGCAACATGTCAAAGATCGATTTGAGCAAGTACGGTATCACCGGAACTACAGAAGTTGTTTACAACCCTTCTTACGAGCAGCTGTTCGAGGAAGAAACAAAGCCAACACTCGAAGGCTATGAAAAGGGTCAGGAGAGTGAGCTTGGCGCAGTAAACGTTATGACAGGCGTTTATACAGGCCGTTCACCTAAAGATAAGTTCATCGTTATGGACGAAAATTCTAAGGACACTGTTTGGTGGACTTCTGACGAGTACAAGAACGACAACCACCCAGCTTCACAGGAGGCTTGGAAGTCTGTTAAGGAACTCGCTATCAAGGAGCTTTCAAATAAGAGACTTTTCGTAGTTGACGCATTCTGCGGCGCTAACAAGGATACAAGAATGGCTATCCGTTTCATCGTTGAGGTTGCTTGGCAGGCTCACTTTGTAACAAATATGTTCATCAAGCCAACTGCTGAGGAGCTTGAGAACTTTGAGCCTGACTTCGTTGTATACAACGCTTCAAAGGCTAAGGTAGAGAACTATAAGGAGCTTGGTCTTAACTCCGAGACAGCTGTTATGTTCAACATCACAAGCCGTGAGCAGGTAATCATCAACACTTGGTACGGCGGAGAGATGAAGAAGGGTATGTTCTCAATGATGAACTACTTCCTTCCACTCAAGGGCATGGCTTCAATGCACTGCTCAGCTAACACAGACAAGAACGGTGAGAACACAGCTATCTTCTTTGGTCTGTCCGGTACAGGTAAGACAACACTTTCTACAGACCCTAAGAGACTTCTTATCGGTGACGACGAGCACGGCTGGGACGACAACGGAGTATTCAACTTCGAGGGCGGCTGCTATGCTAAGGTAATCAACCTTGATAAGGAATCTGAGCCTGATATCTACAACGCTATCAGAAGAGATGCTCTTCTTGAGAACGTAACTCTTGACGAGAACGGCAAGATCGACTTTGCTGATAAGAGCGTTACAGAGAACACTCGTGTATCTTATCCTATCGACCATATCCAGAACATTGTAAGACCTATTTCTTCTGCACCTGCTGCAAAGAACGTTATCTTCCTTTCAGCAGACGCATTTGGCGTACTGCCTCCAGTATCTATCCTCACACCAGAGCAGACACAGTATTACTTCCTCTCTGGCTTTACTGCAAAGCTTGCAGGTACAGAGCGTGGAATCACTGAGCCTACACCAACATTCTCAGCTTGCTTCGGTCAGGCTTTCCTTGAGCTTCACCCAACAAAGTATGCTGAAGAGCTTGTTAAGAAGATGGAGAAGAGCGGTGCTAAGGCATACCTGGTAAACACAGGTTGGAACGGCACAGGCAAGAGAATTTCTATCAAGGATACTCGTGGAATCATCGACGCTATTCTTAACGGCGATATTCTCAACGCACCTACAAAGAAGATACCACACTTTGACTTTGAAGTTCCAACAGAGCTTCCAGGCGTTGATCCTGCAATTCTCGATCCTCGTGACACATATGCTGACGCTTCCGAGTGGGAGACAAAGGCTAAGGATCTTGCAAGCAGATTTGTTAAGAACTTTGCTAAGTATGAGGGCAACCCAGCAGGTAAGGCTCTTGTATCAGCAGGTCCAAAGGAATAATCAATAACTCTGATACTATTATATAGTATAAAAGCTGCTGTGCCTTTTGGTACGGCAGCTTTTTTGCGCTCTTGAAAAAGTGTGATGAAGGTGGTATAATTGGTATGGAGGCGAATTTAGTTTGGAAAAGAAGAATTATGTCGCAAGGGCGGCTATATATGCCATGGGGCTTGTGATACTTGCCGCAGGGATAACGATGAACATCAAAACAGGGCTAGGCGTATCCACTATTATATCAGTGCCATTTGCCATATCGAGTATATGGGACGTGAATTTTTCTCTTGTGACTTTTGCTACATATGCACTGTTCGTTGTGATAGAAATGATAATAAAAGGCAGCGACAGAACTGTTATAGACTGGCTGCAAATACCATTCAGCATTGTGTTCAGCCTGCTGCTGAATATGTTTTCAAAGCTGCTTGATTTCAATTTCGGACATTTGTGGCAAAACACGCTGTATCTTGCAGCAGCGATAATCTGCACGGGTGCTGGAATGTCAATGATGATAGCCATGAAGTTCGTGCCAAACCCAGCCGACGGCCTTGCTCAGGCTATAGGAAAAGCCTTTGGAAAGAACATGGGCTTTGGCAAGAATATACTTGACGCATCGTGTGTTGCCATTGCCTGCGTGATAGGTCTGCTGTTTGACAAGCGGATAATAGCTATCGGTATCGGAACGGTGGCGGCTATGCTCCTTGTGGGAAGGTGCGTGGCAGTATTCGATCATTTCTTCAAAGACAGAATGAAAAGTGCCGCAGGGCTTGCATAATAAAAAAACGCCGCAGAGGACAGACATCTCTGCGGCGTTTGTGTATTTATATAATAAAAAATCCGCTCTACATAAAGTAAAGCGGATACAAGCAAAAGCTTAAACTTTTGCTGGCGCGGATTGAGAGATTTGAACTCTCGCGCCCGTTTCCAGACCTACTCCCTTAGCAGGGGAGCCCCTTCACCACTTGGGTAAATCCGCAAACCTGTATATATAAAAAATGTGGCGGACAGGGTGGGATTCGAACCCACGGTACGTTGCCGTATCACTGGTTTTCAAGACCAGCTCCTTAAACCACTCGGACACCTGTCCACATTAATTATTTGATTTTGTGTCGTTCTCTCTCAGCGACTTAATTATTATAGCACAGTTCATCTGTCTTGTCAACCCCTTTTTCAAATTTTTTTGCGAAATTTTTTGAAGCATAAATATTCCTTCGTATGCTAACGATACTTGACGAAATCTTATAAATATGGTATAATAAATCACAGCTTTGTATGTTTTATCACTTTATATGATAATTTATACAGAAAATTTCTTATGGAGGCGACTTTATTATGAAGATGACTGTAAGTCAGGCTATGGTTGAATGTTTGAAAGCTGAGAACGTAAAAGTCGTCTTTGGCTATCCCGGAGCTGCTATCTGTCCTTTCTATGACGCTTTGCTGGATGCTGAAAACGACATCAGGCAGGTGCTTGTGAGACAGGAAGCTAACGGTGGTCATGCGGCTAACGGCTATGCACGAATTTCAGGTAAGCCTGCGGTCTGTATCGCTACGTCAGGTCCGGGTGCAACTAATCTTATTACTGCTATTGCTACTGCTTATGCGGATTCTATACCTATCGTGTGCATAACAGGTCAGGTGAATACCGACCAGATAGGATCTGACGTTTTTCAGGAGGCTGACATTACAGGCTCGGCTGAGCCGTTCGTTAAGCACAGCTATCTTCTCAAAGACCCTGAGGACACTGCAAGAGTTTTCAAGGAGGCTTTCTATATCGCAGGCACGGGCAGACCGGGTCCTGTACTTATAGATATCCCTATGGACGTTCAGAAAGCTGTTATCGACTTTGAGTACCCTGAAAAGTGCGAGATAAGAAGCTATAAGCCTACCACAAAGGGCAACTACGTTCAGGTAAGGCGTGTAATGGCGGCGTTGGAAGAGGCTGAGAAGCCGCTTATCTGTATTGGCGGAGGTGTTTTTGCCGCTCACGCTGAGAACGAGATAAGAGAGCTTGCCGACCTTATGCAGATACCTGTTATCACAACTATGATGGGCATTTCTGTTTTCCCTGATGACGACCAGCTTTTCTGCGGCATGATAGGAACTCACGGTGTTAAAATGGCAAATGCCGCTGTGAACGAGTGCGACGTGCTGTTCCTTGTGGGCGCAAGAGTTGGCGACAGAGCCGTTAAAACACCTTTGGCTCTGGAGAAAACTACTAAGATAATACATATAGATATCGACCCTGCGGAGATAGGCAAGAATATCGGTGCTGACCTGCCTCTCGTTGGTGACGCAAAGCTTGTTTTACAGCAAATGACGGAGCTTGCAAAGCCTATGAAGCACGATGAGTGGATAGCTCACATCAAGACCCTTGGGGGCGAGAGAAAGTATGTTGAGCCTGCAAAGGGTACTGTCAATCCGAGGGTGTTTATCGACAGGCTTGCAAAGAAAATGCCTGCCAATGTTACTGTTGTGGCAGACGTTGGACAAAATCAGATATGGACCTGCACTGAATATAAGTTCCGCAAAGAGGGCAGACTTCTTACCTCAGGCGGCATGGGTACGATGGGTTATTCTGTGCCTGCGGCAATAGGTGCAAAAATGGCTGACAACAGCAGAGCAACAGTTGCTATATGCGGTGACGGAGCTTTTCAGATGTCGTTCATGGAGCTTGCAACAGCCGTTCAGTTCGGCGTTGATATAAAGGTGGTAGTAATGACAAACAACCGCCTTGGCATGGTAAGAGAGCTTCAGACAAACGGCTATCATGACAGACAGACAGCAGTTTTTCTTGACGGCTCTCCTGACTTTATCAAGCTCGCAGAAGCTTATGGCATACCTGCAATGAGAGTTTATGACGATGCGACCATGGAAAAGGGCGTTGAGATGCTCGCTGAGCATAAGGGTATATGCCTTGTTGAAGTCGTTGTGGATAAGGATATGCCAACATTATAAGGCCAATATTTTAACTATCTGTAGCGTTTACAGTATATAGCGTTTACGTTCAAAAAATCTTAATAATAAGCTGGTATAATAAAAAATCAAGGAAAGGTTTCCTTATGGAGGTTGATTTATGAAACATACGATCTCAGTTCTTGTAGAAAACCACAGCGGTGTTCTATCAAGAATTTCCGGACTGTTTTCAAGACGTGGGTTCAATATCGAGAGCCTTGCAGTAGGTCCAACTCATGACCCTGACGTTTCAAGAATAACGATAGTTGCTGACGGTGACGAGCATACAGTTGAGCAGATTGAGAAACAGCTCAATAAGCTTATAGAGGTCATCAAGGTAAAGACATTTGAGGCTAATGAGTATCTCGCAAGAGAGCTTATGATAGTCAAGGTGTCTGCGGTCGCAAACAGACGCAGTGAGATAATGACTATTGCGGATATCACAGGGGCTAAGGTCATGGATATAACGCTTACGACAATGACATTGGAGCTTTGCGACACTTACGCTCACCTTTGCAGATTTGAGGAGGTCATAGCACCTTACGGAATAATCGAAATGGTAAGAACAGGCACTATCGCAATAGAGAAAGGCTCTGACACATTCAATGCAGGCAAATAAACTTTGATTATATAGCCGAAAGGCTACATAAAATAAATCTTAAATTTCTGAATTTGGAGGAATTAACAATGGCACAGGCAAGAATATTCTATCAGCAGGATTGCGACATTAACGTACTCAAGGGTAAGAGAGTTGCCATTATCGGTTACGGTTCACAGGGTCACGCTCATGCACTCAACCTTAAGGAGAGCGGTGTTGACGTAGTAGTAGGTCTTTACGAAGGTTCTAAGAGCTGGGCAAAGGCTGAGCAGCAGGGTCTTACAGTTATGACAACTGAGGAAGCTGCAAAGACATCTGACATCATCATGATCCTTATTCCTGATGAGAAGCAGGCTGCACTTTATAAGAAATCTATCGAGCCATACCTCACAGAGGGTAAGACTCTTGCATTCGCACACGGATTTAACATTCACTTTGGCTGCATCGTACCACCAAAGAATGTCAATGTTATCATGATCGCACCTAAGGCTCCTGGTCACACAGTACGTTCTGAGTATCAGGCTGGTAAGGGTACACCTTGCCTTATCGCAGTTGAGCAGGACGCAACAGGTAACGCACAGGATATCGGACTTGCATATGCACTTGGTATCGGTGGAGCAAGAGCAGGTGTTCTTGAGACAACATTCAGAACAGAAACAGAAACAGACCTCTTCGGTGAGCAGGCAGTTCTCTGCGGCGGTGTTTGCGCACTTATGCAGGCTGGTTTTGAAACACTTTGCGAAGCTGGTTATGACCCAAGAAACGCATACTTTGAGTGTATCCATGAGATGAAGCTCATCGTTGACCTTATCTATCAGTCAGGTTTCGAGGGCATGAGATATTCTATCTCTAACACAGCTGAGTACGGCGACTACATCACAGGTCCAAAGATCGTTACTGAGGACACTAAGAAGGCTATGAAGAAGGTTCTGTCTGATATTCAGGACGGTACATTCGCTAAGGACTTCCTCCTTGATATGTCTGACGCAGGTTCACAGGTACACTTCAAGGCTATGAGAAAGCTCCACGCTGAGCATCCTTCTGAGAAGGTTGGTAAGGAGATCAGAAAGCTCTACAGCTGGAACAACGATGACGAGAAGCTCATCAACAACTAATTTGCAGATAAATATTATTGCATAAAAAGAGAACGACTTGCAGTGCAGGTCGTTCTTTTTTGTTTAAAGAAAAAATGGACGAAAAAATTTTTTTCGTCCATAAAAAATCAGCTTTTGCTTGTTTTAACATATGACCAGCCATTGCCGAGGTTATCTTCGCCCCCTGATGAGCTTATGGGTGAGCGGTAAATATAGTAATGGTCATAAATGGTATAAAATTTCACTGTCAAGCCGTCGCTGTCGATGTATGTAACGTTCCTGCGCTCCAGCTCCTCAAGCTCTTTCTTCACAGACTTGCAGGCATTGTTTTCAGTGAGCGATTTAATGGAGCATTTGCCCTTTGGTAGTGTCGGCTTTTCACATGAAATGCTTTCTATCATAAACTCCGCAGTGGTCTGAAAGTTAGCCTTATTGTCATCAAAAACGGCTTTTATCTGGCTGTCGGAGCGCATATAGTGCTGATGCCAGAAGCCGAGTGCTACTGCAAGAATAACGACTATCCAAATTATCCACTTGACTTTTCTGCCTGTCGACCATTTGCGAAGCTTGCCGTCAGCACCCATATCTTTCTCGCTGACAATTGGATTTATCTGCTCGCTCATTATTTTACGAACGCCTCCAATCTGTAGATAGGCATACCCATGTCTGAGAATTTCTTCTCATATTCCGTTACGATATTGCCCTCGAAGCCGCTGTTGTGAAGGTCGAGAGAAATGTTTTTAAGTCCGTAATTTGCCGCAGAGAACTCCTCCAAGGAGAACTCAAAGAAGTGCATATTGTCGGTCTTTTGGTATATCTCGCCTTTGTCCACAAGAATACGTCTGTATATTTCAAGAAAAGCTCGGTATGTGAGCCTATGACGTGCATATGTATTTTTAGGATATGGACAGCTAAAGTTAAGATAGATACACTCCACTGACTTTTCAGGGATAAAGCAATCCAGATATTCAGCCTCGCCCCTTGCAAATCTCAGGTTCGGTATGCCCTCGTCTATAGCCATTTGTGCGGCGTCAACTATAACGTTACTGCTTTTTTCTACTGCAAGGAAATTCTTGTCAGGATTTCTCTTGGCTATCTCTCTTGCAAACTGACCCTTTCCACAGCCTATCTCCAGCACAAGTGGATTGCTGTTTCCGAATATCTTCTCAAAGTCAATAAGCTGTTTGTTTGATTTGTCCTGAAAATTCTTCTCGTCACGGTCAAGATATAAAATATAATCTCCGCAGGCTTCAAGACGTGCCTCAAGATTTTTCTTTCTTCTCATTCTCATATGGGATAAACTCTCCTGTTATTTATTAGAATATTTGTGCAGAAAATAGTCCTTGTCAGACGTGACCTTTAGCCACTGCACAGCCGACCCTGTGAGCATATTTTCATAAGGATAAACTGTGAGCATGACTTCGGGTGTGTCCTCACCGCTGAAATGAGGGGTCACCTTAAAAGCTATCTCGCAGTTGAGCCGTTGGACGACCTCTTCCTCGGTGAGCTTTCTGAAAAGCACTGAGGTGTCCTTTTCGGTGATAGGTATTTTGGTAAACTTCGCCTGATAAATTTTCTTGCCGTCCTTTTTGGTGACAAGTGAAAAGCCATGCTTCACAAGGGTTATCTTTCCGCCATGGTTTTCGTAGTATTCAAGGTTTGAAAAGGTAACACGTCCGTCATTGACAGCTTCACCGGATATCGAAACGCAAAGTCCTTTGTCTGACGCTTTCCCTGCACTCTCCACTCCGAAAGCAAAGGGAAGTCCGTCTATCATTATCTCTCCGCAGGTGGAAAACTGCAACTTCACCTGCTTCTTCTTTAAGCCTGCAAATGGATTTTTCATGACAACTCCTATATTAAAGGTCGATCTGCACGCCGCCAACAGGTCTTATGGACAGCACATAGCATGAGCCTTCACCGAATACTCTCTCCATTTCAGCTTTGAAAGCTTCAAGCTTCTTTTCAGGTACGAACGCTTGGATAGTTCCTGCAAAGCCACCGCCGTGAACTCTGCAAGCGCCCTCACCGCCAAGAGCCTGCTTTGCAAGATACAGAGCAAGTGAAAGACCCTGCTCGTTTGGGGCGGAAGAAGCATAGATGTTCTGAAGATATTTGAATGATGAATCTCCTGATTCATTGATAAGGCTCAGGAAAGCGTCAAAGTCGCCCTCTGAAAGTGCGGAAGCTTCCTTGCCAACTCTCTCGTTATCGTCAAAGAAGTGGAGCGCTCTAAGCACAGCTCTGTCACTGCACTTTTCTCTAACAGCGCAGATGTTTTCAAGAAGCTGTTCCTTTGTTATCTCTCTCAGCACCTTTTTGCCAAAGAAAGCCGCAACAGACTTCATTTCCGCAGGGATAGCCGCATACTCAGGGGTGAGGTCGGCATGGTTGCCCTTAGTGTCAACGATACACAGTGCGTGACCGCTTTTTGTGAAATCGAACTTTACAGAGTCGATAACAGGGTGCTTTTCGTCAGCAAAGTCGATAGTGATAAATCCGCCTACTGATGAAGCCATTTGGTCCATAAGACCTGACGGCTTGCCAAAATATACATTTTCCGCAAACTGAGCTATCTGAGCTATTTCCACAGCAGAAACCTCGCCCTCATTGTAAAGACCATTGAGGATAGTGCCGATAAGCACTTCATAAGCCGCAGATGAAGAAAGTCCAGAGCCTTTGAGTACGTTTGAAGTAGCATAAGCCTTGAAGCCCCCGGCATTGTGACCATTCTTTTTAAAGCCTGCGGACATACCTCTTATAAGTGCCGCTGATGTGTTTTTCTGCTCCTCGTAGATCGTATCGTCATCAACGTTCACAGTGTCCATTGGGAAGCCCTCGGACTTTATTGTAATAACGTTCTCTTCGTTGTCAGGAGCGACAGCAGCGATAACGTCAAGTGAAACGCCTGCCGCAAGAACGCAGCCGAAGTTGTGGTCGGTGTGGTTGCCGCCTACCTCAGTTCTGCCTGGAGCTGAGAAGAAAGCAGTTGGCTTTTCACCGAAAAGCTTTTCAAACTCATCTGCAACTCTGTTATATCTTTCTCTCTGAAACGCCGTCATGTCGGCTGTGTAGACCTCGTCAAGTGTGTATTTTTTCATTATGTATATCCTCCGAACGTAAATTTAAGTATACTTTGTTATTATACAACATTTATGCTTTTTTTTCAAGTACAATTTTTTAAACAAGTGAGGAGGTGAGAATGAGAAATGAGGAGTGTTAAGAATGAGGAATGAGGAATTATGGTATCGCCTGGCGGCGATTTATTTTATTGCAAAAATGTCAAATCAACGGGCGAACACTGTTCGCCCCTACATACAAACAGCGTATTTACGTTGACTGTAGGGGACGGCGCCCTCGACGTCCCGCTTGTTTAAGCCTTTTGCAACACTCTTGTATCGCCTGTCGGCAATCTATTTTTTGTTGCTCAAATCGTGCGCTGCACGTTTCATGTGTGCGTGTATGTGTGCCAAGTGTGCCTATAGGTGAATTTTTGCACAGAAGCTCCCTTAATATTTTATGCAAACTGACAAAATTGCCGTAAGCAAACTTTTTATAACACTCTATTGGTGCTTTAAATCAAAAAAGCTGTTGCATTTTGGTGAAATTTGTGGTATAATTACTTGTGTCTATTTTAATTATTGTTTATTTTTACCGACCACGAAAAAATGGTCGGTGCAGTGAAAGGAAAGATTTATTGTATGAAAAAACTAATGCTTGGAAACGAGGCGTTTGCAAGAGGTCTGTATGAGGCAGGCTGTAAGGTGGTATCATCTTACCCTGGTACTCCGTCAACTGAGATAACAGAAGCTGTTGCAAAATATGACGAGGTATATGCTGAGTGGGCGCCTAATGAAAAGGTGGCAATGGAAGTGGCTCTTGGTGCTTCTATAGGCGGTGCAAGAAGCTTCTGCGGAATGAAGCACGTTGGTCTTAACGTTGCCGCTGACCCTCTTTACACAGCAGGCTACACAGGTGTAACAGCAGGTATGGTAATAGCTGTCGCCGATGACCCTGGTATGCACTCGTCACAGAACGAGCAGGATTCACGTCACCATGCTATCGCTTCTAAGACAATGATGATAGAGCCTTCCGATTCAGGAGAGTGCAAGGAGTTTGCTAAGGCTGCTTTCGAGCTTTCTGAAAAGTTCGATGTTCCTGTTATCGTAAGACTGTCCACCAGAGTTTCTCACTCTCAGTCAGCCGTTGAGCTTTGCGAGAGAGAGGAAAGGGAGAATATCCCATATGAAAAGAATATCCAGAAGTATGTTATGATGCCTGGTAACGCTATCCGCCGTCACCCTGTTGTTGAGGCAAGAATGAAGGCTATCGCTGATTATGCTGAAACTTCACCTCTCAACAAGGTAGAGATGAACGATACAAAGATAGGCGTTATCACAAGCGGTATCTCATATCAGTATGCTAAAGAGGCTCTGGGCGACAAGGCTTCATATCTCAAACTCGGTATCGTAAACCCAATGCCAATTCAGATAATAAAGGACTTTGCCGCAAAGTGCGAAAAGGTCTATGTAATCGAGGAGCTTGACGATGTTATCGAAACACACTGCAAGAAGAACGGTGTGAACGTTATCGGCAAGGAGCTTTTCAGCCTTATGGGTGAGATATCACAGACTATCGTTGCCGAAAAGATACTTGGCGAGAAGAATGAGTATATCACATTTGAGGATAACGTGCCTGTAAGACCTCCTGTTATGTGTCCGGGATGTCCTCACAGAGGTCTGTTCTATTGCCTGCATAAGCTGGGCGTTATGGTATCAGGCGATATCGGCTGCTATACCCTTGGTGCAACAGCACCGCTTTGTGCTATGGATTCAACTATCTGCATGGGTGCTTCTATCAGCGGACTTCACGGCTTCAACAAGGCAAGAGGTGCAGAGGCTGAGAAGAAGTCTGTTGCCGTTATCGGTGACTCTACATTCATGCACAGCGGTATGACAGGTCTTGTGAACGTTGCATATAACTCCACAAATTCAACTGTTATCATTCTCGATAACTCTATCACAGGTATGACGGGTCATCAGCAGAACCCTACAACTGGTAAAAACCTTAAGGGCGACCCTGCTTATGCCGTTGACCTTGAAATGCTCTGCCATTCACTTGGTATCAAGAGCGTAAGAGTCGTTGACCCATATCATATGGCTGAAACAGAGGCTGTTATCAAGGAAGAGCTTGCCAAGGAAGAACCAAGCGTTATTATTTCAAGACGTCCATGCGCACTTCTTAAATATGTAAAGCACAATCCACCGCTCAAGGTAAACAAGGATAAGTGCGTTGGCTGTAAGCAGTGCCTGAAGATAGGCTGTCCTGCTATATCTATCCATGACGGCAAGTGCGTTATCGACCATACACAGTGCGTAGGCTGCGGCATATGCAAGGAAATGTGTAAGCTGGGTGCGATATGCGACTAATGATAACATATATTTCGAGGTGTAAATAATGAAAACAAGATCAATTATGATAGTGGGCGTAGGCGGACAGGGTTCACTGCTTGCGTCAAGAATAATAGGAAACGTGCTTCTCTCACAGGGGTTTGATGTCAAGGTCAGCGAGGTACACGGAATGAGCCAGCGTGGCGGCTCTGTTGTTACATACGTTAAGTACGGCAGCGAGGTATGCTCGCCTGTAGTTGAAAAAGGCGAAGCTGATATCATCATCAGCTTTGAACAGCTTGAAGCCGCAAGATATGTTTCATATCTCAAGAAGGGCGGACATATCATCACTTCAACTCAGCAGATAGACCCAATGCCTGTTATCACAGGTGCGGCTGTTTATCCTGAGGATATCATAGGCAAGCTTAAAGCAGAGGGCGTTGACGTTATCGCTGTTGACGCACTGGCACTTGCGGAGCAGGCTGGTACTGCAAAGGCTTCAAACGTTGTTCTCATGGGCGTTGTGTCAACTAAAATGGCTTTTGACGAGGACGTTTGGCAGAAGGCTCTTGAAAACTGTGTTCCTGCAAAGTTCCTTGAACTGAATAAAAAGGCGTTCGCTCTCGGCAGAGAGGTAAAATAATGGACGAGATAAGCGGTCTTATCATAAAAATGACCGAGTTTTTCGCTGGCGACCCGAAACGTATACAGCACTTTATAAAGGTGCATACCTTTGCCCGTGTTATCGGCAGGGCAGAGGGACTTGATATCCGCACTATGTATTGTCTTGATGTTGCGTCGGTGGTGCATGATATCGGCATAAAGCCTGCGGAGGAGAGATACGGCAAGGGTCACTGCGGAGGCAAATTGCAGGAGCAGCTAGGCCCTGAGCCTGCACAAGAAATGCTCGGAGAGCTTGACTTTGACGAGGATATCATAGACAGGGTGTGCTTTCTTATCGCACATCATCACACCTATGAGGGCGCCCAGGGGCTTGACTGGCAGATACTCTTGGAAGCAGATTTCCTTGTGAACGCTTTCGAGGACAGCCTTTCCAAAGAGAGCATAAAAAGCTTCCGTGACAAGGTGTTCAAAACGAAAACAGGCATTAAGATGCTTGAAGAAATGTACGGTGTATGATACTTGTGCAAAGTTGATACCCGAGTAATATGACCGAAACCATTTTAACAGGAGGTGTGTTCCAATGGGAAAATATTGGAACGAAGAGATCGAGTGCATGGCGCACGAGGACATGAAAAAACTCCAGAGCGAAAGACTTGTCAAACAGGTCAAGCACGTCTGGGACAATGTGCCATACTACAAGAAGCTTATGGAAGAAAAGGGCGTAACGCCTGATGATATCCACGGCATTGAGGACCTGCACAAGCTGCCGTTCCTTTCAAAGGCTGATCTGCGTGAGGCTTATCCTTACGGTCTGCTTGCAAAGCCGCTTTCAGAGTGCGTGAGAATACATTCTACAAGCGGAACCACAGGCAAGAGAGTTGTGGCTTTCTATACTCAGCATGATATCGACCTTTGGGAAAATTGCTGTGCAAGAGCTATAGTTGCCGCAGGCGGAACAAAAGACGACGTTTGCCACGTTGCATATGGCTATGGACTTTTTACAGGCGGAGCAGGTCTTAACGGCGGCTCTCATAAGGTGGGCTGTCTTACACTGCCGATGTCATCAGGAAACACAGAAAGACAGATACAGTTCATGCAGGATCTCGGTTCTACTATCCTGTGCTGTACTCCGTCATATGCCGCTTATATAGGTGAAACTGTAAAGGAAATGGGCATAAAGCCAGAGGAGCTTACGCTCAAAGCTGGTATCTTCGGTGCTGAGCCTTGGACGGATGAAATGCGTCACGAGATAGAGAGTCTTCTTGGTATCAAGGCTTACGATATCTATGGCCTGACAGAAACAAGCGGTCCTGGCGTAGCTTTCGAGTGCGAAGCACAGTCTGGTATGCACATCAATGAGGACAACTTTATCGCAGAGATAATCGACCCTGACACAGGAGAGGTGCTTCCTGAAGGCTCAAAGGGCGAGCTTGTATTCACAAGTATCACAAAGGAAGCTTTCCCTCTGCTGAGATACAGAACAAGAGATATTTGTATTCTTACAAGAGAGAAATGCTCATGTGGCAGAACTCTCGTCAAAATGTGCAAGCCAATGGGCAGAAGCGACGATATGCTCATCATTAAGGGCGTAAACGTGTTCCCATCGCAGATAGAGTCAGTGCTTCTTAAGATATCAAAGGCAAGCCCTAACTATCAGATAGTCGTTGACAGGGTGAACAATTCTGATACTTTCGAGATAAGAGTCGAGCTTAATGACGATATGTTCTCTGATACTGTCAAGTCTATCGAGGATCTTGAAAAGAAGATATCCAACGATATCCATAATATCCTTGGCATCAAGGCGAAGATAAGACTTGTTGAGCCAAAGAGCATTCCACGTTCTGAGGGCAAGGCAGTAAGAGTTATCGACAAGAGAAAGCTTGTCTAAAAGACAGGGGGTAATTTTATGACAGTAAAACAGCTTTCGGTTTTTATTGAAAACAGACCTGGCAGATTGTCTGCCGTTACAAAAATACTTGGGGATAATGATGTGAATATCCGTGCAATGTCGCTTGCTGACACAAAGGATTTCGGTATTCTCAGACTTATCGTTGACGATTTTGAAAAAGCAGTTTCAGCCTTGAAAACAGAGGGCTTTTCCGTTACTACCACTCAGGTGCTTGCAGTGGAGATAAATGACCGCCCAGGCGGACTTTCAGAAGCAATGAAAGCTCTCTACAATGACAACATCAGCGTTGAGTATATGTATTCTGCATTTATAAACACTAAGGAAAACACGGCTTATCTTATCCTTAGAGTGGAGAACGTTACAGCCGCTCTGGAAGCTTTGAGTGAAGCAGGATTTGCACTTATCTCACAGCAGGAATTGGCAAGCATCTAGCTGATTAGTAAATACTAACTGAAAAATCACATAAAATCTATGTGAAATTTTTATGAAATGCCGAAAACCTCTTGATTTTTTCAGAAAATGTGTTATTATATAAGTATAGTATTTGATATGATACTTGTAGAATTTATGCAAGGAGGTCTGTGAAAATGGCTTATAAGATTAGTGATGAGTGCATCGGCTGCGGCGCTTGCATGGACGCATGTCCAGTAGGAGCTATCTCCGAGGCTGACGGTAAGTGTGCTATTAACGCTGACGAGTGCATCGACTGCGGTTCTTGCGCAGGTACTTGCCCTGTAGGAGCACCTCAGGCTGAGTAATTTACTTAAACTAAGAGAAAACGTCTGTCATATGGCAGGCGTTTTTTTGCACTTATTTTTTGTGTATTAGTTTTCAGCACATTATCATAAAACTGTCACATTGGAGGAATATAATATAAACACAATAAGAGAAAGACAAAAAGATGAAATTTACACATATACTTTTTTCTCCATATATACTTCATATACTTCAAAAAGGGAACGCTGGCTTGTGCCTGCGTTCTTTTTTTGCGTGGGTGATTTTGTGGATAGATATGTAAAATATCGTGGAAAATATGGGCTTTTGTATCGCAGGTGTCCGTTTTTCGGTATTATTAATAAAAGTTTTGCGAAATTTGTTAAAAGTGATAAAAATAGAACCCTTATTGTCGTTCCTGGGATATAAAGTGTACAATGGTTGTAACTTAACGTTCATATAAACTTCATAAACGAACGAAAAATCGGCTTGAAAATTACAATTTGATTACAATGCCCCTTGACTTTTGTAACCTTATTCATTATAATATGGTTTAGTTTATCACATTTGAAAGGAGCGTTCTGAATTGGGTTATTTGAAGTCGGGGATATCCCGCTGTGTGGCTGTGCTTTCTGCCTGTGGAGTTGTGACAGTATCTGCTGTAACTTTTGCGACACTTGATAAAAACGTTATCCAGCCATGTGCGGTCATGCCGCCTGAAAATGCAAAGGTCATTTCTGCTGTTTCTGACAAGGAAACATCTGAGCAGATCGGGGATATCACAACTGTTTTTACAACATCAGCCGTCAAGGAAACTGCGAAAAATTCTCAGACCGAGGCTGTTAAGGCTGTAAAAACTGCAAAAAGCGAAACAACAAAGTCAGCTTCCGAAACAGCTTTGAGATCAGAGAGCGTAACGACCTCTGTAATATCACAGAAGCCAGCGTCAGTGACCGCAGTGCAGAGCGTGACTTCCGCTGACACAAAGCTTAGCATATCAGTAAGCCTTGTGACAAAGAAAACTCAGCAGGCTTCAAAGTCTGAAACAAAGGTTTCTGCTGTTACTTCCGTCCCTGTCAGCACTACTGACAGCGATACTGTTGCTTCAAAGGCTACAAAAAAGACTACAACAGTGAAAACTACTACTGCAAAAACTACTACCACTGCAAAAACAACAACTGCCCCTGTTACGACCACAACGCCTGGGGTGACTACTACCAAGAAAAAGACCACCACCGCTAAGGTGACAACAACTAAAAAGCCTGTTACAACTACAATCACTGCGCCTGTTGTCGACAACGGCAAGACCCCTGCACAGCGACTTAATTCTGCAGTGCTTGATCCAAAGGCGACGCTCAGCGCAAAGGAAGAAAAGATACTTCTGAAATATCTCCATAAGATAATATCAGATGATATGACAAACTACGAAAAGGCTGTGGCTTGCTACGATTATATTATAAAGAACACGGTCTACGATTACGGCGGCTGGGCAAATCCTGTCAAGGCTGTTCTTGAGGACGGTTACGGCACTTGCACAGAATATTCTTACGTTTACGCTGCAATGCTCAACTACATAGGCTTTGACGCAAAGACCGTTGACGGCAAGACCGCTATGGCGGCAGGCGGTTATGGCTATCATATGTGGGTGGAGGTAACGATAAACGGTCAGGTATATGTTATGGACCCTCAGGTGGACGATAACATGAGCTGGGGAGCGTATATCTCCCATGACCGCTTCTGCAAGACCTACAGCGAGGTCAAGGGCAAGTATATAAAAGATTGATATTGTATCGGGTGGAGTTATCTGCCCGATATTTTTTTAATGATTGCGTGTAGTTTTTTTCAGTACGTTTATTTGTACATTAAATAAGAATATCCGGCACTCTTTTTGTGACAAATTTTTCAGCCTATCCTATAGACAAAAGGAAAAAAGCATGATATAATTATTCTTGATACATTGTCGGCAAATGCCGAACGTCATTTTGTACAGGAGGATAATTGATGACGGAAAATTCCACAAAGATAACGAAAAAACCTGCGACATCAGTGAAGAAAAACAGCTCTGTCAAAGGTTCGTCAAAGAATAAGAAAAGAAAGAAAAAACGCAACAATATCGGCATTATCTGCGGCACTGCGGCAGCGGCTATCGTGATAGTTGTGGGCGGAGGATATTTCATTGGAAGAGCTTACTATAGCAACAGATTTCTGAGCGGCACAACAGTGAATGGCGTTGACGTGGGCGGAAAGACATTTGAACAGGCTTGCGATCTGCTCGGGGTGAATGATATGCCTTATGAGCTTACGGTCAAAACTATCGACGGTACGCCTGTTGTTTTCAAGACGGCTGATTTTGATTACAGACTAAGCGGCAAGGACGAGCTTCAGAAGATCTATGACAGCGTGAACAGAAAAACATGGTTCTCTGGATTTATACAGAACTCCATCTATAGCTTTAATGAGGACATCACATTTGATGTTGAGAAGCTTCAGAAGCTTGTGGAGAAAGCAAACTGGGGCGATGTTGAAACTGCCGATGCAAAGCTTGGCCTTAACGAGGATAAGACGGCTTATGTTATCACCCCTGAGGTGCAGGGAAACAAGATAACCGATATGAAAAAGCTTGAAGCTTGTGTTACGCAAAGCGTGGCGGCAGGCGAGCTTAGCGTTGAGCTTGACAAGGACACAGGTTGTTATTCTCTTCCAGAGGTGAAGAGCGCAGACCTTGAGGACGATTGCAAGAAACGAAATGATGTTTTCCAGCTTTCTGTCACATACGATTTTGACTACACCACAGAAACTCTCACGGGCGAGGAGCTTATGAAGATGATAAAGCTCAAAGATGACGGAAGCTACACTGTGGATAGAAAAAAAGCCATGGAGTATGTGGAAAAGCTCGCAAAGAAGTATGATACATATAATACTAAGAGAAAATTCCACGCCACTTTGCAGGGCGACATAATCGTGCCGACAAGCTCCGATGCTAAATACGGCTGGTGGATAGATCAGGAAAAGACTTGTGACGATCTTGTGGATATGCTTGAAAAGGGCGAGAGCGTTGACAAGGTGGACCCTATCTATTACAGTACCGGTTATTTTGACTTTACAGGCGTTGAGTCTGCGAGAAGCAAGGACGATGATATAGGCGACACTTATATTGAGATAGACCTTACCGACCAGCACTTGTGGTATTATGAAAAGGGCAAGAAAAAGCTCGATACCTATATAGTTTCAGGTCAGACCACATCTGAGGCGAGAACAACTCTCCCTGGTGTTTATAAGCTGTGGTCAAAGGAGACCAACAAGCGTATGAAAGACACAAATGCCGACGGCGACGAGTGGGATACAAAGTGCAACTTCTGGAACAACGTTTCTCTCTGCGGAATAGGTCTTCACGATTCAACGTGGCGAGGCGGATATTTCGGCGGTGAGATATACAAATACAACGGCTCACATGGCTGTATAAATATGAGCTATGACGACGCCAAATATGTTTATGACAACGTGCCTTACGGTACGCCTGTTGTTATGTACTACAAGTCTGCGGATAAATAATAAGGACGGTCAAGGTATCATGCCTTGACCGCTTTTTGTAAGGAGTGTTTTTTATGGAAAAGATATTATACAGAGAGGGCTTTACGGCTGAGGAGCTTCCAAACGAGGTGATAGAGCGTATCAAAGGCGTTTCCTATAAGGAAAATCCCTATGTGAAGTTGTGCGACCTTGCCTATCTGCGTGTGAGATATTATGACTTTGAGCATAAGGTGCAGTCGGGGGAGCTTATCGTGGCGAGAAAGCTTGCGCAGGAGGTTCTGGATATCTTCTATGAGCTTTTTGAGGGCGGTTATGAGATAGAAAAGATCAGGCTCGTGGACGAGTATGACGCTGATGATGAAAGGTCAATGGCGGATAACAATTCTTCTGCCTTCAACTATAGGGTGGTGGCTGGTACCAACACTATTTCGGCTCACAGCTACGGCAGGGCGATAGACATAAACCCTCTTATAAATCCTTATATAGTGGGGAATAAGGTCATGCCTGCCAATGCTACAGAGTATGCAGACCGTGACAAGGCTTTTGATCACAAGATTGACAGAACAGACCTTTGCTATTGCATTTTCAGGCGTCACGGCTGGAAATGGGGTGGCGACTGGAACAATTCTAAGGATTATCAGCATTTTTACAAAGAGTACGATTCTCCGCTGAAAATGGCTGTAAATAAGCTGAAAAGAGCGTTGTTGCGTTAGTTTTCAAGGCTTACCTAGAAAAGTGATATGAAATCATAAGTTATATATGTATACCGATTAACTAAAAATTAATAATGAATTTATGCAAGTTTTATCATTCGCTCTTGCATTTTGCTGTGATGTGTGTTATAATGATTAAGCCGTCAAAAAAGACGGCAAAAGGCTATTTTCTTGCATTTGTGCGAAAAACCACGCTTTGAGTTTATTTGCACTTATGCAGGATTGCAGGATTTTAATTTCTTCCTGCAAATATTTTGTTAAAAACAGCTAAAAATCGGCTATGAGCCGTGAAATAACATACGTTGCTAAACGATAAGCTATAATTTTTTTTACAGTTTGGCAGGAAAGGGTGATAAAAATGGAACGCATGGAGGATATGACTAATGTAAAAAGCCTGTATTCACCGAAATTCGAGCATGATAACTGCGGAATAGGTGCTGTTGTGAACATTAAGGGCAAAAAGAGCCACGATACTGTTGCAAATGCGCTGACTATCGTTGAAACGCTTGAGCATCGTGCTGGTAAGGACGCAGAGGGCAAAACAGGTGACGGAGTAGGTATCCTGCTTCAGATCTCACATAAATTCTTCAAGAAGATCGCCGCCGCTGAGCTTGGAATCACGCTTGGCGAGGAGAGAGATTATGCTGTTGGTATGTTCTTCTTCCCACAGAACGAGCTTGCGAGAAATCAGGCAAAGAAGATGTTTGAGATAATCGCCGAAAAAGAGGGTCTGGAGATCCTTGGCTGGAGAGTCGTTCCTGCAAAGCCTGAGGTGCTTGGCAAGAGAGCTGCTGAGTGTATGCCTGCCATAATGCAGTGCTTCATCAAGCGTCCAAAGGGTGTTAAAAAGGGTCTTGACTTTGACCGCAAGCTATATGTTGCAAGACGTGTGTTCGAGCAGTCAAATGAGGACACCTACGTTGTATCACTTTCAAGCAGAACTATAGTATATAAAGGAATGTTCCTTGTGCAGGATCTCAGAAAGTTCTTCCCTGACCTTCAGGATAAGGACTACGAGTCTGCTATCGCTATGGTACATTCAAGATTTTCTACCAACACAAACCCAAGCTGGCAGAGGGCGCATCCTAACAGAATGATCGTTCACAACGGTGAGATAAACACTATCAGAGGCAATGCTGATAAAATGCTCGCTCGTGAGGAAACGATGAAGTCTGAGCATTTGAAGGGCGATCTTGATAAGGTCACACCTGTTGTAAACACAGAAGGCTCTGACTCTGCAATGCTCGACAACACACTTGAATTTTTGGTCATGAGTGGAATGGATCTGCCACTGGCTGTCATGATAACGATCCCTGAGCCATGGGATAACAACGGCACGATGAGTCAGGCTAAGAAAGATTTCTATCAGTATTACGCAACTATGATGGAGCCATGGGACGGACCTGCTTCTATCCTTTTCTCTGATGGAGATATCATGGGTGCAGTGCTTGACAGAAACGGTCTGCGTCCGTCAAGATATTATATCACAAAGGACGGCAATCTTATCCTTTCATCTGAGGTTGGCGCACTTCCTATCCCGTCAGACAATATCGTTGAAAAGGAAAGACTTCGCCCAGGCAAAATGCTTCTTGTTGATACTGTTCAGGGCAGAGTTATCGACGATGACGAGCTTAAGGAATACTATGCTTCAAAGCAGCCTTACGGCGAGTGGCTTGACAGCAACCTTGTCAGACTTAAAGACCTTAAGATACCAAACATCAAGGTAGAGGAACACGGCTACGAGGAAAGACAGAGACTTCAGAAAGCTTTTGGCTATACCTATGAGGACGTTATGACATCTATCCTGCCAATGGCAAAGAACGGCTCTGAGTCTATTGCCGCTATGGGTACAGACAGCCCGCTTGCGGTGCTTTCAAAAGAGCCTCAGCCACTGTTCAACTACTTCAAACAGCTCTTTGCACAGGTAACAAATCCTCCTATAGACGCTATCAGAGAGGAAATAGTTACCTCCACAACTGTCTATATCGGTGAGGACGGCAACATTCTTGAAGAAAAGCCTGAAAACTGCAAGGTAATGAAGATACACGACCCTATCCTTACCTCGACAGATATCCTTAAAATAAAGAATATGCACATTCCTGGCTTTAAGGTAGCTGTTATCCCTATACTTTATTATAAGAACACAAGACTTGAAAAGGCTATAAACAGACTTTATATAGAAGCAGACAAGGCGTTCAGCGAGGGCGCAAATATCCTTATCCTTTCAGACAGGGGAGTTGACGAGAACCACCTTGCTATCCCGTCACTGCTTGCAGTATCAGCGCTTCATCAGCACCTTGTTGTTACAAAGAAGAGAACATCTCTTGCTATTATCCTCGAAAGCGGCGAGCCTAGAGAAGTTCATCACTTTGCAACACTGCTTGGCTATGGTGCTTCCGCTATCAACCCTTATCTTGCTCAGGAAACTATCCACGAGCTTATTGCTGACGACCTTCTCGACAAGGATTACTATGCCGCTGTTGACGATTATAATGCGGCTGTTCTCCATGGTATCGTAAAGATAGCTTCAAAAATGGGTATCTCTACTATACAGTCATATCAAGGCTCACAGATATTCGAGGCTATCGGTATCGGTCAGGACGTTATAAACAAGTATTTCACAGGCACTGTCAGCAGGATAGGCGGTATCACAATATCTGACATCGAGAAAAATGTTGACAGACTTCATACATCAGCCTTTGACCCTCTTGGACTTGGCACAGACACAGAGCTTGAATCAAGAGGAAGCCACAAGTTCAGAAGCGGCAAGGAGGAGCATCTCTACAATCCTCAGTCTATCTATCTGCTCCAGCAGGCTGCAAGGACTGGCGACTATGAAACATACAAGAAGTATTCAAAGCTTATCTCTGAGGAAATGGACCCTGTGAACATCAGAGGTCTTATGGATTTCAACTTTGCTGAAAATCCTGTTCCGCTGGAGGAAGTTGAGAGCGTTGACTCTATTGTAAGAAGATTTAAGACGGGCGCTATGTCCTACGGCTCTATCTCGCAGGAAGCTCATGAAGCACTTGCTATCGCAATGAACAGACTTCACGGCAAGTCAAACTCAGGCGAGGGCGGTGAGAGCCTTGACAGACTTCTCACAAAGGGTACTTCTGAGGACAGATGTTCAGCTATCAAGCAGGTGGCTTCGGGACGTTTCGGTGTAACTTCAAGATACCTCACATCTGCTGATGAGATACAGATAAAAATGGCACAGGGCGCAAAGCCTGGCGAGGGCGGACATCTTCCTGGCAAAAAGGTTTATCCATGGATAGCTAAAACAAGACACTCCACACCTGGCGTGTCGCTTATCTCACCTCCGCCACACCACGATATCTATTCTATCGAGGACTTGGCTCAGCTTATCTATGACCTGAAAAACGCAAACAAGAACGCAAGAATTTCTGTAAAGCTCGTTTCTGAGTGCGGTGTTGGTACAGTTGCGGCAGGCGTTGCAAAGGCAGGCGCAGGTGTTATCCTTATCTCAGGCTATGACGGCGGTACAGGTGCGGCTCCGAGAAACTCTATCTACAATGCAGGACTTCCATGGGAGCTTGGACTTGCAGAAGCACATCAGACCCTTATCAAGAACGGTCTTAGAAACAAGGTCGTTATCGAAACAGACGGCAAGCTCATGACAGGCCGTGACGTTGTTATCGCAGCGATCCTTGGCGCAGAGGAGTTCGGCTTTGCAACAGCTCCGCTGATAACACTCGGCTGTGCAATGATGAGAGTATGTAATCTTGATACTTGTCCATTTGGTGTTGCAACACAGAACCCAGAGCTTAGAAAGAAGTTCCCTGGCAAGCCTGAATATGTAATGAACTTTATGATATTTGTGGCTTCCGAGCTTAGAGAATATATGTCAAAGCTTGGCGTAAGAACAGTTGACGAGCTTGTGGGAAGAATTGACCTTATCAAGCCAAAGGCTGGTATCACAGGCACTGCGGCACAAGTTGACCTTTCTAATATCATCAACTCTGATTACGTTTCAGAAAAGGTAGAATACAACAAGAAATCCAAGTATGACTTCAAGCTTGAAAACACTCTTGATGAAAAGGTGCTCATGAAGGAGTTCGAGAAAAATCTTAAGAGTGGTGAGAAGAAGTCTATCACAGTAAATGTCAAGAACACAGACCGTTCATTCGGTACTATCTTCGGCTCAGAGATAACAAGAAAGTATTATAACACACTTGCTGACGATACATACAAGATAGTCTGCAACGGCTCAGGCGGACAGAGCTTCGGCGCATTTATCCCGAACGGCTTGACCCTCGAGCTTGTGGGCGACTCTAACGATTATTTCGGAAAGGGACTTTCAGGCGGTAAGCTCGTTGTTTATCCTCCGAAGGATTCCACTTTCAAAGCCGAGGACAATATCATTATCGGTAACGTTGCACTTTACGGCGCAACAAGCGGTAAGGCGTTCATCGACGGTGTTGCAGGCGAGCGTTTCTGCGTAAGAAACTCAGGCGCAGTGGCAGTTGTCGAGGGCGTTGGCGACCACGGCTGTGAGTATATGACAGGCGGCTGTGTGGTAGTTATCGGCAAGACGGGCAAAAACTTTGCGGCAGGTATGTCAGGCGGTGTAGCTTACGTTCTTGACGAGGACAGACACCTTTACACAAGACTCAACAAGGAAATGGTACTTTTCTCTGAGGTCAAGGAGAAGTACGATATCATTCAGCTCAAAGACCTTATCCAGCAGCACGTTGACGCAACAGGCTCTGAAAAGGGCAAGCGTATTCTTGATGACTTTGAGGAATATCTGCCTAAGTTTAAGAAGATAATCCCTCACGATTACAAGAAGATGATGTCTGCTATAGCTTCAATGGAAGAAAAGGGTATGAGTAGCGATCAGGCGCAGATAGAAGCATTCTATCAGATCATCAACGGCAAGCAGTAAGCCTGCGCACATGAGATATTGTACTTTTAAAATCGAAAGGAGGATATACTTGCTGTGAAAGCAAGTATAGTTGAGATATGGGAAAGCCAACTGGTTTTATGGACTATAAGCGTGAGGACGCAGCAGCGTTCTCCGTTGAGGAACGTATAAAGAATTTTAATGAATTTCACACTCCTCTTTCAAAGAAGGAGCAGCAAAAGCAGGGAGCAAGATGTATGGACTGCGGTGTGCCGTTCTGTCAGGCAGGAATGAAGATAGGCAACGCATTTTCAGGCTGTCCGCTTAACAATCTTATCCCTGAATGGAACGACCTTATATACAAGGGCAACTGGGAGCAGGCATATTACAGACTTCATATGACGAACAATTTTCCTGAGTTCACATCAAGAGTTTGTCCTGCACTTTGCGAAAAAGCCTGCACCTGCGGAGCTAATGGCGACGCTGTTACCACAAAGGCTAACGAATACGGCATTATTGAAAATGCTTATGCCTGCGGATATGCTTCAGCAAGAGTTCCAAAGGTAAGAACAGGAAAGACTATCGCTGTTATAGGCTCAGGCCCATCAGGTCTTGCTGCCGCTGACCAGCTCAATCAGAGAGGTCACAGTGTAACAGTTTTCGAGCGTGAGGACAGAGTGGGCGGTCTGCTTATGTACGGCATACCGAACATGAAGCTTGAAAAGCAGATAATCGAGCGCAAGATAAATATAATGAAAGAAGAAGGCATCGAGTTTCGCACAGACGTTAATGTTGGCAAGGATATCACAGCGGCTGAGCTTCTCAAGGACTTCGACAGAGTAATACTTTGTTGTGGTGCTTCAAATCCTAGAGATATCAAAGCCGAGGGCAGAGATGCAAAGGGTATCTATTTTGCAGTGGATTTTCTGAAATCCACAACTAAGGCGCTGCTGAACGGCGGTCTTACGGATAAAAACCACATTTCCGCAAAGGGCAAGAACGTCATGGTAATAGGCGGCGGAGATACAGGAAATGACTGCGTTGGTACAAGCGTAAGACATGGCGCAAAGAGCGTTTTGCAGCTTGAAATGATGCCAAAGCTTCCTGACACGAGAGCTGAGAACAACCCATGGCCGCAGTGGCCAATGGTCTGCAAGACAGATTACGGTCAGGAGGAAGCCATCGGTGTGTTCGGTCATGACCCGAGAGTTTATCAGACAACTGTCAAGGAGTTTCTCAAAGACAAAAAGGGCAATCTTAAGGGCGCAGTGCTTGTAAAACTCTCCCCGGAGAAAGACCCTAAGTCAGGCAGAACGATAATGAAGCCTGTTGAGGGCAGCGAATACAAGGTAGAAACCGAGCTTGTTCTTATTGCGGCAGGCTTTCTGGGATCTGAAAGCTATCTCACAAAGGCTTTTGGCGTTGAGGTAGACGGCAGAACGAATATCGCAACAGCCGACGGCACACATCAGACAAACGTAAAGAACGTCTTTGCCGCAGGCGACGTGCGCAGAGGACAGTCACTTGTAGTATGGGCTATCAGAGAGGGCAGAGATGTTGCCCGTGAGGTGGATAAGAGCCTTATGGAGTATACAAATCTGTAATACGAGATAAAAATATAACACCGTCCGAGGAGTTCGGGCGGTGTTTTTTGTGTGTAGGGTATTGTGGCAGGGGAAAAAGCGGGACGTCGGATTTCTGTGAAACAGAAATTGCGTCGCTCCTCTACATAAATATGCAAAAAAACGTGACAAGCAATGCCCGTCACGGCGAGTATTCAAAGCTATTGTTTTTGATTTGCTTTTTGAGCGGCAATAAAAAACCGCCCTACATTTTGTAAGGCGGAATATGGTACAGGTGCAAGCACCTGTGGAGCTGCTAACCAGGCTTGAACCGGTGACCTCGTCCTTACCAACCAATCAAGAAATGCCGTAAAATCGGCGCTTATCGGTGAAATGTTCCACTAATGTTCCACTGGCTTTCTTAACTTTGACATTTCTTCCGCTAGTGCTTTTGCGTCCTGCCCTGAGTGATTGTATATATCTGCCGTTGTTTCATACTTGGCATGACCGATGATACGTTGTAATTTTTCGGGCTGCATACCGCAATCTGCTGAGAGGGTGGCGAAAGTGTGACGGCAACAATGTGGCGTTATCTCTGTGTCATATTTCTTTGTCGTTTTGCCGCTTTTTAGCTCTGTAACTGTCGGCTCAGGTATCACACCGCATTCGGCAAGTGCAGGGTAAAAATTGCGTTTTCTGAAATTGTTTACATCTCCATTCAGCAAAAAATCTGTCTTGCTTTCATTGTACCAATCTTGTACAAACGTCTTTATTTCGGGTATCTGTGACGGAAACGGCACAAGTCTGTCCTTGCCCGCTTCGGTCTTGATGCCGCCGATCATGTAGTTCTCGGCAAGGTGGACATTCTTTTTAAGTATCGTGAACACCTCACCGATACGAAAGCCTGTGTAGATCATAAACAAAATGACTTGGACAGATCTATCCGAAGAGTGTTTCCACAGCTTTTCAAGCTCTTCCGCTGTAAAAATTCTTTTCTCTTTCTTAACCTCTTTTGGAAGTGTTATGTATTCAGCATAGTTTTTGTCTATGATGTCATTTTGGGCGGCATACTTGCAGAGCTGTGAGCATAGCTGCTTGATTTTTGCGCATTGCGAACGGCTGAAACGTTTGGCACATTCGGTTATGCACCTCTGATAATCTGCTGTTTTAAGCTCTGACATTTTCCTGCCTGCGATACTATCAAGGTATCTCCATGCGGTCTTGTAGCCCTGCTCACCGCTCTTTGTAAGGCTTTCAAAATGCTCGGAACTCCAATTCTCATACGCTTGTGCAAGAGTTAGGCTGGAATGATCTATGTGCGTAGAGTTGAAGTAACTATCAAGGGCGGCTTGTGTCTCTGCTGCCGTTTTGAAGCAGCCGATGTACTTTTCACCTGTGCCGGACGTTGTTCGAGGGCTGAAAACCACATATGGGCGGTTTTTGTATTCAGGCTTGTATCTTATCGTGCCTGTTCCTCTTGCTCTGCGACGTGTTTTTCTTTTGGTAGTTTCCTGCTTCTTGCCACAGTAGTTGCAATAAATAGAGCCGTCAGGAATTTCCTTACGGCATTTTTTACATAGCATATATTCCTCCTATTCTTGACACTCCTAAAAAAGTGTGCTACAATAAAAGGGCAGAATAAGCCCTTTCGTGGTTGTTGGGTTTTGTTCATTCTGAGCTGATATTGGTAGTATCTGCTCTGCTCGCCTCTGAGTGTTGGTAGCACTTGGGGGCGTTTTTTTTGTTATGATTTTATTCTGTATTTTCTTGGTGTACGAACAATGATAGTTATCATATCATTCTCGTTTTGCACTATATCAATTACTTTCGCTTTAGTTATTTTGGAAATTGCTTTCTTCTTTGCCTTTACATTCTCGATGTCATCTGCAAATTTTAATTTAAGGGTAAATGACAGTGTTTTGGTATCTGTATTTATATTTTCTATCCTTGAATAAATTCCACACTTTTCGAGATAAGCAACTAGCATTGTAGATGAGTTGGTCAAATAAGATCTGAATAAATTAAGCTTATCATCAAATGACTTTTCTGTTCTATTAACCATATGTGAAAGCGTATCTCTATCCAACAGCTCTATATCATTCACCTGTGCAAGCTGTTTGGCAGGCTCGGTAAAATACTGATTTGTCATAACGGCACCCTTGTCACATTGGTAGTTCGCAAGTCCGCCGACAACTTCTTGTATAGGTGTGTTGTCAAGTTTGTGGTTGTATCTTTTACATTGTATCGCATATCTGACCTTGTCTTTCTCTGCAATGATATCAACGCCAAAGTCACCGGAGCCTCTTGTCACCTTAACGTGTTTGTAGCCGTTGGCTTTCAGAATATCAGCACAGGCATATTCAAATTGGTGTCCGTCCATTTTATCAAGCTGTTTCAAAGTATACTTCCTGTGAAACTTGCGGTAAATGGTGCAGACCATGCTCAGAAATACCACAACTGCGATCACGATAGCAACTATCATAAGATTATGTTTAGCTTGCTCAGATATGTGAGTTCTTATAAGGTCTATGATAAGTGCGATTATGCAAGCAAATATCAGATAGCCAAATATAGTGGCGATACAGCCTAGCTCTGATTTGCGTTTCTTTTTACCCATATACGTTTCTCCTAATTGATATTTGAAGTATCAGCAGGAAGTTATCCTCTTGGACTTAATCTGGAAGTTTTGCTATACCAATAACTCTGCCAATACAAACTATTTCGCCGTTTTCAGGAAGAATGTCTGGATAATCTGGATTATGTGAAATAAGGCGATTACTACCTTTTTCTTTTATGTAACCCGCACCATTCTGACGGAACAATCCAATTTCACCAACAGGAACATCAGAATCGGTGGCTATATATACAATACTGCCGTCACTAATCGTAGGCTCCATGCTGTGTCCATCAACTTCAACTGCAAAATCCGCTTCATGGGCTTCTGGGGTATCTATTACTTCAATTTCTCTCCATACATCTGAATTGCTCAAATCATATCCACAGCCTGCCGAAGCTTTATTCACGTTAAAGCGCTTGAATGTGATTGTTTTAGACTTGTTTCTATTTGTTTCTGTGCAACGTTTATACTCTATATCTAGTATACTTTCCACAGCCTTTTTACCATGTTCGTCAAGAGCATGGTATTTTTTTGTGATTTCTTTTATTACCATGTCTAGTAGCGAAGTAGGCATTGATTCCATTCCTAGATTTGCAGGTTTAAACTGAGTACATGATTCATCAGTGTAAACTGCATAAGTATTTCCTTTGTATGAATCAATAATCAGGTAAAAAGTGTGATCGTCTTCACAGTGAAATTCAATAGCTATTCCGTCACTTTTATAAGTGCCAAAGTCCACAGGTTTTATTCCTATAAAATGCGTACAGTCATAACCGCATACAGGACATTCGATAATATATTCATCATCCAACTCATGTGGTATAAAATTAAGTTTTAAGTCTTCACTTTTCAAGTAATATTCTGGAACATTTAGAAAATCTGCAATTTGAGAAATGTATTTCAGATATGATTGATTTTTACCTGATTTCCATTGTGAGAAAGTACTTTTATCTAAGCCTAAATAATCTGTAAGTTGTTTTTGCGTGATTTTTTTATAGTTCATCAAATCACAAATCTTGTCTATAATTGACATAACATCAACCTCACTTTTGTACAAAATGACAAAGTTGAGAAAATATCAAATAAAACCATTGACAATTGAATTTATATCAACTATACTAATCTTAGTTGATATAAATTCAACGATAAAAAGTAACAGCGTTGATAATGTCGGTGGTTTATAATATTTAAACTTTGTTTTCTATATAGTATCATATTTCATCAACTTTGTCAACCCAATTTTATTATGATTGTAGGAGGTGACAAATTATGTTTGATGATTTTAAGCAAAAAGTCAAAATGATTGCGAAATCAAAGTGCTTAACGTATGCTCAAATAGCTGAGAAATCGGGTGTAAAGGAAAGTACAATTAAAGCGTTTATGTGCGGCGCAACTGATAGCAGGCGTGTTGCTGAAAAAATAGCAGATGTCTTGGAAGTAAAAATTGTTTATTGCAATGGTGATTATAGTATCACCGCAGAGAAAGGACAGATGATTAATGAATGAACTAATTAAAATCAGCTATGAAAACGCAGAACACCCAACAGTATCGGGTAGGGAACTTCACAAGGCTTTGGAAGTAGAAACCAGATATAATGATTGGTTCAAAAGAATGTGTGAATACGGTTTTTCGGATAATGAGGACTTTTACTCAATTTTGAGTAAAACATCAGAAGGCGGCAGACCGAGTACCGATCACCAACTTACAATCCCAATGGCAAAAGAGATCTGTATGTTGCAGAGAAGTGAAAAAGGAAAGCAGTTCCGCCAGTACTTCATAAGAGTTGAAGAAGCTTGGAACAGTCCCGAAATGATTATGAAAAGGGCTTTGGAAATTGCTAACGAAAAGGTGAAAGTTCTGCAAGTAAGTGTTTCACAGCTTACTGTTGATAAACAGATAATGCAACCGAAAGCTGATTACTTTGATGAACTCGTGGACAGAAATCTGTTAACGGGAATAAGAGAAACAGCTAAGGAACTTAAAGTCAAGCAAAATACTTTTGTGAATTTCCTGCTTGATAAAAAGTATCTTTACAGAGATAAAAAGGGCAAGCTTATGCCATATGCAAAGCCAATGGAGAACGGCTTGTTTGAAATCAAGGAGTTTTCTAATGAGAAAACAGGTTTTTCAAGCACGCAGGTGTTTATTACACCTAAAGGAAAAGAAACGTTTAGGCTGTTATTGCTTTAATGTCACTTGCGGAGATGTTCGACTGTTCGGTTGACTATCTTCTCGGCAAGACAAGAAACCCGACGCCATATCCTAAGGCGTGAGGGGGCAGGTGATTAAAGAGGGGTGAGAGAAACGTGGAAAAGAAAATTACTGCTACTCCAAGAGGGTGTGACAGTGCCAGGATTGAACAGGTGATCGTAACAAGAGCCTTGAAAGGTGCAGGAACAGAAAATGACCCCTGTAGAGAGGTCATTCAGTATTGGACTCTTGACGGAAAATTGCTCTGCGAAAAGGATTAATCAAGCTTTTAAAAGGAGGTACAAGAATGAAACTGTACAAGGTAACGACGATAAGTGACTTTAATGTCAGAGAGGTGTTCACAGTTCATGCAGATAGCAAGCGTGAAGCTATCATGAAGGCATATGACACGAACATGGACGGAAATATCGTTGCAATCGAGGAGGTGGACTAAATGCTCAGAGTGATATCATCGGTAGAAGCGGTGGAACGGCTGAAAGCCGCAGGCTTCAACACCAACGTGAACAGGCTGAACGCAGGACTCAGACAGGGCGTGTATCCTTTCGGCTGTGCCATTAAGCTTAACGAGTATGTGTATGAGATATACTCAACGCTGCTTGACAAGTGGATAGCAGAGAGATCAGAAAGGACGTGAGAAAATGATAGCCGTACTAGAGATAATCAGATGTGCCGCAGCGGTAGCGCTCGTTGTGGTGCTTGCAATGTATGTAGCATACAGGTGGTATGTAAGCGTAAAAGAAAATGCCTACGAGGAAGCTGAGGAGAGCATTAAGCGTGCAGTGAGAGAAGCAGGCAGACCCATAGTCAAGATCGAGATACAGACGAAAGGAAAGTGGTAAAATGTTGTTCATAGTGGGTATCATAGCGGCGGCTATAGTGGTGCTGTCGGCACTGTATGGCGTCGTAGCGTTGATGATAGAATACAGACACTGGGAAAATGAATTTGAGGAGGAGGATAACGATGATAACGAAAGAGGAGTTTGAAAAGGCGGTGGAGTGCTGTACAGGATTTACTGTTAGTTGCGAAAATTGTCCGCTAAGCGAAAAAGATTTTAAGTGTGGTGTGTATTTGGCAGAGTACCTAAAAGAAAACGAGCCTGCACCTGCGGCAACAGGCACAAGCTCGGAGGTGGTATCAAAAGATACCGATAACATACAAATTGATGATAGCACAAAAGAACAGATTTGTCAAGCATATGATACCGCAGACAAAGCCTGTACAGATATACTCGATATCTACGAAGGAATGCCGGCATGTGAGCGTAGAGCTTTTGATATCGGAGAAGTGTACGGAAAAATATGCAGCACAAGGGATAAGCTTGAAAATATGAGAGGAGAGAACTAAAATGTCAGTAAAAATAAACTCGCTTGAATTTGAGAACGTAAAGAAAATAAAAGCCGTACAGCTTGAGCCTGCAAAGAATGGGCTTACTGTTATCGGCGGTAAGAACAGGCAGGGCAAGACCTCTGTCCTTGACGCTATCGCTTGGGCGCTTGGCGGTGACAAGTATAAGCCGTCCTCTCCTCAGCGTGAGGGGTCTGTTGTCGAGCCGCATTTGAAGATCACCCTCGATAATGGTATCGTGGTGGAGCGTTCGGGCAAGAACAGCTCTCTCAAAGTCACCGACAGCACAGGCAAAAAAGGCGGTCAACAGCTTTTGAACAGCTTCGTTGAGCAGTTCGCACTTGACCTGCCTAAGTTCATAAATCAGTCAAGCAAGGAAAAAGCTTCAACTCTGCTGAAAATAATCGGCGTGGGCGATACGCTCTATCAGTTGGAGCATAAGGAGCATTCCCTCTATGACCAGCGTACTGCTATCGGCAGGATAGCTGACCAGAAGTTTAAGTTCGCAAAGGAAATGCCTGTGTACGCAAACGTCCCTGTCGAGCCTGTTTCGGCTTCGGAGCTTATCAGACAGTAGCAGGAAATACTTGCTCGCAACGGTGAAAATCAGCGTAAGCGTGACCAGAAAGAATACTACGAAAAGCAGTTGGAGCTTGCTAAATCCGCCTATGAACGTGCAAAAGCAAGCTATGAGGCGGCAGTGAACAACTTCAAGCTTGCAAGCCTTGACGCAGAAAACCTCTTGGACGAAAGCACAGCGGAGCTTGAAAAGAATATCTCGGATATCGAGGAGCTGAACAAGAAGATAAGAGCAAACCTCGACAGAGAGAAAGCTGAGATAGATGCTGAGGACTACCGCTCACAGTATACATATCTTACTGAGCAGATAGAGGGCGTAAGGCAGGCTAAAACTGACCTGCTGGGCAGTGCCGACCTGCCCCTTGAGGGTCTTTCCGTTGAGGACGGAGAGCTGCTGTATAATGGGCATAAGTGGGACAGTATAAGCGGTGCTGAACAGCTTATCGTCGCTACCTCTATCGTAAGAAAACTCAATCCTGACTGCGGTTTTGTCCTGCTGGACAAGCTTGAACAAATGGATACCGACACCCTTGAAGACTTCGGCAAGTGGCTTGAAGCACAGGGCTTGCAGGCGATAGCCACAAGAGTTTCCACAGGTGACGAGTGCAGTATCATTATTGAGGACGGCAGGTCAATGGACAATGATAAGGAAGAAAACACAGAAACGAAAACTTGGAAAGCAGGTGCATTTTAATGTATGAGATAACATCAGGAGTTGTAAGCTCCGCACAGAAAGTCGTGATATATGGTCCTGAGGGCATAGGCAAATCCACTTTTGCGGCTCAGTTCCCCGACCCTGTATTTATTGATACTGAGGGCAGTACGAAGAAGCTGAACATCAGACGTTTCCCTAAGCCGTCAAGCTGGGAAATGCTCAAAAACGAGGTAAAGGAAGCTATGAACGGCAGGCTCTGCAAGACCCTTGTCATTGATACATTTGATTGGGCTGAACAGCTTTGCATTGAAACGATCTGCTCGGCACATCAGAAGAAAGGCATTGAAGATTTCGGCTACGGCAACGGCTATGTTTACGAAAAAGAGGAGATAGGCAAGTTTCTTAATCTCTTGCAGGAGGTAGTTGACAGCGGTATCAACGTTGTGCTTACGGCTCACGCTCAGATGAGAAAGTTTGAACAGCCTGACGAGCTGGGCGCTTATGACCGCTGGGAGCTGAAGCTCGGCAAGAAAACGTCTTCTCAGATATCGCCTCTTGTGAAAGAATGGGCAGATATGGTGCTGTTTGCAAACTACAAAACATATGCAGTAGCTGTGGATAAGGACGGCAAGAAGTTCAAGGCTCAGGGCGGTGACCGTGTTATGTACACCACACATCACCCTTGCTGGGACGCTAAAAATCGTGACGGACTTCCGTCTGAAATGCCTTTTGAGTATAGTGGCATAGCTCACCTGTTTGCGTATACACAGCCTGCTGAAATGCCTAAGCCTGTGCCGATGCCAAGACGTGTGCAGGAGCAGCTTGCACAGCCGAAAGCAGCACCGCAGCCACCTCATAAGACATCAAACGCAGTGACATTGCAGCAGGCTCAGCCGACAGCTGCACCAAAGGCAGAAGAACCCCTTACAGATCTCAGCGGCTTTGAGGACGTTGCACCACCACCTATCGTTATCCCTGATGGCATACCGAAAGCACTTGCAGACCTTATGAGAGCCAACAACGTAAGCGAATCGGATATACGTCTTGTGGTATCTCAGAGAAACTATTTCCCTTATGATACTCCTATCACAAACTATCCTGACGACTTCGTGCAGGGCTGTCTGATAGGCGCTTGGGAGCAAATGCTGCCGCTTATTAGAGAAAATCAGAAAGTACCATTTTAAAAGGAGGACAACACTATGGATAATTTTATGGAATACGGCTGGGAAGATGAGATAGTCAACGAGGGTGGGGACTTTGTCCTGCTCCCTGAGGGGGACTATGACTTCACCGTTGCAAAGTACGAACGTGCAAGACACGAGGGGTCGGCAAAAGTGCCGCCCTGCAATATGGCAAAGGTCACATTCACCATATGGGGAGCTGAGGACAGCGTGGAGATAACAGAGAACTTCTTCCTCTGCAACAAGTTTGAGTGGAAGCTCTCAGCACTTTTCTTGGCACTGGGACTTAAAAAGCACGGTGAACCGCTGAAAATGAACTGGAACGCTATCACAGGCAAAAAGGGCAAGTGTCACGTCTACGTTGACAACTACAAGAACAAGGACGGTGAGGACAGGCAGTCCAACAAGATAAAGAAGCTCTATGCCTATGACGAGAATGTGACTACCGTTCAGCCTGCTCAGACGCAGACACCGCAGTATAGTCAGCCTGCTCAGACAGGTGGCTGGAAAGCCGGTGCGTTCTGATGATGAATTTAAGACCATATCAAAACGAGGCTAAGCTTGCTATACTCGAACAATGGTCTGAGGGAATAAACAAAGTCCTTGCAGTTCTGCCCACAGGAACGGGAAAGACAATACTTTTCTCGGCTGTTACGGAAGAATGTGTGCGGCAGGGTAAGCGTGTGCTTATCCTTGCCCACAGGGGCGAGCTGCTCGACCAGGCGGCAGACAAGCTTATGAAGTCAACAGGGCTTGGCTGTGCCACCGAGAAAGCAGAGCAAAGTTGTTTAGGCTCTTGGTATCGTGTGGTAGTAGGCTCAGTTCAGACCCTTATGCGTGAGAAAAGGCTCAAAGGCTTTTCGGAAAAATACTTCGATACCATTATCATTGACGAGGCTCATCACGCTATCTCAGACGGCTATCAGAGAGTGCTTGACCATTTTCCTGAAGCTCAGGTACTTGGTGTAACGGCTACACCTGACAGGGGCGATATGAAAAACTTAGGCTCGGTGTTCGACAGCCTTGCATATGAATACACACTGCCGCAGGCTATCAAAGAGGGCTATCTTTCACCTATCAAGGCTATCACCATACCGCTGAAACTTGACCTTTCAGGAGTATCAACTCAGGCAGGAGATTTCAAGGCAAGTGATATTGACACGGCACTTGACCCATATCTTTATCAGATAGCTGACGAAATGCTCAAATACTGTAAGGAACGCAAGACAGTTGTGTTCCTGCCGCTTGTCAAGACCTCTCAGAAGTTCCGTGATATCCTCATCAGCAAGGGCTTCAATGCCGCTGAGGTCAACGGAGAAAGCACAGACAGAGCGGAGATACTTGAAGCTTTCGACAAAGGCGAATACAATGTGCTGTGCAACTCAATGCTCCTCACAGAGGGCTGGGACTGTCCGTCAGTTGACTGCGTTATCGTGCTAAGACCGACAAAAGTGCGTGGGCTTTACTGTCAAATGGTAGGCAGAGGCACAAGGCTCTGCGAGGGAAAGACAGAGCTTTTACTGCTGGATTTCCTATGGCACACAGAACGCCACGAGCTTTGCAGACCTGCACACCTTATCTGTCAGAATGAAGAGGTCGCTGAGAAAATGACCGAAAACCTTGCCAATGAGGCAGGCTGTGCAGTGGATATCGAAGAGGCAGAAAAACAGGCAAGCGAGGACGTTGTGGCACAGCGTGAAGAGTCTTTGGCAAAGCAGCTCAAAGAAATGAAAACACGCAAGCGAAAGCTTGTTGACCCTTTGCAGTATGAAATGTCAATACAGGCTGAGGACTTGTCCTCATATGTTCCTGCTTTTGGCTGGGAGTGTGCTCCTGCTACTGACAAGCAGAAAGCAAAGCTTGAAAAGCTGGGCATTTTCCCTGACGATATAGACAACGCAGGCAAGGCAAAGCTTATCCTTGACCGACTTGAAAAGCGCCGCAATGCAGGACTTACCACTCCAAAGCAGATAAGGCTGCTTGAAAGCAAGGGTTTTGAGCACGTCGGCTCTTGGAGCTTTGACAGCGCAAGTGGGATGATAGCCCGTATTTCTGCCAATGGTTGGAGAGTGCCGAGAGATATCGACCCGAAAACATACACACCTGAGAACTAAGGAGAAGTGAATGGATAACACAAATTTGCTTAAAATGCTTGAATACATAGACCCTGCAAGCTGTGATTATCAAGAATGGGTCAACGTGGGAATGGCTCTCAAGCACGAGGGCTATTCCGTGAACGATTGGGACAGTTGGTCGAGGTCAGACAGCCGTTATCACAGCGGTGAGTGTGAACACAAGTGGCAAGGCTTTAACGGCAATGCTCAGCCCGTGACCGCAGGAACTATCGTGCAAATGGCAAAGGAAAGAGGATACAGCCCCCATGAGTTTAAGGCATACGATTGGGACGGCGAGATAGTTGCAGAAGAAAGCAGTCCCCTTGTAAACGGCGGTGAGGGCATACCGATCACCGAGCCTGCCCAATGGGATCCTGTCAAGGAAATAGTCACATATCTTGAAACACTCTTCGAGGCAGGGGAGAACGTGGGCTATGTTACGCAAACGTGGGAAACAGAAAAGGACGGCAAGACCAAGTATCTGCCCACCAAGGGGTGCTGTGACAGGACGGCAGGGGAGCTTATCAAGAGGCTTGGTGAATGTAACGGCGACATTGGTGCGGTGTTTGGCGACTACAAGGAAGAAGCCGGAGCGTGGATCCGCTTCAATCCTCTTGACGGCAAGGGCGTAAAGAACGAGAATGTAACAGACTACCGCTATGCTCTTGTTGAAAGCGACAGTATGCCAATAGAACAGCAGAATGCTGTGATGAGAGAGCTTGAACTTCCTATCGCTGTGCTTGTATACAGCGGTGGAAAGAGCGTTCACGCTATCGTCAAGATAGACGCTCCCAACTATGATGAATACCGCAGGCGTGTTGATTTTCTTTACAAGGTCTGCAAGGAAAGCGGTCTTGACATAGATAAACAAAACCGCAATCCCTCACGTCTTAGCCGTATGCCGGGTGTAATGAGAAACGGCAAGAAACAGTTCATCATTGACAAGAACATAGGCAAAGAAAGCTTTTCGGAATGGAAAGATTACATAGAGAGTATCAATGATGATCTCCCCGACCCTGAGAGCCTGAGTGCTGAGTGGGATAACCTGCCTGAGCTTGCACCACCACTTATTGACGGCGTTCTCAGACAGGGTCACAAAATGCTCATTGCAGGTCCGTCAAAGGCAGGCAAGTCTTATGCGCTTATCGAGATGTGCGTGGCGATAGCTGAGGGAGTCAAGTGGTTTGGCTGGCAATGCACCAAAGGCAAAATACTATACGTCAACCTAGAGCTTGACAGAGCATCTTGTCTGCACCGTTTCAAGGACGTGTACACCGCAATGCACCTAGAGCCTGAAAACCTCAACAGCATAGACATATGGAACCTGCGAGGTCACAGCGTACCAATGGACAAGCTTGCACCAAAGCTTATACGCCGAGCAAGCAAGAAGAATTACATTGCCGTGATAATAGATCCTATCTACAAGGTCATAACAGGCGACGAGAACTCAGCAGACCAAATGGCACACTTCTGCAACCAGTTTGACAAGGTATGCACAGAGCTTGGCTGTGCGGTCATATACTGCCACCACCACTCAAAGGGAGCGCAGGGCGGTAAGCGTTCAATGGACAGAGCCAGCGGTTCAGGAGTATTCGCCCGTGACCCTGACGCACTTCTTGACCTTTCAGAACTTGACATCTCAGACAGCCTTTACAAACAGCAGGAGGACGAAACTGTTTGCCGTATCTGTGAGAACTGGATGAGGAGATTTTACAGAAATACTGATGATCTTTGTTCACAGGACGATCTTGTTACGCCGTCAAAAATGCTTGAGATAACACACAAGCACCTGCACCCGAACTCATACAAGCTTATGATGGCCGATATAGACAAGGCTAAGCTTGCGGTAAGAAACCGCACGGCATGGCGTATAGAGGGCACGCTGAGAGAGTTCCCGAAATTTGCTCCCCTCAATATGTGGTTTGATTATCCTGTTCACAGAGAGGATACCGTGGGCGTGCTTAAAGACTGCGAGGTAGAGGACATCACACCGAATTGGAAGAAGAATTTCAGCAAGAAGAAAACCAATGAAGACCGCAGCAAGGAGCGCAAGGAGAGCATTGAAACAGCTTTCAGCGGTGTGCAGGAAAACGGCAAGTGCCGCATTTCTGAGCTGGCGGAGTACATAGGAAAGGGTGAAAAGACAGTGCGTTCATACCTCAAAGAGCATGGTGGTTTCTGGATAGATGGCGGCGAATGTGGCTTAAAGAAGTGAGGGAAAGAAAGGAAAAAGTCGAGAAAATTTACTTTGAAACGGAAAGGAAAAAATCGAGTAAGTGTAAGGAAAATATCGGTGTTTTCCCTTAGAAAGAAAATATCGACAAAATACCGACTTTTTCCCGAGGGAAGAAAAAGTATATTATTACATAATATATATTTTCGGGCATAAGCCGCCCGAAAATCTATTCTGAAATAATAAGGCGGCTAGCACACCGACCGCATGAGAGGAGCAGACAACAATGACTGAATTTTTTATGGCAATGATACCGCCGACAGCTACGGCACAGGAGCACAAGGTGGCAGTAAGAAACGGCAAGCCAATATTTTATGACCCACCCGATGTCAAGGCTGCAAAAGAAAAGCTCACGGCAAACCTTGCAAGGCACAGACCGCCTGAAAAATACATCTGTGGGATAAGGCTGGTAACAAAGTGGCTGTTTCCTAACGACGGCAAACACAAGAACGGAGAGTACAAGATCAGCAAGCCTGACACAGACAACCTGCAGAAGATGTTCAAGGACTGCATGACACTATGCGGCTTTTGGACAGACGACCAGCTTGTGGCAAGTGAGATATGCGAGAAGTTCTGGGCGGACATACCTGGCATTTATGTGAGGATAGAGGAGCTATGACGATACATGAAGTAAAGAAGAGTCTCGGACGCAGGGTGAGCTACAACGGCTCTGACTGCTACGAGCTGACAGGGTGCATTATCCGCAAGAGCAGTAAGACAGGTCAGTTCTTTTATCAGGCGGAGATCGCTGACAAGACTTGCGGCAATACGTTGGTGTATTGTAGGCTGGAAGAGTTGAGGTGTGAGGAGGGATAATATGGCAAAGGACAAAACGCCCGAAGAAATGTTAAAACAGTATTCGGCAGAACTCGTGAAGTCGATAGAGCGGTACAAGTCCATTATCGAGCATGGCTGCAGTGACCCGTCATGGCCTGACGGCTGTAATGCCAATTTGTGCAGAAACCACGTTCTGGCATACAAGCGATACATTCTGGATATCTGCACGGCTAACGATTTGGAAATCCCACAGGAGTATTACCTGCCAACGCCGCCTGAACAGGACAATCGCTTTATGGCTGACAAGACTAGCGAAAGGTACAAAAGGTTGAACAGCTACCCTGATTATAACGGCAGACTGACAACGAAGAAAGTTGACTATGATGATAGTCAGATGAGTTTATAGGAGGGGTAAAAATGAAAACACATAATCTGAAACTTAGCATAGACTTTTGTGACGCTGTTCTGAGCGGTGAGAAAACTTTCGAAGTCAGAAAGAATGACAGAGGTTTTCAGACAGGAGATCTGATAAGATTTATACCGACTGACGGAACGTCTTATCGTAGCTCAGACGGCACAGTAAGAGAACACGCAAAACATGAGATATCAGAACATACATACAAGATAACATATATCCTCAACGGCTGGGGAATAAAGAATGGGTATGTTGTGCTGGGAATTAAGGAGTATAGACAAACTGAGGAGGTATAACAATGTCAAGATATATTGACGCAGAAAAGTTAAAGTGTTCTATTGATTCGGAAACAGACAGCATATTTGATTGGGATATGACCATAGAAGAACTTTATTATAACCTGTGCAAACTGATTGATGATGAACCTACCGCAGACGTGCAGGAGGTCAAGCGTGGAACATGGGAGAATACAAACACACCTAATCAGCTTAGATGCAATAATTGTGAAATCATTCACTTTATAGCTCAGTATCCACACGGTGAGATAAATTACTGCCCTAATTGTGACACAAGAATGGACGGTGTTGCTAATGGCTGACCCAATGACCATGTCACGCCTGAAAGCCTACCGCAGGAACGCCTCAGCCATTGAGGACATCAAGGCGGAGCTTTCAGGCAAGTACGTTGCCGACACTATCAGCGTATGCACACCGCCGTCCTACACACCACACAGCACACGCATAGACGGCTTTCTACCAAGCGGTGATACACTTTCATTGCTGTGCGAGCAGGCACGGCTAGAGCGTGAGCAGAGGTCTGTGGAGGAGTTTATCAAGGGGATAGAGGATAGACAAATGAGAAAGATATTTGTACTCAGGTTTGTAAAAGGCTTTACTTGGATACAGATAGGACACAAGGTCGGAGGTACGGCGGACGGCTGTAGAATGGCAGTCAAAAGATATTTGAAAAAATAATCAAGTGTGTTCGTTTTGTTCGTTTTAGGTGTGTTATAATTTAAACTGAGGGAAGTGTAGATGTACCTCAGACTTGTACTTTCATTGAAGTCACCTCCAATTTTCTAAGCCCCGTAAGGGGCTTATGCAGAGCGTGAGTGCATGAGCTTGCGGTCTGTTCCATACGGTCAGTTGGTTGCCCGGAAAAGCCAACACATAATATTTGAACCGCCGCCAAGCTTTCGGGCTTCGGGCGGTGTATGCAGGTCGAGAGTGTGCCAGCTCAACATCTGCTCCACCATCTTACATACTCTTTAAATATATTCACAAAGGCGGCTGCATTTTGCGGTCGCTTTTGCGTTGTGTCGCAAAAAGTTCATAAATGTCGAATTTTTGATATGTTGCATAAAAAAGGTAATTGACTTTTATGCAGTATATAGAAATTCGGTGCATTTCGTTGATTTTCGCTCTGATTAGTGATATAATATAGAAAATACTATTGATTGGAGATTGTATTTATGCATATAAAACTAAAAGAATACCTTTTGCTTTTAAAGGAAAAATGCGAACAAGGGAACCAAACGCCAAGTGATTTTTCGAAGTTAATTAATTTAATTCGTGATTTAAAATATGATATTGATGATGCTGAAACTACATCGCTGCTTGACATAGTATATCATGTTTTGCTTGAAGATGTAGAGTTAATAATAGAGAATGACACATGGTGTGAGCAAAATGGTGACTATTTTGCTGGAAATATGGTTCCCAAAGACAATGATATTTCACGAAAGTTTACTAGAAAATATTCAGATATTTTTAGAAGCAAAAATTTTCATTTATCAATAATCACAGCTGAACTCCGTGATATAATTGATAATTATGAAGCATTAAAAAGTGACTTTTATTTAAGAAATCCAGAAGTTGTTTTAAGAGACGATGTAAGGGTAAAAGATTATGGTCTATTTGTTGATAAAGGTACAAAAATAGCGAATAATTTAAAAACAATACTTAAATAATAAGGCTTCATTTATTAAACTAATTCAAGTTGTACAAACAGTACAAAAAAAGACTATCTAAAGTAGAAAAATAAATTTTAAGCAATAAACTGATTTCGTTTTTAAAACGGGGTCAGTTTTGTTTTTCTTCAGAAAGGACGGTGCCATCATGACAGCACGGCAAAAGAAATTTGCAGAATACTATGCTCAGAGCGGCAACACCGTTCAGAGTGCTATAAAGGCAGGATACAGCGAGAAGTATGCGAAAGCTGACGCCTGCAAAATCCTAGATAATCCTAGTGTTGCGGAGTATATCCGTGAACTGTCCGAGAAAGCTCAGGACGAGCGTATAATGACCGCAAAGGAGAGGCAGGCACTCTTGTCTGATATCGCTCAGGACGGTAAGAATGACCCTGCTGACCGTATCAGAGCCGTCGATACCCTCAATAAAATGACAGGAGAGTATGTGGCTAAGATACAGGCGGAGGTCAAGACCTCTGAAAAGCTTTCAGACGTTTTCGCTCAGATAGGCGGTGAGGGGCTTGACGAGTAAGTTTCCCCTGTCGCAGAAGTATATGGACTTCATCAACAGCGTTCGGGGCGTGTCTGCGGATTTTCTTGAGGGGACTACCGCAAGCGGCAAAACAACTGTGGGCGCAGGCATAAAGTTCATGCGTATGGTGTCGGCAAGCAGGAAAAAGCTTCACGTCATTGCCGCTAAGACTACGGGAAAGGCTGAGGAAACTATCATTCAGCAGGATAACGGCATTCTTGACCTGCACACCAATGCTCGGTACTTCGGCAACGGTGATAAGGACTACAAACTGCCGCATATCAAGTTTGAGGGCAAGATAATCTATGTTCTGGGATATGACAACAAGGATAAGTGGGAAATGGTGCTGGGCGCTCAGTTCGGCTGCGTTTATATCGACGAGATAAATACCGCTGATATCGAGTTTGTCCGTGAGATGTCAACCCGTAACGATTACCTTATGGCGACTCTCAATCCTGACGACCCCTCCCTACCTGTGTATAAAGAGTTTGTAAACCGCTCACGTCCGTATCAGAAATACGCCTGTGACGTGCCTGCGGAGATAATGAAAGAGCTTGCAGAAGAACCTGTACCCAATTGGCGGTACTGGTTCTTTACTTTTCGTGATAATCTTTCTCTTACTGATGAGGATATCAAGCGGAAAATGGCTGCCGCTCCGAAAGGCACAAAGCTGTATAAGAACAAGATACTCGGTCTGAGAGGACGTGCAACAGGGCTTGTGTTTGACCTGCAAAAGCGAAATATTCTTACCGCAGAGCAGGCGAAAGCTTTTACCTTCGTGTATTTCTCAGCAGGACTTGACACCGCTTATTCGCAGTCCTCACCCGATACCATAGCGTTCACCTTTGTGGGCATAACGGCTGACAGAAGGTGCGTCACTCTTGACGAGGAAGTGTATAACAATCGTGACAGGCAAGTGCCTCTCACACCCTCCGACATACCGAAAATATTCACGGCGTTCTTGGAGAAAAACCGCAGGACGTGGGGCTTTGCACGAGATGTGTATATCGACAGCGCAGATCAGGCGACCATACTTGAATGTCAGAAGTTCGGACGGCTCACAGGCAGCATATATAATTTTATCCCGGCATTCAAGAAAACGAAAATAATCGACCGAATACACTTGCAGTCAGCTTGGCTGGCGGCAGGTGATTTTTATATCCTTGAGCATTGCAAGGAGTACGCAGGCGAGCTTAACATATACAGTTGGAAAGAGGATAAGGCTGAGCCGGAGGACGGCAACGACCACCTTATCAATTCCTGCCAGTATGCTTGGCTGCCGTATCGTGACAAGATAGGAAGTGTGAAGATTGACTAAATTCAGCATAGGAAGCAAGGTGAAAAATATGATAAGAAACTGGCTTGATATCCAGCCTGCACCCGAATACAGCATAACTATAACAGAGAAAACAGGTTTTATGACAGATGTGATAAGGTCGCAGCTTTGGTATCGTGGTGACGTCGCAGAACTTTCACAGTTCTTTCGTCAGCTTAACTTAGGCACAAATTCATTCTGGAGCAGTGTCCCCGAGAATGAAAAGATACGCAAGATACATAGCGGTCTGCCTGCAATAATTGCCGATACGCTTTCATACATTGTCTATTCTGATATGGACGATATCAAGGTCACAGGGGACAAAGCAAAGGCTGACTTTGAGAATATTTCCGAGCATATAGACTTCACAGAGCTGACAGGCAAGGCGATAGTTACCGCACTTGTTGACGGCGACGGAGCTTTCAAAATATCGGTGGATACTGAGCTTTCTGATACGCCAATAGTCGAGTTTATCGGTGCTGACAAAGTGGAGTATAACTTTGTACGAGGTCTGCTGAACGAGGTCGTTTTTCATTCTGTGCATTATGCAGGCTCAAAGAAATTTCACCTTGAAGAGCATTACGGCAAGGGGTACATAGAAAGCCGTCTGTATGACGATAACGGTCACGAGGTCGGTTTGGACAACGTGCCTTGCCTTGCACAGATACCGCCCCGAACTGAGTTTGAGGGCGAGTATATAATGGCTGTGCCGCTGAAATTCTTTTCATCACGAAAGTATCCGAACAGGGGCAAGAGCATTTTTGACGGCGGTAAGTCTGATTGCTTTGACGCTTTAGACGAGGTCATCTCACAATGGTGGGACGCTATCAGAGCAGGCAGGGTAAAGCAATATATCCCCGAAAGCATGATACCTAGAGATCCTGCAAGCGGTAAGCTTAAAGCGCCTAACCAGTTCGGCAACAGTTACATAAGCATTGATCCACCGCTTTCGGCAGAGGGTGCAGCGCCTAAGATAGAAGTAGTTCAGCCTGATATCAAGTATGAGGCGTTTGTGGCAAGCTATACGAATTGCCTGCTTATGTGTCTGCAAGGGCTTGTATCTCCTGCCACGCTGGGCATAGATGTTGGCAAGATGTCAAGTGCGGACGCTCAGCGAGAGAAGAAAGACGTCACAGGCAACACCCGAAACACTATCACAACGGCTCTTGAAAAGGCTCTGCCGCAGCTTGTTTCTGCGGTGCTTATGACCTATGACAATATGCAGGGCAAAGCCCCTGAGACTTATGAGGTGACAGTTGACTTTGGCGAGTACGGTGCTCCTGACTTTGACAGCAGAGTTGAGACTGTGGGCAAGGCAAGCACGTATGGTATTATGTCAGTTGAAACGCAGGTGGAGGAGCTGTGGGGCAGTTCTAAAGAGGACGATTGGAAAGCCGCAGAGGTCAAGCGGATAATGCAGGAAAAGGGGCTTGCTGAGGGTGAGCCTACTGCGGTAGGTGATGAGTACGCTTAATTTTAAGGACATAGCCAAAATATTTGAGGAGATAGAGCTAAGGCTCATATCTTCGCTGAAACGCAATCTCAAAAGGCACAAGGCGGAGGAGCAGCGTTACGGCTTTGAATGGTCTGCTTGGCAGGCTGAGAAACTGAAAAATATGGAGAACTTCCGCCGTGAAAACCTCGACATTATGAACGAGTACGTTGACGTTATCGACGATCAGACAAGACAGCTTATGACGGAGCAGTTTCAAGAGGGTCAACAGCAGGCACAAAGGAGCGTCCAGGAGCTTTCTGACGAGCCTATAACACCTATCCCCGACAAGCATTTCTTTGGCGTGAACGAAAAGAAAATGGCAAAGCTTATGGAAGACGTCACCACCCTTGAAAAGACCGCTGAAACAGCCGCTCTGCGAATGACAGACGATATTTACAGGCAGACTTTGAATAGGGTACAGCTTGCAATGGGAACAGGCTCTATGACGCTTAACGAGGCTATCGACCTTGCCACAAAGGACTTTCTTGACAAGGGCATAAACTGTATCGTATACGCTGACGGCAAGCGAGTGAACATTGCAGACTATGTGCGAATGGCTCTGCGGACAACTTCCACAAGGGCAGCGTTGCAGGGTGCGGCGAAACGCTTTGCAGAGCTTGGGTATGATACGGTGCTTGTGTCGCAGTATGGCGGCTGTTCAAAGACCTGTGAGCCTTGGCAAGGTCAAGTATACATTGATGATGTATTCACGGTATGGGAGGGCGAAAAGGACGAGTTTCAAGGCAAGTCAAATTACTGCGGCGAGTGGTTTTGGCTGCTGTCATACGCCGTAAAGAACGGGCTTTTCCACCCAAATTGCCGTCACACAATGACGCAGTATATACACGGCAGAACGCAGATACCTGAGCCGATACCGGCGGAGAAGATAAAAGAGCAGCGAGAGCTTGAACAGAAACAGCGTGCAATGGAGCGGAAAGTCCGCAAGCTAAAACGCTTTGCGGCAGGCACTCTCGACCCCGACACAGCAAAAGCCTACCGCAAGAAAGTAAGGCAGGCACAGCAGGAATTGAAAGCCTTTATAAACGCTAACAGCGAAGTTCTGCGGAGGGATTATTCTAGGGAAAAAGTGTATGGCGGCTTGACAGAAAAGGAAAAAGATGATAAAATTGAATTAACAACATCTAACGGAATTGGTGTAACGAAATTTTCAAAACATATGGAAGAGCGAGCTTCCGAAAGAAAGGTTTCTGTAAATGATATAAAAGATGCACTTATAAACCCGCTGTATATTGATGAAATTAAAATTGATAGTTTGGGCAGACCAAGCCAACGATTTATTGGTGAGAAAGCAACTGTTAATGTAAATCCCCAAACTGGAACTATCGCAACTATATGGAAAACAGGCAAGAACAAAATCAACAAGTACAAAAGGAAGTGATTATAATGTCAGAAAAACAAAAAGAGTTTCTTGTTTCTATTGGTATTGACCCAAATGATGAACTTGATGTCATAGAAGATAAAGTTGGTGATTACCTGACTTTGAACTGTTTGGATGAAAATTATAATCCAAATGAAGAAGGCTTGATGTGCGAAAGTATTTTGGATTATATCGGTCAGTTATAAATCTAACCGCTCCGCTACGGCGAGGCGGTATTTTTATACCCAAACATCGGAACTAAGCACCTTAACGGGTGCTTTTTTCATACACAAATTTAAGAAAGCGAGGTCAGAAAATGGACGAGAAAAAGAAACTCCCTGATGAGGAGGAGAAGAAAACTCCCGACACTCACGAGGAGAAAAAGGACGAGCCAAAGGCTGAGGAAAAGCCTGCGGACAAGGCAGATGAGAACTCTGCCGACAAGGAACAGCCTGCGGTGGACGATAGTCAGGCTGACGAGAACGGTGAGGGTGCCGATAAGCCTGCAGAAGATAAGCAGGAACAGCCAAGCGAGGATAAGTCCGACAAGCAGGACAGTGCAGAGAACGCACCTGATGAAAAGGACCAGGAGATACTCAGGCTCAAAACTCAGATAGCCGCTATGCAGCTTGGTATCAAGCCCGACTGTATCGAGGACGCCGTTGCGGTTGCTGAAAGCTATGTGAGAAACGGCAGTCAGCAGGATATCAATGCCGCCCTTTCTGCGGTGGTGAAGAAGTATCCGGATATGAAAGGCGAGGGCGGCAAAAAGTCCGACGGCAAAAAGCAGGGCGGTTTCAAGGTCGGTGCAGGATCTTCGGATACTGATGAAAAGAAGCCACAGAGCAAAACAACAGCGCAGAAACGCTGGAACAAATTCAAGTAAAAACAGGAGGAATGAATCATGCCAAATCTTAATTATGCAGAAGTATGGAATCCCGAACTCTTGGAGATAAGGATCCAGGAAACACTGTCAAGTCCGTTCATCACACAGAACGTAAGGTGGCTTGACGCAAAGACTTTCCACTTCACACAGATGTCAACATCAGGCTACAAGAGCCACAACAGAAACGGCGGCTGGAACACAGGTAAGTATGTTCAGACGGACGTGCCTTTCACACTCACACACGACCGTGATGTTGAGTTTCTTGTGGATAAGGCTGACGTTGACGAAACGAACTCATCAGCGTCTATCAAGAATATCTCAGAGGTATTCGAGAAAACACAGTCTGCTCCAGAAACGGACGCTCTGTTCTTCTCAAAGACAGCTCAGAGAGCGGCAGAGCTTGAGGGCTATCACTCATCAACAGCCGCTTCATCATACACAAAGGGTAACGTGTTCGATAAGCTCAAAGGCTTTCTTTCAGCAGGCAAACTGAGAAGATAAAAGTCTAACGGCTCGCTCATTATGTATGTGACTTCCACAATTATGGACCTGCTGGAGCAGTCTGACAAGTTCACGAGAAAAATCGAAATGACGCAGATCGCAGAGGGAGGACTTGGTCTTAGAACAAGAGTGACCGACATTGACGGAGTGCCTATCATGGAGGTCATTGATGATGAGCGTTTCTATGACCGCTTCAATTTTGACCCTGAGGACGGCGGCTTTGAGCCTTGCGCTGCAAGCTATGTAAAGACCGCTGATACTGATATCGTGAGCGGCAAGGAGTATTACACCGAATCAAGCGGTTCTTACACTAAGGTATCAGGCACACCGAGCAAGTCTGCACTTGATACATATTATGAAAAGGTCGCAGGCTCACACAAGATAAACGTGCTTATCGCAACACCTGAGACCACAAAGATAGTGCCTAAGATCAACAGCATTTACAGCTTTGCTCCGGGCGGACACACAGAGGGTGACGGCTGGCTCTATCAGAACAGAGCGTTCTCAGATGTTTTCACTTTCCCGAACGGTAAGGACGGAAAGATAGACAGCATTTACGCTGACGTTGACACAGCAGAGTACAGCGAGTAAGGGGTGAGGGATATGTACCTCACCTCTACTGAGTTTTGCAATATCTGTCCTGAGTGTGATATCTCCGAAGAACAGTTCTCAGCTATACTGCAAAGGGCTGAAAGCGATATCGACACGTTGACTTTCAACCGCATAACAGCAGAGGGCATTGACAGCTTTACAGACTTTCAGAGAGAGCGTATAAAGCGTTCCACAGCCTTGCAGATGAAATTCATCTATGACAATTCGGAGCTGTTAGAAAGCCCTCTGAGCGCTTACAGCATAAGCGGAGTTTCAATGTCATTCGATAAGTCAAAGGTGGTATCTCTTGACGGCGTTATCACAACACGTCAGGTCTACAATGTGCTTATGCAGACAGGACTATGTTACAGGGGGCTGATGTGATGAAGTTTCCTCAGCTTGTACCTGAAAGGGTATGCAAAACGCCCTGTAAGGTCTATCGAACGGACGGACTTAATCGTGACGGCTCAAAGAAGCAGACGGTCATATTTGAGGGCAAATGCTTTCACTCTGAGAAGTCAAGGCAGAAATTATCCGCAGAGAAACAGCTTATAACCTTGTCAGGCGAGGCTCTTTTCTGCGGAGATATCGCCCCTGATAACGCTGTTATAGAGGGCTATGCGGTCATAGGCGGCAGGACGTACAAGATATATGGTTCTGAGAAAGCCAAAGACCCTGACGGCAGGGTGAATTACACAAGATTGGAGCTGATATAATGGGCATTGAAATAAAGCTTGATATGCAGGCAATAAAGGCTATCGAGGACGCTGCTGTGAAGTCCGCTGAGGTGGCTATGGAGCAGGTGAGGGCAGACCTTGTGAGTGCTCAGACAATGCCGTTCGATACAGGCGATATGCAGAATAATCAGACCTTTGTCCACGCTGACGAAAGCGGTGCAAGTCTTGTGACAGGCTCTCCGCAGGCAAGACGTTTGTACTATCACCCTGAGTATCATTTTCAGAAAGGCAATAACCCTAACGCAGGTGCGGCTTGGCTTGAACCATATATCACAGGCAGTAAAAAGGACCTTGCTAAGAATGAGTTTGTGGCAGAGTTCAAAAAGAGGACAGGAGTATGACTTTACTTAACATAGCGGATATGCTGAGCGATATCCTTGAATTGCAGGACGTGTATGCAGGCGCTATTGACGGCAACCTTGACAAGTGTATAGGCGTGTACAACGCAAAGACCTCAAAGCCACAGCGTATCTGCATAGGCGGAAAAGCCTGCACAAAAACACTTGAAAAACATATCTCGGTGCTTATTCATTGGACTGATACTCCCACGCAGGCAGAGATAAAGGCTCAAAGCGTTCTTGATATCCTATCCGATATACGTCAGCATAAGGCTGACGGCTTTATGGTAAAGTATCTCGAATGCAAAGAGCCTGTTTCTGTTGGCAGGGACGAGCGAGGCGTGTGTGAATATGTTATCGAGGCAACAGTATATTACGAAAGGAATGAATGAGTATGGCAAACACAACAGGAGTTTATCCCGTATATGAAAACCAGTTCAAGATAGACAAGACAGGCGGCGACGGCTCGACAGAGAGCAATCTTGTGACTATTGCCGATATGGAGAGCTTTTCAGTATCCATTGACGGCAATATCGAGGAGTGGAAGCCTTTTGATCAGCAGGGGTGGACAAGACGTCTGCTCACAGGTAAGTCTATCACTATCAGTATCTCAGGCAAGAGAAATGTCGGTGACGCAGGCAATGACTACATTGAGAGCCTTGCACTCAAAACAGGTGCTGCGGCGACCACAACCCTTGTGTGGAACTTTCCAAGCGGCGCAAAGCTTGTTATCAAGGGCGTTGTCAGCGTAACAGAATGGGGCGGCGGAGATTCAACAGCAGTTGCGCCGCTTGCGTTCGACTTTGCTTCCGACGGCAAGCCTGAGTTTACAGAGGCGACAGCGTAAGAACACAGACAAAACAGGGGAGCGTTCAAAGCGCTCTCCTAATTTTATATATCAGAAAGGATAATAACTATGGCAAAGATGTATACACTCGACAGCAAGCTTCTTACAGGTACACCTGAGATAAGAGTAGGCGACAAGGTCTACCCTGTGGACGACAGGCAGAAAACTGTCAAGAAGATACTTGACATCTGCGACAAGAACGCTGAAAAGAAAGACCTTGATATGATAGACGAGGTTTTCAAGCTTGCGTTCGCACCAAAGGACTACAAGGAAATAGAGGCAATGAATATGCCTTGGGCGGCATATCAGCAGCTTTTCACTCTTGTTATCTCAGCGGTAACAGGCGAGGACGCAGAAAAGACAGAGGCTCGATTTCCGCAGGAAAACGCAGAGTAAGTTTGAAGAAAGCTGGTACGATCTTGACTATGACCGAGAGCTTATCATACAATCCATTGCAAAGCAGTACAATATCCTGCCCTCAGAGCAGGAAAATCTGCATTACAGCGATTGGTACAGGCTCGTTGCAGGGCTTATGCACGATACGCCGCTGGGTCAGATAGTTCGTATCAGGAGCGAGGACAACAAGGACATCATAAAGAATTTCGACAGGTATGAAAAGCAGATACGCTCAGAATGGACGGCGTTCAGAAATCAGAAAGCAAGAGAAACGTTCACAGAGCAAGACAAGCTTGAAACTGCGAAATACTTTGAAAGGCTGTTCAAGGGAATGTTCGGAAAGGCAGGTGATAAGTAATGGCAGACGGAGCAAGCGTTGGTGTTATATCTCTTGACCTTGTGATAAAAAACAAGGTGCAGGAGCAGCTTGACAAGATATCTGCAAGCATACAGAACGGCTTTTCAAAGCCAGTAGAGCAGGCAGAGAAAGCTGTTGAGAACGCTATGGATAAGACCGCTAAAGCCGTAGACGAGGGCTTTGGCAGTGCGTCAGAGATCGCTCAGAAAAGTATGCAGGAGGCTACTGCAAAGGTGGTGTCTGAAATTGATAAAGCCAATGAGCATATAAAAAACACCACCGACCAAATCGAAAACATCAAGCCTAAAGTTGTGCAGATACATTATAATCCTGAGTATGACCCTGCTAAGATAGAAGCTGAGGTTGATGATATCGCTCAGCAAATTACGGCAAAAGCTGACGAGGCGGCTAAAACAGCGACAGAGAGCTTTGGTGATTTTGAAATACCTGAAAGTGAATTTGAAAGGCTTAATCTCCAACTCGAAAATGCAACAGAAAAAATGAGCCTGTTGCAGGCTAAGTATAAAGAGCTACAAGCTGCTCTTGTAAACGCTAGTTCAGACGAAGAAGCTGCAAAGATAGTTTCAGAACTTAATGGCGTTGAAAGTAAGCTTATAAGTCAGCAGGGAGTTATAGATAAAACTCAAACAAAACTTAGCGAATATGAGGAAACATTTAGCAACTGCGGAAAAACAGGGACAACTGCTATTGAGAAACTAAAAAAAGTCGCTTCATTTGCAGGCAAAACCATAAAGACTACACTTGTGGGAGCTTTCAAGACAATGCGTTCGGCAGGCTCGAAGGCTGTTGACGCAGTTAAATCCAAATTCAGCAGGCTTAAAACAACTATCGACAGCACTTCAAAACCGCTGAGCAAGTTTACACATTCGCTCAAATCTGCGGCAAAAAGAGTGTTCTTAATGGCAGGCGTGCTTGTTTTGCTGAAAGGAATACGTTCCGCTGTTGCAAACGCTGTTTCAGGCAACGAAGAATTTGCCAAGTCCTTAAACGAGATAAAAGCCAACCTCACCATAGCTTTCACGCCGATAATGAACACAGTAATGCCGTATCTCAATACGCTTATGACGGGCATAGCAACGGCGACAAAAACTGTGGCGGCGTTTATCTCTGAGCTTTTCGGCACCACCTATCAGAAGTCCTTGCAGGCGACAAAGCAGGCACAGAAGTCAGCGGAGAAGATAAAGAAAACTCAGGACACTTACCTTGCAGACTTTGACGTTGTAAGAGTTGCACCGGATCAGAGCAAGTCCGATACAGACAGTTCAGAGGGTGGCATTGATTACTCAGCCATAAACGGCGACAACGTTCAGCTTCCAGATTGGGCGGAGCGTATGAAAGACGCCATTAAGTCAGGCGATTGGGCAGGAGTTGGCTCTCTTGTGGCTGAAAAGGTCAACGGAGCTTTCGCATACATCAACTGGGACGGTATTCAGAAAAAGCTGAATGGCTTTGTGGATAAGCTTACAGACGGTCTGAACAGCTTTATAAACGGCGTTGATTGGACAGGACTTGGTGACAGCTTCGGCGGAGGCATAAACACAATTTTGGGCGCAGGATACCGCTTTATGAAGAAGTTTGATTGGGCAGGCTTCGGCAAGGGTACGGCTAATTTTCTTAACGGCGGTATAAAGAAAACGAATTGGTCGCTTATCGGCAAGACCCTTGCTTCAAAATGGCAAGCTATCATCGACTATCTTTATTCATTCGTTACCACCTTTGATTGGTCGGGCTTTGGCTCGTCCATAGGCACTTCTGTGAACGGCTGGTTTGATGAGATTGATTGGGGCAAAGCAGGAACGACTATCTCTGAGGGCGTGAAAGGTCTGCTTGATACGGCAATAAATTTCCTGCAAACTGTAAACTGGCAGGGCATAGGTGAAAAGCTGTGGACGTTCATTTCTACAATAGATTGGAGCGGCATTGCCACAAAGCTTTTCAAAGCCATAGGCTCAGCTATAGGCGGTGCGGTATCAGTGCTGTGGGGCTTTATCAAGAACGCTGTTTTCAGTATCCGTGACTACTTTACGGAGAAGATACAGGACTGTGGTGGTAATATCGTTGAGGGGCTTTTCACAGGTATCGTTGACGCTTTCAAGGGCATAGGCACTTGGCTTTATGACCATGTTCTTACACCATTTATTGAGGGCTTCAAGAACTGTTTTGGTATTCACAGCCCTAGTAAGGTCATGGCTGAAATGGGCGGATATATCATACAAGGTCTGTATAATGCCGTATCTGAGGGTATTGCAAAGATAAAGGAGATCTTCACGAAGCTTCTTAACGCTGTCAAGGGCGTTTTCAAAGGCATAGGCAAGTGGTTCAAAAAGACCTTTTCAGACGCTTTCGGAGGCGTAAAGACCATTCTCAATGGCATTATAATGTTCGTCAAGAGCATTTTCACAGGCAATTGGAAGAAGGCTTGGCAGGGTGTAAAGAAGATCTTCAAAGGCGTGTGGGACACGCTTTACAGCGTTGTGAAAGCACCTATAAACCTAATTATCGGTGCAGTAAACAAAATGACCAGTGCTATTGAAAGTGCGGTCAACTGGATAATCGACGGCATTAACAGCCTGAGTTTTGATGTGCCTGATTGGGTGCCTGGCATAGGCGGAGAAACCTTCGGTTTTGACCTAGACACAATAAGCATACCTGAGATACCAAAGCTTGCCACAGGTGGACTTGCGACAGCACCGACCCTTGCAATGGTGGGCGATAACAGGAATGCAAAGGCTGATCCTGAGGTAATCTCACCTCTGAGCAAACTGCAAGGTATGCTTGATAACGGCAAGCTTGACGAGGTGTTAAGGGTGCTGAACGCTATACTTGATTGGCTGAAAGCTTATGACCCTGTGTTCTTCGGAACAGTTGACAGCAAGGTGCTTTTCAAGTGTATGCAGGACAGCAACAATCAGTATAAACGTAAGACGGGAGTGAGTGCATTTTGACAGGAACATTGCTAAAGATAAACGGCGTGTGGGTGACAGACCCTGACCCTGATAGCTGGAGCCCTGTAAACTGTTACGAATGGACGGCAGGTTCAGGACGAGTGAATACAACAGGTCTGTTTGTGGGTGCAAGAAAGTTCTGCAAATACAAACTGCCTTGCAAGTGGACAATGCTTCCTGTCGCAGATTCAGCCGAGATACAATCCCTTATCGAGGACGGACCCGACTTTGCAGAACTGGAGTTTTGGCACAATGGCAAGTATTATTCTATATCCGCCAACGCAAGCGACTATGTACCGCAGGGGCTTGTCAGACTTGACAGTGGTGAGTATTACAAGAGCTGTACTGTCACATTCGCAGAACGTTAGGAGGGCATATGTACACCATAGCAAGCGATGAGATAACAAGCAGGATAGAGAGTTACAAAGCCTTGTGGGGTATGTGGATAGAGGACGCTCAGAGCGGAGCACCTGTGGCATATGATGGCATTCAGAACGTTCAGACGGACATTCAATCAACATCTCTGAGTGATGATATAGAGCTTGGAGCTGTCTGTTCTCAAAGTGTGACGGCAGAGCTTGTTGACGACGGAACTAAGTATCTTGGGAATGAGTATGTTTTCAGTTTGTATACAAAGGACGCAACTTCATCTGATACAAATGACGAAAAAATACCAATGGGGCGTTTCACCTGCGTAAAATCAAAGAAATCAGGCGGCAGTGTTCAGTTGACAATGGCGGACAGGCTGTACTTTTCGGACAAGCCATATGTGCCGCATATCCCTATGCCAAACTGGAATAAAGCAGTCGAGGACGACATTTGCAGACAATTAGGATTGCAGAACGGCAATGATTATACGGAAGTCAGGTTAATGCGTGACAAGAACGGCAGAAGGTTGATAGATAAGAACGGCAAGGTGCTGTACTCAAAATACTTTTACTTCAAGGTCAGCTCAGTGCCAAAGGACGTGACCATGCGCCAAATGTTGTCTTACCTTTCCTCTGCACAAGGTCAGTTTGGTTATGTTGACAGGTACGGAAAGTACGTCCGAAAGTGGTATGGCAAACCGGTAAAAACATTGGATAACAACACAATAGACCTGCCTACGCTGTCAGAAAGGCAGAACGCTATCGTGGGCATTATCTGCAAAGTGAGTGATGATGTAACGCTGTCGCTTGGTGTGACAGATACAACACAGGGACGTGTGCTAGAGTTTGAAAATCCATACATGACCGAATCACTGCTTCAATCTCTGTGGCGCAGAATAGGAGGATTTTCATGGTACACTACCGAATTGTACCACAGACTTGGTGACCCACGTTTCGACATAGGTGACGTGGTGACCTACATCAACGGCGTAGACAGCTATGATATACCAATAACGAATTTAGGATTTACCTTTGACGGCGGACTGAGTGCTGATATTTCGGCGGTAGGTTTGTCGGTAGAAGAACAGCTTTAAGGGGGCGAGATAATGGCTGATGAAAATTTCACATTGGCGCAGGATATCACTGAAAATGACTATCCTATGCAACACGCAGGCGAGGAAATCGATGAGATACTGAGCCGAGCCGGCAAGATACACTATGGCACTGTGGAACACAAGATGACGGGAGCAAATGCGCTTATGCGGATACCGCTTGAACTGACCTTTGCGCCTAAGCAGGTCATAGCAACGCTACGGCAGACAGACACACCAACACCATACAAGACGTTCTGTACTCACGTTAATGGGTCGGGAAAGTCGTACTATCTGAACGTTTGCATGGGAGCTACTAATGGGTCAACAGTGGAAAACGTGCCAACAGGAACATACTATGTTGACTACATTGCAATAGAGTAAAGAGGGGTGATTAAATGACGATAACGCTAAACACAGATTACGATGTAACACTGAACACAGCCCTTTTGGGCTATGTTGGTGAAACTAATGCCCGTCCCGTGTCTGTCAAGGGCATGGAGGTAGACGGCGCAGACCGCTATGTGCTGACTATCGACTACGGTGACGGCACTGCCTATGAGGTCGATATCACAGGCGGACAGTGGACACCTACGGCAGATATACTGCGTTCAGCGCAGACAATATCGTGTCAGATATGTGCAAAAAAACTGTCAGGGCAGGAATATATCCTAGTAAAAAAATCACGCATATTCCGACTGCGAATAGGTGCAGCTATCGGTGATACAGCTATCCCGTCACCTGATGTGGCGGTGGACGCACTAGACCGCATAGACGCCATAGGCAGACAGGCGCACGCAGATATGCAGACAGCCGTCACCGCCGCAGAAACGGCGACAACAATGGCAAATAACGCCGCTAAATCTGCCACGGCCGCAGAGAAATCAGCTGATACGGCAACACAGGCGGCTGAACGTGCTGAGACCGCAAAAACAGCGGCTGAAACGTCCGCAACGCAGGCAGACGCTGCAAGGCAGGGTGCAGAAACTGCACGTGCTGAGGCGGTCACTGCACAGAACACCGCCAAGATATCCGCAGCGCAGGCGGCAACATCAGCACAGCAGACCACAGCCGACAAGAACATAACGGCAGGCTATGCTAAAACTGCAAAGACGGCGGCTGACAGCACTACGGCAGACAGACAGGCAGTGCAGGAAATGGCAACGCAGGTCACAGCCGACAAGGCTACAGTGGCAGAAAACGCCGCACAGGTTGCCACAGACCGCAAAGCTGCTGAAACTGCTGCACAGACAGCGCAGGCGGTGGCTGACAGTCTGCCTGAGGACTACGTGACGGCAGTCAGTAAGATAGCTGAAAATACAGCTGAAATAGGACGTATAAAGCTGACGGATAAAGAATTGACAAGACGTGTAAATGCACTGTACGACATTGGTCAGGGTGTGACGCATAGGTTTGAAACGGACACAGATACGGCATATGCAAAGACAGTGCCTACGGGCGGTAAGCTGATGTCGGTGAAGAGTGTTGGTGGTAGGTCTATTGTATGGAACCAGCTAATATCACAGATTGTCGAAAAAACATCTAATGGTATTGCAACTACAAAAATTGATAGCAAATCGCTGCATATCAGTGGCACGTCGTCAGCGGTTTGTTTTATACCGATATCCCCGGTACAAACCGGAATTTCAAATCATAAATATTTATTCCATTCGCACGCCAGTGATACTACTGCGCTGTCTAGTGGTACGGGTTTTTACAACGATAACGGCGGAAATAGGTGGCATGAATACGGCAAAGGTATAATATTTACAATGGATGGAAATGGTACAATTGCAATTGCGTTCCGTGTAAATTCTAATATAACTGTAGATTTTTCAATCACGCCACAGATTTATGACCTCACCGCCATGTTCGGAAGCGAAAACGAACCCACAAGCGTGGAAGAATTTGAGGAAATGTTTCCAGCCGATTACTACCCATACTGTGCTGGGGAGGTTGTCAGTGCTGGGGTTGAGAGCGTTGTGGAGCAGGGACGAAATTTGTGGGACGAAGTATGGGGAGTTGGTTCGATTAACGCATCTAGTGGCAATGACGAAGGTTCAAAAGAGGCTATATATTCAAAAAACTATACGCCAATTATACCAAATTCAACCTATATCTTCGTGTACGCAGGTAGTGCCAAAATTGAAAATGTGAAAACCAGATTTTATGACCATAACAAAAAGTACATTGGCTATAACGACAACAACGGGCAAATTGTCTACCCAAACAAAGCATTTATAACCCCATTAAACGCATTCTATGTTCGTTTTACGCTTCCGCCAGACTATGGCAATGTTTACAAAAATGATATAGCATTGATAGCTGATAGTTCGGGAACCTACGTCCCATATCACCGCAACGAACACCCAATCCCCGAAGCCATCAAAGCATTGCCTGGCTACGGCTGGTCGGCAGGAACGGCACGAAACTACGTTGATTATGAGAATAAACGATACGTTCAGTGCGTGAGCAGCGTTGATTTGGGAACGCTGAATTGGGTTGCAGGTGACAGTGGGAAAGTAGGTTTTCAAACATCGCAAGTTACAGGGCAGAAATTGACAAAGAATTATAACATTCTGCCAAACATCATCTGTTCAAAATATTTGGCGAAAACGCAGAATGCTATGTGGGGCAAAACCAGTGTAACAGGTATAACGACTAATGCTAGCGTTGACGGATATGTATATGTCAACGATACGTCCTACACCGACGCCACCGCATTTAAACAGGCAATGCAGGGTGTTATCCTGTACTACGAATTAGCAACGCCAATCGTAACCGACATTTCATCGTTAATACCTGATGATTTTCTGAGGAACATCGAGGTAGAGGCAGGCGGTTCAATCACGTTCAAAAACAGCAATGACAGCTATCGAATACCAGTGCCGTCGGAAGAAGAATATATCGTGAAGCTGAGTGAAGTAGGAGGTACAACATGACAGATTTACAGAGAAAAATGGCTGAGAAGCTAGGGCTATCCACCGAAGATTTTGAAAAACCTACAGTGACCGAGCAGGACAAAATAATGGCACAAGTGCTATACACAGCCGCTATGACAGGCACGCTGATAGGTGAGGAGGGCGAGTGATGTATTACAGCATTATTAAACGTTTCTATGATCTGGGCGTGTATTCGCTGGCAAAGGTCAAAGATTTTGTCAAGGCAGGCGTTATTAGTCCGGAGCAGTTCAAAGAAATCACAAAGGAGGTATACCATGAAGCAGAAGTTAGCAAAACTCATTGATGTAAAGTCCATTGTAACGCTGTTCTTGACAGCGGTGTTTTGCGTGCTGGCACTTCGACGCACGATCTCAGCAGAGCAGTTCATCACGGTGTTTACGGTGGTGATCTCGTTCTATTTCGGCACGCAGAGCGCCAAAAGAAAGTCAGGTGATGACGAGTGACGGAAGCAATTATCGTTGCACTGATAACAGCTGCTTCGGCGGTAGTGTGTCAGCTTGTCATAGCATCTAACAGTCGTAAGACTATGCAACAGGCGCAGTATGATAGCCAAAAGCTTATCGAGTACAAGATTGATAAGTTGTCTGAGCGTGTGGATAAGCACAACAGTGTTATTGCTCGCACCTATAAGCTGGAACAGGATTATGCTTTGATCGACGAGAAAATCAAGGTGGCTAATCACAGGATTGATGATTTAGAAAGGAAGTAATTTTTATGGCAAAGACATTCAAGGGTATTGACGTTTCACAGTATCAGCACAACATTGACTTCAAGAAGGTCAAGGCTTCGGGGGTCGATTTCGTTATCATTCGTGCAGGCTATGGCAAGTACGCTAATCAGAAAGACCCATATTTCGAGAGGCACTACAAGGCAGCAAAGGCGGCAGGGCTAAAGGTCGGTGCTTACTGGTACAGCTATGCGGCAACTGTCGCTGAGGCAAAGGCAGAGGCTCAGACCTGTATCAACGCTATCAAGGGCAAGACGTTTGAGTATCCGATATACTTCGACCTTGAGGAGCGTTCACAGTTCGCAAAGGGCAGAGCATTTTGCAACAGCCTTGTCAAGACTTTCTGCAATGCACTTGAACACGCAGGCTACTGGGCAGGACTGTATATCAGCCGTTCGCCTTTACAGCAGTACATATCTGCCTACGTCGCTAAGAGATACGCTCTGTGGGTCGCTGAGTACGGCTCACGCTGCAACTACGGCAGAACATATGGTATGTGGCAGTACACAAGCAGGGGCAAGGTCAGCGGTATCAGCGGCAATGTTGACATGGATATCTGCTATGTGGACTATCCTGCGAAGATCAAGGCGGCAGGGCTGAACGGCTTCAAGAAGACCATCAGTTCGACCACAAAGCCGTCTGCAAGCCATGCCAAGAAGACAGTAACGTACACTGTAAAGCGTGGAGACACGCTCTCGGGCATCGCACGGCGCTACAAGACCACTGTTGCGAAGCTTGTCAAGAACAATGGTATCAAGAACCCGAACATTATTTATGCAGGGCAGAAAATAAAGATTAAGTAGGTAGTAAGACAGCCGACAGGGATTATTCCTTGTCGGCTGTTTTTGTTTTAAAATAACTGTTGATTTATATATAATAATGTGATATAATGTAAAAAACAACGGAGATAAAAAAATGTGAATGGGGATAAAATAGATTATATGGATTACATAATCAAAAGCGTACCAATAATAATAAGTTTAGTTGCGTTATTTATATCAATTATTTCATATAGATATAACAAGAAAAAGAATAAAATTGAGAAAGCCATTGAACTTGCCAATTATTATCAGGAACTAATAAAGGAAATTAATGAAATAATTGAAGTTTTAAGGGCTCATGAAAACATTTATGATATTATAACATCTGATAAAATTGCAAGAAATCCAAACTTAGAATTCAGCAAGGATGAATCTCAGAAGCTATTTGAAGAAGACTGGGCAACGCTTGAAGAATTCTTTATAAAAGATGGAATGAAAGAAAACATTCTGAATAATATATATCTATTTCATATGAACAGTATAATTGAAATGAATCCATTATTTGCTCTTATTTCTGATGATGAAGCAAATAAAGAGTGCAACATTAACGCAACTTTTATAAAAGGGTACTACAAAGGAAAAATTAATGATTTTTTAAACAAATTAGAAGCGTTTTCAATGACATTTGTTCAGGGCGTGGCTGATGACGATGTGGTATATCAATCATTACATCAGAGCTATTTGAGCGTAGTAAAATTTTTGTATTTTAGAATTTCATATCAAAATATTTGTAAAAACGAATCTTATTTTACTAATATAATCAATTTGTATCAAAAATGGTCACAAAGGGCGAATGATACAGAAGATAAAATAGCAAAAGCAAATGATAAATATAAAAAGGCTATAGACAAAGCTTCAAATGCAACTCCAAAGGCTAAAATATAAAAAATCACATACGTCATGTATGTTAGGTAATGAATGTTGAGAATAGTGTTGACATATAATACAGATTGTAGTATAATTATAGTATAATAATATAAGGAAAAGGAGGAGTCCGTAATGTGGTTTGATGGCATGCAGGATATTAATAAACCTGAGGAATGTGAATCAACGGAAGAATCCTCAGAGACTATTGCAAAACAAGACTAGAATTAGTTTGGCGTTTATGGCTGTCACCTGATTTTTTTCAGAGTGGCAGCCTTTTTTTCTTACATGAATTGTACAATTCTTGCACGATAAAAAAGGCTTTGACATCATAATCTATGTTCCACTACATAGTCCCTTATCGTAAATTTTCAAGGAATATCACAGAACATCACGCAAAACAAAACAGCTATCAAACCACGCATTTACGCAATTTAATAGCTGTTTTGCTGGAGCTGCTAACCGGGCTTGAACCGGTGACCTCGTCCTTACCAAGGACGTGCTCTACCTACTGAGCCATAGCAGCAAACCAATTACAGTAATATATTATACACTATCTCTGCCGCTTTGTCAAGCCCTTTTCACAACTTTTTTACTCTATTCCCTCATCATCATCGTCATCTGCCTGAACACTTGGGTCGTAATCATCATATGTGTCCATAAAATTGTACTTCTTGCCCTTGTATTCGTATTGTATCACAGTGCGCAGATTGACGTTATAAACGCTCTTGAAAATATTGTTTTCTATGTTGGGATTGGTGGCACGAAACTTTGCTATAAGCTCCTTCATTTCCTGCCGCTTTGATACCTCACCCTTTTTCTCTAACCCCTCGTAGCTCTCAGTGAAACGGCAGGCACAGCGGATAAAATGCAGATCGTTCTGCTCCACCCAGCGGATAATGTCCGCCTCTTTCACCATGTACAGGGGTCTGATAAGCTCCATGCCTGCGTAGTTCCTCGAGTGTAGCTTCGGCATCATAGTCTGAATCTGTCCTCCGTATACCATGCTCATGAGTATGGTTTCTATAACATCATCAAAATGATGTCCCAAAGCTATCTTGTTGCACCCAAGATCCTGTGCAAATTTGTAAAGCCAGCCACGCCTCATTCTTGCACAAAGATAGCATGGGTTGCGTTTTGTGTTGTATGCAATGTCAAAAACTTTCGTCTCAAACATCTTTATGGGTATGCCCATAAGCTTTGCATTGTCGATTATTCTCTGCCTGTTGGCGTCACTGTAACCGGGATTCATTACAATAAATTCTAGCCCTATATCCATTCCCTGATATTTCTGCAAATGCTGCATACACTTAGCAAGAAGCATTGAATCCTTTCCACCTGATATGCACACCGCTATTTTGTCCCCCGGCTTTATCATATCATAACGCTCATATCCCATTACGAACTTGTTCCATATATCTCTGCGAAAAACAGTAACGATGCTCCGCTCTATCTTCTGCTGTGGAGTCAATATTCTTGACATCTCAAACTCTCCTTAAAATAATCAAATTACTAATTAAATTCTACTATTTTTATGGGAATTTGTCAACCATATTCGTGTTGACATTGTATTGTCATATTGTTATAATATAATAAAGTATTAAAGCAGGAGGATATCATGAGCGAAAATATAGAGCGTGAGATAAAAATTTCTCTCACAAAAGAACAATATAATACCGCCGAAAAGCTTTTTCAGTGGAGCAAAATAATAGAGCAGACCAATTTTTATTATATCCCGCAAAGAGATTCAGGCATGACAAGTATCAGGGTAAGACAAATAGGGGATAGGTATTTTTTGCAGCTTAAAGCGCCTATATCTGAAAACGGTGCGCTTCATGTGAAAAAAGAATTTGAGAAACAGCTTGACAGCCTGCCTGAAAAGCTCACCGCACAGGAGCTTTCACAGCTTGTGGGGAGAGATTTCCCTGCCGCTGACCTTGCAGGCTCTTTGTATACTCAGCGCAAGCTCTGCACCGATTTCGACCATGTTGAGATATGCCTTGACAAAAGCGAATATCTCGGCTTGACAGACTATGAGTTGGAGCTTGAATATACAGCCGACTATCCCGAAAAGCCTTTGGAGATACTGAAAAATGCAGGTATCACACAGGGAGAAGCGGTAATAGGCAAGTATGCAAGATTTATGGAAAGAGCGAAAAAGCTGGACAAGTGCTGATTTTCCCACTGTCTGCGGTCATTTTCTATGAAAAAGCACCCACAGCCTGCAAAGGTTTGGGCAATAATGATAATTGACAGTGACGTTATAATATGTTATTATATTAAAGTGTTAAAACGTATGAAATGGTATTTTGACGATACCCGAAAGGAAGTTAATAATGAAAAGATCTATTTTTAAGACTATCGCATCACTTTCCGCTGCTGCCATGATGCTTTTGGCTGTAGGCTGCGGAAGCACATCTGATTCTTCATCAGCAGCAGGCACAAACAGCACAGCCGCTGCAACAGGCGAGGATAACTCACTTCAGAAAGTTCTTGATTCAGGCAAGCTTGTGCTTGGTCTTGACCCAACATTCAAGCCAATGGGCTACACAGACGAGAACGACAACATCGTAGGCTTTGATATCGACGTTGCAAAGGAAGTTTGCTCAAGACTTGGTGTAGAGCTTGAAACTTACTCTGTAAACTGGGATACAAAGGAGCAGGATCTTAATGCAGGCACAATAGATTGTATCTGGAACGGCCTTTCTGTCAGCGATGAGAGAAAGAAAGTAATGCTCATGAGCGAGCCTTACATGAAGAATGAAATGGTGTTCGTTGTAAACGGCTCAAGCGACGTTGCTTCACAGGCTGATCTTGCAGGCAAGAACATTGCCGTACAGAACGGCTCAACAGCACAGGAAACACTTCTTGCATCTGACGTTGTAGCAAATGGTGCGACAACAACAGAGCTTGCAACAAATGTTGAAGCCCTCCAGCAGTTGGAGCTTAACATGGTAGATGCAGCGTTCCTTGACTCAGTAGTTGCAAACTACGAGATATCCACATCAGGCAAGGATTACAAGGTGCTTCCTGACGGCCTTGACCCAGAGGAGTACGCTATCGGATTCAGACTTGGCGATCAGGCACTTTGCGACAAGATCGAGGAGATCCTTCACGAAATGAAGCAGGACGGCAAGCTCGCTGAGATATCAACAACTTGGTTCGGAAGCGACATCACGACCATAAAATAATCACAAAAACATTCAATCGGACAGTTTTCGGGCTGTCCGATTTTTTTCTTATTAAGTTTTTCTGCGTGTCATATCTTTAAAAAATAAAAAGTCTCGCAAACAACGTGTTTACGAGACTTTTTGGCGGAGAAGGAGGGATTCGAACCCTCGATGAGCTATTAACCCATACACGAGTTCCAGTCGTGCGCCATAAACCGGGCTAGGCGACTTCTCCAGTTTATCATTTTTTATATGTGTCACACTATCTAAGCGACTTTAATATTATACCATATGATCTTTTACTTGTCAAGACTTTTTTGAAACTTTTTTGTTCTTTTCTTATTCAGAAGTACTGTGTAAAAAAAGTTTTCTCTGCGATGCTTTATTAACAATATTCTGAAAAGTTTTCATTTTATTTTCTATATGAACATGTTACCGAAAATTTTCGCAATCTTGAAAACGATTAAGCAAATCATTTAGTTGATTTATAACAAATTTAATCAAATATATGTATTGGTAATATTGAAAAAAGCTTAATAATTTTACCACAAAAATAAAAAAGTCGTTAAAAAGTTTACGAAAATTCACAAAATGCCTTTGACAACTCGAGGCAAATGTGGTATAATGTTTAAATGACTGTAGGGTGCAGTGCGTCTAAATGCAACATTATAGAGAAGGTGAGACATTTTGGGAAGAAAACGCATTGGAGTGATATTGTCTGAGGCAGAAAGCTATTATCAGGAAAGATTGCTGAGAGGCGTAATGACAAAGGCTTTTCAGCTTGACTATGATGTGCTTATCTTCACAAGCTTTGTCAAAGAGTCATTCTTAAAAGCAGTGTCTGTTGGAGAAATGCAGATATATGACGCTATAAATTATGATAAGCTCGATGGCGTTATCGTTTTGGCAGATACATTAAAAATGCCTGGGCTTTTTGACAAAATATGCAGGGATATAGATGAGAAATGTCATGTTCCTGTGGTTTTTATAGATGGAAGCTATAAGGACTATGAAAGTATTTATACCCGTGACGAAATACCCTTTATGCAATTGACAGAACATCTTATCGAGGTCCATGGATGCAGGAAGATACTTTTTTTGAGCGGTCCGCTGGAGACTGCCACCACTCGTGAACGGCTTGCGGGATATAAGCGTGCCCTTGAAAAGCACGGCATAGAGTATGATCCGGACTTTGTCTGCTTTGACGGAGGCTTCTGGTATGATAAAGCGGCAGAGGTGGCAAATAATATCATCTATGGCAGACGTAAAAAGCCTGACGCTATCGTTTGCTGTGGAGATTATATGGCTATAGGTGTTGTACATGAATATCAGAAAAACGGTTTGAGCGTGCCTGAGGATATGATAGTTGCAGGTTATGACGCAATAGACGAGGCTATCCATTGCGTGCCAGCTATAACCTCCTGCTCACCGCCGATCTTTGAAACTGGCGTGAACGCAGTAATGACCATTGAGGCACGGATCAAAGGCGTTGAACCGCAGGGCCTTATAGAGGACGGCGGCAAGGTGGAGATAGGTGCTTCCTGCGGCTGTCATGAGGATTATAGCTATACAAAGCGTGATCTTTTATCATCTCAGAACAAGATGAATTATCATGACTTTTTGGACAGCAATATGACCGATATAATGGCTTGCTCTAAAGATCCCGATGATCTGATGGCCAGGATACAATATTTTCTCTATCTTATCATTGGTCATGAGAGGTATTATCTCTGCCTTAATGAGGATTGCCTTGGAGAGCATGAGATAGTCGGTGAGATCTCCACTGTTCCAAAGGAATATACAGAAAATATGGTGCTTTATATAAGAAACGTTGACGGCAAAAGCAGAACTCTTCATGATCCTTTTGAACTCAAAGAGATATTTCCTGATCTGGATGAAGAACGAGAAAGCCCTTGTGCATTCTTTATCACCCCGGTACATTTTATAGATCGGTGCTATGGCTATGCTGTATTGTCTTACGGTGACGAAATAAAATCGATAGATATCACTTATCGTAATTGGACAAATCATGTAAGCAATGCTCTGGAATCAATGCGGATACGAAATTCCATAGCTAATCTTGCAGTCCGTGACGCTATGACAGGTGTTTATTCGAGAATAGGTATTGAGAAAAATATCCAGTTTGTTATTGACAGAATGTCAAATCCGAAAAATAAGGCTTTTATCGCTGTCTGCGATCTGGACTGCCTTAAAAAGATAAATGATAATTTTGGCCATAACTGCGGTGATATTGCAATAAAAGCGATCGCAGACGCAGTTTTGGCATCGACAAAAAATAACGAGATATGTGCAAGGGTAGGCGGCGATGAGTTTGTGGTGATAGGCTGTAACGACTATAACGACAACTATCCTGAACGATTTTCTGCAAGGGTCAACGACCGTCTTAGAGTATATAACAAGTTTGCAGGTAACGAGTTTGAGGTCAGCGTTAGTATAGGCGGTATTTGTAAACATATAACAGATGTCCACGAGCTTGAAGATATGTTTACACAGGCGGATAAGATAATGTACGCAAGTAAATTGGAAAGACATAAAAATAGGAAATAGCAATAGATAAAATATCAGTGCATTACAACGGACGGTCAGTGATCGTCCGTTTTTGCGTGTGAGAGACACATATCCACTTGACTTATAGGCTCAAATGTAGTATAATGTAAAAGTTAAGGCGGTTTTCTGCCTGTTAGTAAGACGATTTTTTTCGGAAAGGAAATGGATAATAAAATGGCTAAAGCTAAAAAAATAACGGTTGCTCTTACTGCCGCATTGCTTTGTACTGCGAGCCTTACCTCTTGCTCGGACACAAGCTATGTGATGACAGCAGGTGACAGCAAGATAAACGCAGGTATCTACATTTATAATGAGCTTACAGAAATGTCATATCAAATGACGATGATGTATTATCAGAAAGGCATCAAAAAGGACTATTTCAATCAGAAGGTAGACGGAAAGGCATTTGACGAGTATCTTTCAGATTATGCTCTCACTGCAACTAAGGAGTATGCGGCTGTAGTTGACAAGTTCAACGAGCTTGGACTTACTCTTTCAGATGAGGATATAAAGTCCATTAATGACAGCATAAGCAGCACATGGGATTCTCAGGGCGAGTTTTACGAGTCAGAGGGTATCTCAAAGGAATCAGTAAAGCTTGCACTCAAAGGCTCGAAAATGAGGGAAGAGCTTTTTGATCACTACTATGCAGAGGGCGGCGAGGAAGCTGTTTCAGACGATGAAATGGTGAAGTATCTTGATGATAACTACCTGAGATATAAATCCATTTCCTTTGCAAAAACTAAAGCATCAACTGATTCTTCATCATCAGCCACCGATTCTTCTACAGACTCAGCAGACGCTGCAAATGAGGAAGCCAAGGCAAAAAGAGATGAGTTCCTTGAAAAGGCTCAGGGCGTTTCGTTTGACGATTTCGACAGCATTATAGACGAGTACAACGACTATGTTGCTTCAAAGAAAGCCGCAGATTCAAGCTCCGCCACTGACAGCGATTCATCAGCCTCAGACAGCAGCACGACTTCTGACGACACTTCTTCTGTAGCAGAAAGCGACACAAGTTCTACAGCTTCCGATGATACATCTTCTGTATCTGACAGCACAGCAGAATCAAGCTCCGCTGCAGACAGTGACTCGTCAACAGACAGCTCATCATCAGAGCCAGACCCATATGCAAATGAGAAAATGGTGAACTATGGTGAAATGGACGATTCACAGAAAGACACTACAAACGGCAAGATACTCAAAGAAGTAAGCGGTATGAGCACAGACGTTGCAACAGCTTATGAGGACGATAACGCATATTACATTCTTATCAAGGGCGATGTTAAGGACAGAGATACAGAATATGCCAAGGACAATCATGAAGATCTTCTAAAAGAAATGAAGAGCGATGAATTTCAGAAGAAATTAACAAGCTGGGTAGAAAAGCTTGACATCAAGGTGAACAACAAGGCCATAAAGCGTTACACACCGAAAGTGGTCTACGATAAGCAGACAGAGTATTACAGCAAGAACAATAAATCATAGCAGATAAAATTACCGCCGCAACCGAGTTTGGTTGCGGCGGTTTTGTCATGTTGACAAATCCTTTGGTTTCCTCCTTGCTGAATTGCAGCACATAAGGAGAAAATCCCCAAATGTGAACACATTCACATTTTATCAACAGAAGCCCCTTTTGCGCATTATTTTTTTTGCGAGCACAATGCCCAACATATTATGGCTTTATAAAGCAAAGAGCTGCGCTTCTTTAATGAAACGCAGCTCTTATGCTTATTTTTTTATTATAAAGACGAAATGCACTGTGAATATGCCCCAATATTTAGTCAACAACACATTCCACAACAGCACAAGGCGGAATATTCAGCTTTAACACATTGTCCTTGATGACTGCCGTATGCTCGGTAATGCTCACTCTGTCGGGACAGTCGAAGTCGTTATAGCTGTGCGCCTCGTTTGTAAGTATCCTGCAAGAAACCGATGATGCTTTAAATCCGAAAATGCTGCATTCAACAGCAGCCTCTTCCGTAAGCGAACAGTTTGCGGCGGTAACGGTCATACTCTTTTCGTTCACCGATGCGGAAACCGAGATCATCGGAGCATTTTTACCTTCCGACATATTTTCGTTCTGCGTATAGCAGTAAACTGCCTCGTTGTTTTGGTGTGTTTTAAAAAGGTCGAAAACGTGATATGTAGGCGTTTTTATCATCTTATCGCCCTCTGTAAGAATGACCGATTGGAGAACATTCACCGCCTGCGCAAGGTTTGCCATTACAACACGGTCGCTGTGTCTGTTAAAAACATTCAGCTCTATTGCAGCAACGATAGCATCACGCATTGTATTCTGCTGATATAAAAATCCCGGGTTCGTACCCTCTTCTACCTTATGCCAACAGCCCCACTCTCCTATTACAAGTCCTATTTTCTTTTCGGGATCATAGCGGTTCATTATCTCCGAATGTCTTGTGATAAGCTCGTCGGAAAAGTTCGCTGCAGCGATAGTTTTATAATAAAGCTCATCATCAAAATCGGTGGCAGACTCCATTTCTGGCCATACTGGCATCGTATAGTAATGCAGGTCGATAGCATCAACATTATTGCTGTCAAGATTTTTCATCATGACTTCTGTCCAGTTATAGTCGGCAGAGCTTGAACCGCAGGCTATTCTGTAAAGTCTGTTTCCCGAATAATTGCGGCAGAATGTCTGATACCTTTTATAAACGTCGGCGTAATATTCTGGACGCATATTTCCTCCGCAGCCCCAGTTTTCATTGCCGATACCGAGGTATTCGAGTTTCCACGGCTCGGCTCTGCCGTTCTTCTTTCTCTGCTCTGTGAGAGGTGATTCCGCATCTGAGGTCATATATTCTATCCATTAGGATAATTCACGAACACTGCCGCTGCCAACATTGCCGTTTATATAAGGCTTGCAGCCAACAAGCTCACAGAAGCGCATAAATTCGTGCGTGCCAAAAGAATTATCCTCCGTAACTCCGCCCCAGTTCGTGTTCACGATCTTTCGGCGCAGAGATTTTTCGCCGATACCGTCCTGCCAGTGATATTCTTCTGCAAAGCAGCCACCGGGCCAGCGGAAAACGGGAGCTTTTATATTTCTGAGCGCCTCGATGATATCATTCCTTATTCCGTCTGTATTCGGAATAGGTGAATTTTCACCCACATATATACCATTGTAGATACATCTTCCGAGATGCTCGGAAAAATGTCCGTATATCTCGGGAGAGATATGTCCGAGCCTGTCGTCTGCATTTATTACCATTGATATTTTTTTCATGTTATACCTCCGCTACATACTGAATTATTATATTATTAGTTTAAGACATTGACTTTGGTATTGCAATGACTTATAATATTAAATATTATTATACTAAGTCAAGAAATCCTCATATTTCAATTACAGATGATTCTATGGACAGCAAAAGCTGTGCATACAAGCTGAACGATATTTTTATCAGCCGTTTTAAGCTTGTCCTTGAAATTATCAATGCCAATGATTTTTTGACTAGCAAGACCGAGAGTGAGCTGTTTGAACTTTACAATAAGATGCTCGATCCTGGTGTTCATCACTACAGGACAGTCACAAAGGGTGGTTCTGTCATATCCGAAATTCACTTATGATACCTAGTATTAGCACTTATCTGAAACGCCCTGTAAACCTGCTCCAAAAGCATTATCCTTGCAAGCTGGTGTGGGAACGTCATCTCCGACATTGATAAGCGCAGGTCAGCTTTCGCCTTTATCTCAGGGGCAATGCCGAATGACGAGCCTATTATGAAATTCACTGTGCTGAATCCGTTCAGACCACATTCGCTGAGCTTTTTGGACAGCTTTTCGCTTGAAAGCTGCTTGCCCTCAATGCACATTGCAATATTGTATGCGCCCTTGATGTCAGTGTAGCCTTTCATGGCTTTCGCCTCGTTTTCAAGCACCGCCGCTATCTCCTTTTCGGAGGGGTTGTCAGATAACCTCGACTCGTTCAGCTCAACTATTTCAAGCTTGCAGAACGCCCCCAGCCGCTTTGAGTATTCCGCCGCAGCGTCACGCCAGTATTTTTCTTTCAGCTTTCCAACTGTAATAAGATTTATCCTTATCAAAATGCCACCGCCATTCCGCTGCCCTCAGGCTTCGCTATATGTAAAATATAGTCGCTGTTGCGCTCGTAATCTCCAAGTGCTCCCACAGCCGAGTTTTCAGCCTGCAAAGGTGTGTTGTTTTCCTGACTTAAATGCCCTAGAATAAATTTATATGTACCTGCTGTCATAAGCTTTTTTAGCTGTTCTCCGCAGGCAGAGTTTGAAAGGTGTCCGTGGTCTGAAGCGATGCGCCTTTTCAGCTCGTATGGATAAGGTCCATTTTTCAACATTGACTCATCATAATTTGACTCCAGCAAAACAAGGTCAGAACCGCTCAGGTGCATATCGACCTCATTTGTAACAGTGCCAAGGTCGGTGCATACGCACACCTGCTTGCCGTCAGGGGTCTTTATCTGATATCCACAGCTTGCAGGGGTATCATGAAATGTGGCAAAACCTTTTACGGCATAATCTCCTATGCATACTTCATTGCCGTCCACCTCGTTGACATCACAGGCAGGGTCTATTTTGCCGTCAGATACAAGTATCTCAAGATTGGTCTTTTGGGCAAATACAGGGATATGATATTTCTTCGTGAGAACTTTAAGCCCAGAAACATGGTCTGAATGTGTGTGTGTGATAAAAATTCCCTGTATCACAGCAGGGTCGATCTCGTTAGCTTTCAAAGCCTCGCAAAGACGTTTGCAGGAAACTCCTGCATCAACAAGTATCCCGCCGTCACTGTTGCCGATAAAAGAGCTGTTGCCCTTGCTTGATGAAAAAAGTGGATATATCCTTGCCATAACTAATTCCTTTCAAAAGTTTTCAGAAGATACTCTGCAACACCGTCTTCTTCATTTGTGCCTGTCACCTCGTCACAGCCTTCAAGCACCTCTTTGCATGCGTTTTTTACTGCCACTCTTTTATCAGCCGCCTTGAACATAGGCAGATCGTTGGTGTTGTCGCCAAAAGCTGTGACAAAGTCAAAGCCGTAATTCTCACGAAGATACCTCACGCCTTGCTCTTTAGAAGCCACTGAAGAGAACACTTCAAGATACCAAAGCTTGGGGTCATAAACATCATAATAGTATGTGATGTTCAGCTTTTCATTTTCTTTAAGAGCGTCATACAGCGGTACAAGTTTTTCTTTTTCTGCAATAAATGTGAAGTATATCACATTGTCGATGTACTGAGAAAGGTCACTGACCTGCGTGAAAGACTTGTAATATTTCTCTCTGCGTTCGTTGTAGAAGCTCTTCATTGCAGGCGAAATAAGCCTCTCATATCTTGTGGTAAGCTGGTTATCTGAAACCGAGTACATAAAAGGCTCTAAACCAAGTCCTTTTGAAAGACCTATGATAAGACCGCAAAGCTCCCTGGAAAGGCTGTTTATCTTGACGTATTTTTTCTCCGCCATATCATAAATAAGCACGCCGTTCATAAGTATAACGGGAAGCTTCAGGTCAAGCCCCGAAAGTATTTTTCCTGCGGAAGCAAGCGTCCTTGCGGTGGCGGCAGTGAAGTTAAGCCCCTTTGCCTTGAGCCTGTTCAAAGTGTCTCTTGTGAACTCCGTCACCTCTGCATTGCCGTTAAGCAACGTTCCGTCAAGGTCAGAGATAAAAAGCTCCATATCATGTCCTCTCAAATGCTGTAAAAAACGGCGGCAAATAATATGCCGCCGCAGTGTTATCAATATTAATCAGCCGCTAAGCTCCATTTCGTTAGCGTCAGGCTTGTAAACACGCTGAATGTCAGCTCCAAGCCCTCTGAGCTTCTCATCTATCTTTTCATATCCTCTTTCAATGTAGAAAATATTGTCTATCTCAGTTGTTCCCTCAGCCGCAAGACCGGCAATGACCATTGCCGCACCTGCTCTCAGGTCAGTTGCTACAACAGGAGCACCTTTGAGCTTGCCAACGCCCTGTATAACAGCCACCTTGCCGTCAACAGAAATGTCAGCACCCATTCTTCTAAGCTCAGCCACATATCTAAATCTGTTGTCAAAAATATCGTCTGTAACGATGCTCGTACCCTCTGCAAGCGTCAGCAGTGTTGAGAACTGCGGCTGCATATCAGTAGGGAAGCCAGGGTGCGGCATAGTTTTTATAGAAGTTTTCACGAGCGGACCGTCCACCCAAACATGAACGCTCTCGTCGCTTTCCTCAACGTTTACGCCTACCTTGCGGAGCTTTGCTGTGATAGATTCAAGGTGCTTAGGGATAACGTTTGCGATAACAACGTCGCCCTTTGTGGCAGCCGCCGCTACCATATAAGTGCCTGCCTCTATCTGGTCAGGGATAGTCGCATAGGTAACGCCTTTGAGGTAATCAACGCCTCTTATCTTGATAACGTCTGTGCCTGCGCCTCTGATATCAGCACCCATTGAGTTAAGGAAGTTCGCAAGGTCAACGATATGAGGCTCTTTCGCCGCATTTTCGATTATAGTAAGCCCCTTTGCCTTTACAGCGGCAAATATTGCATTCATAGTTGCGCCAACTGTAACAAAGTCAAAGTAGATCTGATTGCCCACAAGCTCGTCTGCTGTGACATGATTAGCTCCGTTCACTATCTCGTCAGACGCACCAAGCGCCTTGAAAGCTTTCAAATGCTGATCTATAGGTCTGTCGCCAAGGTCACAACCGCCCGGCATCGGAACAAAAGCCTCGTGAAATCTTCCAAGCAGCGTGCCAAGAAAATAGCATGACGCTCTCATAGTTCTTGCAAGCTCATATGGCACTTCAGGCTTTTCAATGCCCTTTGTGTCAAAATATATAGTATTTTTATCTAAAAGTCTGACCTCTGCGCCCATTTCACGCAGGATCTTCATGCACTTAGTTATATCGCTTATCTCAGGCACGTTCTCAAGAACGCACGGCTCGTCGCACAGGATAGTTGCCACAACCAATGCAACAGCAGCGTTTTTTGCACCGCTTATCTGCACAGTACCATGCAACGGCTTACCTCCATGTATAACAAACTTCTCCAAGTTTACACACTCCTTAACGAGATTGTCGGCTTCTCTCTCTGCCGACGCTCAGATTATTATACCACAGCCACAGGCAAAATAAAAGCAAAAAGCAAGAATTTCAACGATTTGGTTAAAATCATTTAACATACACCCAAGCAATCGTTAAATCTGCCTATATAATGCAGGCTATGGCGGTCTATAAAAAGAACAAATGTTCACATACTCTTAACAATAGAATATTCAACTCTTATATTTTAACACACCCCATTCAAAAAATCAATAGTGAATAAGGATATTTTGATAAATTTTCGACAATTTTTTCGGCTTTTTCGGTGAAAATTACAGCAATGTTACAACTGTACGAAATCTTGTACCTTATTGTAACCTTGCTGTAATATTTAAGTACAAAAAATCAGACACTTGCCGTTTGTCTTGACGAAAAAGAACGGCTGTGGTATACTCATAACAACAGATATACTGTAAAAAGGGGGAGTGCGGCAGTGGTAAAAAGAAAGAATCTCATATGGGCGGCAGTTTTTGCGGCTGTTATCGCTGCGTGCCTGATATTTATTTTCCTCACAGGTGGAAAGAGCGGAGAAAATTCTGCCGAGATATATGAAAACGGCAAGCTCATAAAGACTGTTTCTGACCTTTCCCCCTATAAGGAGTATTCTTTTGAGATAAAAACAGAAAACGGCACTAATACCATAACCGTTGGCGAGGGAAGCATTTGGGTGTCTGTCGCAGATTGCTCGAACCAGACCTGTGTTCATGCAGGAAAGATATCCCACGCAGGACAGACCGTCATTTGTGCCCCGCACAAGCTTGTGATAAAAATAGTCGGTGAGACATCTGCTGACGCTGTGATATAGGGGTGGAAACATGAAGATATCAGTACAAAAAATCACCCTTATAGGAATTTTTACCGCCTTGTCACTTATCATTTTTATGGTTGAAGCACAGTTTCCTGTTATGCCCATAGGCGGCATGAAGCTTGGGCTTGCCAATATCGTCACAATGGCAGCAATGCTTTTTATCGGCAGAAAAGAGGCAGGCTTGGTACTGCTTTTGAGGATAATCCTTGCGGCAGGGCTTTACGGGACTGTGGTAAGCTTTGCGTTCTCACTCACAGGCGGAATTTTAGCGTATCTTGCCATGTACATTGCGGTTTCGAGAGTTGGTGAAAACCAGCTTTGGGTGACATCAGTTTTTGGCGGTTTTTTTCATAACATAGGTCAACTTTGTGCGGCGGCAGTGATATCAGGCACATGGGCGGTGTTCAGCCTTTTGCCTTATCTCATAATAAGCGGCATTCTCACAGGCACGCTCAATGGTCTTATCCTCCAAAGATTGTGGAAGTCGCCACTTAGAAAATACAGCATAAAAAGATAACAGCGGCGTCAGGGGCATACCTGATGACCGCTGTTTTGTTCTATAGTCAGTTTAGCCAAAAACAGACTTTTCATAAAGTGGCATTTCTACATTTTCGCCTTGTGAGAAATAGGTGAAAACTCAGCGTTTTGCTTGCATTTGACCGAAAAATATGGTATAATTAGTTGTTATAATAGGGTCATAATAGGATAGCGCTGAAATTGAACGGAGGAGTGGATTTGAGAATACTTGGTATCGACCCAGGCTACGCCATTTTGGGATTCGGAGTGCTTGAATACAACAGCGGAAAATTCACTGTTGTTGACTACGGTGCAATAACCACTTCTGCGGATATGGATTTCAACAGACGGCTGAAAGTCATCTATGATGATATGACCGAGATAATAACCACCTATAAGCCTGATGAAATGGGAATAGAAAAGCTTTTTTTCAATACCAATGAAAAGACCGCCATTGACGTTGCACAGGCAAGGGGAGTGACCCTGTTGCCTGCCATAATAAGAAATATTCCAATCTATGAATATACGCCTTTGCAGGTGAAATGCTCCATAGTCGGCTATGGACGTGCCGAGAAAAAGCAGGTGCAGGAAATGACAAAGACCATGCTTCATCTTAAAGCTATCCCAAAGCCTGACGATACAGCGGACGCAGTGGCTATTGCTATAACTCACGGGCTTTCGGTGAACACAAGGCGTGTTATGAAAAATTTTGAGGAGAAATAATATGATATATTCACTTAGCGGAAAGCTTGTTCATACCGAGAGCGACCTTGCCGTAATAGAATGTGCAGGCGTGGGCTATGCCTGCAAAACAACATTTTCTACCTTGCAACAGATTGCAGGCAAAAGCGAAGTAAAGCTTTATACACATCTTGCTGTAAAGGAGGACGCGGTGGAGCTTTTCGGCTTTGCAACTAAGGAGGAGCTTAAAAGCTTCCGTATGCTCATATCTGTCAGCGGAGTAGGTCCGAAGGCAGGTCTTGCTATACTTTCAGCCTGCACTCCGTCACAGTTTGCGCTTGCGGTTGCAACGGGGGATTCAAAGGCCTTCACAAAGATAAAGGGTATCGGTACAAAGATAGCACAAAGGATAGTCCTCGAGCTTAAGGATAAGGTGGCAAAAGAGAATACCATATCCGTCAGAGGAAATGCGGCTCAGGGCTTTGCGGCTGTTCCAAGCGGAGCTGTCGAAGAAGCTGTCACAGCCCTTGTGGTGCTTGGATATACCGAGGGCGAAGCAATGTCAGTTATATCAAAGCTTGACCCGAATTTGAGCGTTGAAGAGCTTATAAAGAAAGCCCTTATCGGACTTGCGAAATTTTGAGAGGAGAACTCCATAAATGATCGAAAAAGGAGATTTTGATATAGACAGGATAGTCACCCCGAAAGAAACTCAGGCGGAAACAACTGACGATTTCGAGGTGAGCCTTAGACCTAAAACACTTGACGAGTATATCGGTCAGGAAAAGGTCAAGGAGAACCTGAAAATATATATACAAGCGGCAAAAAACAGGGGCGACAGCCTTGACCATGTTCTGCTTTACGGCCCGCCTGGTCTGGGCAAGACCACTCTTTCTGCCATAATCGCTCACGAGATGGGAGTGAACATCAGGATAACCTCAGGCCCTGCTATAGAAAAGCCGGGCGACCTTGCAGCACTTCTCACCAACCTTGAAAAAGGCGACGTGCTTTTTATAGACGAGATTCACCGCCTTTCAAGACAGGTGGAGGAAGTTCTTTATCCTGCCCTTGAAGATTATGCACTTGATATAATCATGGGCAAAGGTCCTGCGGCAAGGTCTATAAGAATCGAGCTTAACAAGTTTACCCTTATCGGAGCGACCACAAGAGCAGGCTCGCTTTCTGCACCGCTGAGAGATCGTTTTGGCGTTATCCAGCGTTTGGAGCTTTACAATACAGAACAGCTTTCCGATATCGTAAAGCGTTCTGCAGTTTTGCTTGGCGTGGCTTGTGATGATGACGGTGCAGAGGAGATAGCGAAGCGCTCAAGAGGAACGCCGAGGATAGCAAACCGTTTTCTCAGAAGAGTAAGGGATTTTGCCGAAGTCATGGGCAACGGCAGGATAACCGCAGACATTGCAAAGATAGCCCTCAACAGAATGGACGTTGACAAGCTGGGACTTGACTCTCTCGACAAACGTCTGCTGACTATGATAATAAAAGGCTATGACGGCGGCCCAGTGGGACTTGAAACTCTTGCGGCGGCTATCGGCGAGGAGTCAGTCACCATTGAGGACGTTTGCGAGCCTTATCTTATGCAGCTAGGCTTCCTCTCAAAGACCCCCAGGGGACGTGTGGCGACACAGCTTGCTTACGATCATTTGGGCTTTCTCAAGGACGGACAAACGCACCTGTGATTTAGTGAGGAATGATGAGTGAGGAATGCTTAATGAGGAATGAGGAGTGAGGAATGAGGAATTATGGTATCGCCTAGCGGCGATGAATTTCTTGTTCTGTAGGGGCGACCTTTGGTCACCGTTACCGCACTTTTCTGTCTTTGATAAAAATTGTATCGGATCAATTTAATATGTGTGTTAATATAGAGTTTACATAAATAAAAAATAATATAGAGGTATGACCTCGAAAAGGAGCTAATTATTATGGGAAGATTATTTGGAACTGACGGCGCAAGAGGAGTAGCTATCACAGAGCTTACCTGTGAGCTTGCTATGCAGATAGGCAGAGCTGCCGCAATGGTGCTCACAAAGGAAACAAACCACAAGGCTAAGATAATCATAGGCAAGGATACCCGTATCTCAGGCGACATTCTGGAGTCCGCACTGGTGGCTGGTATCTGCTCAGTTGGTGCAGACGCTCATATACTCGGTGTTGTTCCTACCCCTGCCGTTGCAATGCTTGTAAAGAAATACAACGCAGACGCAGGCGTTATGATATCCGCTTCACACAATTCTGTTGAGTTTAACGGCATAAAGCTTTTCTCTGGCACAGGCTTCAAGCTTTCTGATGAGATAGAAAACGAGATAGAAGCACTTATCCTGGACACACCTGAAAAGATAGAGCTTAAGGACGGCTGTGATATAGGTCACGTTTATTACGAAAAGGACGCAGCTTGGGATTATATCCGCTACGTTATGAAAACAGTTCAGACAGATTTCAACGGTATCCGTGTGGCGCTTGATTGTGCAAATGGCTCAGCTTCTGTGTGCGCAAAGAGAATTTTCGAGGGACTTGGGGCAAAGTGCATAATGCTCAACGATAAGCCTGACGGAACGAATATAAATAAGGATTGCGGCTCAACACATATCGAGGGTCTGCAAAAGGCAGTTGTTGATAATCATTGCGATATCGGTCTTGCCTTTGACGGCGACGCTGACAGATGTCTTGCAGTTGACGAAAAGGGCGAGCTTATCGACGGTGACAAGATACTTGCTATCTTCTCAAAATATATGAAGAGCATGGGCATACTCAAAAACAACACCTGCGTTGTTACAGTTATGACAAACCTCGGCTTCTTCAAGTATGCAAAAGCAAACGGCATCGTTGCCGCTACCACAAAGGTGGGCGACAGATACGTTCTTGAAGAAATGCTCAAGGGCGGTTATAATATAGGCGGTGAGCAGTCAGGTCATATCATTCTTCTTGACTATGCAAACACAGGCGATGGTGAGCTGACAGGTACAAAGCTTCTGACAGTCCTCAAATGTACAGGCGAAAAGGCAAGCGAGCTTGCTTCCTGCATGGAGTGCTATCCGCAGGTACTTGTGAACGTTAAGATAACAGCAGACAAAAAGGGTATGTGGGATAAAGTCCCTGAGATAACAGACGCTATAAAGATGTATTCCGAAAAGCTTGGTGACGAGGGCAGGATACTTGTTCGTGAGTCAGGCACAGAGCCTCTCGTTCGTGTTATGATAGAGGGCAAGAGAACAGGAATAATCACAGAATATGCACACAAGATAGCGGAGCTTATCGAAAAAATGTAAGGTGATATTTTGAAAATAGCTTTGATAAACGGTCAAAACCATAAAGGCTCTACATATCATATAGGCAGAATGTTAGCCGATAAGCTGGGCGGCGAGGTGACAGAGTTCTTCCTGCCGAGAGATTTCGGCGAGTTCTGCTGCGGCTGTACCAACTGCTTTATGAAAGGCGAAGAAAAGTGTCCCCACTTTGAAAAGCTCGACCCTATCACAAAAGCGGTGGACGAAGCAGACGTGCTGATACTCACTTCCCCTGTGTATGTCTACCACTGCACAGGCTCGATGAAAGCATGGCTCGACCATTACGGCTGGCGCTGGATAGTCCATAGACCTGAGGAGAAAATGTTCTCAAAACGTGCCGTGGTCATATCTACAGCCGCAGGTGCAGGTATGAACAGCACGAACAAAGATATGGCGGATAGCTTGTCATTCTGGGGAGTGCCTAAGATATATAAGATAGGCTTCGGCATACACGCAACGAGCTGGAGCAAGGTTTCCGACAAAATGCTTGCGAAGATAGAGAAAAAGACCGACAGCATTGCCGCAAAGCTTAAAAGCGACAGCTTTGAGCCAAAGGTCAGTGCTAAGGGCAGAATGTATTTCACCATTTTCCACTTTGCAAACAAAAAGGGCTGGAATCCTGCTGATAGTGCATATTGGAAGGCAAAGGGCTGGACGGAAAAGAAAAGACCGTGGAAAAAGTAATTTTATATAAGGATAAAAAATATGAGAATTGCAGAAAACTGGAAAGACTATAAGATAATAGACACCTCAAGCGGAGATAAGCTTGAAAGCTGGGGCGGAAAGGTGCTTGTCAGACCTGACCCACAGATAATATGGAAGTCCCCAAAGCGTTCTGACCTTTGGACAAAGGCAGACGGCATATATCACCGTTCCTCAAAGGGCGGCGGCGAATGGGAATACAGAAAGCGCCTGCCAGAAAGCTGGAACATAGGCTATAAGAATTTGAAGTTTATAATCAGACCAACGGGCTTCAAGCACACAGGTCTTTTCCCTGAACAGGCTGTGAACTGGGACTTCATGGCTGACAAAATAAGAAACGCAGACAGAGAGATAAAGGTGTTAAACCTCTTTGCATACACAGGCGGAGCTACCCTTGCCTGTGCCGAAGCAGGTGCAAGCGTTTCACACGTTGACGCATCAAAGGGCATGGTGCAGTGGGCAAGAGAGAACGCCACTGTGTCAGGGCTTTCCGATAAGCCTATTCGCTGGCTTGTAGACGATTGCGAAAAGTTCGTTCAGCGTGAGATACGCCGTGGCAAGACCTATGACGCTATCGTTATGGATCCTCCGTCCTACGGCAGAGGACCTGGCGGAGAGATATGGAAGCTTGAAGATTGTATTTATGACCTTGTAAAGACCTGCTCAGGCGTTTTGAGCGACGAGCCGCTTTTCTTCCTGCTCAACAGCTATACCACAGGACTTTCACCCTCAGTTATGGCATATATCCTGAGAGATGTCCTCGGAACGAGGTTTGGCGGAAACGTCACGGCTGATGAGATAGGATTGCCTGTGGAGGCAACAGGCGGTGTGCTTCCATGCGGTTCAACGGCAATTTGGCAGAAATAGCTTTGCTATAGTAAGGAATGGTGTTCGCATGAAATATGCTGAGAATTATGTTTATATGTATGGTCAAATGATCTCCACCTGTTCGTTTCTTCTTGACGGTGATTTTCCAAAGGCAGACGGCACGGCAGAGATAAAAGAAAAATATCACCTTGTCGGTGGTGAGACCGGAACAGCGGCGGCTGTTCTTTGCAGTCTGAATGTGCCTGTAAAGCTTGGCGGTACTCACCTTGGAAGCGGCAATGAAAAGCTTATAAAGGATTATTTTGCAGACAAGACCGCTGACCTTTCGGAGCTTGTTACAGAGGGTTTCGAGGGCGTGACCGACTATGTTATCATAGATAAAAATACACGCACCTGTTTTGGCGAGTGGGATAAGCTTTATTCACGTCCGGAGCCTTTTTATGAACAGCCTTCGGAGGAGTCAGTGAAAAATTCAGCCTGCGTTGCGGCTGACCCTTATTTTGGTGATAAGATAGCTGAGTATTGCGTAAAATATGGCAAGAAATACGTCACCATAGATTGTGCCTATGACAGCTATATCCATGAGCATTGTGCAGTAAATTGCATATCTCATCAGCACCTTGATGAATATTATCCAGATAAAAGCTATGATGAGCTTTTCAGGCTTTATACAGATAATACAGACGGGCTTGTGATATTTACCCTTGGTGAAAAGGGTGCGATGTATGGCAGGAAGGGTGCTGTGCCAAAGATGTGCCCTGCATTTAAAGTAGACGTAGTGTCAACACTTGGCGCAGGGGACAGCTTTAAGGCGGGCGCTGTATATGGGCTTTATAAAGGTCTTGATGACGATACATTGGTGAAAACAGCCTGTGCTGTGGCAGGTGCGGCGGTGGAAAAGTTCCCTATCGCACTTTATCCGCCAACAGTAAAAGATATTGAAAAGCTTATGGGCAATATGTAGGGGCGAACAGCGTTCGCATACCCATATATTATAATAAGGTATAAACCAAAAATTTCAGACAGGAGGAAAGGTTATGTCTTTTGATTTTGATGAACTTAAACACAAGGCAGGGAATATGCTTGAAAAGGGCAAAGAAAAAGCCCATGAAGCCGCTGAAAGTGAAAAGGGGCAGAAGATAAAGAGCAAAGCAGGAGAGCTGTTTGAAAAGGGAAAGGAAAAAGCCCACGAGTTCGCAGAGAGCGAAACGGGCAAAAAGGTAAAGAACAAGGCTGAAAAGCTCCTTGATAAAGGAATAGACAAAGCCGAAAATGTTTACGAAAAGCATAAGGAAAGAAAGGCTGAACAGAAGGAACAGCCTGAAGATAAGTAATAAACTAAATTTGGTAAGGAAAGTAAAATGAGCAGTTTTATTGAAATAAAGGATCTGCACTTTTCCTATGTGAACGAACTTGAAGAGCCGCCTGTTAAAACGGAGGTGCTTAAAGGCATAAATCTGAACATAGAAAAAGGCGAGTTTGTGGCAGTGCTTGGTCATAACGGCTCAGGCAAATCTACACTTGCAAAGTGCATAAACGCTATAAATCTTCCTGAGTCGGGGGCTGTCTATGTGAACGGCATGGACACTTTGGACGAAAATAACCTCTTGCCTATAAGAGAAAAGGTTGGCATGGTATTCCAAAACCCTGATAACCAGATAGTTGCAACTATCGTGGAGGAGGACGTGGCTTTCGCCCTTGAAAATATGGGCGTCGAGCCGAATGAGATACGCAGGCGTGTTGACGAGGCTCTTAAAACCGTCGGTATGTATGAATACAGACTTCATGCACCCCATAAGCTTTCAGGCGGACAGAAACAGCGTGTGGCTATCGCTGGCATAATCGCAATGAAGCCTGATTGTATACTTCTTGACGAGCCTACCGCCATGCTCGACCCTCACGGCAGGGACGAGGTAATGAAAACTGTCAAAATGCTCAACGAGCAGGGCGTTACTATCGTGCTTATCACCCATTATATGGAGGAAGCCGCACAGGCACAGCGTGTTGTTGTAATAGACGGTGGCGAGGTCATAATGGATAACGTTCCGAAGAAGATATTCTCAAATGTGGAAACCATGAAAAATCTGGGACTTGACGTGCCGCAGGTGACAGAGCTTTGCTGGGAGCTTAAAAGGGCAGGCTATGACATCTCCACCGAGATAATCCACGAGGACGAGTGCGTTCAGAAGCTTTATGAAATGCTTAAGTGATAGGGAGTAACAATGGCAGTAATTAAAACGGAAAACTTGACTTATGTTTACGGCGAGGGTACGCCCTTTCGCAAAACAGCCGTAGACAATGTTAATATAGAGATAAATGACGGCGAAATGGTGGGTATAATAGGACATACAGGCTCAGGCAAATCTACCCTTATCCAGCATTTCAACGGTCTTTTGAAGCCCACGAGCGGAAGCGTCTATATAGACGGAGAAAGGCTGTGGGACGATAAATCAAGGCTTCGCCCTATAAGATTTAAGGTGGGTCTTGTGTTTCAGTATCCTGAGTATCAGCTCTTTGAGGAAACTTGCTATAAGGATATCGCATTCGGACCTAAGAATATGGGTATCAAGGAAGATCAGATAGATAAGTATGTGAAAGAGGCCGCAAGAATGGTGGGGCTAAGCCCTGAGATACTTGATAAATCGCCTTTTGAGCTTTCAGGCGGACAGAAAAGGCGTGTGGCTATAGCAGGCGTTATGGCAATGAACCCAAAGGTGCTTATCCTTGACGAACCTGCTTCGGGTCTTGACCCAAAGGGCAGAGAGCAGATACTTGGTCTTATAAGAGAGTATCATGAGCAGATGAAAAATACTGTTTTGCTGGTATCCCATTCTATGGAGGATATCGCAAAGAACGTTTCAAAGATACTCGTCATGAACGAATCGAAGCTTTTCTGCTATGACGATACAGTAAAGGTGTTCCACCGCTCTGAGGAGCTTGTGTCAATGGGGCTTGCAGTGCCGCAGATAACAAGAGTTATAAACAGGCTCAAAGCCATGGGCATAGATATTAAGGACGATGTGTATACAGTTGGCTATGCGAAAAAGGTCATCCTTGAAATGCTGGAGCAGAAAAAGAATAAGTAAGCAGCGGACTGCCTTTGACCCATATGAGCAGAGAGCAGGACTGTGTAAGTTGAGATAGAAAATTGGAGGAATATACCTTGATAAAGGATATTACTATAGGACAGTATTTTCCCGGAAATTCTGTCATTCACCGAATGGACGCACGAATAAAGATAATAATGACGGCGGTTTTCATAGTAATGCTTTTCGCCGCAAACAGCGTGTGGGGACTTCTTGTGGGCATAGCTTTTACTATTCTCACTTTTATCATATCGAAAATACCCGGCAAACTCATGCTAAAAAGCTTAAAGCCTATCGTGCCGATAATAATATTCACGGCGATACTCAATCTGCTTTTTATCAGAACGGGCAAAGCCTATTTTGAGTGGAAATTTCTCAAGATAACCGATGAAGGCGTTGACACGGCAGTGTTCATGATGATAAGGATAATCTGCCTTATCGTGGGTACTTCGCTTCTTACCTACACCACCTCGCCTATCGACCTGACAGACGCTATCGAAAGATTGCTTTCACCGCTGAAAAAGATAAAAGTGCCTGTCCATGAGCTTGCAATGATGATGACTATTGCCCTGAGATTTATCCCTACCCTTATCGAGGAAACAGACAAGATAATGTCAGCCCAGAAAGCAAGAGGAGCGGATATGGAAACAGGCTCGCTCATACAGAAAGCCAAAGCCCTTATCCCAGTGCTGATACCGCTTTTTGTGGCATCGTTCAGACACGCTGAGGAGCTTGCTCTCGCAATGGAGTGCCGTTGCTATCACGGCGGAGAGGGCAGAACAAGAATGAAACAGCTCCATATGAGCATAGTCGATCTCTATGGCTCTATATTCTGCGTGCTGTTCCTTGCAGGCGTTATCGTCATAAATATAGTCGTTTAGGAGGGGTATTATGAGCAGTGTTTTTAAAGATATGGATCAGGACGACAGACTTGATGCTTTGGAAAGAAAAGTCAAGAAACTTGAGAGAAATGCAAATGGGGGAAGTAAAATGTCAGGCATTATAAAAGAACTTATCGGCAGAGAATGTACCATTGACGGCGATGGGATTTATGGTCATAGCTGTACTATTCTTGACGCAGACGACGAGTGGGTAAAGCTTATCGTCCACGAAAAGAAAAGCGACAGCACCATGATAGTAAGACTTGACAATATAGATTCCATAACACTCGACTAAAGAAACGGGATATACTCATGACAAATTTCAGGATAATACTTGCCTATAACGGCACAGCCTATCATGGGTGGCAAAGGCAGAACAACGCCCTTGCCGTTCAGCAGGTGCTTGAAGAAGCTATCCTCGCCCTGACGGGACAGACAGTCACAGTGAACGGCTGTTCACGAACAGATGCAGGAGTGCACGCAAGAAGATTTTGTGCAAGTTTTCTTATAGAGTCCACAATAACCTGCCGTGGGATAGTTTTCGGGCTTAATTCAAAGCTCCCTGACGATATCTCGGTGCTGGAGTGCGAAAAAGTCCCCCTTGATTTTCACGCAAGATATATGTGCAGCGGCAAGGAGTATGAGTATATTATCCATAACAGCGAGATAAAAAATCCTTTTTATAGGGATACAGCCTACCGCAGTTGGTTTCCAATAGACGAAAAAAAGCTCGATAAAGCGGCACAGGATTTTGTGGGAACGCACGATTTCAAAGCCATGTGTTCCACCGATTGCACAAAGGAGAATACAGTTAGGACTATATTCTCTTTCCATGTAAGACGTGAGGGCGAGCTTGTGATATTCACAGTTTCGGGAGACGGCTTTTTGTACAATATGGTAAGGATAATGGTAGGCACGCTTATTTTTATAAATGAGGGCAAGATAGGAGAAACTCAAATACCCGATATACTTGCGTCAAAGGACAGAACAAGAGGCGGAAAGACCGTTCCGCCGCAGGGATTGTATCTTAACGAAGTGTATTATGATAAAGATAAAGGATCTGAACAAGGTGAATGATAAAAGATCAAAGAGCAGGCGGAGAAAGAAAAATCCGCCTACCAAAGAAGAAAAAACAATAAGAATAACCAAGCAGACGGATTTTGTTCAGCGTGACGAGTTTCACGGTGCAGAAGAGCCTATGCCGAACGTTACTTTCAGAGAGATAAAGCGTCAGAAAAAGGCGGCTCAGAAAGCGGCGGAACGTGAGCAGGAAGAACAGCTCCGAAAAGAAGCGGAAGAAGCCGAGGAGTCACGAAGCAGAATAGAGCTGACGAACACCGAGGATAAAGCCGAGGAGGAAAAGCCTGAAAAAGCTGATGAAAGCAAGATAACAGTATCAGGCGGTGAAAATAAAGAGCAGGCTTCAGAAAGCAAAGAGGAAAAATCCGAGCATAAAAGCAGAAAAGAGAAAAAGGCCGAGAAAGCAGAGAGGTCTGACGAGGAGATATCCAACGTCACTGATATAAGAGCGGCAAGAAAGAAAGAGAAAAACAAAAAGCTCTATAAGAAGATAGCCGCCATAGCGGTGGTGGTCGCTTTCGGAGTTGGCGTTTACGCTTCAAGAGGAGTGTGGGTGCCGAAGCTTGAGGGCATTTTGGACAGACCTCATGCCACTATAGTAAACGACGGCAAAAAGCAAAGCGGAAATTTCCCGCTGACCTTTGATGAAAGCTCCGTTAACGTTATAAAACAGCTTTCCGACGGTATAGTTCGAGTTGACGACAGGAACATTGCTTTTTATGACGAGTCTGGCAATAAGATATCAGATAATTCTCACAACTTTGCAAACCCTGTTGTAAGAACATCTGGAAAGCGTGTGCTCGTTTACGATAACGGTGGAAATTCTTTCAGAGTGCTGAATAAAAAGGGCGAGCTGCTCTCAAAGGATATAGACCAGTCTATACTTTTGGCGGAGATAGCCCCTGACAGCACAGTTGCAGTGGTCACCCAGACTGAGAAATATGCCGCAGTGCTGACAGTTTATGACTCCTCAGGAGCAGAGATATATCAGTGGTCAAGCTCACGAAGAATACTTGATATAAGCTTTGATAAGGACGGAAGTGGCTGTTGTATCTCAACATTTTCCAGCAGTGGTGGAGCGTTACGCTCGGTCATCTATTATGTGACCTTTGACAGCACAGAGGAGAAGATGAAGAGCGAACAGCTTGAAACTCTCGCAGTTGCCGTTCAGCGAAACGATAACGGCGATTATTGGGTAGTGGGCGATACCTGCTTCTACAAGCTTGACAGCAATGGTAAAATACTTATGCAGTATGAATATCCTGAGGAGCTTTCAGACTATGCCCTGACAGACACCACTGCCGCAGTAGCATTCGATGGCATACAGCGTAAAACAGGAACTCTTGCGGTGTTCCGTTCGGACTCTGACGGAGATAAGCCTGATAGCGTTGTTTATACTCAAAGCGGCAAGCCTAAGAAAATGACCGCAGAGAACAAGAAGGTGATCCTTCTCGGCGAGGATAATATAGAAGCCTATGACAGTGCAGGAAATCTACTTGCAACAGCGGCAGTGTCCTCTGAGTATCTTGACTTTGTTTACCTCAACGACAGCGTTTATTTCCTGGGTCTGCATGAGATAAACAAAATAGCTTTCGAGACCTGACGAAAGGCAGGAAAATATGGCATATTTTTTTGACGGAGCAGTTATAATGATCCTTATCGTGACCGCTCTGACAGGATACTGTAAGGGCTTTGTGAGATATGTCATCACAATGCTCGGAACAGTGGCAGCCGTTCTTGTGGCTTTTCTTATAGCCAATATGTCGGCTGAAAATGTATATAACAAATATTTCAAAACACAGCTTATAACGAGCCTTGAAAACGCTGCTGAACAGACGGATCTTTCAAAGCTTGTGAGCAATGAACTGAAAAACGAGGGCGTTGATATCGACCTTTCAGATGAGGAGATAAATAACGTCCTGTCAGGGGCAGGCACTCTTGCGGAGAATACCGAAAAGCTGCTTGTTTCAAAGGGAACAGACCTTGATACCGCTCAGCAAAAGGGCGAGGAGCTTTCAGAGTATATCCACAGCGTTATGCCCCAAAAGCTCAGCGAAAAGCTGGAGGGCAATAAGCTTGGAAAAAGTCTGTCTAAGGCGGTGAAGTTCACTGCCGAGCAGATAGACGAAGCCGTCAAGGCTCTCTCTGAGGGTGGCAGAACTGGTGCTGAGTATCTGGAAAAGAACATTTTCCGGCCGATCGCCCTGACTTTTATAAGGCTTTGCGTGTTCATGGCGGTTTATGTACTTATGGAGATAGTCATAAGGCTTATCCTGCGTCTGTCGGGAGTTTTTACCCGAATGGCAGGTCTGACAGCGGCAAACCGTTTCGCAGGCATGGCGCTTGGTCTTTGCAAAGGCGGTCTGTATCTGGTGTTGATAGCCTTTATGGTCTGCACTGTGATAAATGCTACCGAGAACAAGCTTCCCAAGTTCAACAGCGCTGTTTTTGAAAATACCTATCTGTTCAGTTACTTCTTTGATATTCTGTATAAATGATTACCGTAAGGTGTATCAGTAAGGAAAGGAGCAAATAAAAATGTTAATGTGTTCAAGATGTAAAAAGCGTCCTGCTGTGGTGTTCATCTCACAGATGAACGCCAAAGACCCTCAGCACAAGAAGAACGAGGGACTTTGCCTTGTTTGTGCCAAGGAGCTTGGCATTTCGCAGGTGGACGATTATATGAAGGCAATGGGCATCTCAGACGATGACCTTGAAGCAATGTCAAATCAGCTTATGGAGGCTTCCGACGGTGACGATTTTGAGCCGGGCGGAACGAACTTCCTGAGCAATCTTTTCGGCGGTGACGCAGCCAATCTTTTCAGCAATCTCGCAGGAGGTATGCCTAAAGCCACCGATGAGGGCGGAGATAAAAACCCAAAGGATAAAAAGAAAAAGCTTAAATTTCTCAACAACTATTGCACAAATCTTACTCAGAAAGCAAGAGAGGGCAAGCTTGATAACGTTGTGGGCAGAGATAAGGAGATATCAAGAGTTATCCATATCCTGTCAAGACGTCAGAAGAACAACCCATGCCTTATAGGCGAACCTGGCGTTGGTAAAACAGCCATTGCCGAGGGTATCGCACAGAGGATAGTTGGTGGAGATGTGCCGTTCCATATCAAGGATAAGGAGCTTTACCTCCTCGACCTTACCGCACTTGTTGCAGGCACTCAGTTCAGAGGACAGTTTGAGAGCCGTTGCAAAGGTCTTGTAGAGGAAGTAAAAGAGCAGGGCAATGTTATCCTCTTTATAGACGAGGTGCATACCCTTGTTGGCACAGGCGATAATGAGGGAACGATGAACGCAGCTAATATCCTGAAACCGTCCCTTTCAAGAGGCGAGATACAGGTAATAGGCGCAACGACTTTCAAGGAGTACAGAAAGTATATCGAAAAGGACTCTGCACTTGAAAGACGTTTCCAGCCTGTAACAGTTTCCGAGCCGACAGTTGAGGACACAATCACAGTCCTCAAAGGCATAAAGCAGTATTACGAAAATTTCCATAGAGTAAAGATATCAGACGATATGCTCAGAGAGTGTGCAGTGCTTTCTGAAAGATATATCAACGACAGATTTCTCCCTGACAAGGCGATAGATCTTCTTGACGAAGCCTGCGCCTGCACAAGTATCAGAACACCTGAAATAGAGGAGTTCGACGCACTTAACGAGGAGCTTAAAAAGCATGAAAAGCTCGTTGAGGATTACGAGCAGAAGTCAGACCCTGACTATGAGATAATCGCAAAGGAAAAGGGCGAGATACTCAGGATCCAGAACAGACTCAAAGAGGTGGAAGAAACTCTTAAAAACGTTCAGGTCACAGAGGACGATATCTCAAAGGTAATAGAGCTTTGGACAGGTATCCCTGCCAATAAGATAGCTCAGACCGAGTATGATAAGATAAAGCATCTCAAAGAAGCCCTTTCAAAGCGTGTTATCGGTCAGGACGAAGCCGTTGATAAGGTCGCAAAGGCAATAAAGCGTACAAGGGTTCAGCTTTCAAAACGTCGCAGACCGGCTTCATTTATTTTCGTCGGCCCAACAGGCGTTGGAAAAACAGAGCTTGTGAAAGTCCTTGGAGAAGAGCTTTTCGACGCCACCGAACCGCTTATCAGAGTTGACATGACCGAGTATATGGAGAAGCACTCAGTATCAAAGCTTATCGGCTCACCTCCGGGATATGTAGGCTTTGATGAAGCAGGTCAGCTTACCGAAAAGGTGCGCCGCAGACCATATTCAGTGGTACTTTTTGACGAGATAGAAAAGGCTCACCCTGACGTTATGAACATACTTCTCCAGATACTTGACGAGGGACGTATCAACGATTCACAGGGCAGAAGCGTTTCCTTTGAAAATACTGTTATCGTCATGACATCAAACGCAGGTTCGACTGATAGAGATACGGGTGTGGGCTTCAATAAGACCGACAGCGATATCGCCAAGGATAAAGCAATGAAAGCACTGAGAGATTTCCTGAGACCTGAATTTCTTGGAAGAATAGACGAGATAGTTGTGTTCAATCCGCTCACAGAGGAGAATTTCGCGGGCATAGCAGGTCTTATGCTGGACGAGATGAAGTCGCCGCTGGAGGAGAAACATATCAGCCTGAGATATACAGATGAAGCTCTGAAAGCTATTGCACATAAGGCATACGGTCAGAAGCTTGGTGCAAGAGATATCCGCCGTGTCATAAGAAACGAGATTGAGGATAAGATAGCTGAACTGCTTATAGACAAGGGCGAGGGAGCGGTGTCCGCCGTGGCAATATCCGCTGACAACGGAGAGATAAAGGTGGACGCTCTTTAAAAGCCTAAAGTTATAAAATCAGGGTAAAAATTATAAAAAAATACTTGATTTTTATGACGGTATGTTATATAATAAAGGTAAGGTTGTTAGTTTTTTAACAACGTGAATTAAAAAATTAAATTGAGAGGTGTCTTTAAAATGGCAGGTTTAAACAAAGTTACTGTTGATGACATTAATGTAAAGGGCAAAAAGGTACTCGTAAGAGTTGACTTTAACGTTCCTCTTAAGGACGGCGTTATTACAAACGATAACAGAATAACAGCTGCTCTCCCAACTATCAAGAAGCTGGTAGCTGACGGCGGCAAGGTAGTTCTGTGTTCACATCTTGGCAAGCCAAAGAACGGCCCAGAGGCTAAGTTCTCACTTGCTCCTGCTGCTGCAAGACTTGCAGAGCTTCTTCCTGAAACAAAGGTAACATTCGCTGCTGACGATACAGTAGTTGGCGACAACGCTAAGAAGGCAGTTGCTGAAATGGCTGACGGTGATATCGTTGTTCTTGAGAACACAAGATTCAGAGGCGCAGAGGAAACAAAGAACGGCGAAGCTTTCGCTAAGGAACTTGCTGACCTCGTTGACGACGAAGTATTTGTAATGGACGCTTTCGGTTCAGCTCACAGAGCTCATGCTTCTACAGCTGGCGTTACAAAGTTCGTTAAGGAAACAGCAGTTGGTTACCTCATGCAGAAGGAGATCAACTATCTCGGAAATGCAGTTGAAACACCTGTTAGACCATTCGTTGCTATTCTCGGCGGCGCAAAGGTAGCAGATAAGCTCAACGTTATCTCAAACCTCCTCGAGAAGTGCGATACACTTATCATCGGCGGCGGTATGGCATATACATTCCTTAAGGCACAGGGCAAGGAAGTTGGTCTTTCCCTCGTTGACGATACAAAGATCGACTACTGCAAGGAAATGATGGCAAAGGCTGAAAAGCTCGGCAAGAAGCTTCTTCTCCCTATCGACACAACAGTTGCAGCAGGTTTCCCTGATCCAATCGACGCTCCTATCGACGTAGAAGTTGTTGATTCTGACAAGATCCCAGCTGACAAGGAAGGCCTTGATATCGGCACAAAGACACAGGCTCTCTTCGGCGAGGCTGTTAAGTCTGCAAAGACAGTTGTTTGGAACGGTCCTATGGGCGTGTTCGAGAACCCAACACTTGCAAAGGGTACAATCGCAGTTGCAAAGGCACTTGCTGAAACAGACGCTACAACTATCATCGGCGGCGGCGATTCAGCAGCAGCAGTTATCCAGCTCGGTTTCGCTGACAAGATGTCACACATCTCAACAGGCGGCGGAGCTTCACTTGAATACCTCGAGGGCAAGGTTCTTCCGGGTATCGACGTTATTGCCGACAAGTAATTTATATATTTGCTCGACTTAAAAGCTGGGGCAGGCAGTCATTTGCCTGCCCCTTTTTAATTATGGGGGTATCAATGATTTACCGTGAACCTTTGGTTTTGACAGTATACTATTCACAAAGCAGTATTACTGCGGCATTTGTTTTTGCCTGTATATTGGCTGTTGCGTCGGCACTGGCGGCAGTTGGATTTGTAAAGATCGGCTGTAAGCGTTACGGAAATTCAGAAAGTTCCGATGATTGCAGTAAATATGTTAAAACGTTTGCTAAGGTAGTAGGGGAAAGCAGATCCGAATATGAGGATTTTTCCGAAAGCAGGGGAGCGTATACTTCCTATGTAAACCAGCTTGAAATCGAATATACAGATCAAAGCGGCATAGTTTACCGCAAATTTATCGAAAACATTCTTAACGACGGCTATGTAAATATATGTTATGGTGAGAATGATCCCGACGATTTTTACCTTTCGGATTATGCAGACGGTATCGCCGAAATTGAAAATGAATGCCGCGGCGAATTTGTTTACGGGATAAGCATGAGAATTTTTTTCGGAGCTTTTGCAGCGGTGTTTGCTGTAATCTCTATAATGACTTTCATACATACTTTTAATATGAAAACCTTCGAGGACAGCGGGTCGGAAAGCGGACATATTGTCATTATCTCGCCCGATTCCTCTGAAAGAAACGAGGTGACGGAATGAACGAATTAATGCTTTTAGCTGAAAATTTCAAGGTCAGTGTTTTGGCAGGCGTTAACCTTGGCTGGCAGGGAATCGGAGGGATAATTCTGTTCCTTACAGGAATAGGGCTGATATATTTCGGTATCAAGGCGCTTAAAGGCTATCGCTTTTTCCCTGAGCAGGAATATAATATCCCTGAGGAGGATCACTACGAACCAACTCAGGCAAAAGCCTTGCAGAAGATCAAGACCACAATGCCTGATTTCAACGGCGGTGAGGACAGAGTTTTTACCGAGTGGAAAATAGGCTATACCATTGACGGCGAGAAGTATACCCAGATAGTCACAGACAACGGCTATGAAAAGGGCGACATGATAGACATAAAGTATAACCCCGCAAACCCACAGGAATTTTACCTTGACGATGAAAAATCAAAGGTAGAAGTCACTGAGGAGGAAAAGGAAGCCGAGGAAAAAGAGGAGAAAACGCCTTTTGGCTATGCGGCTATCGCTATCGGTGTCCTGCTTGGCGTTTTCGGTGTCGTTATGCTTATAGACAAGCTGTAAAAAACAGATAAAATAAGTCCAAGCCTTTGTTAATTAGTTGACAAATACGAGTGAATGTTGTATAATAGACTTGGAAAACTAGCAGGAGCAGTTTTTCTGTTCCCTATAAAAAATAAAGGAGTTTTTTATCATGAAAAAAGCTGTAAGAAAAGCAATTATTGCAGGAAACTGGAAAATGAACAAGACAAGACCTGAGGCTAAGGAGCTTCTCGAAGCTATCAAGCCACTTGTTGCAAACGCTGAGGGCAAGGTAGAAGTTATCGCTTGCGTACCTTTCACAAACCTTGAAACTGCTATCAACGCAACAGCAGGTTCAAACGTAAAGATCGGTGCAGAGAACGTTCACTTTGAGAAGAGCGGTGCTTTCACAGGCGAGATCTCAGCAGATATGCTCGTTGAGCTTGGCGTTGAGTACGTTGTTATCGGTCACTCTGAGAGAAGACAGTATTTCGGTGAAACAGACGAAACAGTAAACAAGAGAACAAAGGCAGCTCTTGCAGCTGGTCTTAAGCCTATCGTTTGCGTTGGCGAGCTTCTCTGGGAGCGTGAGTGCAACATCACAGAGGAAGTTATCGCAAGACAGGTAAAGCTTGATTTCTTCGGCGTATCAGCAGAGGACGTTAAGAAGTCCGTTATCGCTTACGAGCCAGTTTGGGCTATCGGTACAGGCAAGACAGCTACAGCAGATCAGGCAGAGGAAGTTTGCGCATTCATCAGAGCAACACTTGCTAAGATCTATGACGAGGCTACAGCAGAGGCAGTTACAATTCAGTACGGCGGCTCAATGAACGCTAAGAACTGCGCAGAGCTTCTTTCTAAGGAGAACGTAGACGGCGGTCTTATCGGCGGCGCTTCACTGAAGGCTGCTGACTTCAATACTATCGTTCAGGCTGCTGTTGAGGGCTAATTAACAGACGGATATCTAGGGGCAAAATATCATTCGTCACAAGAACAAACAAATAAAAAGTTCCGCAGGGGACGGCTGCGGCTGTCCTCTGCTTTTTTTGAACAGGGGGACGCAACTGTGAAAAAAATAATATTTGCAGCATTAGTATTATCCATGTGTATGTCATTTGCAGCCTGCGGAAGCACTGACGAAAGCAGCGCACCAGCGGCAGAAAGCTCTCAGACAACATCTGAGGCTCAGCTTGAAAATGTGACTATCAAAATGGACTCTAGTAAGCTCCTTAGCGGCGTTGAGTTCACAGACAGCGAGCTTCTCGACAAGATAACAGAGTTCCGCACGAAAGTCATGGAAAACGCAGAAGAAAAAGAGCCGGATTCAAAGGAGTACATTGTTGGCGGCGATTGGCTGGATATAAAATGTTCAGCAGGTCCAGCTATCTACTATGAGTCAGGAGAGAGTAACTATGTCCGTATCGGCGCAAAGACCTATTACACAAGCGACGATACTGCCAAGGAATTTAAGGAATATGTCCTGAGCTTCCTTGAAAATGGCGGTTATTGGGGATAATACGAATATAAATGATGTTGAAAGGACTAAGAAATATGTCAAAGAAACCCATAGCACTTATCATTATGGACGGCTTCGGCTATAATCACAAGGATTACGGCAACGCTATCAGAGCTGCCAAAACACCTAATATCGACAGACTTCTTGCCAACTATCCGCACACTCTTATCGGTGCAAGCGGCATGGACGTTGGACTTCCTGAGGGACAAATGGGTAACTCAGAGGTAGGCCATACAAATATCGGCGCAGGAAGAATAGTTTATCAGGAACTTACAAGAATTACAAAGTCTATCAAGGACGGCGAATTCTTCTCAAACGAAGCTTTCACAGCAGCCGTTGAGAACTGCAAGAAGAATGACAGCGCACTCCACCTGTTCGGACTTCTTTCAAACGGCGGCGTTCACTCACATAATTCACACCTCTATGGCCTTTTGGAGCTTGCTAAGAAAGCAGGTCTTACAAAGGTATACGTTCATTGCTTCATGGACGGCAGAGATGTTCCTCCTACAAGCGGAGTTGACTTCGTAGCTGAGCTTGAAGAAAAGCTCAAGGAAATTGGTGTCGGCAAGATAGCAACAGTAATGGGACGTTACTATGCAATGGACAGAGATAACCGTTGGGAGCGTGTAGGCAAGGCTTATGACGCAATGGTATACGGTGAGGGCAATAAGGCTGATAACGCAGTTGACGCTATCAAGGCTTCCTATGCCGCTGACGTTACAGACGAGTTCGTTGTTCCTACAGTTATCGATGAGAACGGCAAGATATCTGCAAATGACAGCGTTATCTTCTTCAACTTCCGTCCTGACAGAGCAAGAGAGATAACAAGAACTCTCGTTGACGACGACTTCACAGGCTTTGAGAGAAGAAATGGCAGATTCCCACTTTACTATGTATGCATGACACAGTATGACGCAACAATGCCAAACGTTGACGTTGCATTCAAACCAGCAAGCCTTGAAAATACTTTCGGCGAGTATATCGCAAAGAAGGGCCTTTCACAGCTTAGAATCGCTGAAACAGAGAAGTATGCACACGTTACATTCTTCTTCAACGGCGGCGTAGAAGCTCCTTTTGAGAACGAGGACAGAGCCCTCATCAATTCACCAAAGGTAGCAACTTATGACCTCCAGCCTGAAATGAGCGCATATCTTGTTTGCGACGAAGTTCTCAAGAGAATAGAGTCTGACAAGTATGACGCAATTATCCTCAACTATGCAAACTGCGATATGGTAGGTCACACAGGCGTGTTCGACGCAGCCGTAGCAGCAGTAGAAGCAGTTGACGAGTGCGTAGGCAAAACAGTTGACGCAGTTCTTGCAAAGGGCGGCATAGCACTTATCACAGCAGACCACGGCAACGCAGATAAGATGATGGAAGATGACGGCTCTCCATTCACAGCACACACAACCAACCTTGTACCTCTTATTATCGCAGGTGCAGGCAATGTTCTTATCAGAGAGGGCGGCGTGCTTGCTGACCTTTCACCAACAATGCTCAAACTCATGGGTCTTGAGCAGCCAAAGGAAATGACAGGTAAGTCTATCATCAAGGACTAATTTCCATAAAATAATCAAGGCAGTACCGAGAAAATCGGCACTGCCTTTTTTGTATCCCATTTATTCACTTGCTCTGTATATTGCCCAAACCCTATTTCAGCGGGTCAAGCCCTTTAGCCATTATGCAGTAGGTACTGCCGTATGGGTTCGGTATGGGTGGCATTCTGCTCACATGAAACTCTTTTGGCAAACCACGGCTGTCACATGGAAAACTCATGGTCACACAAGTGCCTTTGCCGATCTCGCTGCGATAACTTAGTTCACCGTCAAAACGGTCGCAAAAGCATTTTGCCAGTGCAAGCCCCAACGCCTCACTGCTGCTGTATTTCTGGAATGTGCCAAATGGCGTGATAGCCGCCTGCCATACATCGTCTGTCATGCCGTTGCCGTTATCACTTACTGACAGTATTATCCTGTCGTCCTCAGTTTTTAGGATAAGCTCCACCTGCCGCTGTTCCTTGCCATTGTACATATATGCGTTCACAAGCAGATTTACAAGCACATTTTTAATAAGGCTTTTGTTTGTTTCAAAATAAATGCACGGGTCAATGGAGTATCTGAAAATACAGCCGTCCTCCTCCAGCAAATTGCCTTCTTCGTCGCATACCTCACCGCATATGTCTGATAGGCTCTGATATTCAGTTGTGAAATTGCCGCTGAAATATTTTGCAAGTTCTGTCATGTTCACCGTTGCGGAAAATGTCTTCAGTATACGAAGCCTTGCCTCATGGTCAAAATGCTCATATTCAGTGCCGGCTTTTGAAGAGAAGGAATTCTTTTGGCTGTCAAGCATCGCTAACATTTTAGAAAGCTCCATCCTTATGTTGCCGAGAAAATTCGATTTGAAGCGTAAATATCCAGACTTGTCCGAAAGACGTTCTATGTCCATGCAGGAGTAATAGTGTATGAGATAATTCGTTATAATGCCATTATCTCTCAGTGGTTCAAACCGCATTGCCGCCGAGTCTGCAAACCTGCCCTTATATTCAAAGGTAGCTGTCTTTTCAACAGGCAGAATGAAAGTGTTTTCCGGAGTATCGCATAAAGCAGAAATATCTATAACATCAGGCAGATCACCATGATTTTTCCAAATGACATTAAGCTCAGCGTCAGTGAGGATAATGTTTTCCTCAGACTGAGCGTATATCTCTTTCACAGAAGATGTCAGTTCCACTTTGTTAGCCTGCCTTTCATAAAGATCTCATGTAAATATTATAACCTAAACTGTCGGGGTAGTCAATAAAAAATCATCAATATTTGATCATATTTTAAAGAATTTAGCAGTGCTTTGACGGATCAAGACTCAGATGGCTTTGGGGTGAAGTTTTAAGGCAATACCGCACAAAGATTGTGCGGTATTGCCTTAAAGAAAAAAAGTTCTAAGTTTTTTGTAAAAACACTTGCAATGTATAGAAAAATGTAGTATAATAAGTACAGAAAAATTTTTAGGAGGTAAATTAATTATGGCAGTTAAAGTCGCAATTAATGGTTTTGGACGTATTGGACGTCTTGCATTCAGACAGATGTTTGGCGCAGAGGGCTACGAGGTAGTTGCAATCAACGACCTGACAAAGCCTTCAATGCTCGCTGATCTTCTTAAGTATGATACAGCTCAGGGCGGTTACTGTGGTAAGATCGGTGAGAATCTCCACACAGTATCAGCTGACGATGAGGCTAATACTATCACTGTTGACGGTAAGACTCTTCAGATTTATGCAGAAAAGGATGCTAAGGATTGTCCTTGGGGCAAGCTTGGTGTAGACGTAGTTCTCGAGTGCACAGGCTTCTATACATCAAAGGCTAAGAGCCAGGCTCACCTCGATGCTGGTGCTAAGAAGGTAGTTATCTCAGCTCCTGCTGGTAACGACCTCAAGACTATCGTTTACTCAGTAAACGAGAAGACACTTACAGCTGACGATACAATCATTTCAGCTGCATCTTGCACAACAAACTGTCTTGCTCCTATGGCTAATGCTCTTAACAAGTATGCTCCTATTCAGAGCGGTATCATGAGCACTATCCATGCTTACACAGGCGACCAGATGATCCTTGACGGTCCTCACAGAAAGGGTGACCTGAGAAGAGCAAGAGCTGGTGCTGCAAACATCGTTCCTAACTCAACAGGTGCTGCAAAGGCTATCGGTCTTGTAATCCCAGAGCTTAACGGCAAGCTCATCGGTTCTGCACAGAGAGTTCCAGTTCCAACTGGTTCAACAACAATCCTTACAGCAGTTGTAAAGGGTGCTGACGTAACAGTTGAAGGCATCAACGCTGCTATGAAGGCTGCATCTTCTGAGTCATTTGGCTACAACGAGGATCCAATCGTTTCTTCTGACGTTATCGGCATGAGATTTGGTTCACTCTTCGATGCTACTCAGACAATGGTATCTAAGATCGCTGATGACCTCTATGAGGTACAGGTAGTTTCTTGGTACGACAACGAGAACTCTTACACATCACAGATGGTAAGAACAATCAAGTACTTTGCTGAGCTTGCATAATCTGCACAGCTAAAACTAAATTGCTTACTAAAGACCGCTTCATCATGAGGCGGTCTTTTTTTGTATCAGTTTATAGCAATGGTGGGTAATCAACGGGCGAACAGTGTTTGCCCGTTGATCATAATTATACAAAATGTATATACCGGGTCAGTTGTTTCAATTTTTTTTTAATTTCTATTGAAATTTTAATTAATATGGTGTATAATATTCTCGTGGTTGGTTATTCATGATACTTTAATTATACCACAAAAAAGACTGCTGTCTTGCTTTTTTGCAAGATCGCAGCCTTTTTTCTTGGGGACTTTTTTTACAGTCCCTTTTGTCGTTCCTATCAGAAACCACGTCCTCCGCCATGACCTCTGCCAAAGCTCATTCCCTTGGAATTAGAAGTAACAATGCCGTCAATAGTCACAGTTTCCGACTGCGACCCTGCCGTAATGGCGTAAGTTTCGCCTTTCTTCAGGTCAGCGCTTGTGAATACAACGCTCTGCCAAGTCTTTGTAGGGGTAAAGCTTAAGATCTCCTTGCCGTCACTGTCAGTGATAGTCAGTTTTTCGTTTGCCGAAACTGTCGAACCAAGATCGTGCAGAACACTGTATTGTGTGGAGTTGTCACCGAAGCCTTCTTCCATTCCAACTGCACCACAGGCGATGAGCGTTCCCCCTGTTACAGTCGCAGTGCCGTTGTAGTCAAGTGCGCCGTTTCCACCGTTAGTAGGTCCGCAAACGCAAACTGTACCGCCTGTCATAGTGAAGTTGCCATTTGAGTCAAGTCCGTCGCCTTCAGCGTCAATGGTTACAGTTCCTCCGTTGATGTTAAGTTCAACGCCGTCCTGTGACGAGAATTGGTCAGCACCCATTCTGTCTGTTGACCCTGTGTCGCTTCCGCCTGCACAGTTTATTCCGTCATCGCTTGCTACCACTGATATGGTGCCACCGTTTATTGTCACGATAGATCCCTCGATACCTTCGTAGCTCTTTGTGATGTCTACAGTGCCGTCGGATATGGTCAGATTTCCGTCAGCGTGCATTCCGTTGTCATCCGATGCCACAGAAATGTTTCCCCCTGTTATAACAATGTTTCCGTTGCTGTGTACTGAATCGTCTGCCGAATCTATCTTGAACTCGCCACCGCTTATGTTCACCTCGTTGCCTGCCTTTAAAGCCTTTGCAGATGTTGATGTGCTGTCACTGTCTGTAGTAGTGTTGGCCGTAGTCTTGATAGTCAGCCCTGTGTTGTCAGCTGTAGGCATCGTAGGAGGGTCACCGCCCATGCCGTTTCTGTTATCGTCAGGTCTGCCCATTCCGCCGTTCGGACCACCGCCGCCGTTTCCCATGTTGTTATGCCAATCGCTGTTTGGTGTGCCGTCAGACTTCATAGAAGCGTTTGCACTTCCACCTCCTGTGGTGATGTCAAAGCTTCCGCCCTCGATAGAAAGCACAGTTTCCGCCTCGAATGCGTCATTGTTTGCGACTACTGTGAAGCTTCCCCCTGTCACGCTTATAAAGCCTTTGTCAGAAGCCTCTGTGTTAGTGGATTTTATGCCGTTCGTGCCTGCGGAAATGTTGAATGTTCCGCCAGATATCTTAACGCTGTCCTTGCCCTCCATAGCGGTTGAAGCCGAGGTCACATTGATATTGCCGTCAGTGATAACAAGATCGTCCTTTGAAACTATGCCATGCTTGTAGTTCGCATTCACAGTAAGTGTACCGCTGCCGTTTATAGTAAGGTCGGCTTTGGAGAAAATAGCACCGTCTGTGTTGCTGTCATCTTCTCCTAAAGAGTAGCTTGCACTGTCCGTCAAAACGTTCTCTGTGCCATCTTCCAGCACGATATAAACTTTTTTAGCTTTGCTCACAAGCAGGGGAGCGTTGTCAGCACAAGTTATGTCAACTCCATTGAAAATAAGCTTTATTTCAGCCGTCTTGTCCGCTGAAACGATTATCCTGCCATTGGTCGCCGTGCCTGAAAGAATGTAAGTGCCTGCCTGCGATATGGTAACAGTTTCCCCCTCAGCGGTCGCACCCTCACCGTCTATAGCCGCACTGCCATCAGCAAATGTAATCCCTACTGAGCTTTCCTCGTCGTATCCAACGTCAATGTCCTCTGCCGCAATGCTTGCGTCAATGTCAGACTTTGCCGACTGAGAAACACTGCTTGTGGTCTGTGAAGAATTTGCACTCTCCGAACAACCCGAAAAAGCAGTTACCGTGATAAAAAACGCCGCTGTGATAGCTGCCAGCTTTTTTGTGTCCGAAATTTTCATGAAAAATACCCCCTTGTATGGTAAAAAAGGTTGAAGAAAACCGCACAAGACCGCTTTTGTCTTGTGCGGTTTTGCTTATGGATACTTTTGTTATTTTGTCAGAATGATTGTTCCTCAATGTCTGCTGCCACTGCACACATTATCTCAAGGTTGCCGTTTCTGCATCTAAGTTCGTCAATAAGCATCTTTTCGTTAGCATCACCCTTTAGCTCAATGCGGTATTTCAGCTTGAAAAGGCTTCCCATATTTGTGGTCTTTACCGAAACAAGCTCACATTCTGAAAGATACTTTTCAAATATATCGTCAAATACCTCAGTGTAATCAAGGCTTTCAGGGATAGTGATACTAAGATCCTTGTGACCCGACTTCTTTTTGCCAATAGGCAGAAGCGTGTAAATAATGTTCAGCAGGCTCACGCACACAGCAAGCATAAGAGCCAACGCAAGGTGGTTCGTGCCCGTCGCAAGACCCACCGCCATTGAAAGGAATATAGCGCATATGTCCATGGCACTTCCCGGTACAGAACGGAATCTTACCAAGCTGAATGCACCCATAACAGCCACACCAGTACCGATGTTTCCGTTTACAAGCATTATCACTACTTGCACTATCACAGGCAGCAAAGCAAGCGTCATCATAAAGCTCTTTGTTTTCTTTTGCTTGAAGTTGAATGCAAACGCTATTATAAGACCAAGCACCAACGAAGCCGCAGTGCAGAAAATAAATTCGTTTGTAGTTATCGCCGCCACGGTCGTTTCGGTGGTGGTCACAGTAGTAGCCGCAAGAGTAGTTGAATTAAGCACAGCTTATCACCTTACCTTTATGTATTTTTTCAGAAAATTCATTAAGATACGCAGTTCCGTATTTTGAGAATGACGCAGGATATATCTCCAGTTCATCAAGTATAGCCGATAACCAAAGAGGCATAGCGTTCGGTATCTTTATCTCCATTACCCTCATGCCAGCAGGCAGAAGCTCTTTGCCCCATATGCCCTTGTCAAGCTCCTTTTGCTCCTCACGGTAAAGAATGTGCGTGTCAAAGGTCAGCCTAAGGGACGGGTCTTCTGCACCGCAGTAAGCAAGTCTGTCATAACTCAAATACATTGCAGGAGCAATGCCCTTATAGAATTTGAGAAAATATTTCAGCTCGTTCTCTATCTGCGGATTTCTGTGAGGTATATCTTTGCCTGCAAAGAAATCACGGGTCTGTGCAAGGGTCATTTCAATACGCCTCTTGTAGACCACACCCTTGTATTTCTTTTTAAGCTCCACAAAGACCATGTCTTCATCATTAGGTACGCCGTAGCTCCTCACCCTCAGCTTTTCCTTGTAAACAGGCTTTTCAATGGAGTTTCTCACAAGCTGATGACTTGGTGTGTCATAATATATGTTGCAGATAGTGCTTTTGTAATATCTGTCTTTGACAAAATGCCCATCGAGCTTTTTTATAAGCTTTTCATAAGTCGGTTCATCAACGATATATTTTTTCTCTATCCGTCTGAACACTTCCTGACTGCCATTCATATCCACGCCTCTTTTCGTGATTTTTTCGTATGCTTCGTGTAAACTTTCCTTTGATTAAAAGTATATATGAATAACTTTAAATATAGCTAAACCTTATATGTATTTTGTGTGAATGTTTATGAATATTGCAAAATACCATATATTCATATACAAAAAACGGGTGAACTTCTGTCCACCCGTGGAAATTATTTTGCACTATATTATTCCGCAATAGCCTTGTGGAAGATCTTCTTACCCTTTTTGATAACAACAGGCTCAGAGAGATCAACAAGACCCTTAGGGTCAGTGAATTTCTCGCCATTCACTGCAATACCGTTTTGAGTAACAAGACGTCTAGCCTCGCCATTTGAAGGGCAAAGTCCGCACTTAACAAGAAGCGTAAGAATACCTATCTTGCCGTCAGTAAGATCAGCCGCCGCAATAGTCGTGCTAGGCATATCGTCGCTGTTTCCACCGCCTGCAAAAATAGCCTTTGCCGCAGCGTCAGCCTTGTCAGCCTCCTCCTTGCCGTGAACAAGCTTTGTCAGCTCGTAAGCCAAAAGCTCCTTAGCCTTGTTGTATTCGGCACCCTCCATGTGTTTCTCCATTTCCTCTATCTCCTCGATAGGAACGAATGTGAGCATCTTCAGGCACTTGATAACATCAGCGTCACCAACGTTTCTCCAGTACTGATAGAACTCGTATGGAGAAGTTTTTTCAGGGTCGAGCCATACAGCGCCCTTTTCTGTCTTGCCCATTTTCTTGCCCTCAGAGTTAAGAAGCAGAGTGATAGTCATGGCGTAAGCGTCCTTGCCAAGCTTCTTTCTGATAAGCTCAGTGCCGCCCAGCATATTAGCCCACTGATCGTCACCGCCGAACTGCATATTGCAGCCGTAATCCTGGAAAAGTCTGTAGAAGTCGTAAGACTGCATTATCATATAGTTGAACTCAAGGAAAGTAAGACCCCTTTCCATTCTCTGCTTGTAGCACTCGAATGTAAGCATCTTGTTTACAGAGAAGCAAGCGCCAACGTCACGAAGTACGTCCACATAATTAAGGTCGAGAAGCCAATCGCCATTGTTTACAATAATAGCCTTGTCATCAGAAAAATCAATGAAGTGTGACATCTGCTTTTTGAAACATTCAACATTGTGGTTGATAGTTTCCTTTGTCATCATTTTTCTCATATCTGTTTTGCCTGACGGGTCGCCTATCATAGCTGTACCGCCTCCGATAAGAACGATAGGCTTGTTGCCAGCCATTTGCAAACGCTTCATAAGACAAAGCGCCATAAAGTGACCAACGTGTAGAGAATCAGCAGTTGGGTCAAAGCCGATGTAGAAAGTAGCCTTACCAGCGTTGATAAGCTCCTTTATCTCCTCCTCATCAGTAAGCTGAGCGAGAAGACCTCTTCTTTTCAGTTCTTCAAATACTGTCATTTTTCATACCTCCGTATTATTTTTGCGGTACATAAATAAAAAAATCCTCTGACAGAATATCTGTCAGAGGACGAATTATCGTGGTACCACCTCAGTTTATCGGGGAAACTCCCGACCTTACAGGCTCAGCAGAAAGCGAAGCCATAGCACTGTAACGTGTGCAAAACGTTTCGCCTTACGCAAAAGCTTTCTCAGCGAACAGCTCAGGAATGTATTCACACTTTGTAGAAATGCTTTCTCGCACCGACCGAAAGCTCTCTGAAATTTCGCAAAAGGCTACTTATTTCCGTCATAGCATTTAAACCTATTGATATGACTATAGCACACTTTCACCCTTTTGTCAACCCCCTTTTTTAGAAGTGAGGAATGAGGAGTGAGGAGTGAGGAATGAAGGTATCGCCTGCGGCGATAATTATTGTAGGGGCGAACTTTTTGCTCCTACATTATCCCCCACTTTTTTAAAGAATTAACTTATTCGTCTACAAATGTACAAAAACATATGATATAATAAAATTTATATGATTTTATTTAGTTGGGAGAAAGAAAAATGCTGAAGCTTTTTAGGTATCTGAAAAACTATAAAAAAGAAAGCATAATCGGTCCGCTGTTTAAGCTTATCGAAGCCTGCTTCGAGCTTGCAGTGCCACTCGTTATGGCTAATATCATTGACGTGGGTATAAAAAATCAAGATAAGCCCTATATCTATAAAATGGGTGGCGTGCTTGTTCTCCTCGCCTTCTGCGGACTTGCGTGTTCACTGACCGCACAGTATTTCGCCGCAAAAGCGTCATTGGGCTTTGGAACAGCCCTCAGACGTGACCTCTTCAAGCATATCAATTCACTGTCCTATGCGGAAATAGATAGCGTTGGAAGCCATACCCTCGTCACAAGAATGACAGCGGATATCAATACCGCTCAGCAGGGCGTGAATATCCTCCTTCGTCTTTTCCTCCGTTCACCTTTTATAGTGCTTGGTTCAATCATAATGGCATTCTCTATCTCAGTGAAGCTTACTCTTATCTTCCTGATAATCGCACCTTGCCTTGCCTATGTCATCTACCTTATAATGCACATCACTATACCGCAGTATAAGAATATCCAGAAAAAGCTGGATAAAACTAACCTTATGACAAGCGAAACTCTCACAGGTGCAAGAGTTATCAGAGCCTTTTCCCGTCAGAAAGACGAGGAGAAAGAGTTCGCTGATAATACCGAAGAACTTAGACGTCAGCAGATAATTGCAGGAAGAATTTCCGCCCTTATGAACCCTGCCACCTATGTTATCGTAAACTTCGCTATCATCGCTATCATTTGGTTTGGCGGCAAAACAGTTTATACAGGCTTTATCTCACAGGGCGAAGTGATAGCCCTTGTAAACTATATGAACCAGATACTTTTGGCACTCCTTGCTATGGCGATACTTGTTACAAATATCACCAAAATGCAGGCTTCCGCTATCAGAATAAACGACGTTTTCGCTGTGGAGCCAAGCGTTTCCGATAAGGATAATAAGCCTGTCGCAACTGACGGTAATGCCCCATGCGTAGAGTTTAGGAACTGTTTCTTCTCGTACGCATCAGCCGAAGCCGACTCCCTTTCGGATATAAGCTTCAAAGCCATGAAAGGCGAAACTATCGGTATAATCGGTGGTACAGGCTCAGGCAAGACCTCTCTTATAAACCTTATACCAAGATTTTATGACGTCCGTCAGGGGGAAGTCCTCGTTGACGGCGTTGACGTAAAGGAGTATCCATTCTCACAGCTCAGAGGCATGATAGGCATCGTCCCTCAGAAAGCCGTCCTCTTTAAGGGTACTATAAGACACAATATGCAGTGGCGTGATAAAAACGCCACGGACGAGGATATCTGGAACGCTCTTGATATCGCTCAGGCAAAAGACTTTGTAGAGAAAAAGCCTGATAGGCTTGACGAAATGATCTTGCAGGAGGGCAAAAACCTCTCAGGCGGTCAGCGTCAAAGACTTACCATTGCAAGAGCATTGGTTGGTGATCCTGAGATACTCATTCTCGATGACTCTGCCTCCGCCCTTGACCTTGCCACAGATGCAAGACTAAGAAAAGCTATCCACGAAAAAACAAGCGGCATGACCGTTTTCATAGTTTCACAGAGGATCTCATCTATAAAAAGTGCCGATAAGATAATTGTTCTTGACGATGGCAAAATAGCAGGTATCGGCACTCATTCAGAGCTTTATAACGGCTGCGAGGTATATAAAGAAATATGCCTTTCACAGCTTTCAGAAAAGGAGGCGCAGGCAAATGGCTAAGCAAAGCACAAAAAACAAGCTTGATACCTCAGCTCTCAGACCGCTTCTCAAATACGCAAAACCTCATATGTGGCTGTTTGTCCTGTCCATGGTCTTTGCAGTCATAACCGTTGCAACAACGCTTTATGCTCCTATCCTCGTCGGCAACGCTGTTGACCTTATCATAGCCAAGGGACTTGTAGATTTTGACGGAATTATCAATATCATCATCAAGCTGGGCGTGACAGTCACCGTAACAGGCATTGCCCAGTGGCTCATGTCACTTTGTACAAATAAGATAACCTATTGCGTGGTAAGAGATATCCGAAACGATGCTTTCGCAAAGCTCCAAAAGCTACCCCTTTCTTATATCGACTCCCACCCTCACGGTGATATAATCAGCCGTATAATCTCCGACTTGGAGCAGGTGTCAGACGGACTTCTCATGGGCTTTTCACAGCTCTTTACAGGTGTATGTACAATTTTTGGTACACTTGGCTTCATGCTCTCCATCAACGTGAAAATAACCCTTATCGTTGTTATCCTCACTCCGCTTTCCCTATTTGTCGCAAGATTTATTGCCAAGAACACATTCAAGCTTTTCCACCAGCAATCAGTTGCAAGAGGCGACATGACCAGCCTTGTTGAGGAAATGACAGGCAATCAGAAGGTAGTAACAGCATTCGGCTATCAGGAAGAAGCCGAGGAGCAGTTTGAAGAAGTGAACCTGAAACTCCAGAAAGTTGGACTTAACGCCACATTCTTCTCCTCACTCACCAACCCATGCACACGTTTTGTAAACAACCTCGTCTACATGGCTGTCGGTATCGTTGGAGCACTCTCCGTAATAAAAGGCGTGGGCTTCACAGTTGGTAACCTTAGCTGTTTCCTCACCTATGCGAACCAGTATACAAAACCTTTCAATGAAATATCAGGCGTTATCACCGAGCTTCAAAGTGCATTTGCTTCTGCAAAGCGTGTTTTTGAGGTCATAGACGAAACAGAGGAGATACCTGACAGCCCTAACGCTACTGTTCTTACCTCTGTTGACGGTACGTTAGACGTTGACAACGTGTCATTTAGCTATGTGCCTGATGTGAAGCTTATCGAGAATTTTAACCTCCATGTAAAGAGCGGTCAGCGTACAGCTATCGTAGGACCAACAGGCTGCGGCAAGACCACCATGATAAACCTCCTTATGAGATTTTACGACACCGACAGCGGCGAGATACGCATAAGCGGCGAGCCTATAAAGGATTGTACCCGTGACTCCATGAGAAGTATGTACGGCATGGTCTTGCAGGAAACGTGGCTGAAAACAGGCACCATAAGAGAGAACCTCTGCTACGGCAAGCCTGACGCCACCGAGGAAGAAATGATAGCCGCCGCCAAGTCAGCCCATTGTCACGGCTTTATAAAGCGTCTGCCAAAGGGCTATGATACCGTTATTTCAGACAGCTACAGCACTATCTCCGCAGGACAGAAACAGCTTCTCTGTATCGCACGAGTAATGCTCTCTCTGCCGCCAATGCTCATTCTGGACGAAGCTACATCGTCTATAGATACCCGTACGGAGATATTGGTACAGCGTGCCTTTGAGAAAATGATGCAGGGCAGAACGAGCTTTATAATCGCCCATAGACTTTCTACTATCAAGAACGCAGATACTATCATAGTAATGGATTCGGGACACATAGTAGAGCAGGGAAGTCATGATGAGCTTATGGCAAAGAACGGATTCTATGCCGATCTCTATAACTCACAGTTCGCTGTGACCTGATCCCAGCGTTTGTTTATAAAAACCTGATGTAGGGGCGGCCTTTGGTCGCCCTTTTGTATTTTGCACTATTTTTTATCCCGTCCGTCTTTTCGATCCCTCCATTACCCCACCCTTATTTTTATCATAAAAATTATTGACTTTTATCTTAAAATTGTTGTATAATGTTATATATTTCACGGGATATACACAATCGTGTTTTATAATGTATAGTAACGAAAACCTAAGGAGTGCCTATGTTCGGATATGTCCGCCCTTTCAAACCCTATATGCGAATGTTTGAATATGATATCTATAAAACTGTCTACTGCGGACTCTGTAAGGATATGGGCAGGCGCTATGGCTTTGTGACACGCTTTACCTTAAGCTACGATTTCGCATTTCTCTCCCTTATGGATCTCTCCGTGAGGGGAGTGAAGCTTGACGCAGAAAAGCAACGCTGTATCGCACACCCTCTTAAAAAGACCATGTGCGCAAAGTGTACCTGCAATCTTAAATATACGTCCTCAGCCGCCGTGATACTCACATATCATAAGCTCCGTGACGATATAGCCGATAAAGGGCTAAAAGGCAAGGTTGCCGCATTTGCACTTCTGCCTTTTTTCAAAAAGCCCTATAAGAAAGCGGCTTGCCTTTATCCGGATCTTGCCCCTGCTGTTGAAAACGCAATGAAATTGCAAAATAAAATAGAGCGTGAAAAAACAGCAGGCATAGACCTTGCCTGCGAGCCTACCGCACTTATGATGCAAGCCGTTGCAGGTGGACTTACAAGCAAGCATGACCAACGCCGACCACTCCTTGAACGATTCGGCTATCTGCTTGGCAGATTTATCTATATCTGCGACGCTCTTGACGACCTGCCCGACGACCACGAGAGTGAAAGCTACAATCTGCTCCTCGCAAAATTTCCACCCACCGAGGGCATAAATGCTGACTATCTGAAACAAGTCCACGCCTTTTGCGATGACAGCATAAACTTCACACTGGGCGAAATGGCAGATATCTATGTGAAGCTCGATCTTAAAAGATATCGTGATATACTTGATAATATCGTGTATCTTGGACTTAAAAATGTCTATACTCAAATAAGAAGCGGAAAATTCCGCAATAACAGGAAAGGAAATAACGATCAATGATCTCCAAAGACCCTTATAAAATTTTAGGCGTATCCCCAACAGCTTCAGACGCTGAAATAAAATCAGCTTATAAAGAGCTTGTGAAAAAATATCACCCCGACCAGTATCAGGATAACCCCCTAGCTGACGTAGCTGAGGAGAAAATGTCCGAGATAAACGCCGCCTACGATCAGATCATGACTTCAAGACGTGGGGGAGGATACCAGTCCGCAGAAAGCGGCTATGACGGCTATGCCTCTTCGCAGGGCTTTGACTCAGGCTATATCAGAAGCCTTATACAAAGCGGCAGCTATACTCAGGCAGACCAGATACTTGATAATGTGTCCTCCTCCGAAAGAAATGCCGAGTGGTATTTCCTCAAAGGCACTATCTGCCACCGCAGAGGCTGGCTCAATGAGGCTTATAACAACTTCACAAGAGCCGTCCAGCTCGACCCTAATAATATGGAGTATCAAAGCGTGCTGGCACAGATGAACAGACAGCGAAGCGGCTATATGAGCGGCAACCCATCTCAGGGCTACCAAGCAGGCGGCATGAGCGGCCCTGATTGTTGTTCCTCCCTTTGCTGTGCTGACTGCTGCTGTGAAATGATGGGCGGCGACCTTATACCGTGCTGCTAAAGACCCATGAGAAATAAAATAGCTTTTCGAGTGGCACTTGGCGGCATATGCTCTGCTGTCTGCCTGCTTTTGATGTTTTCAAGCAGCTTTTTGCCCATGCTCGATTATACTATCCCTACCTTCGCCGGCTTCATGATGGTTGTGATGATAGTGGAGGTGGATAAAAACTGGGCGATAGCCACCTATTGCGCAGTGAGCCTGCTGAGCATTTTCGTGACCCCAAATTACGAAGCGACCCTGCTTTTCATATTGTTCATGGGGTATTATCCAATACTTAAATATTATCTCGACCAAAAGAAAAACCGCCTGCTGGTGTGGGCAATAAAGCTTGCAGTGTTCAATGTGGCGATAGTCATATTCTTTTTGGCTTTTCAGTATATCTTCACCTCGGTGGATATGCTCGAGGGCATGGAGATGTTTGGCAAGTATGCCGTGCTTGTTCTGTGGGCGGCGGCGAACCTGTTTTTCTTTATTTATGACTATGCCCTCACACAGTTGACAGATATGTACATAAATTGGTTTAGAAAAAAAATACTCAGAAGAAAATGACGGTGACGTTTTTATGAACGAAGAACAAGAGAAAGAAATATTAAACGAGGCGAAAATACAAACTGCAAGGCACAAGAAAAAAATACAGATAATAAGCCTTGTTGCAATAATAGCGGTCATAGCAATGGCTACAGTGGCGTGTATACCTCTTATAAAAGCGCTTCACAGCAAGGCAGGCATTGCAGCCTTGGAGCGTAAGCTTGATAACTACAGTGGCATTGTGGGAGTACTTATTTTTACTTTCATACAAGCTCTTCAAGTGGTCATAGCGGTCATACCGCCTATACAAGTGGTGGGTGGAGTGCTGTTCGGCTGGTTCTGGGGAGGGTTGCTATCATTCTTAGGTACGCTCCTTGGCACAATGGCAATATTCGTGCTTGTGAAAAAATTTGGCAGACCGATAGTGGAAGCCTTTGTTGACGAGAAACAGCTAAAAAAATTCAAATTCCTGCAAAATGAGAAAAAGCTAACCGTTATCCTTATAATCCTCTATCTCATACCGGGAATACCCAAGGACGTTATTTCATATATCGTCCCACTGACTCCCATAAGCAAGAAGGATTTTTTCTATTATGTCATGCCTTGCAGACTTCCGGCAATAATGCTCTCCACGATTTTGGGGAGCAATGTAAAAAGCGGCAACTTCACAGTTGTACTTGTGGTGCTTGGAGTAGCTCTCGTGGCAGGTATCGTTGGCTTTTTGTTCAAAGATGTTATAGTGAATAAAATGAAGCAACATAAGAAGAACAAATAAGTAAAGTTGCACAAAGTTGAGTTTAGATGAAAAAAATATAAAAAAGTGCTTGACAAAAGGCTCTTGTAGTGGTATAATAAATATCGTTGATTGAGCGGTAAGCTTGAGAGACCACCAAAAACGCCTGGTCAGGCAGTATGCGGGTGTAGTTCAGTGGTAGAACTCCAGCCTTCCAAGCTGGTCATGTGGGTTCGATTCCCATCACCCGCTCCAATATATCTTAAACTTTTATCCGAGTTTGAGATATCAATGAGTACAGTATGCGTCATTAGCTCAGTTGGATAGAGCAACCGCCTTCTAAGCGGTAGGTCACTGGTTCGAATCCAGTATGGCGTACCATTAAACTCGTTCCAGATGAAAATCTGCTGCGAGTATTTTCTTCTAATATGTATGGTGGGTATAGCGTAGCTGGCCTAACGCGTCAGTTTGTGGCACTGAAGACCGTGAGTTCGAATCTCACTACCCACCCCACTGAATACGTTCTGCATTATGCAGAGCGTATTTTTTTGTTTATATTTCGTAGGGCGACCTTTGGTCGCTCGTTTTTTTATGTACCACCGACAATTACCTATATCCTACCGACTTGGATTATTCTATCCCACCTGCAAATAGACAGAAAAAAGGCGGCAACTTAAAAGCTGCCGCCCAGATCCAGAGGTTATATATTTTATAAAGCGAAATTTTTGTTGTAAACAGCCTCAGCTATCCTGAATGTCTCGTCATCAAGTGCAGGAACAGCGTCAGCAGTTATCAAGGCGGCGCCTCTCTCAAAAGCGTCCTCCGCAATGCCATCGGCACCATGCTGAATAACAACGCTTCTTAACTCAGAGCAATCCACGAAAGCCTTTGCACCAAGCTTCTTCACAGATGATGGGATAACAACTTCTCTCAAAGCCTTACAGCCACGGAAAGCCTCGCTTCCAACATAAGCGATCTTGCCTGATATTCTCACCGTCTTAACTACAGTATTCTGAGCAAACGCTCTCTTGCCTATCCTGCTAACGGAATCAGGAAGATAAACGCTCTCGAGCTTCTCACAAAGTGCAAATGCACACTCGCCTATCTTTCTTACAGATCCTGCGAACTCAACCTTTTTCAGAGCAGAGCAGCCGAAGAATGCGTAGTCGCCAACAGCCTCGATTCCAAATGGTATAGAGATCGCTTCCAGACCTGAGCAGAATGTGAAAGCATTCTCTGCGATCTCGATCATAGCTGCCGGTATCTCAAGCTCTCTCAGAGAAATGCAGTTCTGGAAAGCTCCGTTTCCTATGGAAACTATATTTTCATTAAGACAAATTTCTTTCATTGAAGAGCAGAAACCGAATGCAGATTCACCGATCTCTCTTACGCTCTCAGGCAGGTCAGCTCTCTCCAAACTGTCGCAATTGTAGAATGTGAATGGCAGAATCCTTTCCACACCATCAGGTATAGTCGCAAATCTCAGAGATTCACAACCGCAGAATGCCATCTCACCAATAAACCTTACGCTCTCAGGTATAGTCACATTCACCAGTGAACAGCATTTGTAAAATGCCTTTCTTCCGATGATAACAACGTCCTTTGAGATAACAGCACATTTAAGGTCGTAAAGATGTGCAAAAGCACCGCCTGCAACAGCTATGACCTTTTTGCCACGAAGCTCAAAAGGAAGCTCCAGCACTTCGATATGGCTGTCACCGCAGTATCCAGTGATAATACACATATCGTCAGCCGTAACATATTTAAAACAGCCCGAGATCTTCTCGCTGCTGATACTGCTGCTTGCAGTTACACCAACGCTCTCAAGTGCTTTTTTGAAACCATTGTCGCCCATAAAATTAATGCTTTTCATCAGCGTGACCTCCATTATACCCACTATAAATATATACCTCGTAACTGAACTTAAACGTTTTCTGTATTTTCTAATGAAATTATACTACAGTAAACTATTTTTGTCAATGGTATTCGCAATATTTTATTTATAAAAAATTAATTTTCAGAACTTTTTCACTGATTGTGAACGGCTTTTTTGTCACTTTTCACAATTAATTTACGCAAAATAATTTTAGTTTTCACATAGTGTTCTCAATCTTTGAGAACACTGTAATTTTATAGCAGCAAACGTTTTCGCAAATGACGCAAAAGACTAATACCAATTTATAGAATTTACTTGATTAAATCGACCAAACCATAAGATGATGTTTTTCTTATATTTGTAAGATTGTCATAAATTATGTTTATATAATATTAATAAAGAATGATATACCGTTCATGATAATGCAAGGAAACACCAACAATTGCATTAAAATAGGAGATTAACATACTAATAATAAGCAAAAATGTATAATACTATCATAAAGGTTTACAAAATAGAAACTTAATTATTACAGATTGTAATAATTTATGGTGTATAGTAGTATAAATGAAATCGTATAAGTACATGAATACAAAAAACTGGAAAGGACTGATCCGTTATCAACATAATAAGAAAAATAACAGCAGTGATAATTTCATCAGTTATAATGATAAGCTTTGTGGCATTTGCACCGCAGGGATCCGCTAAGACTTATGTGAATGTTATAACAGCTTCTGCCGCTGACTCGATGACAAAACCTGTTTTGATAAAAAGACAAGCGTATTCAAACAAAATAGAAGCAGGAGTAAAAAATCTCACCAGCTTTTCACCAAAGACTACATTTGAGGTCTATGTAAACGGACGCTATGTAAGAAAATATACATGGCAGGCACTTAAAAAGGATAACTATATAAATATAACCAATGACGGCAAGCTTTATCTTAAAGCTTACACAAAATATAAAGTCACCGTCAAAGCGGTAAACGGCAGTGCCAAGTCAGAGTCATCGGTCCTCAACGTAAAGACGTCATCAAAAACATACTATTATATAGATAAAAACGTTCAGCTTTATAGCTTTAAAAATGGTAAGTTCAAGAAATCCTCAAAAACAAAAGCCTCTGTGGCTGTGTCGGGTACTCTCACTACCGATAAAAATAAGCGTGTGGCAGGTAAGAGCAAGAATATCGGCGGAGCAAATTATGTCCTTATCAATGAAGGCGATCATAAGGGTAAGTACGTCAAGGTAGAAAAAGGTGTGAGGCGTACACCTGAGAGAAAAGCAAGAATAAAAACAGCCGTTGATTATGCCGCAAGCATGAACGGCGGAAGATATGTCTGGGGCGGAACAAAGTATAAGGCAACGGACTGCTGTGGATTGACAATGCAAGCCTATAGAAAAGCCGGTGTGAATATGTATAACAGCGTATATTCGCAGGCGAAAATGGGAAAAGCAGTGTCTTTGAAGAATATAGAAGCAGGCGACCTGATAATCTGTAATAACTATGGCCATGTAGCAATGTATATAGGCGGTGGGAAAATAGTCCATGCCATGAGTACATATTATGGGATCAGAATACAGCCTCTTGCAAATATCAAGTATTGCGGAAAGATAAACACTATCAGGAGAATACTGTAATGCAGAGCGATCTTGCGGCATAACAAACTGTCGAATAACTGTAGGGGCGACCTTTGGTCGCTCGCTTGGTTTCATAGTACTGTATCGGCAAATTTTCAAATGTAAATGTAGGGGCTGGCGCCCTCGACAGCCCGATTTTGTTTGCTCGATAATACTTGCGATATCTGCACAATTTTTCCTTGACAATCTCGCTGACCAGTGTTATAATAAAAAAAGAAGAAAAACTGCGAAAAATCGAATAAAGTTTGCAGGGGGACCCAAGCAAAAAGCTGGGTTGAGAAGGTAAAACCTGACCCTTTGAACCTGTTGGTCAAGACCAGTGTAGGAAGCAAGTTTTGTGTAAATTTACCTCCTGCATGGTCAGGAGGTTTTTTTGTTTCCCCTTTTCCATAAGAAAGGAATAAAGTATGTTAAAATGTTTGTCAGTGGCAGGCTCGGATTGCTCCGGTGGCGCAGGTATACAAGCCGACCTTAAAGCTTTCAGCGCTAATGAAACTTTCGGCATGAGCGTTATTACCTCTGTCGTCGCTGAAAATACTACCCGTGTGCTGTCTGTTTTCAACGTACCCGTTGAGGAGATACAAAAACAGATAGACGCTGTGTTTGAGGATATCCACGTCGATGCCGTAAAACTCGGTATGCTCCCAACTGCCGAAATTATTTCAGCAGTTGCGGATAAGCTTAATGAGTATAAACCAAGTATTATCGTCTGCGATCCCGTCATGGTCGCTACAAGCGGCGACGCTCTCTCTGAGGGCAGAACTGTTTCCACCATGAGGGAAAAGCTCTTTCCTATAGTTACGCTCCTTACACCGAATATCCCCGAAGCCGAAGCTATCTCAGGCTTGGAGATAAAGAATGAAAACCATATGGAAAAAGCCGCAAGGATAATAATGGATATGGGCGTAAAAAACGTCCTCGTCAAAGGCGGTCATCTCACTGGCGACGCTGTGGATTATCTCTGTACCCCAGAGGGCGTTCATAAGCTTGCCTGCAAGCGTGTTGATTCGCCTAATACCCATGGCACTGGCTGTACTTTGTCATCTGCCATAACTGCAAACCTTGCCCACGGTATGGATATGCTCTCCGCTGTAACAAAGGCGAAAAACTATATCACCGAGGCAATAGAAAAATCATTCACAGTGGGCAAAGGACACAGCCCCGTTAATCACTTTTATGACTATTACGATTTGAAAGGAACTGTTCTATGAGAAATTATAAAACTCAAATGGAAGCCGCTAAAAAGGGTATCGTTACCCCTGAAATGGAAACAGTGGCTAAGAAAGAAAATATGGACGTAAACGAGCTTATGGCTCTTGTTGCAGCAGGTCAGGTGGCAATCCCTGCCAACGTAAACCATACTGCTCTCTCTGCCGAGGGTATCGGTAAAGGTCTTAAAACTAAGATAAACGTAAATCTCGGTATCTCAGGGGACGCCAAGAATTATGACATTGAGATGCAGAAAGTGGATATGGCTATCAAGTTCGGCGCTGAAGCTATCATGGATCTGTCAAACTACGGCAAGACCAATACTTTCAGAAAAGAGCTAGTAGCAAAGTCGCCTGCCATGATAGGCACTGTTCCTATGTATGACGCTATCGGCTACCTCGATAAAGACCTCCTTGAGATATCCGCTCAGGACTTCCTTAAGGTAGTAAAAGCCCATGCAGAAGAGGGCGTTGACTTTATGACTATCCACGCAGGTATCAACAGACGTGCAGTCGAAGCTTTCAGACGTGAGGGAAGAAAAATGAATATCGTTTCCCGTGGCGGTTCACTGCTCTTCGCATGGATGATGATGACAGGCAATGAAAACCCATTCTTTGAGTATTATGACGAGGTGCTTGAAATACTCAGAGAGTATGACGTTACTATCTCACTTGGCGACGCACTCCGTCCGGGATGTCTTGCAGACGCTTCCGACGCCGCTCAGATATCCGAGCTTATCGAGCTTGGCAACCTCACAAAGAGAGCGTGGGAAAAGGACGTTCAGGTAATGGTAGAGGGTCCGGGTCATATGGCAATGAACGAGATCGCCGCAAATATGATAATAGAAAAGAAGATATGCCACGGTGCACCTTTCTATGTGCTTGGACCTCTGGTAACAGATATCGCACCTGGCTATGACCATATTACATCAGCTATCGGCGGAGCAATAGCCGCAGCAAGCGGTGCAGACTTCCTCTGCTATGTTACCCCTGCCGAGCATCTCAGACTTCCTGACGTTGACGACGTTAAGGAAGGCATAATTGCCAGCAAGATAGCAGCCCATGCCGCAGATATCGCAAAGGGCGTAAAGGGTGCAAGAGATATCGACGATAAAATGGCAGCGGCACGTCACAAAATGGATTGGGACGAAATGTTCGAGATAGCACTTGACGGTGAAAAGGCAAGAAGATTCTTTGAGCAGACCCCACCTGCCGACAGACATACCTGCTCAATGTGCGGCAAGATGTGTGCCGTTAGAACAACAAACATGATACTCGAGGGCAAAGAGGTAAAATTCTGCTCAGAGAAGTAGAAAACTCGATGTAGGGGCAAACAGCGTTCGCCCGAATGATATAAAAATTGAATGTCAGCTCGACAATTGTACGAAAAATCGGACAATTACATGAGAGCAGATATAAAAAGAATGTAATGTGCAAGAGGAGCGTCTTGCGAACTTTTTCATAAAAAGTATTCAGCGAGGGAACCCGTGTTTCGGGGTGAGAGGGTGCAATGGAGCACCGACCGAAAATAATTTACGTCAGACCGTGAGCGGATAGCATAGCCATGGTCTGTGCGCCGCTGGATAACTTGCTCTTTTTCGTTCGGCGGTGCGATACGATATGGAGGAATAAAAATGAAAAAGACAAACATTCACAAATTGGTATTCGCAGCAGTATTGGTAGCCCTTGCAGTGGTAGGCTCGCTTGTTTCGTTCCCTATCGGCGCTTCAAAGTGCGCACCTGTTCAGCACCTTGTAAACATAATCGGTGCAGTTTTCCTTGGACCTGCATGGGCAGTGGGCGTTGGCTTCACAGCCGCACTTCTCAGAAATCTTCTGGGACTTGGCTCTCTCCTTGCGTTCCCGGGCTCAATGGTTGGCGCATTCGTTGCAGGTATGCTCTATAAGTACATAAAGAAGCTCCCTGCCGCTTATGTCGGCGAGCTTTTCGGCACATCAGTCCTCGGTGGACTTCTTGCATACCCTGTTGCAAGATTTCTCGTTGGCGCACCAGCCGCAGCAATAACAGTTTATATCCTGCCTTTCTTTGTAAGCTGTGCAGGCGGTACAGTTCTTGCTATCGTTATCGTTACAGCTCTTAAAAAGGCAAAAGTATTTGATAATTTTCTTGGCTTCTCAAAGGAGGTAAGAGCATAATGGGCTCTATAATTGAAAGCTGTGCGAAAGCAGCAGACAAGGTAAGAGATATATGCCCTTTGGTGCATTGTATCACAAATTATGTTACTGTAAATGACGTTGCAAACTGCATTCTCGCCATTGGCGCTTCACCTATCATGGCAGACGATATCGCAGAAGCAGCAGATATAACTTCTATCTCAAAGGCTCTCGTTATAAACATGGGTACTCTCAATGCAAGAACGGTCGAGTCAATGGTAGCTGCTGGAAAGAAAGCCAACGAGCTTGGCGTTCCTGTGGTATTTGACCCGGTTGGAGCAGGCGCATCAAATTTCAGAAATGAAACTGCAAAGCGTATACTTGAAAATGTGAAAATAAGTATACTCAGAGGAAATCTTTCTGAAATGTCATATCTTGCAGGACTAGAAGTTTCCACAAAGGGTGTTGACACCTCGGAAGCTGACGAGAAAAACGACCCTGTTTCAGTTGCGAAAAAAACAGCCGCAAAGTATAACTGCGTTGCAGCTATCACAGGTGCGGTGGATACAATAACAGACGGAAAAAGAGTCGCAAGGATATCAAACGGTCACCCATATCTTTCAAAGGTAACAGGCACAGGCTGTATGACAACAGGACTTGTAGGCTCATTTGCAGGTGCTTGCGACGATATGTATACCGCCGCTGTAACAGGCATTGCAAGCATGGGCATAGCAGGCGAGTTCGCATATGAAAATGCCGGAGAGATAGGCTCAGGAAGCTTCCATATTTCTATCATTGACGCAATCAGCAAAATGAATAGTCAGGTATTTGCGGCTAAGGCTAAGATAGAAGAAGTTTAGTATTGCAATATTTCAGATTTAGTGGTATCATATCAATGTGATGCCACTAAATTTTATGTGGTGATGTTGCTTGCGGGGGGCGAACAGTGTTCGTCCGTTTGCATTGCATATTATACTTTTTCATACAAAGGAGAATGAAAAATGACCGTAAGATTTGCTTGTGAAAAGGATATACCGCAAATGAACAGCTTGCTCTATCAGGTAGAGAGAGTTCATCAGCAGGGCAGACCTGACCTTTTTAAAGAGGGTGCGAAAAAGTATACTGATAACGAGCTTAAAGTTATGCTCAAGGATAAAACTAAGCCTATATTTGCCGCAGTTGATGAAAATGATGTGATGAAGGGCTACGCTTTTTGTGTGTTTCAGGAGCATAAGGGCGACAATGTTCTCACGGATATAAAGACTTTGTATATCGACGATCTGTGCGTTGATGAAAATTGCAGAGGTCAGCATATCGGCTCGGTGCTTTACGAGGCGGTGAAGAAATTCGCTAAGGAGCAGGGCTGTTATAATGTTACTCTCAACGTGTGGGAGTGTAATCCATCGGCAAGAAAATTTTACGAAAAAGCAGGGCTGAAGCCATACAAGACAGGTATGGAAGTTATTTTATGATAAAAGATAAGAGGGTAAAAAAATGGACAAATCGAAAATTGACTACACGCTTTATCTCTGCACTGACCGTGGACTTATGTCCTGCGAAACTATCGAGCAGTCGGTAGAGGAGGGCGTAAAAGGCGGCTGTACAGTTATCCAGCTAAGAGAAAAGGACTGCACTTCAAGAGAGTTCTATGAGCTTGCAGTCAGAGTAAAAAAGATAACGGACAAATACAATGTGCCGCTTATCATCAACGACAGACTTGATATCGCACAGGCTGTTGATTGTGCAGGCGTTCATCTGGGACAGAGCGATATGCCATGTGCAGTTGCAAGAAAAATCCTCGGTGAGGACAAGATAATAGGTATTTCTGCGGCAACTCTTGAAGAAGCTAAGAAAGCACAGGCAGACGGTGCAGATTACCTTGGCGTTGGTGCAATGTATGCCACCAACACAAAGACAGACGCAAGAGCTGTCACAAAGGAACAACTTGTAGAAATAAGAGCCGCTGTGGATATCCCTATCGTAATAATAGGCGGAGTTAATCAAAAAACTGTGCCGAACTTTAAGGGTATGGGTATTGACGGCGCTGCGGTAGTTTCTGCGGTGGTATCTCAGTCTGATATTGAAAAGGCGGCAAAGGATCTTCGTGAGCTTTGCGAGGATTGCTTCGGAAGATAAGATGTTGAACGGGCGGTTATTAAGACCGTCCGTTTTTTGTTTTGAAAAATGTATGATTTTGTTTTACGATTTTACACAAATTATACATTGTGCTATTGACGATTAAGTTAAAATAGGTTATAATAAATGAAAAAGCTTTGTTTTTTGGATTAAAACGCTAATGCGTTGAAATAGTAATGTATGTTAGGAGAGTAAAAATGAAAAAAACTAAGATCGTATGCACTATCGGACCTTCTACAGATGATGAAAACATTATGCGTGAGCTTATGAAAAACGGCATGGACGTTGCGAGATTCAATTTCTCACACTCTGACCACAGCGTTCATAAGGCTCGTTTTGAAACTGTATGCAAGCTAAGGGAAGAACTTGGCGTTAATATTGCAACTCTTCTTGATACAAAAGGACCTGAGGTAAGACTTAAAAACTTTAAGGATCACAAGCCTGTTACTATCAAGGACGGCGATACATTCACACTTACCATAAGAGAAGTGGAGGGTGATGAAACTATCTGCTCTATCACATTCCCACAGCTTCCAAAGGACGTTTCTGTAGGCACTAGAATACTTATCAATGACGGAAATATCGAGCTGAAAGCACTGAGAGTTGACAACACCGATATCGTTTGCGAAGTTATCCACGGCGGAGTTGTTTCCGACCACAAGGGTATCAACGTTCCTGACGTAAACCTTTCTATGCCTTATATCTCTGACGCTGATATGGCTGACCTTGAATTTGGCGCAAAAATGGGATTTGACTATATCGCAGCTTCATTCGTAAGAACAGGCGCTGACGTTATTTATCTTAGAAAATTTACTCAGAGCCTTGGCTGGTTCAATCCTAGAATTATCGCTAAGATAGAAAACGCTCAGGGTGTTGCCAATATCGACGAGATCCTTGACGCTGCTGACGGAATAATGGTAGCAAGAGGAGATATGGGCGTTGAGATACCTTTCGAGCAGATACCTGCTATCCAGAAAGAGCTTATCAGAAAAGCCTACAATGCAGGCAAGAACGTTATCACAGCAACTCAGATGCTGGAGTCTATGATAACAAACGCACGTCCTACAAGAGCCGAGATAACCGACGTTGCAAACGCTATTTATGACGGCTCGTCTGCTATAATGCTTTCAGGGGAAACTGCCGCAGGTAAATATCCTGTTGAGGCTGTCAAGACCATGAGCCTTATCGCAGAAACGACCGAAAAGGATATCGACTATATCTCACGTTTCAAGAAAAGAGCAGACGAGAGAAATTCATCTATCACTGACGCTATCTCACACGCTACTGTTACAACTGCCCATGACCTTAATGCTGTAGCGATCCTGACAGTAACAAAGGGCGGAACAACAGCAAGAACGCTTTCAAAATTCCGTCCGAACTGTCCTATAATCGCACTTACAACTGACGAAACAACATATCATCAGCTCAGCCTTTCATGGGGTATCAGAGCAGGCGTTATCGAAGAGAAAACAAACACTGACGAACTCATCAGACACGCTCTGGAGCGTTCTGTGGAGCTTGGCTATCTGAAGAAGGGCGACCTTGTCGTTATTACAGCAGGAGTACCGCTTGGAATGAGCGGAACGACAAATCTGCTCAAAGTCGAGAGAGCGTAGTTTTTAATTGAGGAGTGAGGAGTGAGGAATGGCAGCGCCATACCGAGCAAATCACCAATACAAGGTAAAAGCACACACGAGCGAAGCGAGCAAAAGGTACAGGGCAAAGCCCTGTCGGAGCTTGAGGCAGAGCCTCTATAGGTGCAAGCCTACTAAGCGGTGCAGAAAAGCAATAGAAGAATTGCAAAAAATCAATTACAAAGCGGTGTCGGAGCGGAATGCTCTGCACCGCTTTTGTTGCAAAAAATGTTTGAGCTTTTTGGAGGCGATCACTTTTTTTATTCAAATAATTTTCCGTGAATTGGGTAACCAATTCTAACATATGAAAGAAGTATGGCGTAAGAGTAATATTTCTGAATGTGACTTGACTTTGATTTTGAAGTATGTTATTATTTTAACATACGAGCGGTAGTATTATTAATAGGTATGCAATACTGAATATTGAGGTAATATGTGCTGCCCGAAATCTTATGTCAGGAGAGTATAAAATGGAAAGACAGTTTTATGACGAATGGGAAGGCTTTAAGCCCGGCAGATGGTCAAACACTTCTATCAATCTTCGTGATTTTATCCAGAAGAACTTCACACCATATGACGGTGACGACAGCTTCCTTACAGGCCCTACAGAAGCAACTACTAAGCTCTGGGAACAGGTAATGGAGCTTTCAAAGAAGGAGAGAGAAGCCGGCGGTGTTCTCGATATGGACACTAAGATCGTTTCTACTATCACCTCACACGGCCCTGGTTACCTTAACAAGGATCTTGAAAAGATCGTTGGTTTCCAGACTGACAAGCCTTTCAAGCGTTCTCTTCAGCCTTTCGGCGGTATCAGAATGGCTATGAATGCTTGCGAGCAGAACGGCTACACAGTTGATCCTGAAGTTGTAAAGATCTTTACTGAATATAGAAAAACTCACAATCAGGGCGTTTTTGACGCTTACACACCTGAGATGAAGCTTGCCAGACACGCTGCTATCATCACAGGTCTTCCAGACGCTTACGGCAGAGGAAGAATCATAGGCGACTACAGAAGAGTTGCTCTTTATGGTATAGACTATCTCGTTGAGGACAAGAAGGATCAGCTTGCTACTTCACTGGTAAGAATGACTTCTAAGAACATCAGACTCAGAGAAGAGCTTTCTGAGCAGATCAGAGCCCTTGGCGAACTCAAGAAGCTTGGCGAGATCTACGGCTACGATATATCACGTCCTGCTAAGAACGCTAAGGAAGCTATCCAGTGGCTGTACTTCGGCTACCTTGCTGCTGTTAAGGAGCAGAACGGTGCTGCTATGTCACTTGGCAGAACTTCTACATTTATCGATATCTACATCAAGAGAGATATGGACAGAGGTATCCTCACAGAGCAGGAGGCTCAGGAGCTTGTTGACCACTTCATCATGAAGCTCAGACTTGTTAAGTTCGCTAGAACACCTGAGTATAACTCACTGTTCTCAGGCGACCCAACTTGGGTAACAGAGTCTATCGGTGGCGTTTCTATCGACGGCGTTCCAATGGTAACAAAGACTTCATTCAGATATCTCCACACACTTGAGAACCTTGGTCCTGCACCAGAGCCAAACATGACAGTTCTGTGGAGCACAAAGCTTCCTGTAAACTTCAAGAAGTTCTGTGCTAAGACTTCTATCAAGACTTCTGCTATCCAGTACGAGAACGACGACCTTATGAGAGTTACACACGGTGACGACTACGCTATCGCTTGCTGCGTATCTTCAATGAGGATCGGTAAGGAAATGCAGTTCTTCGGTGCAAGAGCTAACCTTGCTAAGTGCTTGCTTTATGCTATCAACGGCGGTGTTGACGAAAGACTTAAGATACAGGTAGGTCCTAAGTATCGTCCGGTTACAGGCGATTACCTCGATTATGATGATGTAATGGCTAAGTATGACGATATGATGGAGTGGCTGGCTGGTCTGTATGTAAATACACTGAACGTTATCCACTATATGCACGATAAGTATTCTTATGAGAGAGTTCAGATGGCTCTTCATGACAGAGATGTTAAGAGATACTTCGCTACTGGTATCGCGGGTCTGTCAGTTGTTGCTGACTCACTTTCTGCTATCAAGTACGCTAAGGTAAAGTGCATCAGAGATGAGGACGGAATCGTAACTGACTACGAAGTTGAGGGCGATTTCCCTAAGTATGGCAACAATGACGAGAGAGTTGACAAGATCGCAGTTGACCTCGTTAGAACATTTATGGACAAGATCAGAAAGCACCACACATACAGAGATGGTGTTCCTACAATGTCTATCCTTACTATCACATCTAACGTTGTTTATGGTAAGAAGACTGGTTCTACACCTGACGGAAGAAAGATCGGTGTGCCTCTTGCTCCTGGTGCTAACCCAATGCACGGCAGAGATACTCACGGCGCATCTGCATCACTTTCTTCTGTTGCTAAGCTGCCATTCAGACACGCTCAGGACGGTATCTCAAACACATTCTCTATCATTCCTGACGCTCTTGGCAAGGACGACAAGGTATTCATGGGCGACCTTGATATCGAAAGCATAGCTAAGGAGCTTAACGAAGATGGGGTTTAATGTTAAAAAGGACGAGGACGAGGCTCAGGTAAACGAGCTTGTTGACGTCATTGACAGGCTTATGATGGGCGGTCAGGGTCATCTTACGATAGACATTGACGAAACCGAAGAAGGTCTGAACGTTAAAACTTACAGCACTTCCGATTGTGGCGGTGACGGCAAGACGGCTTGCTGTCAGCCTACAGAAGAGGACGCTGTTGACAGAGATGAAGATTAACTCCCTATTTTAGAAAACGGCGGAGGTTCGTTCTCCGCTTGTTTTCCATAAATACTAAGAAAGGAATGTAATACTATGGCAAACTTTGAACCAACAGAGGCACAGGTAGACAACCTTATCGGACTTCTTGACGGATATGCTGAAAAAGGCGGTCATCACCTTAATGTAAATGTACTTAACAGAGAAACTCTTCTGGACGCTCAGGCTCACCCTGAGAAGTATCCACAGCTCACTATCAGAGTTTCAGGCTACGCTGTAAACTTCGTAAAGCTTACTAAGGAGCAGCAGGACGACGTTATTTCAAGAACGTTCCACAAGAGCCTTTAATTTGAGCTTTGCCGCATAGAATGAGTTTCTTTGCGGATAATATGCACACGGGCGGTCGGCGTCGTCTTACATGGAACATCTTGTTTTATGTGGAGGGGAGCTGCCGCTCGTTTGTTGCTTTTTGTGGATAGGTATGCGGTGATATAAATTTGTGAGCGAGCAGAAACGGGACGTCGAGGGCGCCGTCCCCTACAGAATGGTTTGTGCAGGCTGAACGGGCGTGCGTTCATGCGAAATAAAAAAGGAGGGATATCCCATGGAGGGATTTATACATTCTACGGAAAGCTTTGGTACGGTGGACGGACCGGGGATAAGGTTTGTTATTTTCTTTCAGGGCTGTCCTATGCGGTGTCTTTACTGCCACAATCCTGATACTTGGAAGATAGGTACAGGAACGAAAAGGACGGTTGAAAGTCTGCTGGCGGAATATGACTCGGTAAAAGAGTTCATGAAAAATGGCGGAATTACCTGCACGGGCGGTGAGCCTTTGGTACAGATAGACTTTGTGACGGAGCTTTTTGAAAAGGCTAAGAAAAAGGGGATACACACCTGTCTTGACAGCTCGGGCATCACTTTTACGCCTGACAGCACGGAAAAGTTTGAAAGGCTTTGCAAATGTACTGACCTTGTTATGCTGGATATCAAGCATATTGACCGTGAGGAACACAAGAAGCTTACGGGGCATTACAATGACAACATTCTTGCGTTTGCGAAGTTTTTGTCGGAGCATGGTGTGCCTATATGGATACGTCATGTTGTTGTGCCGGGTATCACGGACAAGGAAGAATATCTTTTCAGGCTGGGCGAGTTTATCTCACAGCTCAAGACTTTGAAAGCGCTTGACGTTCTGCCTTATCACACTATGGGCAAGGTAAAGTATGAGCAGCTCGGTATAGATTATCCTCTTGGTGACACGCCGCCTCTTGACAAGGAGGACGCTGTTAAGGCGAGAGATGTTATCATGAGAGGGCTTAAAGCGGCGTTGAAAAAGAGAAAATAGGCTTTGCATAAGCCGTAAAAGCGGGCGAACGCTGTTCGCCCCTACAGATTATATTGGGTCATTTTAATACGGGCAGGCTTTGGTCTGCCTGTTTTTTTGTGTAAAAGTATATATTTTTCTCGACAAGTTTTTGAAAATATTCTGCATATTTGGATAATTGACGGCAGGCTTAAAATATGGTAAAATAAATGAGTAAGAAATACAGCAATAGAATATTATTAGGACAGGTTTATATTGGAAACGCACATTCTCTGAATGATAACGAACAACACAGCGTCTGCGAAAGGGCTGTAGGTTTGATATCATAAGGAGGATTTTTTTATGCCAAAGAATTTGTTTCAGGAGATAGTTTTTACGGTGCTGATGGTATTTGTGATGGTATACGCCATGATATGCTACAACATTGCACTCAACATGGGCGGAATGTCAAATGCCGTATTTCTCAAGGCGTTTCACGAGCTTGTGATAATGGCTCCGATAGCTTTTGTTCTTGACTTTTTTGCTGTGGGAAAGATAGCAAAGAAAAAGGCTTTCAGCATTGTTGATATGAGAAAGGATAATCCTTTTCATCTTGTGCTTGCCATATCTGTTATCTCTGTTATTTTTATGTGCCCACTCATGAGCCTTGCGGCTACGCTGCTTTTTAAGGACGCAGGCAGGGAAGTTATTGCGGTATGGTTAAAAACAACGGCTATGAACTTTCCTATGGCTCTTTGCTGGCAGCTTTTCTTTGCAGGCCCTATAGTGAGGTTTGTCTTCGGACTAATTTTCAGAGAACGTGAACAGAAAAGTGGGGCTGTATCTGCAGCTGCGGAATAAGGTTTTTACGAGTGGACTTCAGTCTGCTCGTTTTTTATTTTACACTGAAAAATAAAAACTAAAAAAAGTGTTAAAAGCCTTTACAAAGGCAGGCGGTTGTGCTATAATAGTAATCGTAAAAATTTGCGTGAAAAAGGAGGAGCTTATAGTGCAGAAGGCGTATCTGATTTTGGAGAACGGTACTATTTTCGAGGGTAAAAGTTTCGGCGCAGCTGGCGAAGCTATTGGCGAAATTGTTTTTACTACGGCTATGACAGGCTATCTCGAAACACTTACTGACCCTAGTTACTACGGACAGATAGTTGTTCAGACATTTCCGTTAATTGGTAACTATGGTGTTATTCCTGAGGATTTTGAAAGTGAATGTCCTCATGTTAAAGCTTATATTGTTAGAGATTGGTGTCAAGAGCCTAGCAACTTCCGTTGTGAGGGTGATCTTGACACTTTTTTAAAGCAGCATAACATCGTTGGTCTTTACGGTATTGACACTCGTCAGCTCACAAAAATAGTTCGTGAGTCGGGTGTTATGAACGGAAAGATCGTTCCTGAGGGTTCAAGTTTCGGCTTGACAGATCTTAAGAACTACACGATAGTTGAGGCTGTAAAGAGCACGACCTGCTCGGAGGAGAAAACATTCGAGCCTGAGGGAGAGGTCAAGAGAAAGGTAGTGCTTTACGATTTTGGTGCAAAGCACAACATTGGAAGAGAGCTTGTTAAGAGAGGCTGCGAGGTAACTGTTGTTCCTGCATATACTAAGGCAGAGAGGATAAAGGAGCTTGCACCTGACGGCATAATGCTTTCAAACGGTCCTGGAGATCCTGCGGAGAATGTGGAGATAATCGAGGAGCTTAAAAAGCTTTCTGAGATGAAGATACCTACTTTCGGAATTTGTTTGGGCCATCAGCTTTTGGCGCTTGCACATGGTGCGATGACACACAAGCTGAAGTATGGTCACAGAGGTGCGAACCAGCCTGCTGAGAACACTGAAACAGGCAGAGTTTACATAACATCACAGAACCATGGATATGCAGTAGAGAACGATTCGCTCCCTGAGGGTGAAGCAAAGGTGCTTTATGTAAATGCCAATGACGGCACTTGTGAGGGTATCAGATATCTCAACGAGCCTGCATTTTCTGTACAGTTCCACCCAGAGGCTTGTGGTGGTCCGCATGATACTGACTTCTTGTTTGATGAGTTTATTGCGCTCATTGATGAGAATAAGAAATAAGCTCTGATTTTTTTGAAGTATAGAAATTATTGATCTCAGTTTCTGCAACAGTAGGGGCGAACAGTGTTCGCCCGTGGCTGACGGAATGTGTTTGATATGACTATTGTAGTGTTCATTATTCGAGCGGCTTTTATATGGGTCGGTCGTGATAGTGAACGGGCGAACGCTGTTCGCCCCTACATTATGTTTTACTGAGGTCGTTAAGCTTTAACACAGAGGGCTGCTGGGTGCGGTTTTCGAGAGTGTGAGAAGGGATAACTCCTCACTCCTCACTCCTCACTTTCAGCGTTTCCCTAAACTTTTCAGAAAGGATTGAATTTAAGTGCCTTTAAATAAAGATATAAAGCGAGTTCTCGTTATCGGCTCGGGTCCTATCGTTATAGGTCAGGCTGCAGAGTTTGACTATGCAGGTACACAGGCTTGCCGTGCGCTCAAGCAGGAGGGTCTGGAGGTTATTCTTATAAACTCTAACCCTGCTACTATCATGACGGACAATGCTATGGCTGACAAGATATACATTGAGCCGCTTACTCTTGAAACTGTTAAGAGAGTTATCAAAAAAGAACGCCCTGACAGCCTGCTTTCTACCCTTGGCGGTCAGACGGGTCTTACGCTTTCTATGCAGCTTGCTAAGGAGGGATTCCTTGACAAGTATAATGTTAAGCTTCTTGGAGCTAACCCTGAAACTATCGACAAGGCTGAGGACAGACAGATGTTCAAGGACACTATGGAGTCTATCGGTCAGCCATGTATCCCGTCTAAGGTCGTTAACACTGTTGAGGACGCTGTAGACTTCGCTAATCAGCCTGGTATCGGTTATCCTCTTATCATCAGACCAGCCTTTACACTTGGCGGTACAGGCGGCGGTATAGTTAATGATGAAGAAGAACTGAAAGAGATCACAAGAAACGGTCTTTATCTTTCACCTATCACTCAGGTGCTTGTTGAGAAATGTATCGCAGGCTGGAAAGAGATAGAGTTCGAGGTAATGAGAGACGCTAAGGGCAACGTTATCACTGTTTGCTCAATGGAGAACTTTGACCCTGTTGGTGTTCACACAGGCGACTCTATCGTTATCGCTCCTGCTGTTACGCTGGCTGATAAGGAATATCAGATGCTCCGTTCTGCGGCTTTGAAGATAATCGATACTCTTAAAGTAGAGGGTGGCTGTAACTGTCAGTTCGCTCTTAACCCTGACAGCTTCGAGTATGCTGTTATCGAGGTAAACCCTAGAGTTTCACGTTCTTCCGCACTTGCTTCTAAGGCGACAGGTTATCCTATCGCTAAGGTCGCAGCTCAGATAGCTATCGGATATACTCTTGACGAGATAAAGAATGCTGTAACAGGCAAGACATACGCTTGCTTTGAGCCTGCCCTTGACTATGTTGTTGTTAAGCTCCCTAAGTGGCCTTTCGACAAGTTCGTTTATGCTAAGCGTGAGCTTGGTACACAGATGAAGGCTACTGGTGAGGTTATGGCTATCGGCTCTACTTTTGAGCAGGCTATAATGAAGGCTGTAAGAGGAGCTGAGATAGGTCATGACTGCCTTATCTCACCTAAGATGCTTGACCTTGATGACAAGACTATCCATGACAGACTTTCTGACTGCACGGACGAAAGACTTTTCGTTGTATACGAGGCTCTCAGACGTGGAGTTTCTGTTGATGAGATACACAGCATCACTAAGATAGACGAGTGGTTCCTCTACAAGCTTTGCAAGCTTATAGACATGGAAAAGACGCTCAAAAATAACTTCAACGAGGAAACTTATCTTGAAGCTAAGAAGATAGGCTACACTGATAAGGTCATCGAGAAGATAACAGGCAAGAAGATAGAAAAGCCTGTTCATGCTGTATTTAAAATGGTTGATACCTGTGCGGCTGAGTTTGCGGCTATGACACCTTACTTCTACTCAACATATGACAACGAGGACGAGGCAAGCGAGTTCATTGCAAACAGGGGTCATGACAGAAAGACTGTTATAGTATTCGGTTCAGGTCCTATCAGAATAGGTCAGGGTATCGAGTTCGACTATGCGTCAGTTCACTGCGTATGGGCGTTGAAAGAAAAGGGCTATGACGTTGTTATCGTAAACAACAACCCTGAGACAGTTTCAACTGACTTTGACACTGCTGACAGACTTTATTTCGAGCCTCTTACTGACGAGGACGTTATGAATATCATCAGAGTTGAAAAGCCTGTTGGAGTTGTTGTGGCATTCGGCGGACAGACTGCTATCAAGCTCACAAAGCATATGGCTGAGCATGGTGTAAACATTCTTGGTACTCCTCCTGACGCTATCGACGCTGCTGAGGACAGAGAGAGATTTGACGAACTGCTTGAACAGCTGAAAATAAAGAGACCGCAGGGCTTCACTGTTATGACTTGTGACGAGGCTCTCGAGGTTGCAAATAAGATACACTATCCTGTTCTTATGAGACCTTCTTACGTTCTCGGCGGACAGAACATGATAATCGCATTCAACGATGACGATATCAAGGAATACATGGCTATCATTCTCGACCAGGGAATAGAGAACCCTGTACTTATAGACAAGTATCTTATGGGCACTGAGCTTGAGATAGACGCTATCTGTGACGGCGAGGATATTCTTATCCCTGGTATCATGGAGCATATCGAGAGAACAGGTATCCACTCAGGCGACTCTATTGCGGTTTATCCTGCATGGAACGTTTCTGACAGCTTGATAAACAGAATTATCGAATGCTCAAAGAAGCTTGCTATCGCTCTTAACACTAAGGGTCTTGTAAACATTCAGTATATCGCTTACCATGACGAGATATATGTTATCGAGGTAAACCCACGTTCTTCAAGAACTATCCCTTATATCTCTAAGGTAACGGGCGTTCCTATGGTAGACCTTGCTACTAAGTGTATGCTTGGCGAGAAGCTCAAGGACATGGGCTACGGCACTGGTCTTTACAGAAATTCACCATATGTTGCGGTCAAAGTTCCTGTATTCTCATTCGAGAAGCTTATCGGCGTTGACAACCACCTTGGACCTGAGATGAAGTCAACAGGTGAGGTGCTTGCAGTTTCTAATTCTCTTGAAGAGTCACTGTATAAGGGTCTTACTGCTGCGGGCTACAAGCTTGGCAAGAAGGGCGGAGTATTCATCACTGTCAGAGATTCTGACAAGGGCGAGATACCACAGACAGCTAAGATGTTCGCTGACCTTGGATTTAAGATATACGCTACAAACGGCACTGCTAAGGTGCTTCACGAGCATGGCATTGACGCTGAGGTAGTGGCTAAGATACACGAGAACGAGGACAACAACACTCTTACTCTTATCGAGAGCGGAAAGATAGCTTATGTTATCTCCACTTCTTCAAAGGGAAGGATACCTACCAGAGATTCTGTTAAGATAAGAAGAAAGACAGTTGAGTGGAACATTCCTTGTCTGACTTCTATCGACACTGCAAACGCTATTGCGGCGTCTATCAGAAGTAAATACACTGAGTCAACTACTGAGATAGTTGATATCAACAACATGAGAACTGAAAAGCAGACATTTGAGTTCACAAAGATGCAGGGCTGCGGCAATGACTACATCTACTTCAACTGCTTTGACCAGAGAATAGACAATCCTGAGGGTCTGGCACTCAATCTGTCTGACAGACACTTCGGTATCGGCGGTGACGGTGTTATCCTTATCTGCCGTTCAAAGGTCGCAGACGCTAAGATGAGAATGTTCAATCTTGACGGTTCTGAAGGCAAGATGTGCGGAAACGGTATCAGATGCGTTGCTAAGTTCATGAGAGATAACGGCATTGTTGACAAGGACGAAATGACTATCGAGACACTTTCGGGTATCATGACAGTTTCACTTATCCGTCACTACGGTGAGGTAAGCGGTGCTACTGTAAACATGGGCAAGGCTATTCTTGCTCCTCACCTTGTTCCTGTTGAACTTGAGCCTGACGAGAACGGCAGGGTAGTTGACAGAAAGGTGAACATTGCAGGAAATGACTACAACATCACCTGCGTTTCAATGGGCAACCCTCACGCTGTTGTATTCATGAACAATGTTGACAGCCTTGACATTGACAAGGTAGGTCCTGAGTTCGAGCATGACAAGATATTCCCTGAGAGAGTGAACGCTGAGTTCATCAAGGTGATCGATGACCACACACTCAAGATGAGAGTATGGGAGAGAGGCTCCGGCGAAACTTGGGCTTGCGGCACCGGTGCTTGTGCAGCAGCAGTTGCGGCTGTTCTTAACGGATTCTGCAAAAAGGACGAGGAGATATCTGTTATACTTAAGGGAGGCACTCTTAAGATAAGATACACAGACGAGGCTGTATATCTTACAGGCGACGCTGTAACAGTATTCTCAGGTCACATCGTAATGTAAATTTCGCAGCGGACACTGCGTTAAAAAAGCGGCAGCCGCAGAGCGTTTTGAATGTGCTTTGCGGCTGTGTGCGTTTTATAAGTTTGACCCGTGAAACTTCGGGTCGCAAAAATGAAAAGGAGTTGGAATTATGCCAAGTATAAACGAAAATTTTCTCAAGCTGGAAAAGAATTATCTTTTTATAAACATTGCCAAGAAGGTAAAGGCCTTCACTGAGGCACACCCTGAGGCTGACATCATCAGAATGGGTATCGGCGACGTTACTCAGCCTATCGCAAAGTGCGTTGTTGAGGCAATGAAAAAGGGCGCTGACGAAATGGGCGTCAAGGAAACATTCAAGGGCTATGAGGACAGCGGTGCAGGATATGACTTCCTGAAAGAGGCTGTTGCAGGCTACTACAAGAGCTTCGGTGTTGACATTCCTGCTGACGACATCAGGATAAACGACGGTGCAAAGTCTGACTGCGGAAACATTGTTGACATTTTCGGTGACGACAATGTAGTGCTTATCACAGACCCTGCATATCCTGTATATGTTGACACGAACCTTATGAACGGCAGAAAGGTAATTTATGCTGATTCAAACGAGGAGAACAACTTTGCGGCTATGCCTGACGAGAACGTAAAGTGCGACATTATTTATCTTTGCTCACCTAACAATCCAACGGGTTCTGTTTACACTAAGGAGCAGCTTAAAGTTTGGATAGACTATGCAAAGAAGAACAACGCTATCATCATTTATGATTCTGCATACGAGGCATTCATTACAGAAAAGGACGTACCAAGAAGTATTTTTGCTGTTGAGGGTGCAAAGGAATGTGCTATCGAGATGTGCTCACTTTCAAAGACAGCAGGCTTCACAGGTATGAGATGCGGATATACAGTTATCCCACACGAGCTTGTTGTTAAGGCATCTGACGGCAGTGAAGTATCTATCGCTCAGCTTTGGGGCAGACGTGAAGGCTCAAAGTTCAACGGTGTATCATATCCTGTTCAGTGTGCTGCTGCGGCTGTATTCACTGAGGAGGGTCAGAAGGAGACAAGAGCAAACATTGAATACTATCAGAACAACGCAAAGGTAATGGCTTCCACACTTGACGAGCTTGGTATCAAGTACACAGGCGGCAAGAACTCGCCATACATTTGGCTGAAATGCCCTAACAACATGGGCTCATGGGAGTTCTTTGATTATCTTCTTGAGAACGCAAATGTTGTTGGCACACCTGGCGCAGGTTTTGGCAAGAACGGCGAGGGCTGGTTCAGACTGACTGCTTTTGGTGATAAGGACAGAACTGTTGAGGCTATGGAGAGAATAAAGAAGCTGCTTTCTAAGTAGTGAGGAGTTAGGAGTGAGGAATTATTCTTGCTTTTACTCTGATATTCTCGGATAGGTTTTATATGATTTTAAAAGGGCGGTTTTGACCGCTCTTTTTTTTGTTCGCAAATTCTACCGTCGCAAAATCGCTTCGCTCTTTGCGTGGTGGGGTTGTAAAATGAGATAGTAAAAGCGGTGCAGAGTTTTTTATTCCGACACCGCTTTGTTATTTGCTTTAGTTTGTGTTTCTTCTACTTGGTAGTGGCTCTTTGCTAGGTTTGGCTTTGCCATTCCTCACTCCTCACTTAGCCTACACCTTTATTCTCCGATACTCTCCCGGAGTCATATTTTCATACCGTTTGAATACCACGGAGAAATAGGATCCGTCCTGAAAGCCCGTTTCATCTGATATTTCGCCTATGGTCTTGTTGGAATACACAAGCAGATCCTTTGCGTGCTGTACCCTTACTTGCGCAAGATACTCCATAGGTCTGAGCTGAAAATTTTTCTTAAAAAGTCTGCATAAGTGCTGCTCGGATACTCCTGCGATTTTTGCAAGCTCGTTAAGCTTTATTTGCCCCGGATAATGCTCTTCAATATACTGCAATACGTCTGCCAAGGCAACAGATTGTGCGGTATAAAATGACGAGAGCCTGTTATCAGCTATTTTACGATATTCTATAAGAAAGTCGTAAAGCTGCGCTGAAGCGTAATGATTGCCATAAAGCTTATCACTTTTCAGAGTATAATAGATTCGTGTTATGATACGGCGTAATCTGTCCATATCTACCCCTTGAATGGCGGTGAACTTATTAAGCTTCCACTGCTCCAAGAGGGGAATGACCTGTGAGCCGGAAAAGGCTATCCAATCCAGATACCACGCATCGCTTAGGGCATGATACTCATGTGGACAGAATGGGGGGATATAGAAAACAGTATCAGGCGGTATTTTTGTGGTTTCTCCGTTTATTATGACCTCGCCCTCCCCTGAGCGTGACAAAAATATTTGTGGGTACTCGTAGCCATCTGCACGTTTTATTGGAAACTGCCAGCTTTCAAGTCCCAGACCTACCACATAAAAGGGCAGGTTTTTTTCGTCGCCTATGACGGGATATATCTGTTTGTACATTATTTTGCACCCCCAATTTACATATCTTTATAATACCACTGGGTTTGGGGTTTGTCAAGATAAAACTATTCTTTTGCTGAGCTTTTAAAGAAAAGCGAAAAGATAAAGGCGAATGTCATGGCTGCAGTTATGCCTGCGGCGGAGGCGGTAAGTCCCCCAGTGAAAATGCCTAGGAAGCCTATTATATCTATCTGTTCACGGACACCGTTATAGAGAAGATAGCCGAAGCCCGTGAGAGGGACAGTTGCGCCACAGCCTGCGAGGTCTATAAGTGGCTTATAAAGTCCCAGCGCACCCAGAAGCACGCCGCCTGTGACGTATGCCACCAGTATTCGTGCGGGGGTCAGTTTTGTGAAGTCCATAAGCACCTGTCCTATGGCACAAAAAAGACCTCCTATAAGAAAAGCCCATAGATAGTCCATTAGTTTGCTCCTTTCATATCTTTTTCCCCTGACAGCCACACGAGATGTGAGATAGAGGGGATAGATTCCCCTTGCTGATTTACTGTTGGTGACATTAGCGCACCCGTGGCAGCAAAGAGGATATTTTTTATTTCACCTGCACGGAGCTTCGGGAGAAAATAGCCGCACAGAACGCTTCCTGCACAGCCACAGCCGCTTCCCCCTGCGTGGATATCCTGCTCGTCAAAGTCATAGAGCATCATGCCGCAATCTTTATGATTGTCACGGATATTTATATTTTCACGCCCGAAAAGCTCACAGAGAATACGGCTTCCAACTTTGCCAAGGTCGCCTGTGACAATATAATCGAAGTCGGAGGGGGTCATGCCTGTGTCGGTGAAAAATGTGCTTATGGTGGAAAAGGCTGCAGGTGCCATGGCTGCACCCATGTTGTTGGCGTCGCTCACGCCCAAGTCAACTATTTTTCCGATAGTACAGCCCCTGATGTAGGGGGGCTTGTCCGAGGGGGCAACCACCAATGAGCCTGAGGCTGTGGCTGTCCACTGAGATGTGGGAGTACGCTGTCCACCGTAGTTGAGGGGAAAGCGGTACTGTCTTTCAGCGGTGCAGAAGTGGGAAGATGTGACCGCCATTGCTTTTTTTGCCAGGTCGTTGTCAACGAAAAGAGAGGCGAGGAGAAGTCCCTCCGCCATGGTGGAGCAGGCTCCGTAAATGCCGAGAAAGGGCATTTCAAAGGCTCTTACGCCATAGGTAGTGCCGACACACTGATTTAGCAGGTCACCGCCGAAAAGCACGTCTATATCCTCTGGGGAGAGGGCGGCTTTATCCAAAGCGTGAAGCACTGCCTGCTTTTGAAGCTGACTTTCGCCCTTTTCAAAGCTATCTGTGGATAAATAGGGATCGTCATTTATTTTGTCAAAATAGTCGCCCAAAGGTCCTTCGTTTTCTTTCTTGCCGCCTATGGCTGCGAAAGAGATGACAGAGGGTGAGGTTTTCATAAGCTTAGTGGCTTTCATTTTATCACTCCTATTAATGAATATCGTCATTTGATGTTATTTTCTACATTGCAGATGAAAATATTCAAAAAAGTTTGGCGTTTTAAACGTAAACTTAAAACTATCTTAAAATAAACTTGTTTTGATCTCAAAATCGTTGACATATTCACAAAAAAAAGATATAATTAAATAGTCGATTTATTGTTGATTATGTAGTGTTTTGTTAAGTGGTATGTGTGAAGGGAGGATATGTCCCGTCGGGGGGCATAGTTTTAGATGAAGAAAAATGAAGATAAGCCGGTGGTCATAAAGCTTGACCGAAAAAAAATAAAGCAGTCGGCTAAAGGCAGGGTGAAGCGAAATTATATCGCCTGCATAGCAGTGTGCTTCATAATGGTATTTATTGCAGGAGAATATGGCTCGACCACGCAGAATGTGTCAAGCTATGATAATTCTCACGTTGCTGATCTTAAATTTGACGTCGAAGATAAGGAAGAGATCATTGAGGATATGGTTAAAAATGAACTTACGGCAGAGCAGGTCAGTGACAAGTGGCAGATAGATAATCCTGATGCTGTAAAAAAGTGGCTGGACGCTTATAAAAAATACGGAGTTGACGGGCTAAATTCAAAGGAAGTCACGTTCTTTGGTTCATCAAACGACACTTCTAATCTGGAAGCACTGGCAGACGCTTTTTCTTTTAGCCGAAATGCAAAGGAAAAGGCACAGACCTATCTTAATGACAGGCTCAATAATTTTACAGCCTCTGCTTCGGTTTATTTTGACAGTGCAACAAGCTCTAATTCCTATCAGTTTTCATTGCTTACGGCGATAATGAATGTTTTAGGAAAAAAATCCACATGGGATACTATAGTTTCATTCGTGTATTTTATTTTCCAGTTGATGTTCACCATATTCATAGTGAATGTGCTTTGGGTATGTGAGAGAAGATTTTTCCTTGAAAATCACACATACAAGAAAACGAAGATAGGCAGACTAGGCTTTCTTTTCCGTGAGAGAACGCTTCACCCCGCAAGGACTATGTTTGTAACCAGCATATATCAGACCTTATGGGCGTTTACTATCGTGGGATATCCTATAAAACATTATGCCTATTCAATGGTGCCGTTCATATGTGCGGAAAACCCTAACATCAAGACGAGAAAGGCAATAAAGCTTTCTATCGCCATGACTAGGGGATACAAGTGGCAGCTTTTCAAGGTGGATCTTTCTATGATAGGCTGGACACTGCTTTCGAGCATATCTTTCGGTGCGGTGGGAGTATTCTGGTCTAACCCATACACAACTGCAATAGACGCAGAGGTGTATTTACAGCTAAGGCGTGAGGCTATCAAGAACAAGATAGAGGGCTATGAGGAGCTTAATGACAAGCTGCTTGACCTTGACCTTCTGGAAGAGCTTATGGCTGAGGAAGCTGCACAAAAGGGCGAAAATCCTGACATTGTTAGAAGCATACCGATATGCACGATAAAAGTGCCTGAAAATAATGAGAATGGGGGCGGTGAATAATGGAGAGAACGCTGACGCTTGACGATCTGCGGGAATTTGAGCAATACCCCGGTCTTGCGGTAGACAGAAAGGCGCATTTCAGCCGATTTGCCAACAAGACTATAGTTCACCGTGACTATCACAGAAATTATACACTCATGACGTATATACTGCTGTTTTTCATATTCGCATTTATAGGCTGGATATGGGAAGTGGGCATACACATCGTTGAGGACGGAGTTTTCGTCAATCGAGGAACCATGTTTGGTCCATGGCTTCCTATATATGGTTTTGGCGGTGTGTGCGGTATCATACTGCTGAAGCGGTTCATAGACCACCATGTGGCGACTTTTTTCCTTGTTGTGGGGTTATGCTCGGTGGTCGAATACGTAACGAGCTGGTATCTTGAAACGTTCAAGCACATGAAATATTGGGATTACACGGGATATTTCTGCAACATCAATGGCAGGATATGTCTTGAGGGAGCGTTGATATTTGGCTTTGCAGGCTGTGCAGGAATATACATCATGGCACCGTTTTTTGATGATCTTTTGAAGAAGATACCATTCAAGGCAAGGTTTGCGGCGTGCGTGATACTTGTTGTATTATTCTGTTGTGACGCTGTTTACTCAAAGGCTAATCCTAATCAGGGCAAGGGCATAACTGATTATGCGGCTTACAATCTGCCTTTTCACAGGGTCATGGTTAGTGAGGAGCTAGGAGTGAGGAGTGAGGAACTATTATTGCTACACTCTGATATTCTCGGATAGGTTTGATATGATTTTAGAAGGGCGGTTTTTGACCGCCCCTACGGATTTTTTTGGGATAGAAAAGCGGTGCAGAGTTTCCACTCCGACACCGCTTTATCTTTTGTTCTTTATTTAGTGCTTGTGATTTACTCGGTTTGGCTATGCCATTCCTCACTCCTCACTCCTCATTCCTCATTTAACTAAAGCTTTAATCCAAAGCTTATTGATAATGCCGAATTTACTGCGGACATGGAGCTTACGTCAAGTGTTCCCATTTTCTCCTTTAGCCTTTTCTTGTCCAATGTACGGATCTGTTCCAACAATACCACGGAATCTTTCGCTAGTCCGCAGGTGCCACCGCCAACTTCTATATGTGTCGGCAGTTTCGCTTTATCAAGACGGCTCGTTATTGCCGCTGCTATCACTGTGGGTGAATGCTTATTGCCTATGTCATTTTGTACTATCAGCACCGGTCGCATACCGCCTTGCTCTGAGCCTACCACTGGGCTAAGATCTGCATAATATATATCGCCCCTGTGTACAGTCACTTGTAAACACTCCTATTCTATGGGCTTTCGCCTTGATTTGCAGGCTTTTGCTCCTGCTTGTTCCTATTATTGCCTTATTATCGGGGTATTATACCAAAGTATCTATTTTGTTACAAGGTGCAGGGCTGTTTTATTTTATGCGGCAGCAGTGCTTTGGGTGAAAAGTCAGTATTGGTTGACTTTTCACGGTCAAAGTGATATACTTAACATAGTAAATAAAGGCGTAAATGCTTTGAAAGGAATGATTCTATGAGCGAAGGCTGCACACATGATTGCGAAAACTGTGCTTCAAAATGCTCTGATAAAAAGAGCTTGAAAGAGGAGCTTAATGCTGCGAGCTCTGTGAAAAAGGTATATGCAGTAATGAGTGGAAAGGGTGGCGTAGGCAAGTCTTTGGTGACAAGTATGCTTGCAGTAACGGCACAAAGACGTGGTTTTAAGACCGCTGTGCTGGACGCTGACATAACAGGCCCGTCTATACCGACAGCGTTTAATATCCACGAGAGAGCTAATACCAATATGTATGGCATTATCCCTGCGGTGAGCAAGACCGGTATTGAGATAATGAGCCTTAATCTGCTTCTTGAAAATGAAACTGACCCTGTTGTATGGCGTGGCCCTGTTATTGCAGGCGCAGTGAAGCAGTTTTGGACAGATGTGGCATGGAACGACGTTGACGTGATGTTTATAGATATGCCACCAGGAACAGGTGATGTGCCGCTGACAGTTTTTCAATCCATTAAGGTTGACGGCATAGTTATCGTCACTTCGCCACAGGAATTGGTTTCCATGATAGTCGAGAAAGCGGTGCATATGGCGGATATGATGAAAGTACCGGTGCTTGGAATAGTGGAGAATATGTCATATTTTGAGTGTCCTGATTGTGGAAAGAAGCACAATATCTATGGTGAGAGCCATGTGGACGAAGCGGCAGTGAAGTTTGGTATCGACGCTGTGGCGAAAATGCCTATAGACCCGAAGTTTGCGAAAGCTTGCGATAACGGTGAGATAGAAGAAGTCGAGGGCGGCTGGCTGGATACGATCGCGGATAAACTTCTCGGTTAAAGTGAGGAGTGAGGAGTGAGGAATGGCATAGCCAAACCGAGTAAATCACAAGCATAAAGTAAAAGTCAACACCGAGCGAAGCGAGCAAAAGGTCCAGGGGCACGCCCCTGGTCAGGGTCAAGGGGTGAAACCCATTGTGGGTACAGGGCAAAGCCCTGTCGGAGTTTGAGGCAGAGCCTCAATAGGCGTAAGCCTACAAAAGCGGTGCAGAAAAGCAATAGAAGAAAAACAAACTAAAAGCAAAATCAAAGCGGTGTCGGAGCACAAAACTCTGCACCGCTTTTTCCATCCCATAGCACAACGTAAAATCCGCAAAGAGCGGAGCGATTTTGCGGCACGGCGAATTTGTCTGAACAAGATGTAGGGGCTGGCGCCCTCGACAGCCCGTTTCGGAGCGGTAAGGTTTGATTATTCATGAATTTGTGTAGACGTGCCGTGTGCGGAAATGTTGTGCCATACAGTGTTTTGAAAAAATATGCCGAACGTTGTGCGGATAACGTAGAATTGGACAGGCAAACGAGAAGCGGGACGTCGCATTTCTGCTTGCAGAAATTGCGCTGCTCCCCTACATGGTTTGTGAAATGCAAAGCATTGTGTGGATATCGCAAAAAAAGCAGGCAAGTCAAAAAAACTGACTCGCCTGCTTTCGCTATATTCAGTAATTATTAGAAACCAAGAATGCCCTTGAAATCTTCAATAAGCTTTTCTTCCTGTGCTTCTGCATCAGCTCTTGTGTCGCCGATAGTTGTGTAGTATGCCTTGATCTTTGGCTCTGTGCCGGAAGGTCTGATTATTACACTTGCGCCCTGCTCAAGCTTGAATGCGATAACATCTGACTTTGGAAGTGTAAGAACTGTCTTTGCACCTGTTTCAAGATTTGTTTCCTCAGATGCAAGATAATCTGCTATGTCTACTACCTTGAGTCCGCCAATAGCCTTAGGTGGATTAGCTCTCAGATCTGTCATGATCTCCTTCATTCTCTCCATTCCGCTTGCACCCTCGCACTGGAATGACTTCTGGCTGTGGAGATAGTTGCCGTACTTCTTGTACATATCTTCTCTTGCCTGAAGCAGTGAGATGCCCTTTGTTCTGTAGAATGCTGCCATTTCACAAATGAGCATTGAGCCTACTACTGCGTCCTTATCTCTTACATATGAGCCTGCAAGATAACCGTAGCTCTCTTCAAATCCGAAGATATATCTGTCGTCCTGTCCCTCTTTCTCAAGGAAACCAATCTGCTCGCCGATAAACTTGAAGCCTGTGAGAACTTCTCTAAGCTCTACATTGTATTCTGCTGCTATCTTCTTGCATATGTCTGTTGTTACGATAGTCTTAACAGCTACAGGGTTCTTTGGCATTGTGCCAAGAGCTGTTCTTTCCTGACAAATATATTTGAGGAGCATTGCGCCTACTTCGTTTCCGCTGAACAGAACATAGTTGCCCTCTGGGTCAGGTACTGCGATACCAACTCTGTCACAGTCTGGGTCTGTTGCAAGAAGAAGATCAGGCTTTACTGTCTTGCAAAGCTCAAGTCCCTTTGCAAGGGCTTCCTTTATCTCAGGGTTAGGGAACGGGCAGGTAGGGAAGTTTCCGTCAGGATTTTCCTGCTCAGGTACTACTGTTACTTCCTTTATGCCTATCTTCTTAAGGATAGCTCTTACAGGCTTGTTTCCTGTGCCGTTAAGAGGTGTGTATACAACCTTGAGTCCGCTGTCTGCTACGAGGTCAGTATGTACGCCCTGCTGTGCTACCTTGTCAAGATACTTGTCGATAACTTCCTGCTTGATGTATTCGATCTTGCCTGACTTGATACCGTCCTCAAAGTCGATCACCTTTGCACCGCCGAACATCTCAACTGCGTTGATCTTGCCAATAACTGTGTTTGCAACATCGAGTGTGATCTGACAGCCGTCCTCGCCGTAAACCTTGTAACCATTGTACTTTGCAGGATTGTGTGATGCAGTTATAACGATACCTGCCTGACATTTAAGCTCTCTTACAGCCCAGGAAAGCATTGGAGTCGGCATAAGCTCTGAATAGATGTATACCTTTATGCCGTTTGCAGCCAGAACCGCAGCAGCTTCCTTTGCGAACTTGTCAGACTTGATACGGCTGTCATATGCGATAGCTACGCTGCCGTTTTCAAATGCGCCGTTTACATAGTCTGCAAGACCCTGTGTTGCACGTCTGATAGTGTAAACATTAAGTCTGTATGCGCCTGCACCGATAACTCCTCTGAGTCCGCCTGTGCCAAATTCAAGATCTCTGTAAAATCTGTCCTGGATCGCAGCCTCGTCGCCCTCGATAGATTTGAGTTCTGTCTGGAGATCAGGATCGTCAACAGCCTTTTCACACCAAAGCTTGTAAAGTTCCATTTCTGTCATTGTTAAATCACCTCATATAAATATTTCGCTTATAAAATACACATTTCTATAGAATACATTATAGCACACTCCCATATTTATTTCAAGAGTTGTAACAGTTATTTAACAAATTCCTGCAACTATTTACAAATGAGTTTTCGGAAACTTTTCGGGGCATAATGCTAATTTCGGGACAGGGTGAATATAAATATAAAAATAGTATATGTGAGAGGTGGAAAATGTGAAAATATTAAGGAAAATATGCTCGGCAGTGTTATGTGCGGCGGTGGCAGTGTTTATGGTGTGTTCGCTGGCGGAGGGGAAAGAAAAAGCAGGTGCACTGTCAGCGGAGGACTTTGTGCCTGCGGACACTGTGGCGGTGAGCGATATCATAGAGGGGCTTACGGCTAGGTCTGCAGTGGTGACGGAGATGACCACAGGCAGGGTGCTTTTTGAGAAAGAGCCGCAGGAGCAGTGTGAGTGCGGTCATTATGCGAAACTCATGGTGCTTTTGCTTACAGCAGAAAAGATAGACAGCGGTGAGCTTTCCATGAGCGACACGTCAGTGGTGTCGGAGTATGCCAACTCTCAGCAGGGAAGCCAGATATGGCTTGACAAGGGAGAGAAGATATCTGTGGAGGAGCTTATAAAATCAGTGTCTGCAGGCAATGCAAACGACGGCTGTGCAGCGCTTGCGGAAAAGGTGGCAGGCTCGGCAGACAAGGCGGTGGAGCTTATGAACAGCCGTGCGAAAATGCTTGGCATGAATGGTACTGTTTACACTGATTGTACCGGCATGGGAGAGGGCAATGTTACAACAGCGAAGGACACGGCTTTGCTTTGTTCAGAACTTGCAAAATACAAAAATCTCACTCCTTACCTTACCTGCTGGCTTGACACTGTGAGAGACGGCAAGGCGGAGCTTGTGAACCTTAATAGGCTTGTGCGTACTTACAAGGGCGTAACAGGCATGAAAGCGTGGGGAAGTGAAAAGGCTGGGAGCTGTATTGCGGCAACGGCTGAAAAAGGGGATATGTCAGTATGCGTAGTGCTTAACGGCTGTGATTCGCAGGAGAATATGAATGCTGAGGCGAAGAAACTTCTGAACTTGGCGTTCGATACATATGAGATATACACCCCTGAACTTCCTGAGGATATGGTAAAGAAAACTGTGGTGTGCGGAGGAGAGGAGCTTTCTGTGGAGCTTGCTCCCGAGGGGCTTTATCCTATAGTTATACCGAGGGGAACATATCGTATGGTGGAGTGCGATTTTACGGCAGAGGAGAAGCTTGACGCACCTGTGAAAAATGGCGAAACTGCGGGAGAAATAAGATACACCATGGGCGGTGAGGTGATATTAGAGGGAAAGATAGTCGCCTGCAAAGAGGTGAAGAAAATGAATTTTATCTGCGGCATAAAAAAGCTTGTGTACAATTTGCTGAGTATGTAATATTATATTTGTTTAAAATGTACAAAAGATGATTTCGCTTTATAAAACTCTTGAAATGTTCACAAAAATATAGTATAATTTATCTAGTATTAACGGAGAAACGTGTTTTATGGTATCACGCTCTCCGACAGGTAAGGAAAGGAAATGAAGGATAATGTCATTAAAGCTTAACACAAAGTATCTTGAGGGTTTTGTAAGTGAACATGAATACGAGGGTATGGCTGCGCAGGTAACTGCAGCTCATAACACTCTTGTAAGCAGAAACGGTCTTGGAAGCGACTTCCTCGGCTGGGTAACACTCCCTGAGGATTATGATAAGGAAGAATTTGCAAGGATCAAGGCTGCTGCCGCAAGGATCAAGGAAAAGTGCGATGTTCTCATCGTTATCGGTATCGGCGGATCTTATCTTGGTGCAAGAGCTGCAATCGAACTGCTCAAGTCACCATTCTACAACAATCTTAAGAAGGATACTCCTGACATCTATTTTGTCGGAAACAATATCAGCTCGGCTTACCTCAACGAGGTGCTTTCAATTTGCGAGGGCAGAGATATCTGCGTAAACGTAATTTCAAAGTCGGGCACAACAACTGAGCCTGCACTTGCTTTCAGAATTTTCAAGAAGCTTCTTGAAGATAAGTATGGCAAGGAAGAGGCTAAGACAAGAATTTTCGCTACAACAGACAAGGCTAAGGGTACTCTTAAGCAGCTTTCTGACGAAGAGGGCTATGAGACATTCGTTGTTCCTGACGATGTTGGAGGAAGATTCTCAGTTCTTACAGCAGTTGGCCTTCTCCCTATCGCAGCAGCAGGCTGTGATATCGACAAGCTCATGGCTGGTGCAAGAGAGGGTATGAAGAAGTATTCTGCTGATGATAACAACGATTGCTATAAGTATGCAGCACTCAGAAACATTCTTTACAGAAAAGGCAAGAGCGTTGAGATGCTCGTTTCATATGACCCTTCATTCACAATGATGGGCGAGTGGTTCAAGCAGCTGTTCGGCGAGAGCGAGGGCAAGGACGATAAGGGTATATTCCCATCTGCCGCTACATTCTCTACAGACCTGCACTCACTTGGTCAGTTCATTCAGGACGGCTCAAAGCTTATGTTTGAGACAGTTATGCACATCAAGACACCTAAGAGCGACCTGTTCTTGGAGCCTGACAAGGATAATCTTGACGGACTTAACTTCCTCACAAATCAGAATATGTCAGTTGTAAATGAAAAGGCATATCAGGGTACTATCCTTGCTCACACTGAGGGCGGCGTTCCTAATATCGTTATAGATGTTGATAAGCTTGACGAGGAAAACCTTGGCGAGATGATCTACTTCTTTGAGAAGGCTTGTGCTATCTCAGGTTATATGCTTGGCGTAAACCCATTCAATCAGCCGGGCGTTGAGAGCTACAAGAAGAATATGTTCGCTCTTCTCGGCAAGCCGGGTTATGAGTCACAGAAGGCTGAACTCGAGGCTAAGCTGGGCTAATATCCTAAAGGCAGAACAAAAGGAAATTTTGAGCGTTTCCCCTTTGGGGGTCTGCTCTTAAAATAAATGCTTTAATAAGCGGAACGGAGAGTTTATATGATTAATTTGATTCCAGGTAAAAAGGGCACAGGCAAGACTAAGATACTTGTTGATTCTATCAAGAAGGCTGCTGAAAATGCTACAGGCAACGTTGTTTGCATCGAAAGAGGTATGCAGCTTACCTATGACCTTCCTCATAATGTAAGATTGGCTGACGCCGAAGAATACGGTATCAACAGCTTTGACAGCTTCTATGGCTTTGTTGCAGGTCTGATGGCTGGCAACTATGACATTCAGGAAGTTTTCGTTGACGGTATCCTGAAGATCGGCGGCAGAGATTATGACGCTCTTGGCAATATGCTTGAAAAGGTAGCAGTTCTCACAAAGGACGTAAACGTTACTTTCACAGTATCTGCTGACGTTGATGAGCTGCCTGCAAAGGTAAAGGCTTTCATCAAGTAAGGCTTTGCGCTTCGTTTATTGGTATTTTGATAGCAAAAACGAAAAAATTGAAAAAAAGTATTGACAAATCACGTTTCTCAGGTTATAATGGAATTTGTGATGTTTGAGGTGCAAGTATGAATGTACAGTTGAAGGAACTTTTCGATATAATCGGAGAGCGAAAAACGATCGATTATTCCATAACAGCAGACAAGCTGTCGGAGTATGGCGGATATTCTTTTGCATCGCCCGTTGCGGTAACAGGTGAGATAGAGAACAGGGCAGGGGTGGTAACGCTCAGGTTCAAGACTGTTTTTACTATGGATCACACCTGTGACAGATGTCTAAAGGAGTTCAGCAGGGAGTATGTTTATGACTTTGAACACACTCTGGTGAGAAGTGTTCAAAGCGACAGGGACGATTATGTGGTCTGCGAGAACAATACTCTTGATCTGGACGAATTAGCTATTTCAGATTTGTTGTTACAGCTGCCTACAAAAATTCTTTGCAGGGATGACTGCAAGGGTTTGTGTTACGTTTGCGGACAGGATTTGAATGAGGGCAAATGTAACTGCTCTTGACGGGAAATAGCTGAACAGACTATAATGATTTTACTGACGAGGAGGTGCCAGAATGGCAGTACCAAAGAGAAAAGTATCCAAGGCTAGACGTGACAAGAGACGTTCAGCAGTTTGGAAGCTTGACGCACCTGCACTTTGTAAATGTTCTAACTGCGGTGAGCTTACTTCACCACACAAGGTTTGCAAGAATTGCGGTTATTATAAGGGCGTAGAGGTTATCAAGAAGGAAGCATAATTTTTGATAAGCACATAGAGCAGAATGGCTTAGGCCGTTCTGCTCTTTTTTGTTGTAGCAGTGAAAAAGGCGGGCAAACGCTGTTTACTTCTACATATTTGTAGTAAAAAATCTATGGAATGTGGGTGCTGTATTTCTCGTATGGTTGACAAAACGTGAGAAATTGTGTTATAATATATGATGTATCAATGTGCAAATTTATATGAAATGAGGTCGATATATATGTCATTGCCGATCGTTGCGATAGTGGGCAGACCTAATGTTGGTAAGTCTACTCTTTTTAATAAGCTTATCGGTCAAAGACTTTCTATAGTTGAAGATACCCCTGGCGTCACAAGAGATAGGATATATGCAAGGTGCGAATGGCTCGGACATGAGTTCATGCTGGTTGACACGGGCGGAATCGAGCCTGAGTCTGATGATATTATCCTTGCTCAGATGCGCAGACAGGCGGAGCTTGCTATACTGAAAGCTGATGTCACCATTCTTGTGACAGACCTTAAATGCGGCGTTACTGCCACTGATTATGAGGTGGCACAGATGCTTTTGAAATCGGGCAAGCCTATCGTGCTTTGTGTGAACAAGGTGGATAATGTGGGCGAACCGCCTATGGAGCTGTATGAGTTCTATAATCTCGGTTTGGGTGAACCGTTCCCTGTTTCTTCTGTCCATGGCCACGGAACGGGCGATCTCCTTGACGAGGTGCTGAAATATCTTCCGGAGGAAAATGAAGAGGGCGATGACGACGATTCGATAAAGGTCGCTGTTATCGGCAAGCCTAACGTTGGAAAGTCCTCTATAATAAACAAGATATGCGGTGAGGAACGTGTTATCGTATCAAATATCGCAGGCACTACCCGTGACGCTACCGATTCGGTTGTGGAAAATGAAAAGGGCAAGTTCGTTTTTATCGATACGGCTGGCATCAGACGTAAGTCAAAGGTGCTGGAGACTATTGAGAAATACTCTGTGTTGAGGGCTTATATGGCTGTTGACAGAGCCGATGTTGCGGTTATCGTTATTGACGCAACTGTGGGCTTTACTGAGCAGGATTCAAAGGTGGCAGGGTATGCTCACGAAAAGGGCAAGGCTTGCGTTGTTGCGGTGAACAAGTGGGACGCTATTGAGAAAGAAACTAACACCATGAACGACTTCCAGAAAAAGCTTCAGGACGATTTCAGCTTCATGAGCTATGTGCCTTTTGTGTTCATCTCTGCAAAAACAGGTCTGAGAATGGACAAGCTTTTTGATACTATCAAGTTCGTTGCAGAGCAGAACTCTATTAGAATACCGACAGGCAGACTTAACGATGTTCTCGCATATGCTACCCAAAGGGTACAGCCACCGTCTGACAAGGGCAGAAGGCTGAAGATATACTACATGACGCAGGTGTCTACCAAACCGCCTACATTCGTGTTTTTTGTAAACAGAGCCGATCTGTATCATTTTTCCTATCAGCGTTATATTGAAAATCAGATAAGAGAGACCTTCGGACTTGAAGGCACGCCTATCGTTTTCAAGATAAGAGAGCGTGACAAGGACGACGTTAAATAAAATTCTGGAGGTTATTTTGTGGACATATTTTTAAGTCTGGCATTCACTATAATTTTTTCCTATCTTTTCGGAAGTCTTAATTCTGCCATAATCGTGTGCAGAGTTTTAAAGCATAAGGATATCCGTGATTACGGAAGCAACAACGCAGGTTTGACCAATGTTCTGAGAGTGTTCGGAAAAGGGCCTGCGGTGGCAACTCTGTTGTGCGATCTTGCAAAGGGCGTGCTTGCGGTAGTTATCTGCCGACTTGTGGTGACTAACGGTTTCGGTGTGACATTTTTTCATGACGATAAGTTTATCGGATATCTTGCGGGTTTTTTTGTAATGCTTGGACATATTTTCCCGGTATTCTATGGCTTTCACGGTGGAAAGGGCGTTCTTATTGCGGCAACGACCCTTATCGCTATCGACCCTCTGACCTGTGTTTTCTCGGTGGCTGTTTTCGCTATCGTGCTTGCGGCAACAAAATACGTGTCTGTAGGTTCTATATGCGCCGCTATCGCATATCCTGTTTTTACGCCTATCGTTCAGCTTTTTATCATCAAGGGCGACGGCGTTCTTGCAAACACTCTTATGGCTTCGGCTATCGGTCTGCTTATCATTTATATGCACAGACCTAATATCAAACGCCTTATGAACGGCACTGAAAATAAATTTGGCAGCAAGAAAAAGGCGTAAGGGAGGTTTTATTATGGCAGATATTACTATACTCGGTTCAGGCGGATTTGGTCTTGCACTGGCAATAATGTGCGACAATGCAGGGCATAAAGTAACAGTATGGTCAAAGTTTCAGGACGAGATAGATGCTATCAAGAGAACAGGCGAGCTTAAAGCAAAGCTCCCCGGCGTTCAGGTGAACAAGACTATCGAGCTTACAACGGATATAAGCTGTGTTAAGGATAAAGACATGGTGATACTTGGCATACCTTCGCCTTTTCTCAGAGAGGTCTGTGAAAGCGTTGTGCCTTATCTTGAAAGCAGGACAATAGTTGTGAACACGGCAAAGGGTCTTGAGGGCGGAAGCCTTAAAACTATGTGCTGTGTGGCGAGAGAGTGTTTTCCGAACAATCATGTTGCGGTGCTTACCGGTCCGTCACACGCAGAGGAAGTGGCAAGAAAAGTTCCAACTACTGTTGTTACTGCTTCTGACGACAGGGAGGTTTCATATTATATACAGAACACTCTTTCTAACGATACGTTCAGAGTGTATGTTAATGATGACGTTATGGGCTGCGAGATAGGCGGTTCGCTGAAAAACGTCATCGCTTTGGCGGCAGGCGTTTGCGACGGCCTTGGACTTGGTGACAACACAAAGGCTGCACTTATGACAAGAGGTATCAGAGAGATATCACGTCTTGGAGTTGCAATGGGCGCAAAGCTTGAAACTTTTGGCGGACTTAGCGGCATAGGCGACCTTATCGTTACCTGCTGTTCAATGCACAGCAGAAACCGCCGTGCGGGTATTCTCATAGGCAAGGGAGTTACCCCTGAGGAGGCTGTAAGACAGGTCGGCACTGTTGAGGGCTATGTATGCACCAAAAACGCATGGGAGCTTTCAAAGAGAATGGGCATTGAAATGCCTATTACAGAACAGCTTGCAAAGGTACTTTTTGAGGGTGAGCCTGCGGCCAACGCTATCAAAAATCTTATGGGCAGACCGAACAGAAATGAAACCGAGTCAACTTTCCTGAGTTAGGAAAGCGACCGTTGAAAGGACGGATACATATGCTTAAAAGATACACTATCAAGACAGAACGCAGAGGGCTTTACAACATCACGAGCTATGTAAGGCAGGCTGTCACAGAATCAGGAGTGCAAAGCGGCATTGCTGTGGTATTCTGTCCCCACACCACGGCGGCGATAACCATAAATGAGAATGCCGACCCCGACGTAAAAACTGATCTTCTTTACGCTTTGGAGGAAACATTTCCGAACAGACCGCAGTTCCGTCACGCTGAGGGAAACTCTGACGCTCATATGAAGTCAAGCTGTGTTGGTGCTTCGGAAACTGTTATCATCGACGATAACGAGCTTCTTCTCGGCACTTGGCAGGGTATCTATTTCGCTGAGTTTGACGGACCGAGAACAAGAAACTTTTTTGTGAAGATAATAAAGGGCTGATTTTGGCGTTTTTCCTCTTTACAATCTGCTGAAAATATTGTATAATTAATATGGATAATTCCAACGAAATATGTGTTAAGGAGTGCTTTGAAATATGGAACCTAAATATAAGAGAATATTGCTCAAATTAAGCGGTGAGGCTCTTGCAGGCGATAAGAAGATAGGTCTTGACTATGACGTTATCACCTCATTCGGCAAGAGCATAAAAAAATGTGTTGACGCCGGCGTTGAGGTAGGTATCGTTGTAGGCGGCGGCAATTTCTGGAGAGGAAGATCAAGCGGTGCAATGGACAGAACAAGAGCCGACCATATCGGTATGCTCGCAACTGCTATGAACGCACTTGCTGTTGCGGACGGCCTTGAGAACTGCGGTCTTGAAGTGAGAGTACAGACAGCTATATCCATGCCACAGGTCGCTGAGCCTTACATCAGAAACAAGGCTATGCGTCATTTTGAAAAGGGCAGAGTAGTTATCTTCGGCTGCGGCACTGGTAACCCATTCTTCTCAACTGATACGGCTGCGGCACTGAGAGCAGCTGAGATAGAGGCTGATATATTCTTTAAGGCTACCATGGTAGACGGCGTTTATGACAAGGATCCTCACAAGTATCCTGACGCTGTCAAGTATGACACACTTACATTTGCTGATATCCTTGCAAAGGGTCTGCAGGTAATGGACTCGACCGCTGCGGCAATGTGTAAGGACAACAATATCCCGATACTCGTTTTCGATCTTGCAAGACCAGACAATATCTATGACGCTTGCATGGGCGAAAATATAGGCACTCTCGTAAAATAATAAAGAAATCAAGAAAGGATCGTTTGAATATGAAACAGATCAAGGAAAATGCTAAGACAAAAATGGAGAAATCCATAAACGTTATGCTTTCGGACTTTGCAGGCATCAGAGCAGGCAGAGCTAATCCGTCCGTACTCAACAAAGTCCAGGTAGAATATTATGGCGCAATGACACCTGTCACACAGATGGCGGCAGTTTCTGTTGCTGAGGCAAGAGTGCTTGTTATACAGCCATGGGATAAGTCAACTCTCAAGCCTATCGAAAAGGCTATTCAGGCTTCTGATATCGGCATCAATCCACAGAATGACGGCACTGTTATAAGACTTACTTTCCCACAGCTCACTGAGGACAGACGTAAGGAGCTTGTTAAGGAAATCAAGAAAATGGGCGAGGAGTGCAAGGTCGCTATCCGTTCTATCAGACGTGACGCTATGGAAAAGTTCAAGGCAATGAAGAAGAACAACGAGATCACAGAGGACGATCTTAAGGACTGCGAGGACGAGATCCAGAAGCTTACTGACAGGTTCGTTAAGGAAGTTGACGGTCACGTTGCCGAAAAGGAAAAAGAGATACTCTCTATCTAAGCCATGGCGAAGAATGAGAAGATAAACCTTGGAGAGAACGTGTCTGTGCCTGTTCATGTGGGCGTTATCATGGACGGCAACGGCAGATGGGCGAAAAAGAGGGGTATGCCCCGAAAGTTCGGACACAGAGAGGGCGCAAAAACCTTTCGTGCCATAACAAGACACGCCAAGGCGCTTGGAATACAGTATATAACTTACTATGCGTTTTCTACCGAGAACTGGAAAAGGCCTAAGGACGAGGTAGACGCAATTATGGATCTTTTTGAAAAGTATCTTGACGAGGTCAGGGACTTTATCGAGGAGAATATCAGGGTGCGCTTTATAGGCGACAGAACAAGGCTCAGCGAAAATCTGCAAAGGAAAATGGCTTCCGTTGAGGAGGACTCAAAGAACTTTGACTCTATGACCCTTGTGCTTGCTATCAACTACGGCGGCAGGGACGAGATTTGCCATGCGGCTAAGACATTGGCTCAGCAGGTGAAAGAAGGCAAGTTGGAGCCTGAGGATATCACAATGGATATGATAGAGAGAAATCTCTACACTGAGGAGATACCTCCTGTTGACCTTGTTATAAGACCTAGCGGAGAGCAAAGATTGTCAAACTTCATGATATGGCAGGCGGCTTACGCGGAGTTTTATTACACAAATATCCTATGGCCTGACTTCAAAGGCAGCGACCTTGACAAGGCTGTTATCGCATACAGCGAAAGAAACAGAAGATTTGGAGGGGTGTAAAAAATGTCTACCCGTATTAAATCTGCGGCAGTTGCCATTGTTATCGCAGTGATACTGCTTATCGCACACGGAACGTTCCTGTTCAATATTGCGGTGGGCGCAATTTCTGCACTTGCAATATATGAGATATTCAGGGCGACAAAAATGACAGAGCATAAGTATCAGACCATTGCCTGCTGTGCGTTTGCCTTTGTGGACGCTTTCATGCCTGTGTTCTACAGACACGGCTGGCTGTACTTTTTCAGCTACAAGCTTTACATGGGGCTTTTCGTTATAGCAATGTGTCTGCTTTATCTTAAAGAGCATACAAGATTCCAGTATACAGAGTTTTTCTTCATGCTGGGCGTGGGCATACTTCTGCCGTATTCATTCTCAACTTTGGTCACAATGGCAGGCTTGGGCGGCAAGGGCGTGTTTATGATAGTTCTTACTCTTGCAGCGGCTTGGCTGGCTGACAGCGGTGCTTATTTTGCAGGAACTTTCTTCGGCAAAACAAAGCTTTGCCCTGAGATAAGCCCTAAGAAAACTGTGGAGGGTCTTATAGGCGGTGTTATCTCAAATGGTATTCTTATGCTTATAATAAGCCTGTTCTATCAGTTCGTACTTAAAGGCGAGCCTATCCACTATCTAGGCGTTCTTATCGCAGGTATGCTTGCGGCTCTTATCGGACTTGTGGGCGACCTTACAGCTTCGGTGATAAAAAGACAGACAGGTATAAAGGACTATGGCAACATAATGCCGGGTCACGGTGGAATAATGGATCGCTTTGACAGCGTTCTGCTCGTTGCACCTTTTATGTACTATATGTTCACACAGGGGCTCATACTTAAATAGAAAATTATGACTTTTAGGGGCAGGCTTAGGCTTACCCCTTTTAAGCGTTATTAAGGCAACACCGCTTGCAAACCATCTTTATGCGGAATTGCCTGAATTTATTTTATATGATGAGGGACAATAAATGAAAACAATGACCATACTCGGTTCAACGGGTTCTATAGGCACGCAGGCATTAGAAGTGGCTGCAAAGCATAATATTAAAGTAAAGGCGCTTGCGGCAAATTCTGACGTTGAAAAGCTTGCGGCTCAGGCTAAGGAGCTTATGCCTGAGCGTGTGTGCATCTACCGTGAGGACAAAAAGGCAGAGCTCGAAAAGCTTCTCAGTGGCACTGGCATAAAAATATCCACAGGCATGGAGGGACTTAAAGAGATAGCAAGAATGGACGGGGTCGATATCATGCTCAACTCAGTCGTTGGCATGGTGGGTCTTGTGCCAACCCTTACGGCTATCGAAAAAGGCACTGACATTGCCCTTGCCAACAAGGAAACTCTTGTGGCAGGCGGTGAGCTTGTTATAAAGGCGGCTGCTGAAAAGGGAGTGAAGATATATCCTGTTGACAGCGAACATTCTGCCATTTTCCAGTGCCTGCAGGGAAACGAGGGCAACAAGCTCAAAGGGATAATCCTTACTGCTTCGGGCGGACCATTCTTCGGCAAAACAAAGTCTGACCTGGAGGGCGTGACAGTTGAGCAGGCTCTTAATCACCCTAATTGGTCAATGGGCAGAAAGATAACCATTGACTCTGCTACGCTTATGAACAAGGGTCTTGAATTTATCGAAGCAATGTGGCTTTTCAAGCTCAGACCTGAGCAGATCGAGATAGTTGTCCATAGACAGAGCGTTGTACATTCAGCGGTGGAGTATGAGGATAATTCTGTTATCGCACAGCTTGGCGTGCCTGATATGAAAATACCTATACAGTATGCTCTGCTTTATCCTGAGAGAGTGGAATGCGATGTGAAAAAGCTGTCTCTTACAGACTATGGAAAGCTCACTTTCGAGAAGCCTGACTATGATACGTTCGATTGTCTGAGGGCTTGTATAAAGGCTGTCACTATCGGTGGAAATCTTCCTGCGGCAGTGAACGGTGCAAACGAGGAGGCTGTTGCGGCTTTTCTTGACGGCAGGATAGATTTTCTTGACATTGGCAGGATAGTAATGAGCGTTTGCGACAGCACCCCACGAAAAGAGATAAAGTGCGTGGAAGATGTGCTGGAAGCGGATAGAAAGGCTAGGGAGAGAGCGAAGGAGCTTATCGGAGCTTAGTGAGGAGCGGCTTTTAAGTGAGGAGTGAGGAGTGAGGAATGGCAAAGCCATACCGAGCAAAGCGATTTTGCGGCAAGATAAACTATCCCGAATATTTGTAGGGGCTGGCGCCCTCGACAGCCCGCTCGGAGGAGCGAGGTTTGAATTATCCAGAGCTTATGTAGAAAACATTATGTGGATAACACAAATGAGATTGTAGACGAAATGTCGGAGGGGTCGGGACGTCGGATTTATGCAAAGCAGAAATTGTGCCGCTCCCCTACAGAAAATAAATTACCACAACATTAGTAAATCAAACGCACAGAGTGTTCATGCGAGGTAAAAAAATGAGTATATTATTTGCAATATTGATCTTTGAAGCTATCATAATAATACACGAGCTTGGTCACTTTATTGCGGCGAAAGCCAGCGGAGTAAAGGTCAACGAGTTCGCTATTGGCATGGGTCCTGCCATTATCAAAAAGAAAAAGGGCGATACCCTTTACGCTTGGCGTGTGTTTCCCATAGGCGGCTATTGTGCCATGGAGGGCGAAGATAACGGCAGCGGTGACGAGGGTGCTTTCTGCAACAAGAGCCTGCCTAGAAGAATGCTTATCGTGGTGGCAGGCGTTATAATGAATCTTGTGCTTGGATATATTATCCTTTGTATCAGCACCGCAAGGTCTGACGGCATCGCAACCACCACTATATCGTGGTTTGAGGATAACGCTATATCCCAATCGACCGGCTTGCAGGTGGGTGACGAGATAATCGAGGTCAACGGCATGAGGATTTTCACTACTATGGATATGTCCTATCAGTTTGGCAACGATGAGGACGGCAAGTTCGATATGGTGGTGAAGCGTGACGGAAAAAAGGTGGAGCTTAAAGATGTCACCTTTGCAACGGACGATAATACCATGCACATTGATTTCAAGGTCGCACCAAAAGCTGTGACCGTCGGCTCTGTGATAACTCAGTCTTTTAAGCAGGGCTGTACTGACGGCAGACTTATCTATATCTCCTTTGCAGACCTTATAAGAGGAAAGTATTCCATAAAAGACCTCAGCGGTCCTGTGGGTATCGTTGACACTATCGACAATGTTATCGACAGCGAAAGGGACGGCGAGTCGGGCAAGATAGACTGGTCGTCACTTATTGACACAATGATGTCGCTGGGTGCGTTCATGACCATAAATATCGGCATTTTCAATCTCTTGCCATTGCCTGCACTTGACGGCGGAAGACTTTTGTTTCTTATTATCGAAGCGGTACGCCGTAAGCCTGTCAAGCCTGAGCATGAGGGAATGGTACACGCTATCGGTATGGCGGCTCTGTTGCTTCTTATGGTAGTGGTGACAGTGAGCGATATCATCAAGCTTGTTTAAAGGAGGAACTGTTTATGTCAGGTGAAAATAAGAGAAACGTAAGACCTGTCAAGGTGGGGGGACTTGTCCTTGACGGCAAAAAGATATATATCCAATCAATGCTCAATGTGCCGTCTACGGACATAGAAGGCTCTGTTAAGCAGGCTGTGGAGCTTGAAAAGGCTGGCTGCGAGATAGTCAGAGCGGCTATACCAAACATGGAGGCTGTTAAGCTTATCCCTGCTATCAAAGAGAAGATCTCTATCCCTCTTGTGGCGGATATCCACTTTGACTATCGCCTTGCCATTGCGGCGGCGGAAGCTGGTATCGACAAGATAAGGATAAATCCCGGAAATATCGGCTCTATGGATAGGGTGAAAGCGGTGGTTAAAGCCTGTCGTGAAAGAAATATCCCTATCAGGATAGGCGTGAACGGCGGCTCTCTGGAAAAGGAGCTTCTTGCAAAATACGGTTCGCCAACTGCGGAGGCTCTTGTGGAAAGCGCAATGGGTCATGTGAGAATTTTGGAGCAGTGCGACTTTGAGGATATCGTTATTTCCATAAAGTCATCAGACGTGCCGACTATGATAAAGGCATACAGACTGTGTGCACAGACCTGTAACTATCCTCTGCACCTTGGAGTAACTGAGGCTGGCACCGAGAGAATGGGTCTTATAAAATCATCTATCGGTATAGGTTCGCTTCTGTGCGACGGCATAGGCGAAACTATAAGAGTTTCACTTACCGACGAGCCTGTAAAAGAGATATACGCCGCAAAGGATATTTTAAAGGCTATCGGCAAAAGTGGCGGAGTAAGGATAGTTTCCTGCCCTACCTGCGGAAGAACTAGGATAGACCTTATAGGTCTTGCAAAAAAGGTTGAGGAAGCCACCAAGGATATAGATAAGGATATCAAGATAGCCGTTATGGGCTGTGTTGTGAACGGCATAGGCGAGTCGGGCAACGCTGATATCGGCATTGCAGGCGGTGACGGCTGTGCAGTGATATTCAGCCACGGTGAAAAGCTCAGAAAGGTATCAGAGGAGGAGGCTTTGCCTGCGCTTCTGGCGGAAATAGAAAAACTTTAAAAGGATATACCATAAATGAATACATACACCATTGAAAGCTTCTTTGAGAACTATAAGGAGCTTATACCCTCTGTGATAGAAAAGGGCAGGATATTAAGGCTGGGCTATAACGAAGAAAACGGCACTTTTACCTGTCAGGCGGCTTTTGACAAGCTGGTGCCTTTTGACAGCACAGTGGAATTTGAAATGAAAATGAGGGCGGCTCTCGGAGCAGGAAAGTTTATTTTGCAGCTCAAATATACCCCTGATATGCTTTGTGCGGAGTATTTTCCTGAGCTTTGCAAGTTTCTTAAAAGCAGATTTCCTCTTGTGAACGGCTTTTTTGACAACGCTGAGGCTGTTTATGAAAACGGCATTTTCACCGTGGATATAAAACACGGAGGCGAAGCGTTGCTGAAAAAGGCGGGCATAGAAACGGCTTTTCCTGCGCTCACCATGGAGCTTTTTTCCGTAAGGGCGGATATAAGGCTCACAGGTGTGCTTGAAACTGATATGGAAGAGCATCAGCGTGAGCAGGAGGAGTTTTTGAACTCCCTCCCTGTGCCGAAAATAGACCCTGCACAGCCTGAGAAAAAGGCGGCTGTTACCACTAATACTGCAAGCGGTGCTTCTGTGGATTTCCGAACTGCAAATGTAGACTTCACAAGGTTCTCGCTTCTGTGCGAGGACGCTCTTGTGCTTATGGGTGCGCCAATATCAGGAAACGAGCAGGTGATGCAGATGAAAGATATCCCTGCGGATTACCGTGGACGTGTGGTAGTCTGGGGCGATATTTTCGGACCTGTGGAAACAAAGGAAACAAAGTCGGGTATGCTTATAGCACACCTGAATTTTACCGACTATACTTCCTCAAACTCTATAAAGTTCATAGGCTCAAACAAAAATTTCAGAAACATGAAAGGCTTGAAAAGGGCAGTGCTTGAGGCAATGCTGGAACACCTTAAGGCAGGCAAGACCATACTTGTGGCAGGTGAGATAGAGGAGGACGATTTTGACCACTCTATAAACATCAAGCCTGACAGCATTATGGTCGTAAAGCGTGAAAAGGAAAAGGATACCTGCGAGCATAAGCGTGTGGAGCTTCATTGCCATACCAATATGTCTATGATGGACGCTCTCACTCCTGCGGGCAAGCTTGTGGAAAGAGCCTATTCATGGGGACACAAAGCCCTTGCCATAACAGACCACGGTGTCGTTCAGGGCTATCCTGATGCAGGAAATACCTGTATCGGCATACGCAAGGGCGGCGGTGACTTCAAGGTGCTTTACGGCATAGAGTCATACGAGGTCAATAATGACGAAAAGATATTCCGTGGAACGGACAAGCGTGAGCTTACAGACGAGATAATCTGCTTTGACCTTGAAACTACGGGTACAAATCCTAATGAAGATAGGATCATCGAGATAGGTGCTGTTAAGCTGAGAGATCTTGAAGTTGTGGACAAGCTCGATATTTTCGTGAACCCTGAAAGACCTATCCCTGAGTTTATCTCAAACCTCACCCACATCACTGACGATATGGTAAAGGACGGTGCGAGCGAAAGGGAAGCTCTCCTTAAATTCAAGGAGTTTATCGGCGACGACCCTGTTCTTGTGGCGCACAATTCTCAGTTCGATACGGGCTTTATATCCGCCTGCGCAAAAAGACAGGGCATCGAGATAAAATATTCTTCTATAGACACTGTGCCAATGTCGCAGATAATGCTTCCGGAGCTTGGAAAGCATAAACTCAACTATGTGGCGGAGCATTTCGGACTTGGTGATTTTAAGCACCACCGTGGCTGTGATGACGCAGAGGTGCTTGCAGGGATATTCATAAGGCTGTCGAAAATGCTCATGGAGCAGTATCCTCTGATTCTTATAACAGTGGATATGCTCAACAGCTTGCTTGCAAATGAAAATCAGGTGCTTGCAAAGCCGACTTATCACCAAATTATTATCGTAAGAAATAACACGGGTCTGAAAAATCTGTATAGGCTTATATCAGACTCCAATCTTAAATATTTCAAAAGACGTCCGAGAATACCAAAATCTGAGCTTGTAAGACACCGTGAGGGTCTTATCCTCGGTAGTGCCTGCGAGCGTGGCGAGGTCATTCAGGCTTACCTTGAGGGAAGAAATTATGATGAGATCAAGCAGATAGCAAGCTTTTATGACTATCTGGAGATCCAGCCTGATGGAAACAACAAATTTATGCTCACCACCGAAAAGCCTCCTTATGACAGGATACACACAGCGGAGGATATAAAGGATATAAACCGCTTTATTGTAAAACTTGGGGAGGACTTGGGCATACCCGTCTGTGCAACAGGCGACGTGCATTTTATGGACAAGACCGACGCACAGTTTAGGTCGGTGATACAGGCTTCAATGGGCTTCCCTGACGCCGATACTCAGCCTCCTTTGTATCTTAAGACCACAAACCAAATGCTTGACGAGCTGAGCTATCTTGGCGAGGAAAAGGCGTTTGAGGTCGTTGTAACGAATACAAACAACGTGGCTGATATGGTAGACCCTGACCTGAAAGCTTTCCCGAACGGTACTTATACGCCTTTTATCGAAGGCTCGGTTTATCAGCTTCAGTATATATGCTGGAAGAAATGCTGTTCCATTTACGGCGACTGTGACCCTGAGACCATAGAAGTTCCTGAGGGCGAGGACGTTGACGTATCAAAATATTTTGAGGGACACATTCCAGACCTTGTTTTCAAAAGACTTAAAAGAGAGCTTGACTCTATTATCAAGCACGGATTTGCAGTGCTTTACATGATATCTCAGAAGCTTGTTGCCAACTCTAACGAGAATGGCTATCAGGTAGGTTCAAGAGGCTCGGTAGGCTCGTCCTTCGTTGCCTCCATGTCGGGTATCTCTGAGGTAAATCCTCTTGTGCCACACTATGTCTGTCTGAAATGTCACCACAGCGAGTTCATTACAGACGGCTCGGTAGGCTCAGGCTTTGACCTGCCACCGAAAAACTGTCCTGTGTGCGGAGAGAATATGCACCGTGACGGACACGATATCCCATTTGAAACGTTCCTTGGCTTTGACGGCGATAAAGCCCCTGATATCGATCTTAACTTCTCAGGTGACTATCAGGCAAAGGCACATAAATATACGGAAGTTCTTTTCGGTGAGGACCATGTGTTCAAAGCCGGTACTATCGGCATGATCCAGGAAAAGACAGCTTTCGGATATGTTATGAAATATCTTGACGAGCGTGGAAAAACAGTGCCAAAGGCTGAGATAGAAAGACTTAAACTCGGCTGCTGCGGCATAAAGAGAACGACCTCTCAGCACCCGGGCGGAATGGTCGTTATCCCTAGCGACTATGAGGTCTATGACTTCACACCTGTTCAGCACCCTGCGGAAAAAGTGGACTCTGACATGGTAACTACCCACTTCGACTTCCATTCTCTCCACGATACTATCCTGAAGCTTGACGAGCTTGGTCACGATAACCCGACAATGTATAAGTATCTGGAAATGTTCACAGGACGAGATATCCTCGATTGCCCCATGTCTGACCCTGCGGTATATTCGCTGTTCACTTCCCCTGAGTCACTTGGAGTGACGGAGGAGGATATAATGTGTCAGACGGGAACGCTCGGTATACCTGAAATGGGTACTCCGTTCGTAAGACAAATGCTTCTTGACTGTCAGCCGAAAAACTTCTCTGACCTTTTGCAGATATCAGGACTTTCACACGGCACTGACGTATGGCTCGGCAATGCACAGGAGCTTATCAAAAACGGAACCTGCGATATCTCAAATGTTATCGGTACTCGTGACAGTATCATGACATATCTGCTTTATCATGGCGTTGAGCCAAAGCTGTCATTTAAGATAATGGAGATAACCCGTAAGGGTAAAGCTCCAAAGCTGCTCACAGAGGAAATGAAAGAGAATATGCGTCAGCATGACGTTCCGGAGTGGTATATCGACAGCTGTTTGAAGATAAAATATATGTTCCCGAAAGCCCATGCGGCGGCATATGTTACGGCTGCTATAAGACTTTGTTGGTTCAAGGTCCATGAGCCGCTGGCGTTCTATGCAACTTATTTCACAGTTAAGGGCGAGGATTTTGACGCAGAGATCGCCCTCAAGGGAAAATATATCGTCAGAAGCAAGATAGAAGAAATAAAGAATAAACCAAAAGACGAGGTGTCGGGCAAGGACAGCGGTGTGCTTGAAATTCTCATGCTTGTGAATGAAATGCTTAGCCGTGGATATGACTTTTTGCCTGTAAACATCAAAAAATCTCACGCAACTATCTATCAGATAGAGGACGGCAAGATAAGGCTTCCGTTCTGTTCACTTAACGGAGTGGGCGAGTCTGCGGCGATAAGCATTTACGAAAAGGCGCAGAACGGCGAGTTTATCTCTATCGAGGAGTTCCAGCAGCAGAGCGGAGTGTCCAAATCTGTTATCGAAACTCTGGAGAAAAACGGAGCTTTCGGCGATATGCCTAAATCTAACCAGATATCGTTGTTCTGATAGTTACTATGCACAATTTCATACTTTGCCCTTGTAACACTATTGACAAACAGGGGCGGGTGTGATAAAATTATTTGTGTTGATACTATGCTATCACTTTACTACGATAAAGTAAGTGAAGACATTACATAACAACATAGAAAGTACAATCTATAATTTATATACAGGAAGGGAAAGTGTATGAAAAGATATGATCTTATAACCCCTGAGGGTACGAGAGATCTGCTGTTTGAGGGCTGTCTGGCACGAAGAATGGTGGAGGACAGGCTGTCAAAGCTGTTTGAGGGCTTTGGCTACAGCGAGGTGGTAACACCGGGAATAGAGTTTTACGATCTGTTTATGGGAAGCTCGAGAAACTTCCAGCAGGAGAGCCTTTATAAGCTTACAGACTCAAAGGGCAGACTTATCGTTATGCGTCCTGATTCCACGATACCCATAGCAAGACTTGCTTCCACAAGACTAAAGGGAGCAAAGCTTCCCCTTAGACTATACTACAATCAGAGCATTTTTGAAAATAACTCCCTGCTCAAAGGACGTTCAGACGAGGTAGTTCAGGCAGGTATCGAGCTTATTGGTGGAGAAAATTCCAAGAGAGCAGATTACGAGGTGCTATGCACTGCTGTTGAAGCCCTTTCAAGCTTTGATAAGGAGAATTTCAGACTTGAGATAGGTCATATCGGATATTTCAAGGAGCTTGTGGCTCAGCTTGACGTTGACGACGCAGTAAGAGAGGAGATAAGACTTCTTATATCTGCAAAGAACTATCCTGCACTTAACGATATTCTTGACGAGGTGGGCGACAATCAGGTGACTAACGCGCTCAGACAGCTCCCAAGACTTTTCGGAGGTGTTGAGGTGTTCGACAAGGCTGCTGATATTTATACTGACGATAAGATAACAGGCATACTTTATAACCTTAAAGAGGTCTACACCAGACTTTCAAGCCTTGGTTATGAGGGCAAGATATCTGTTGACCTTGGCATCGTGAGTCATGCGGACTACTATACAGGTATTGTGTTCAAGGGCTATCTTTCAGAGGTCGGTCAGTCGGTGCTTAAAGGCGGAAGATATGACAGACTTCTGGCAGAGTTCGGCAACGATTGTCCGGCGGTGGGCTTCGGCATAAGCGTTGACTCTGTTGCAAGACATATCGAAAAGCTGGGCGGAGCACCAAAGCTCAGAACTCCTGACGCAGTTGTGTTTGGCGAAAAGGGCTACGTGGTGGAAGCCATGGAATATGCTCAGACACTCGTAAGAGAGGGTCTGACAGTTGAAAACTCGCTTTTCAACACCCTCGATGAAACAAAGTCTTACGCAAAGTCAAAGGGAATAAAGAAGCTTGTGGTCGTTGGCAGCGAGATAACAGAGCTTGATATATAAGTTTGGAGGATAAGTTAAAATGAACAGACCCCTTAGGATAGCTCTTACAAAGGGCAGACTTGAAAAGGATACAGTCGGTCTTTTAGAGAAGATAGGCTATGACTGTACCGCAATAAGAGAAAAGGGAAGAAAGCTTATTCTTCCTGTACCTGACGGAAACCTTGAAGTTGTGCTTGCAAAGGCGAACGACGTTATCACATACGTTGAGCATGGCGTGTGCGATATGGGCGTTGTTGGCAAGGACACTATCATGGAAATGCAGGGCAAGTTCTTTGAGCTTGTTGATATCGGCTTCGGCAGATGTAAATTTGCACTTGCCACAAAGAAAGGCTCAAAGTTCTACGGCGGATTTGATGTCAAGACAGTGGCAACAAAATACCCTAACATCACAAGAAGATTTTTTGAAGCAAAGGGAATGGACGTTGACATCATCAAGATAGAAGGCTCAGTTGAGCTTGCACCGCTCCTTGAGCTTGCAGACGGTATCGTTGATATCGTTGAAACAGGCACGACACTTAAAGAAAACGGTCTTGAAGTCATCGAGGACGTTTGCCCTATCTCTGCAAGGCTTATCGTAAATATGGTAAGCATGAAAATGCGCCAGCAGGAGATCGAGAATTTTGTAAAGCTTGTTGAAGAAAATATCGACAAGTAGTTTATATAAACGGAAAGGACAGTATTGAAATGGCTGAAATAAAGAAGATTTTTGTCAACGGCAAAGACGAGGTAGAGTTTTTCAAGCAGCTTGAAAAGAGAAGTGGCGAAACAAATAAGAAGGTCACAGCCGTTGTTAATGAAATAATCGAAACTGTCAGAGAGGGTGGCGACAACGCTGTAAAGGCTTATACAGAAAAGTTTGACGGCAAGCTCCCAGAGTATTATGAAGTTCCAAGAGATGTTATAAATGACGCTCTCACTGAAGCCGATCAGGACTTTGTTGACGCAATGCTCAACGCAGTTGCGAACATCACAGATTTTCACCAAAGACAGAAGTCACAGAGCTTTATAAACGCTAAGGATAACGGCTGTATTCTCGGTCAGAAGGTAAGAGGACTTAACAGAGTTGGTCTTTATGTTCCGGGCGGCACAGCGGCTTATCCGTCAAGCGTGCTTATGAATGCAGTTCCTGCAAAGATAGCAGGCGTTAAGGAGATAATCATGGTGACACCTCCTCTCAAAGACGGCACACCTAACAAGGATATCCTTGTGGCAGCAGCTCTTTGCGGCGTTGACAGAGTGTTCATGAGCGGCGGCGCACAGGCTATCGCTGCCCTTGCCTACGGCACAGAGGAGATACCAAAGGTCGATAAGATAGTAGGCCCTGGAAACATTTACGTTGCAACTGCAAAGAAACTTCTTTACGGTGTTGTTGATATCGACATGGTGGCAGGTCCGAGCGAGATACTTGTTATGGCTGACGAAAAGGCTAACCCTAAGTTCATTGCCGCTGACCTTATGTCACAGGCTGAGCATGACAAGCTTGCTTCCGCTATCCTTGTTACAACAAGCGAGAGCATTGCAGACAGAACTATCGAAGAGATAAACAGACAGGTGCAGAGCCTTTCAAGAAAGGAGATAATCGAAAGCTCTCTTGAAAATTACGGTGCTATCCTTATCTGCAATACAAAGGACGAAGCTTGCGACCTTGCAAACAGATTTGCTCCTGAGCACCTTGAAGTGCTTTTTGAAAACCCTATGGAGTATCTTGGCAGACTTGATAATGCAGGTTCAATATTCCTTGGTCAGTATGCTTCAGAGCCGCTTGGCGACTACTATGCAGGTCCTAACCACGTTCTTCCAACAAGCGGTACAGCTAGATTCTTCTCACCTCTGTCGGTAAACAGCTTTGAGAAGCGTTCAAGCTTTACATATTACACAGAGGACGCTCTCAGAGAAGCAAAGGACGATATCGTTCTTATTGCAGAAAAAGAGGGTCTGACGGCTCACGCAAATGCGATAAAGGTAAGATTTTAAGCGGTAAAGGTGATGAAAATGCGTACAGCGGAGATAAAAAGAAAAACTAAGGAAACTGATATAGAGGTGTTCGTGAAGCTTGACGGTGAGGGCAAGGTAAGTGTAAACACGGGCATAGGCTTCTTTGACCATATGCTCACAGCCATTGGAGTACACAGCGGAATAGACATGGACGTTGAGTGCACAGGCGACCTTTATGTTGACGGACACCACACAGTTGAGGACGTTGGCATATGCTTGGGCAAAGCCTTTGCGGAAGCATTGGGCGACAAAGCAGGCATTGCAAGATATGGCTCGGCTTTCGTGCCAATGGACGAAGCGCTGGCATTCTGCTCACTGGATATAAGCGGCAGACCTTTTCTTGCGTTCAATGCTGAATTCCATGACGACAGGATAGGACAGTATGACACCTGCCTGACGGAGGAATTTTTCAGAGCCTTTGCATTCAACTCAGGTATAACACTGCATATCCGTGAGGAGTACGGCAAGAACGACCACCATATTGCAGAAGCAATGTACAAAGCAGTGGCTCACGCTTTGAAGGACGCTGTAAAAATAACAGGAACAGGAGTTTTATCCACCAAAGGAGTGCTTTAAATGATAGCAATAATCGACTACGGTGCAGGCAATATATTCTCTGTAAAAAACGCTCTGGACTATCTTGGTTTTGAGAACAAGCTCACAGACAAAAAAGAAGATATCGAAAAAGCCGACGCAATTATACTCCCCGGAGTGGGAGCGTTCCCATGGGCAATGAATATGCTCGGTCTTAGCGGTCTTATCGACACTATCAAGGAGCAGGCTAAAATAAAGCCTTTCCTTGGAATATGCCTTGGAATGCAGCTGCTTTTCGAGAAAAGCTATGAGTTTGAGGAATGCAAGGGTCTTGGCCTTATTGGCGGCTATGTTGACAAGATAAACGAGCCTGACCTTGTTATCCCACACATGGGCTGGAACAAGCTTGTGTATAATCATGATTGTCCTCTTTTTGACGGTCTGGGCGACGACGAGTATGTTTATTTCGTACACTCATATAAAGCTTTCTGCGACAATAAAAATCTGTATGCCTACTGCGAATACGGCTCAAAAGTCCCTGCGGTGGTATCAGACGGAAGATATATCTTCGGCTGTCAGTTCCACCCTGAAAAGAGTGGAAAAACTGGTCTTAAAATACTTGAAAACTTTGCGAAACTGTCACAGGAGGTAAAATAATATGCTTGCAAAAAGAATTATACCATGCCTTGATGTGCGTGACGGAAAGGTAGTAAAGGGAGTAAATTTCGAGGGCATAAAAGAAGTCGGCGACCCTGTTGAATGTGCATATGAATATAATTTACAGGGTGCAGACGAGATAGTTTTCTATGACATAACAGCCTCCCACGAGGGCAGAGGAGTTATGCTGGACGTTGTCCGTGAAACAGCAAAAAAGGTATTTGTACCGCTCACTGTTGGAGGCGGTATCAAAACTGTTGACGATATAAGAGATACTCTCCGTGCAGGCGCAGACAAGGTGTCTGTGAACTCTCAGGCAGTGCAGAATCCTCAGCTTATAAAAGACGGAGCGGATATTTTCGGCTGTCAGTGCATCTGCGTTGGCGTTGACGCAAAGAAGGTCGGCGATAACAAGTGGACGGTCTACATCAACGGCGGCAGAGTGGATATGCGAATGGATCTTATCGACTGGGTGAAAAAGTGTGAACAGCTTGGTGCAGGTGAGATATGCCTTAATTCTATCGACACAGACGGTGTAAGGGGCGGCTTTGATCTGCCTATGCTGAAAGCTGTGTGCAGTGCTGTAAAGATACCTGTTATCGCCAGCGGCGGAGCAGGAAAGCTTTCAGACTTTGCTGACGCTTTCCTTGAAACTGATTGCTCAGCGGCTCTTGCGGCAAGTCTTTTCCATTTCAAAGAGCTGACAGTACAGCAGGTAAAGGACGATTGCAGGAGCAAGGGAATTATCGTGAGGTGAGCATAATGATCGTTTTCAATATCGTATTTACTTTGTTTATACCAGTGCTTATGATATTGTGCGGCTATCTGATGTATAAGCATACACCGAAAGATATCAACTGCTTGGTGGGCTATCGCACTGCTATGTCAATGAAAAATCAGGAAACGTGGGATTTTGCCCACAATTATTGCGGACGTCTGTGGGTAAAGGTCGGAGCGGTCATGACGATAATTTCGGCATTGGTCTGTGTTCCATATTTCTTTATGAGCAGCGGCAATGCGACTGTGATAATGTGTATAGCTGAAGTGATACAGGTGGTATTATTGTGCTGGACGATAGTACCAACAGAACGATCACTCAAAGATAATTTCGACCAAGACGGCAACAGAAAGGACAAATAATGAACCCAATAAAAGTTGATATAAACAATCTGGACAAATACTTTGTAAAAAGCGAGCTTACACCGGCTATCGCATTTGATGTGGATACAAAAACTGTGCTTATGCTTGCTTATATGAATAAGGAGAGCCTGAAAAAAACACTTGAAACAGGCTATACATGGTATTGGAGCAGATCAAGACAGGAATATTGGAACAAGGGTGCGACCAGCGGTCATCTGCAAAAGGTAGTTTCTATCTATGCGGACTGCGATAACGATACCCTGCTTCTTAACGTAAAGCAGACAGGTGCAGCCTGCCATACAGGCTCATATAGCTGCTTTTTCAATGAGATATATAATACGGAGGAAGAATAAAATGACAGTTTATCAGGAGATTTTCGAGGTAATAAAACAGCGTAAAGCTGACTATGAAGCAGGCAAGGCGCAGGAGAACAGCTATACAGCTTATCTTTTTGACAAGGGCGTTGACAAGATATGCAAAAAGGTGGGCGAAGAGGCTACAGAAACAGTTATCGCTGCCAAAAATGGTGACAATGACGAGCTGAAAAATGAAATAAACGATCTTCTCTATCACGTTATGGTGCTTGCGGCAAATCAGGGACTTGAGTGGTCTGACGTGGAAAAGGTACTTGACGAGAGAAACGAAAAAATAGGCAATCTGAAGAAATTTCATCAGGTAGACAAGAACACCTGATTATGTGTAACCAAAGGCTCTGCGTTCATGCGCAGGGCTTTTTTTGCTTTATGAGAGGATTTTCAGAAATTTAAGCACACAAAAGCCTTTTGCCGAATAGAATATAGCGAAGTAAAAAAACTTCCATGATTTGATTTATAGGAGGACTTACTATGAGCGATTTTAACGGCAAACCTTTCAAGGAAGCAATGTGTATCGAGGCAATGCGTGTGTTTGATTCATGCTCGTCACAGGATTGTCTGGAGGATCTTGCGTTTACATTCAGCCAGGCAGACCAGACCGTGATAAACGCTGCGGCGTATATCAAAAGCACTTGTATCGACGTGACAGACGTAAGCTTTGCAATATCTCCGGTGGCATTCAACCACGGCTTTTACGCAGTTGACGTTACTTACACATTCAGGGCGCAGATAGAAGCATATGAAGCGGCAGGCGCAGCTCCAACAGTTGTCTACGGCACATCAACTTTCACAAAGAAAGTGATACTTTTCGGCAGTGACGGAGGAACACAGAGATTTTCTACCTGCGAGCCGAACCAGATCGTCACCACCTCGCCTACAAGCGGCTGCTCATGCTGTTGCTGCACAGCGGCAATGCCTTGCGCTTCTGTGAGCGTAGCAGCGCCAATGTGTCTTGACGCAAAGCTTGTCGCAGAGCCTGCACCAAGCGAGGAAAAGAACGTTCTTATCACTATCGGACTTTTCGCTATCATTCAGCTGTCAAGACCTGTGCCTATAATGGTGCCTGTATATGATTACTGCGTACCTGGCAAGGAGTGTTCCACAAACAGTGACAGCCCATGTGAGATGTTTGAAAAGATAGCATTCCCGACAGTAGAATTTTTCCCAAGAGGACTTGAAGAACCCCACTGCAAGGAAGAAAATGATACAGGGGGTCAGGGCGAAGCTCAGGGATAATATGTGATCTATGGGGGCGGAGTTTTCTGCCCCTTTTTGTTTTGCAAAGCAACCTGTTTGGCTCTTCGCTCCCGGCTATTTCAACTTCCGTGTTGATAAATGTAAACTTTTTTAGAAAGTATGATATA